>Ga0316232_1000163_pt1 | contig 112614 bp, 102 predicted proteins | sample TBHtaG_FD_206006 | JGI IMG/M metagenome (GOLD analysis project Ga0316232, IMG submission 206006) | Freshwater microbial communities from Trout Bog Lake, Wisconsin, USA - TBH18025_13 | ecosystem: Environmental > Aquatic > Freshwater > Lake > Hypolimnion/Profundal zone | place: USA: Wisconsin...
GTAAGCGGATTTACCGCCGAAAAAGCTGACGATCTCAATCGGTGTGCCGAAAGTGGTCAGCGGATCGACTTTGAGGATTTCGAGAGATTCGACGCTTGTGATCCCGGTATCCGCATATTTTTGAAGCAGGGCGTCGAGGACGGCACGGGCGTTGTCGCCATACTTGGCGAAAACATCCCGCTTTTTGACATTCTGCGCCCGTTCCTGCCGCGTGAGGGGCGGTTGGTCAAAGGCCACATGGCAGATGAGGTCGAAGGCGTCGTATTCGCGCCCGACTTGATCGGCCAGTTCGTCAAAGAAGACCCCCTTGCTGGCGAGTTCCTCCAGTATCACCTGTTTTCGCTCGGTGTCATTCCAGACGGTGAGGAATTCATCCAGAGAGGAGAATTCCTCCCGGACCGTCTTGCGGGAGTAGTCCTTGAGGGATTCGGTGATGAGCTTGCCGTTGCCGTCGAGGTATTGGACGCGCTCGGTGACGACGGTAACCGGGACGTTGTTGACGTAGTATCTTGTGACGCCGGGAGGGGGCGGATCGACAATCGTGACGCCGGGGCCGGGAGGGTCAACAATGATGTCAATAGGCGGGTCATCTTCACCACCCTCGGGAGGATCTTCCGGTGGGATGGGAGGATCGGTTGGGCCGGGTTCGTAAATCTGCACCGGGTCGCCATCGAAGTCCTTGTCAGCGAAGAGGGATGTCGCTCGCTTGAAATCCATGATGGTGAAGAACAGCTTGCCGTAATCCTCGTTGATGCGGGTGCCGCGCCCGATGATCTGCTTGAACTCGGTCATGGAATTGATTCGCCGGTCCAGAACGATGAGCTTGCAGGTCTGGGCATCGACGCCGGTGGTCATGAGCCGGGACGTGCAGGCGATTACCGGATAGGTCTTTTCGGGATCGATGAAGTTGTCGAGCTGAGCCTTGCCCTCCTCATTGTCGCCAGTGATCCGCATCACGTATTTGCTGTTGGCGGCGGCAAGGTCGGAATTTGCGTTCACCAGTGCCTGACGCATCCGCTCGGCATGGTCGATGTTCTCACAGAAGATGATCGTTTTGGCGAAGCGGTCGGTGGCTTTGAGAAACTCCGTGATCTTGGCGGCAACTACTTCGGTTCGTTTTTCGAGGATCAGGTTCCGGTCGAAATCCCTGTCGTTGTATTCGCGGTCCTCGATTTCGTTCCCGTATTTATCAAGCTGCCCGTCCTCGGGTCGCCACCCGTCGAGGTCTTTGTCGAGGCCGATTCGGATGACCTTGTAGGGGGCGAGGAACCCGTCATCGATCCCCTGCTTGAGCGAGTAAGTGTAAATCGGATCGCCGAAATAATCGATGTTGGAAACGTCCTTCGTTTCCTTCGGTGTGGCGGTAAGGCCGATTTGGGTGGCGGAGGAGAAGTATTCGAGGATTTTGCGCCAAGCGGCGTCTTCGGCAGCACTGCCCCTGTGGCACTCGTCCACAACCACAAGGTCGAAAAAGTCGGGGGAGAACTGCTTGTAGATGTTCTGTTCCTCCTCGGTTCCGCTCACCGCTTGGTAAAGGCTCAGGTAGATCTCGAAGGATTTATCGACATTCCGGTTCGTGATTTTCGTCATCGCCGTGCCGAACGGCTTGAAGTCGTTTATTTTCGTCTGGTCGGCGAGAATGTTCCGGTCAACGAGGAAGAGGATGCGCTTCTTTTTCTTCGCCTTCCAAAGCCGCCAGATGATCTGGAAAGCCGTATAGGTTTTTCCCGTGCCGGTGGCCATGACGAGCAGGATGCGGTTCTGCCCACGGGCAATCGCCTCCACGGTGCGGTTGATCGCCGTGCTTTGGAAGTAGCGGGGGATTTTCCCCGAGCCGTCATTGTAGTAATCCTGCGTTGCGATGGCGATCTGCTCCGGGGTGAGTCCCTTGGCGGAGCAGTATCGCGTCCAGAGTTCCTCGGGCGACGGAAACTGGTCGAGCGGGATTTCTCGGGTGACGGTGCCACCGGCAGCCGTGCGGTCGTGTTCAAGGAAGGCGTCGCCGTTTGAACTGTAGGCGAATGGGATGTCCAGAGTTTCGGCGTATTCCAGTGCCTGCTGCATCCCGTCGCCGACCGAGTGGTTGTTGTCCTTCGCCTCGACGACGGCAAGGGGGAGGTTCGGTTTGTAGTCGAGCAGGTAGTCGGCCTTTTTGGCTTTTCCGCGCCGGACAGTCTTTCCCCGGACGATCACGCGCCCGTTGGTGAAAAATGCCTCCTCTCGGATCTGGGTCATCAGGTCCCAGTTGCTGCTGATGATGGCGGGGGTGATGAACTTCGTCCGAATATCCGTCTCGGTGAGCTGCTTCTTGTCCAGATTTCCGGTGTTCCCCACTGCCATAAAGGCGGGAGCATGATACATGCAGCGAGATTCCGCGAGGCAAAAAAGGCGAGTCGGGTGTCGTCGCGCTGCTGGGTGGCGGCATCACCAGAACGATCAAGAATTTCCTAGAGGCTATTCGCCAGAGAAAATCTCACCGGTCTCGCACTTGAGGCGGGTGACAATCTGTTCGAGTGTGTCAATCGTCACGTTCTGCTGCCCGGTCTCGATCCGTTGCAGGGATGAAGCGGAAATCCCGATCTTGCGCCCGAACTCGACGAACGTCATTTCCCCCCGTTTCTTTCGGAGGAATTGCCCGAGTCGCTTGCGAAACTTGAAACTCACGAAAAGAGTTTGCTTCGCAATTCGTCCCACATGTGGGATTTCCGTTTACATTTCAGGGTCTGCTGTGAATGATCAATGGGTAGACTTGTTATGCCTTGGATCTACTACATTCTTACCTTTTGCTTCGCGATCCCAACGGGGTTCTTTCTTTTCAGTCGCGGAGCGATTTTCAGCAGGGCTTCCGGGCAGATTCTTCAAGGAGTATTCAGTCTCATTTGTTTCTCCTTCATTATTTCGGCGTTCTGGAATTACGGATGGAAGATTGGGATCATTGAGATCTTCATTATCTTCGGAGGAGCCAATGTCGGTCTGTCGATCTGTGCAAAGAAACATTAGCCGTCGCTACGTGCCATGATTGAAAACGAACATCAAAAGGCTTGCGCTGAATACCCACCCAAAAACCTCGAAATCTGTTTTAACCTTTGGCTAGTCGTTGATGAACAGTCGCGTCTTGTTTACAGCTACATGGGCCGCGCATACGGATTTCGTGGAACCCGAGAGGAAAAGCTCCGAACACTACACGCCCTGTCTGGAAGCGATTATTTTACTGTCCCCAAGCGAAAACTTCCAGATCGCTTCAGTTGTATAACGGACGAGGGGACTGTGAAAGGGGTTGCCACTCCTGAAATTGCTCATGATCCTGCCAGCGTATTCTGGAGGGAGTTGCTTGAAATTTTGTCGAAAGAAATCCCGCCGCAGACCATTTGGTATAGAGGATCGAAATGGCTTAAAGAATCCACTATTCAGACGCCCATTCCTGTGCCCGAAGATCCACTATGCGTGATCACCACGCTTTTGGAAAATGAGCTTGGGGTGATGTTTCCGCAGATTTTCCCTTTCGACTCCTGCAAGGACTTGGACAAATCCTGACCGCCGCCGCCTGCTGCTCTCAACCACCCGCCGAAACTCTGCCCGAAAGCCTCTTCGGTTTCCTCCTAGCATCCAAAATGGAAAAAGCACCACAAACGAAGGGGGACAGGTTCCGGGAACTTCTGGCGGAGGAAATGGCGGATTACCTGATACACGTTCAGGGACACTCCGCACTGGAAACGGTAAACAACCTGTTCAACTGGCATCCAATGGAGGCTCCAAGCCTTCCCGCGTGGGAGAAAAGGGATGACTGGGCGGCGGAAATCCAGAACTGGCTGGAGGGGAAAATAACACAGGACGAGGCGGAGAAACTCTGGAAGGAACTGGCGGAGATCAAGGACAAGGAGAGCAGGATGGACGCGGCGTTCTCGATCATGGGAAAATTCACGTAACCGAGGAAAAGGAAAAGACCGATGACGAGGCGCAGCCCCATGTTCGCCTGCCCTTTCTCCTTCTTAGGTCAACACTTCCGGGTCAACAAACTTGATCGTCAAATTTCTTGGGTCAACACTCTGGACTGGAAATCGATCAGAGATCGGAGGGGAAGACTGTATGGTGACAGCCCGAGCCTGTGAGGGGTGGGGTCGGGGTCGAGGGAATTCATCAGGAGGGTCTGGCAAAAATCAAACCGAGGTGGTCGGCTCCCGGCTGGGACTGGTCCTGTCGGGTCACTTTCGGGTTACTCGACAGGTCCGACAGAGGAAAACATCGGTTTGTGGAACCGATGGTCTGGTCATCGCCCTGCCTGATCGGGCTGCTGGGTCGCGCACGGGCGCGAGTAAGGCGCAATTCCTGAGTGCCGCGAAGCCCTCTCCCCCGCTTTGGTTTTCGGCCTTGCACTTGCTGGAATCCACTCCCGGCTGGCTCGCGTGTGCAGGCGCGAATGGGCGTCAATCTGAGTGCCGCTCAGTCCTTTCCTCCACTTGGGTTTTCGGCAATGGCATTTCCAGCCAGCTACGCACAGGCGCGAGAGGAGGGCAGTTTCCCGAGTGAGTTTTCCTCTCCTCCCCCACTTAGGTTTTCCGGCTTGGTCCCTCTTCGGTTCTTCCTGTCCTCGCTGCCCTTCCGGGCGTTGTCCCCGCCTCGGCTCGGGCCGCGCAGGTCATCGCTGGATCGAGGGCGGCTGGTCAGGTCCGGGTGTCCCGGCTGGCCGGATGTCCTGCCGGGTGATCGCCGGGGCCGGGAAGGATGGCAGAGACGCCGCTGGGATGCCTCGCGTGTGTGCGCGATGCGGTGGAAGTTCTTGAGAGTTTTCCTCTCCTTCCCCGCTTTGGTTTTTCCGGTCTTGCTGGACTGCCCTGAATGGGCGTTGTCCTGTGTTCTGCGGTTCGCAGCCTTGGCGTTGTCTGGTTCCCTTTCCTGTCTGTTCTGGCTTGGCGATGTCCCGGCTGGTCGGGTTTTCGGGCAATGCCGTGCCCTTGCTCGGTTCGCTCTCGGGCCGTGGAAGGGATTTTACGCGCACGTTTTTGGCTCGGCTGGTCGGTTCTGGGTATTTTTGGCCGGTTCCGGTTCCTTCCGGTCGTTTGCGGGTTTCGGGGTCCGGGCTTTAGCGGGGCTTCTGGCTCGGTGTCCTGTCCCTCTCTCTCTTCCGGTTCTGGGGGTGGCTCCTTGGTTCGCTCGCGCTGGCGTTCGCTGCCTGCAATCGAAAAGTTCACGCGGCTTTACGTCATCACACTCCGTTTCGCGTCGGCGGGTTGCTGGTCGGTGACTCCGCACCCGATGTTTTTGTCGAGGTCGGAAACGATGACGAGTTTACGGCTGCGGGTTGCCTGACTGGTATGCGGCTCTCCGCGTAGGGACAGCGGAAAACCAGCAAAAGTTTTCCCGCTCCTGTTCCCGCCCAAAGCATTTGAAGCGACTGTTTGCCCGTAAACCCCTGTGTTTATCAGGGAGAGAGCGGGTGAATTGAAACCCCGATACAAAGAAATGAGAGGGGGACCTTGGGGCAAAAACGGCAAGCAACTGGCAAACCGCAAAATATTTTACGCCCTCGTTTTTCGTCGTAACTCACTGATTATCAGAGAGAGCCGAAGACGGGACTCGAACCCGTGACCTATTGTTTACGAAACAATTGCTCTACCAACTGAGCTACTTCGGCAGAATGGAAAATTTTGCCACATCATGAGGCGGCTGCAAATGCAAAAATGCCTCAGCTTGAAACGATTTCCCCACTGCATCCAAAAAACCCCAGAGGCCTCTGCGATCCCTCCGGCGTCCCCTCACCCAACCCACTCGGATATCGGCAATATAAAAGGCACCGGAAGATTTGTTCTCCCGGTGCCTTTTGGTAAAGTTTTTAGTGATTAACGACGGAAGTCACGTCCGCCACCGCTGCGTCCTCCTCCGCCACCACCGCCGCCACCGCGACGATCATCGCGGGAGTCACGGCGAGGTCCGTCGAAACGTCCTCCTCCGCCACCGCCGCCACCTGCGGGACGATCTTCCCGCGGACGGGCTTCGTTGACGGTCAGCGCGCGCCCGTCGAGATCTTTTCCGTGGAAGGTTGTGACCGCGGCTTGCGCTTCCGCATCACTGCCCATCGTGACGAATGCGAACCCGCGTGAGCGGCCGGTGAATTTGTCCTGCATCAGCATCACTTCAGAAACAGTGCCGCACTGAGAGAACAGGTCTTGAATGGCGATTTCTGTCGTGTTGAACGAAAGATTGCCGACGTATAGTTTGTTACCCATGGTAGTATTTATTGACACAGTGGGATCGGAGACTGTTCCCGACTACCGGGTTTCAAACCGCCGCCGGATTCTTCCGCACGGCGTTCACCAAATCACGACCTCATCTGCTAGATGCGCTTATTGTCGGTTTTCTGGATTTTTGCAAATGATTTCTTGAGAGATTTCATTTCCTGCCATTGACGCGGGGCCTTGTTTTTTTGAGAGTCTTCCTCCGATGCCACGTTTCCGGCCACTCCTGATCCTGATTCTCTCGCTTGCAGGCGTTTCCTCCGCTTGGTCCGAAGAGGAAATCCGCGTGCCGTTCAATTTCCAGTGGGGGGAGTCCGCGCAACGGCTGGAGGACAGCCTGACGAAGGTGCAGGCCCGGGTGGTCGAGCGGAAAACCGTCCAGAACCGCAATGTCCTCGTCGTGGAGGGAATCCCCCAGAAGCTTCTCCTGCGCGTCCTTTTCTACTTTGATTCGGATTCCCTGAACGAAATCGAACTGCATTACGGGGATCCTTCGTGGGACTCTGTTCAATACGCCCAGTTTTTCGACCAGACCCGCCGGAACATCGACAACCGCTACGGCATGGGACGGGTCATCGCGCGGCAGAAGACACGGGAGGGAGAGATCCTTCAAACCCTCATCGGATACCAGTGGGTGCAGGCCACGACTTCCCTCCAGCTATTTCTCTACACCGCCGAGAAAGGAGCCGAGAGCATCCGTGTGCTGAGCCTCCATTACAAGGGGGTCTGACTGTCCATTTTTTTGATTTGGCTCCCCGAGCGCCCCTCATTTTCAACCGCTCCTTCGGTTGAAATCGTGCCCGAGTTGCTTGAAGCCTGGGACCTGCGCGGTCCATGTCCTGCCCGGTTCGGGTTTTGACGGCAGTTCGGGAACAAGGCACCCGGTCACGACCGCTCAGGGGCTCATCAGGTGGCCTGATGAGGCGTCAACTGCGGCAACGAGAAAACCATTTCGCGTTGCAGATCAAGGCTGCGCATGCCGGTAGCTCGAGGGGGGGAGGCCGGTCACTTTTCGGAAAAGCCGCGAAAAATAGTAGACGCTTTCAAAGCCGCAATCCGACGCGACTTCCTTGATGCTCAGGTTGTTTCGGCTCAACAGGTCTCGGGCCTTTTCAATGCGGGCATGAATGATGTGTTGGATGGGCGACTGACTGGCGAAATCCCGGAACAGGTGGCGCAGGTAATCTTTGCTCACAAAAAGTTGCCCGGCCAATTCCTCCACAGAAAGCGCACCCTCCCGGTAACGGATGATTTCGAGGGCCTTGTTCACCAGCGCTTCTTTACGCGGCGGGCAGGCATTTTCTTTGGCGATGCGACGGATCAACCCCTCGGTTTCCAAGAGCAGCCCCTGACAAATCAGAGCATAGCCGGTTTGCCGGGCTTCCATCTCCCGCACCAACGTTCGCAGGACTTTTCCAAGCACGCCTCCCGCATCAAACCATTCGCCTTGGAATGGCTCCAAGCCGCTTTGAGATAGTCCAACACAGATAGAAACCAAGTCTGTGAAGTTTTCCTGATCGTGCATCACCCCGCTGGGGATGACCATGAAGGCGTTTCTCCGCGCGTCGCAGGAATTTTTTCCAAACGTGGTTCGGCCCGTGCCTTCCACATAATACACCAGTTCCAAGGCCGCATGCTGGTGGGGCGGCACATACCGGCCCTGGAGACACCGGACGCTGAAGCAAAACTGGACATTCATGAATGCGCAAGAATAGGCGCGTCTAGCAAGAACCGGAAAGTGCAAAAGGCAAACCGGCCTGTGCATTGCCGGTTTGGCGTGGCAGAGGTATGACGATCCCGATCATGAAAGATCCTCTATCCAACTCCGTTCCGGTATTGCTGGACACAGATATCGGCTCGGATATCGACGATGCGGTCTGTTTGTCCTATTTGCTGCGCCAGCCGCGTTGCGAGTTGCTCGGCATCACCACCGTGACCGGTGAACCGCAGAAACGGTCGGCCCTGGCAGATGCGATTTGCCGTGCGGCGGGGCGCACCGACATTCCCATACATTCCGGCACCGCAGAGCCACTGCTGACCCGCCAACGCCAGCCGCATTGCCAGCAGGCGGGAATCTTGTCGCATTTTGCGCATCGCAGTCCTGAAGATTTTCCGCCAAACACGGCTGTTGATTTCATGCGGCAGCAAATCAATGCCCGCCCTGGTGAAATCACGCTGCTGGCCATCGGACCCATGACCAACCTGGGCCTCTTGTTCGCGCTCGACCCGGAAATCCCGCGCAAGCTCAAGCGTCTGGTGATGATGTGCGGCGTTTTCTATTACAGACGCCCGAGCCCGTGGCCGAACCACAATGAATGGAACGCGATGCTTGATCCCCACGCCACGGCGATCGTGTATCGCGCCAGGGTGGCAGACCACCTTTCCGTCGGCATCGATGTGACGGCGCGCTGCACGATGGCCAGCGACTTGTGCGTGCAAAAATTTCGCGGAATCGGCGGGCCGTTGGCCGTCGTTTCGGCAGCCACGGAAGTCTGGGGATCCGGGAACAAAACGGTCACATTTCACGACCCGCTCACCGCGGCGGTCCTTTTCAATCCCGCGCTCTGCAAGTACGCCGAAGGCGAAGTGACCATCGAACTGCTCAGCGCCAACGAACAGCTTCTTGGAACCACGCTTTTCAATCCGGATGCCCCGGCGAAGCCCCATCGCATTGCGGTGGACGTCGCCCCCTCTAGTTTCCTTTCCGAGTATTTCGAAGTGGTGAGCCGGGGCGAGGCGTCCCGTCCGGACACCAATTGATCTGATGCCCGACACGAAAGAAACTCACGTGCCATTGGAATATAAGCCAGATTGGGACCAATGCGCCGAGCGCTATCAAGCGTTTTGGGACGGCGAGATCATCGACCGGCCTCTCATTCAGGCGTTCGCAAAGAAGTCAACCAACGAGACTGTTCCAAAAGGCTGGTGGCGCATACTGGATGAGAAAGCGTGGAATCGCCCGGAACAGACCATCCGGGAAGTGCTTGAATTTTTTGAACGCACCCATTTCGGCGGGGATGCCTATCCCATGTGGTTCCCCAATCTTGGGCCCGGCGCAATCACGGCATTCATGGGCAATCCCATCCATTTCGACGATGCCAGTGATACTTCATGGCAGGAGCATGGCGTGTTGGATTACGCGCGACTGCCATTCGACCTTGATGCCGAAAACCCCGTATGGGTTGCCGTGCAACGGCTCACCAAATTAATAGCCGAGCTTTCTCCCGGCCGGTTCGTCGCTGGCGTGTGCGATCTCGGTTTGGGTGCCGACGCTCTCGCCGCCATCGGTGGATCAGAACAGCTTTGCCTGGATCTCCTCGAGGAGCCGGATTTGGTCAAAGCACGGCTGGCGAAGCTCCGGATTGCTTGGGAAAAATGTTACGGCACGCTGTTTTCCCTCTTGCCGGCGAACAATGGCTCCTGTTGCTGGCTCCCGGCATGGTCACCGGGCAAAACCTACCCGTTGCAAAACGATTTCTCTTACATGATCTCGGCGGAAATGTTCCGCGAGTTCTTCCTCGAGGATCTCGCGGCCCATTGCGCCATGCTGGATCATCCCATCTATCACCTCGACGGAGTCGGCGCGGTAAAACATCTCGACGCCATTCTGGAAATCCCCTCCTTGCGGGCGATCCAATGGACACCCGGGCCAGGAAATCCCCTCTGCAACGGGATTCCCATGCTCAAGAAAATCCAGGATGCGGGCAAAGGGGTTTTTGTTTATGCCGCCCCGAATGATCTGGATGCGCTGATGGAAAGCCTTTCTCCCAAGGGAATAATCGTGAATCTTTGGGCTTCATCGCCGGAGGAGGCTGAAGCGCTTGTCGCCAAAACCTTCCGATGGGCAATGGCCCGATGACGGATGGCTCCTGAGGTAGGACTCGAACCTACGACCAATCGGTTAACAGCCGACCGCTCTACCACTGAGCTACTCAGGAATCTCGTTTGAGGATCTGGGAGTAAACAGCAGCCTAGGTGAAGGGGCAAGCGGAAATTCTGGAAACGCGCTCAGTAATCCCGCTCGTCGGGTTCCGGCACGGCTTCGAGAAGTTTCTTCACGATCTTGTCGGTGTCCATGCCTTCGGAATCGGCCGTGAAATTCGTGAACATCCGGTGGCGGAGAACGGGGCTCGCGGCGGCGCGCACGTCGTCCGATGTCACCAGCAGTCGCCCGTCAACGACAGCGCGGGCTTTTGCGGCGATGACGAGGTATTGGGTCGCCCGGGGGCCGGCACCGCAGTGGATCCACTTTTTGACAAAATCCGGTGCGCGCGGGTCGGAGGGCCGGGTCGAGCGTGCGAGGCGGGTGGCGTATTTGATGACGTGATCGGAAATCGGGAGTTCGCGCACGACGCGCTGGAGCTCCAGAATCTCGTCCGCGCGAAGGATTTTTTGGAACGTGACTTTCTCCGGCCGCGTGGTGACCCTGGCGATCGTTTCCTCGTCGGCCTCGCTCGGGTAATCGACGTGGATGCTGAACATGAACCGGTCGAGCTGCGCCTCCGGAAGCGGATACGTCCCTTCCTGTTCGAGCGGGTTCTGGGTCGCGAGCACGAAGAACGGAAGGTCGAGCGGATAGGTCTCCCCGGCGGCGGTCACGCGGTGTTCTTGCATGGCCTCGAGCAATGCAGCCTGGGTCTTTGGCGGCGTGCGGTTGATTTCGTCGGCGAGCAGGATGTTCGTGAAAATCGGCCCCTTGATGAACCGGTATTCCTTGTGCCCTGTGGACTCGTCCACTTCGAGGATATCGGTTCCGGTAATATCCGAAGGCATGAGATCCGGGGTGAACTGGATGCGGCGGAACTGCAGGTCCAGCACTTCGGCGACCGTGCGGATCATCATCGTCTTGGCCAGGCCCGGCATGCCGATCATCAGGACATGCCCGTTGGAAATGATCGCCGTCAACAGCTCGGCCACGATTTCCTTTTGCCCGATGATCGCTTTGGAAATCTCCGCTTTGAGACGTTCCGTCTTCACGCTCATCTCGCGCACGGTCGCCCGGATTTTCTCGTCTTCCGGGGTGGCGGGAGGGGTGCGGAAATCCGGAGAATTCGGGGGCGCGTCCAAGGGGCCGGAGTCCTCAAAAACAAAAACCGCCTCGCCGATCGTGATCGTGTCGCCGTGCTTCAGCACCTTGTCCTTGATCCGGGTCCCGTTCAACTCCGTGCCGTTCAGGCTGCCGAGATCTTTGACGTGCCAGATGTTGAGCGCCTTGTAAACCGTCGCGTGGTGGCGGGAGGCCGGGGAATCGAGTTCGAGCTGGATGTCGCTCTCCGGATCCCGGCCGATGGTCAGCTCGCGATCGCCCAGCGGAAAAACCCCGCCGCGCGGGAAACCTTTTTTCGGTCGAATTTGGGGCATAGAATTCAGTGGGATGGCAGCGGCAGCGCGCCAAGATCTTTGACAGTATCCACCACGCGGAGATTTCCAATCGCGGAAACGAAAAAATGTTTCATGAAAGGCGGGCTCTCCCGGACCGGTTCCTCCTCGCGGAAGATATGCCGCGTCGTTGACATCTGCCAGTCGTCACCGGCTTTTGCCAGATCGATGATTTCGAAGCGCCGCAGGTTGGCGTTCAGTTTTTCGCCCGATTGCTGCAGTGTCAGCCGGTCCCGGATACGTTCCACAAAGGCCAGCGCCTGCTCTCCGTTCACTCCGGTCCGCAGGATGGCAAACCGGTTGAAGAACGAGTCCGCCGCGCCGATGCGGGCCCGGAGGTTCCTTTCGGAAACGGGATCGGGATTCGAGGCTGAGTCACCCAGCGCCAGTCCTTCATAGACCGTGTTTCCGGCCGCGATCAACACGAGATCGAACTTTCCCACCGGCAGGTGGTGGAACTGAAAGGTTTTGCCGCCATCGGTCAAATCCGCCCGGTAGACATGCACCCGCTCATGATCGACCGCCAGGGCATGAGTCAATTGCATCGTGGTCGTGCCTTCGAGCCCCCCCGTCGCGGCCGGGTCGGGCACGGTGTAAATCCGGCCGGGGTCCGCGCGGAGCGCCGCCGCGAAAGAGAATACGAAAATGACAAGAAGCGTTCTGGGGTTGAAGACGGTTGGTATCGAGCAAAGCGTTTTCATGGTTTGGCAAGCTTGGCTTTGCTGGGAGCGGCCAGCTCGTGGCGGGGGTAATTGGTGGAAATGTCCCGCCAGATTTTTTTCGCTTCGTCCGTTTTTCCCAGAGCGTTCAGCGCTTCGGCACGATAGAAGTCGGCATCGATTTCGTATGGGCTGTCGGGCTGCACCTTTTTGAACGAGTCGAGTTCGGTGATTGCTACGGACCAGCGGCCGAAGGCATTGAGCATCCTTGCCCGCAGGAGCAAAAAGTCGGTGTCGAATTTCGCCATCGGATGGCGCAGTTCCCATTCGCGAAGCTTGTCCGCGGCTTCGTTACGCGAGCCGGATTCCAGAAGATCCTCGACAGCGATCGAGCTGGCCCTGTCCTGTGCGGGCACTTTGCGGCCGTTTGTTTCGTCCGCGACATTTTTCTGGACGCCCTGGTATTGCTCGATGGCGGGTTTGATCCGACCGGTCAGCCTGTAGAGGTCCCCGATGCGGATTTTTGCAAGCGTCGCGGCTTCGGACTCGGGAGATTCGAAGGCGATGCGACGGGCCAAGTCCTCGGCCGAGGCATCGCAGAGCGAGAAGACCAGCAGGTCGAGTTCATACTGGGAGAGGATCTGGCGGGATTTTTTCCGCGCTGCGGGATCGATCCGTCGCATCTCTTCCAATGCCTTCCGCGGGTCGCTTTGCTCCAGGGCGTGCAAGACAGCCATCTGCGCGGGCAGCCACATGGGGTTGTCGGGTGATGGATTCTTGCGAAGCCAGGCCGAGGCGAACTTCGCGACGCGCCCGTCATCGGCAAAGTCAACCAGCAGCGGCAGCACGGCGTCGAGGGTGCTCTGCGAGAGCTTGGAGGGAGTCATTTTGTCGAGGGAACCCAGGTAGGAGGCCAAGTCGGCGGGATTGTTGACCGAGGCCGCACGGAGATTGGGGGGGGAGAGCAGCCGCTTGATTCCTGCCGTCACATCATTCCCCCGCCGCAGCCGCAGAGTGACAAACTGAGGTTTGGAATCGACGACGATCCGCTGGCATTTCGGGCCGGAGAAAACAGCTCCGTCCTCAAATTCCCACTCGGCCGTCCACTCCGGCGGGATGTCGGCGGCGCATTCGATATCAATGAGCCAGTTGCCGCCATAGCCGAGGTAGGAATTGCAAACAACGTTGACCAGCGGGAGCGGCCAACCGCGGGCATCGTCCACCTTCAGGATCCGGGATGTTCCGGGATGCACCCATGCAGCAGGAGGCACGGCTTCGAACCTGCCGTTTTTTTGCCAGCCGAAAACCGCAACTCCCCCGGCCCCGATTTTTGCCTGGTAGTAATCGATCTTGGTGAAGCCCGGCGAGCAGGGAACCGACTTGCTCCGCATGTTCTTCAGATTCGCGTCCGGCGTGTGGATTCCCGGCCATTCGAGCGCCGGTTTGTCGTTCGCCAAAACGAAAGACGCGTCGGAGGAAAGCGTGTAAAAGACGATGTCGCCGCCGTCCGGTGTCGCCAGCCAGCCGGTGAAATGCGATGCGAAATCGGCATCGGATCCGAAGGCGTTACCGGCAGTGTAAATCGAGGGGACGAAACCGGCCCCATCGACTCCCGGCGCGGCGCGCCATGTGGTTTCCATCTCCTGCCAACTGTCGATTTTCGGCTTTGCCGGGAGCCGGCGCGTCTCCAGAAGAAGGCTGGTCTTCGCTGCCCATGTCCGGGACTGGCGGTCGGTCTGTCCGCCGAAATAGACGGCATAGTCCTTTCCTGCGTCGAGTTCCTTTGCCAGCAGGATCGATTGCTGGCCGCTCCCGCGCCAGATCGCCGCGACCGGTTGGGCGACACCTTCGGAATCGAACAGCACAACATCGGCGAGATCCGCACGGCTGCCGCCGAAATCCGGCAGATCAACCGCAACGCCAGCCTCCGCGATTTTCGGCGCTTCCTGAAGCCGTATCGTCGCGCGGAACGGAGCGCTTTTGACCACCCACTCCCCGGATTGCGCGGTGGCATCCAAACCCGTAAACGCAAAGAGCAATGCGGCCAGAATGTGAGCGGGACGGATGATCATTCGAAACGCGGGTTGTTGAAAATGTCACGAGGCGTAGCCTTCAAGCGCGGCCCGCATTGGCTGAATATCGCAGACGGAAAGGTCGCGGTCAAAATGACATTTCCGCGGGACGCGGCGGCTATTGCTGTTTGGTCCGTTGCAGGCACAACAGGCAGATCCCGGTCGCCGCGTAGGCCGCCGCGAAATCCGGGGCCGCCATCCAGCCGAAGACCGGAACAACTCCCGCCGGGGTGACCGAGAACGCGTGGATCAATCCGACCGCCGACAGTGCCGCGCACACGAAACATGTCATGGCAGAGGCAACAAATTTCCTGTCGATGGCAAAGGCTACGATGGAGGCAAACGCCATGCTGGTGATCAGGAAACCCTGGTTGAGAGAGAGGACTCCGCGGATGAACAGGTCGTTTCCAAAGTGAGGCAGGGCTTTTTCCAGCGGGCACCCGGCGGCGCGCAGGGCGGTTTCGATCAGAAGCCATGCCCACGCGGCCAGCGAGGGCAGAAGGCCTGCCGCGACCGCGAGCGCATGGGCGCGGGGGGTCTCTTGGAAAGCTTGTGCCGTCATGACGAGACCGATCCAGATAAGAATCCCGAGAGTCGTCTCCAATGGCACGACATGCAGGACGGCCGTCACGGCCCCCAAGCAACACAGCAGGCTGATCACGATACCGTTCAGGGCGGAATATCCGATGCGCGCCCCCATGGCTTTCCAGCCGGGGTGCCCGATATAAAGGGTCGTCGGAAAAGCGCTGCCGAAAAACGCGGCGACGATGGTGCCGGCTCCGTTCATCGCCAGCGAAGGCATCGTCTCGTAGCGGTCCCCGGCGGCCTCCGCGCTTTCCAATGTCTGCAGCGAGCCGAGGAGATTGAACAGGGCCATGGGAATGATGACCGTGAGGTAGCCCCAGAGCCCGCCGCCCGAGATCAAGGCATGCATGGCGGTAATGTCCGGACGCGGGAGATGCAGCCCGAATGGGACAGGACCCTGCGGAGGAGAAAACGAGGGGAAGCCGGCCCACCTCAATACCCACGCGATCAGGACTCCCACCACGATGGCCACCAGCCCCGCCGGCACACCGAACGGCAGGCGCAGCCTCGCCGCATACGCGATGACGATCAGAAACATCGGCAGGATGGCGATGGCGGGGGAGGCAAAGATTTGAAAGGCGAAACCCATCGAAATAAACGTCAGCGCGATTCCCGCCAAGGCCGAGAGCAAAGCCGCCCGCGGGGCGCTCCGGCGCAGCGGGTCCGCGCAAAACGCGCCCGCCAGCTCGATGAGCCCGCTGAGGAGGCAGGCGAAGACCCCCGCCTCCCAGACTTTTGCCGGGTCATGCGTCGCCTGCCAGACCGGTGCCATGATGAAAAACAGGAACGCGATCAGGCTCACCGTGTTGATCCCGTAGGGCAGCGCGGTCACGTCGTCGCGGCCTGTCCGGCGCGCCAGCCGCCACGCTTGCCAGGAATAAAAAAGGTTTCCCGCGACGATCGAGACCGCCGCCCCCGGCAATATCACCCCGGCCACCATCGCGAGCGGAATCCCGCACACCAAGGGACACAGCGTGGCGATCAACAACAACTGGAGAAGGTTGTCGATGAACAGCCCGACAAATCCATCCCAGTCCCCCTTGACAAACCATCTCGCTTTCATTTCCCGCCCATCATCCCGTTTCTTTCCACCCAATCAAGCCGGGTTTTCCCGCAAAGGAAGCCCCCGTCGCGGTTTTGCCCCGCGCAAGGATATTCTTAACAAGGATGCAACATGCGGTTGACATCTGTCGCGAGTGCCCATAGACACTTGGTTTTTACCCTATGAAGCTAGCGGTCACCAAAGAAGCCCTCCTCGAAGGGTTACAGCGAATTCAAAACGTGGTCAGCAATCGCGCGACGCTCCCCGTTCTCTCCAACGCGCTCCTCGAAGCCACGGATTCCGGGCTCAGGCTCACGACCACGGATCTCGAGGTCGGGATCCGCTGCTCGATCGAGGCGAAGGTCGAGAAACCCGGCTCGACCACGCTGCCGGCCCGGCGTCTCGCCGCCATCGTGCGCGAGCTCCCGAGCTCGGAAGTCGTGATCGAGATCGATTCGAAAAATGCGGCCAGCATCCGCTGCGGGGCCAGCTATTTCAAAATCTACGGTCTTCCCCAGGAGGAATTCCCGACGTTCCCGACAGTCGGCGAGCCGAAATCTTTCACCCTCAAACAGAGCGAGCTGCGGGATGGCCTCCGCAAAACCTCGTATGCCATTTCTTCCGACGAGACGCGCTACGTGCTCAACGGGATCCTTTTTTCGCTCTCCGACAACAAACTCACGCTCGTCGCAACCGACGGGCGCCGCCTGGCATTGTTCGACAGCGACATCGAATTCCCGAAGAGCCACGAACGCGATTTCATCCTGCCCACCAAAGCGGTCACCGAATTGCAGCGTCTGCTCGGCGAGGATGGCGAGGTCACGATCTCGACATCGGACAATCTGGCTTCCTTCGAGCTGAACGGCGCATTTCTTGCCTCGAAACTCGTGGAAGGAAACTACCCGAACTACCGGCAGGTGATTCCCGCCGAGGCCAAGGAACGGATCTCGCTCGAACGCGAGGCCTTCCTGAACTGCGTCCGCCGCGTCTCGCTTCTCAGCAGCGACAAGACGAGTTCCGTCCGGCTGAACTTCACCAAGAACAACCTCGACATTACCGCGAACACTCCCGAGGTCGGCGAGGCGAAGGAGTCGATGGCGATCAACTACCGCGGCAAGGACATCTCGATCGCTTTCAATCCGGAGTTTCTCATGGACCCGCTCCGCAACCTTCCCAACGAAGAAGTGTTTCTCGAGCTGATCGACGAGATGAGCCCTGGCGTGCTGAAGATCCAGTCTCCGTTCCTCTACGTGATCATGCCGATGCGGGTTTCGGTGTGAGCGGGTTGCTCTGGGGGCTGGACCTCGGAGGCACCAAGATTGAGGGAGCCCTCCTCGATGCGGAACACCCGCACGCCGCGGTGCATCGGCTTCGCAGGGAGACGCAAGCGTCTCGCGGATACGAGTTCATCCTCTCGCAAATCGTGGGAGTGGTCCGGGATTTGGAAAACGCTTCCGGGCTCGCGTGTCCCGGCGTGATCGGAATCGGCACGCCCGGCGCCGTCGAACCATCGACCGGAACCCTGAAAAATTCGAACACCACGTGCCTCAACGGCCAGCCGCTGAGGGAGGATCTCACCCGGCTGCTCTCGCGCGAGATCCGCATGGCCAATGATGCCAACTGTTTCGCCCTCGCCGAGTCCACATTGGGTGCGGCGGCCGGCGAGTCTGTTGTCATGGGATTGATTCTCGGAACCGGGGTGGGAGGCGGGATCGTGGTGAACGGGCAGATTCTCAACGGCCTGCACGGCATCGCAGGAGAATGGGGGCATAATCCGCTCATGGGCGAGACCCACCCTTGCTACTGCGGCCGGAAAGGCTGCATCGAAACCGTCCTGTCCGGCCCCTCGCTGGAGAGGTTCCACCAGGAATCCGGGGGAGAAAAACTCCGTCTGCCGGAAATTGTCCGGGCCGCTTCCCTCGGGGAGAGGCCAGCCGTCGCTACGCTGGAGCGACTCCGGGATAAATTCGGCGAGGCGATTGCGGCGGTCATCAACATCCTCGATCCCGGGGCGATCGTCATCGGCGGAGGCGTGGGAAATATCGATCTGCTTTACTCGGATGCGACGCGACCGGCCATCGGGCGGTTTCTCTTTAATCCCGCGCTCGCCACCCGCATTCTGCGCCCGCAGCTTGGCGACAGCGCCGGAGTCTTCGGCGCCGCGATGTTGACACAATCTCCATGAGTGAGAAAGGACGCATTCCCGTTTCCGGTCCGCGCGAAAATCTTCAGTCTCCATTCGCGGGCTTGTCTGTCCCCGGTCTTCCCGAAGGGGTTTTGCAGCCCTTCGAGAAACCAGCTCCCCTCTCCTCGCCCGGCCGGGTCGTCCTCCGGAAGGAGAAAGCCCACCGTGGAGGAAAACCGGTGATTGTCGTCTCCGGATTTCACGCCGGAATTTCCTCGGAAGAAATCGAGCGTCTTGCCGGCGATGCCCGCAGGCAGCTCGGCTGCGGAGGAACCGTGAGGCACCGCGAAGTGGAGCTCCAGGGCGACAAGCCCGCAGCCGTCAGAAAGGTTTTTCTAAACGCCGGGTTTCGCGTGGATGGGATTTGACAACCTCTCACTGATACTATTTTTCCTCTCACCGACATTTTGTGGCACCCGGTCTGCTCATGGCCATGGCTCGTCCTCGCCGTTCTGCTGGCAATCGCGGTCGTGGCATGGAGCTTCGTCCGCGGGGTTCGGTCGCGGCGGCGGATCGTGGTACTCGGCATCCTGCGGGCGCTCATGCTCGCGGTGTTGCTGCTCATGTTGTTCCAGCCGCAGCGGAGGATCGAGGAAGTCACCACGCTTCGCCCCCAATTGGCGGTCCTGGTGGACGGATCGGAAAGCATGACCGATCCCGTGGACGACAAACAGCCGCGGCGGGCGCAGCGCGTGATCGAGTGGCTCGGCTCGAAGTCGCTCGAACAGGCGAAAAACGATTTCGACCTTCGCATTTTCCGTTTCGACGGCGCGCTGACCGATCCGCCGCCGGACGTCCGGGAGTGGAACTTCAACGGGGCAACGTCGCATGTGCTGGAAGCCGTGAACCAAGTTCGGGAGAGGTTTCGCGGACAGCCGCTGGCGGCGGTTCTCCTGCTGAGCGACGGTCTCGACACCACCGGGGCACCGGATGCCAAGACCGTTTCAGGGGGGGCGCCGGTGTTTTCCTTCGAACTGGAAAAACCCTTTGCCCGCAAGCAGCAGGCCAAACGCCTTTCCCTCGCAGGCGTGGATTACCCGCCGCGGGCGGCTGTCGGCTGGAACACCGAGATCCGCGTGTCTCTCGCCGGATTGGGCATGGGCGGGCAGACGGTCGCGGTTGAACTCTGGCAGGACGGGCACAAGCTGGCCGAAAAGCCTGTCGCGTTCAACGAGGACGAACAGACGCGGTCAGCCTCATTCGCCGTCTCCCACGACAAGCCGGGGACGGTCCAATACGAAACCCGCGTCAGCGACCCGGCCGCCGACAAGGAAGCCCGCTCGCACCCGTTTCTCATCGAGGTGATGGAACCGGGCAACCGCGTGCTCTATGTGCAAAACGCGCTCGGCTTCGATTTTAAATTCCTGCGCAAAGCGATCGTGGGCGACCGGAATTTGAAGCTTTCGGCATTTGTTCGTTGGGCGGACGGCCGCCTCGCCCTGCTTGATGACAACGGGAGCCAGAAGGACGGAGAGGCGGATTTTTCGCCCAAGGCGCTGGCGAACTGCGCGGTCGTGATCCTCGGGGATCTCTCGCCCGAGGCACTGTCCGCGGAGACCGCGAGCGCGCTTCGGGATTTTGTCGATCATGGCGGAGGCCTGGTCCTGCTGGGCGGCCCCAACCTGTTTGCCTCTGGGACTCTCGCCGCCGGCCCGCTCGCCGCAGCGCTTCCTGTCGGTCTCCCGGCGCCATACCGCGAGGGAAAATTCCCCGTGCGAATCACCGAGACGGGACTGCACCACCCGGTCTTCGGCCCGCTGTTTGCGCAGGTCAAGGATTTCCCTCCTTTGCTCACCTGCAACGTGGCCTCCACCGTCGTCCCGACCGCGGAGGTGCTCATGCAGGCCGATGCGGGCGGTGCTCTGCATCCGCTGATCGTGGGGATGCGATTCGGCCAAGGGCGTGTGGTTGCCGTCCTCACCGACACGCTCTGGCGTTGGAGGCTCGCCGAGGGCGCCTGGTCGTCGGACCGGTCCCCATACGACACGTTCTGGATACAGTTGATGGACTGGCTCATTCCCAAGGAGCAGGACAAACAAAATGGAAGCCGTATCGAGATTTTCACCGAGCGGACGAATTACCTCCTCGGCGAACGTCCGGAGGTTCGCGCCATCGTCCGAACGCCGGTGTCTGGCGCCCCGCTTCCCGCCACCCTCCCCCTCCGCATCCAGACCCCGGACGACAAGGTCTTCGATTACGTGCTCAAAGCCGCAACCCTGCAGACGTCGGGAGGCAAGCCGGTGAATGGCTACCGCGCGGAAATTGAACCGAACGTTCCCGGCGTCTTTGTCGCGCAATCGTCGGTTACCCTCGATGGGGCCGAAGCCAAAAACGAGACGCGGTTCGTTGTGAACCGCCCGCCCACCGAGATCACCGGAAATCCGGTCAACCGCGATTTGCTCCAGCACATCGCCGATGCCACAGGCGGCAGGTTTTACACGATCGAAGACTGGGATGCTTGGCCCCGGGATCTCCATTTCAAACAGCAACAATTCTCGCGCGTCCGGCTTGAAGATTTATGGAACAATCCCGTGCTGCTGGGGTTTCTTCTGTTGCTGGTCACCGCCGAGTGGATCGTCCGAAAATCCTGGAACCTGCCATGAAAATCCGAATTCTCATCTGCTCCGTTGCCGCCTTCGCCTGCTGCCAGGCACGCTCGCAGACGAACCTCATCCCGAACCCGACTTTTTCCGACGCGAAGAATCCGCTGCTCGGGTGGAGGACGGCATTCCCCTACGAGCCTTGGTATGTGGACAATGCGAACTATGTCAAAGCCGCGACCGAGCAGGGAAAAACCTGTGCACTCATCGATCTTCCTCCGGGCATTGCGGGCAATCAGGGAGGCAAGGTCGAGTCCGCATTTGTCAAAGCCGAACCGGGAGCCACCTACCGCGTCGAGGTCGATTGCATGACATGGGATTTCAGCGCGAAGCTCCACGCCGAGGCATGGACCCACGATCCCAAGCCGGTTGACAAACCCGACAAGTTCCGCGTCCCCGCCGCCGACGGGCAACCCGCGCTCGTGATGTGCTTCCGCGCGCAGATCCCCGATCCTCCCGCCGGCGCAAAAACATGGAGCACGGCCGGCCGCGAATTTACCCTGCCGCAAACGGTCGTCGTCGCGGGAGAGGAACAGAAGCCCGAGCTTTTGTCTGTCAAGGCGGTCGTTTATGCTGGAACACCGAAAGGCGGCAGGTCTTTCTTCACGAATTTCCGGCTCGTAAAACTCAAATGAAAAGGCGCGATTGGTGCTCAGTCAAGCGATGCGGAGCGGGCGTCCCGCCTGCTGTTCTCTCTTCAAACAGGCAGCCGGGACTGCCGCCCCACGTCCTCAATCCACATGGTGCTGTTCTGGGCAGCCTCCGCTAATTTATGGCGCTCGACTCCCAACTTGTTCACGGAAAGCTCCAGAAAGCGGCAAACCGCTTCCGCTGGTTGCGCGGGATCCGCTGGATCATTTCAGGCGCCGCGGTTTCGCTTTTCTTTCTCGTGGTCTTTCTGCTTTGCGACGCGCGTTTTCATCTCGGCTCAGCCGGCCGCTGGGCCGCGTTCCTGCTGACGCTCTCTCCGTTGCTCGCGGGCTTTGTCCTCGCGATGCCGGCATGGTTTCAAAAACTCACCCATGCGGGCATCGCGAGGCGCATCGAGCGCTCGTGCGGCGGAGCCGGCAACGTGCTCATCAGCGCCGTGCAGTTCGATCGGGACCTCGCCCCGGAATCGCCGCTTCGCTCCGCGCTCTTTCAAGAAATGCACGACCCGTTCCCGGGCGTGCGCTGGGCCGACGTTTTCGACTTTGCCCTTCTGAAGAAACTGGCCCTCGTGCTCGCAGGAGCCGCTCTTGCGCTGGCCGCATGGGCGCTTCTCCAACCCGCCTGCTTCTCCAACTCCGCCGCGCGGATCTTTCTCCCCGCCCGTGACATCGCCCCGCTGACACGCACCCGCATCCTTGACCTGACCCCCGGCGACACAGAGGTCGCGCACGGCCGCGAAGTGATCCTCGCCGCCAAGTTCGGCGGCCAAGTTCCACGCTCCGCATGGGTCTTTTTCCGCAGCTCGGGCTCCGCGTGGCAGAAGGCGCTCATGGATCGCGAAGCCGGCCGGCCGGAGTTCAGCTTGACCTGGAAAGAGATGCGCGTGCCTCTGGAGTATTTCGTCGAGGCGGGCGACGTGCAGTCGGCAACCTTCAAAATCCGTGTCCGCCCGCGCACAGCGATCCGAACCCGCTCTGCCGAGATCGAACCGCCCGCTTACACGCATCTTCCCGCCAGCCGGTCGCCGAACTTCTCAACGCTGCAAAACCTCGTTCCCGGCACGCGCATCGCCGTCCGCATCGAGTTCAACAACCCGGTTGGGAACCTTCGCGTCGCAGGAGAAAACCCGTCGGGATTCACCGTAACTCGCCTCGATGACATCCACTGGCAATTCGCTGGGAAGGTTTCAGCAACCCAGTCTGTCAAACTCGACTACTCGGACACAAAAGGGATTGAGGATAGCGACAGCCTGCAGATGACGGTCAAGCCCGACGCGCCCCCGGTCATCCGCGTCACCTCGCCCGCCGAGGGCCGCGAAATCGCGACAACACGGGATGCGGCGCTTCCCCTTCAATGCACTGCGACCGATGATTTTGCGCTCGGCTCTGTCGCGGTTTACAAAAGCACGAACGACAAAACCGACGCGCAACTCGTCCACGAGTGGAAGGACGCCGCAGGGAAACAATCCTACCTTGCCGAAACACAGATCCCGCTCCGCCAGTTCCTGACGCCCGACGAGGAGAGCGCGACGTTCTGCGTCATCGCCAAGGATCAGAACGATGTGAGTGGTCCGGGGGTGGCCGTCTCGCGACCAGTCGTCGTCAAATTGCTCTCGCAGGAAAAGCTGCAACAACAGTCTGACAGCGCGCAGACACGGCTCCGCCAGGGGATCGACGATCTGATCAAACTCCAGCAGACCAATCTCGACGAAACCCGTGCCGACATCGGCAGGCAACCTGCCGTCGCGGCCGACAATGCCCGGTTGCTGGACCGGCAGTCCAAGATTGCAGACATGGCAAAAGCGATCGTGGATTCTCCAGACACCATTGCCCCGGAGTTGCGGGCCGATCTGCGTTCGCTTGGTGAAAAGGAAATGCGGGACGCGGTTCTTGCCCTGCGCAACGCCGGAAACGCCGCTGGCCCAGCCCGATCAAAATCCCTCGCCCTCGCCGCCGACCTAGAGGCCGCGATCGTTGCACGCATCAAAGGCGCGCCCGCCGCGGTGGAAAGCAACGCCAAGAAGGAGCAGGTTCAGGACCTGATCGCGGGCGTGGAGGAATTGATGCGACAGCAGCGCGACATATTCCGCGAAACCAATGCGACGGCGGACCGATCTGCCAAAGCTCTTTCCGAAAGGCAGGATGCTCTCGCGGAGCAGTCCGCCCGCGTCCGCAAGCAGGTCGGGGATAGCGCCCAGAATGCAGCGGTGGGAGACAAGGCCTTCCGTGACCGCCTGACAAAAGTGGCCGCGCTGCTCGGAGAACTCCGGGTTTACGAAGACATGCTCGCCGCCGCCGAAAAGCTTCAAAACGCAAAATTCCCCGAGGCGGGCATTTTAGAAAAAGCGATCATCGTGAACCTCGCCCGAATTGTGGAGACCCTGAACCAGTGGCAGATGGCCGATGCCGCAACCACCGCGGACTCGCTCAAAAAGGAGGCCGCCGAATTTAAGGACAAGCTCGGCCGCCTCGCGGAAATCCAGCGCGAGATCGTCGAGAAAAGCAAGGAACTCGCCCACAAGGACGACTTCCGCCCGGAAGACCAGTCCACGGCGAAGGAAATCCAGAAATCCAAGGACCTCATGGCCGAGGCGGTCGAGCAGATGCTCACCGACGCCCACGCGTTCCCGGAACTCAAGCCCTCGAACGAGCTGCGCTCGGAGCTGACCCAGATCTACGAGGATGTCATCCAAGAGGACAAGCAGGCGGCCGCCGAAGGCACCCTCAAGCCCAGCGAGATCGCGGTGCAAAAGGAGGACGGCCTTCTGAAGGCAATCGAGGAGGCGCAGAAAATTGCGGCGGACATGGAGATGTGGCTCCCGAACAAGAACGAAACCCAGAAGTGGCTGCTCGAGAATTTCGACAAAACCGAAATCCCCGAGATCCCGAACCTGCCACTTCCCGACGCCTTCGAGGACATCGTCGGCAAGCTCCTCGACGAACAAAAAGGGCTTGATCAACAAGTGCAGGACGCCGCTTCCAACCAGGCCTTCGCCCAGAATCCCGCCAACGGATGGGAGATCGCCGACGGCCCGATGCCGGGGTTCGGCGCGCAGGGAAAATCCGGCAACCAGCGGCCGAACAAAAACGAGCAAACCGGGCGGTCGAGCGGCGGTCGCGAAGGCATGAGCGACGGCGAGATGGTCGGCGACCGCGCGAGCAACCTCGAAGGCACGACCCCCGACGTCCGCCGCACGAGCGACCCGATGCAGCAGGGGCAGGTGAAAGACGCCGGGGGGATCAACTCCACGCGCGCCACCGGCGGCGGAAAAGCGGGCGGCTTCAGCGACCGCAACGGCATGGATGGAAATGCCCCGCTGCGCTCGGCCAAAGCCCCCTCGCTCCCCGCGAACGACGCTCTGGCCGTCAAACAGGCCCTGCTCGCGGAAAAGACTTCCATGCAATACGCGCAAGCCTCGCTCCTCTATCTGCGCGCCAATGGTCTCGCCGATGTCCCCCGCCTCATGGAGGAATCGCAAGCCGCGCTGAAGGACGGCCGCATCGAGGATTTCAACCGGCTGCACAGGCAGATCGTCGGACAACTCCATGCCACGCAGGGCAGCCTCCAATCCGGCCCGACGCACATGCTCTCCACGAGAGAATCCCGAACGGCAGGAGACAAACAGTTGCTCGGCGGCGATGAAGGCCAAGCCCCGGAGGCCTACAAAAAGCAAGTCGCCGACTACTATCGATCCCTGACCGAAAGCCCGTGAACGCCAGTTCATTTCCTTTGACTCAGCGGGTGCGATCCAACAGATTCGGCTGGTGAAACCATCTCAAATCGCCGCCCAGCTTTACACCGTCCGCGACTTCTGCACCTCACCCACAGCGCTCGCCGACACCGCAAAAAAAATTCGCGCGATCGGATATGAGGCGGCTCAGGTGAGCGGGGTTTCCGGGGATATTCCGCCCGGGGAGATCCGCAGGATCCTGTCGGACGAAGGGATCAAAATCTGTGCCACGCACGAAAACGGGGACCTGATCCGGAGCAACCCTCTGGCCGTGGTCGAACGTTTGAAAGCGATGGGAGTTGCGCATACCGCCTACCCCTACCCCAGCGGAGTGGACTTCGCGGATCCCGCGTCGGTGAAAGCCATGGTTTCCGATCTCGATGCCGCCGGGGCCGTCCTCCGCGAGAACGGCTGCGTGTTGAGCTATCACAACCACGCGATCGAGTTCATCCGCCTCGGCGACGAAGTTCTCATGGATTACATCGCCCGCGCTACTTCGCCGGAAAACCTGAAATTCGAACTCGACACCTACTGGGTCCAATTCGGTGGAGCCGATCCCGTCTCATGGTGCAACAAAGCATCCGGCCGGCTCCCGGTCCTCCACTGCAAGGACTACGGGTTCGGGACCAACAACCAGCCGTTCTTCGCGGAAATCGGATACGGGAACCTCGACTTCCCGGCGATAGTGGCTGCGGCCGATGCGGGCGGATGCGAGTGGTTCGTGGTCGAGCAGGACACCTGTCCGGGCGACCCGTTTGTCTCGCTCGACAAGAGCTACCGCACGATGAGGGCTTGCCTCAGCAGCGAGAGCTGACTTTTCTTTGCTACCGCCTGTTTGGCCCGGCGAAGGCCTCCTCTACGGTTTTTATTTCTTCCGCTGTCAGGGCATAGAGGCGATAGACGATCCCGTCGATCAACTTGTCCGTGAATTGAATTCGCGCTTCGAGCGGCACGAGCACGGATTTTGATTTGGAAAAACGGGCGCGGATTTTTTCCTCGGCGTCCTCTGCGATGCGGACGTTCTGCGCGGCGAGCAGTTTTGTGTTCTTGCGCAGGTGAGCGAACACGTCGGCGGCTTCGAGTTTCCAGAATTCATCGAGTTTCGTTTTCGGGGTCAACGCGCGGGCTTCGATGCCGTGGAAGTCTTTGAGATCGGTAAGGAATTGTCTCGCGGTCGCCCGCTTTTCCGCATTCATCGCCATCATCCGCTCCGCGAGAAACGCGAGCAGGTCGTGGACGACATCCGCCCGCCCGGCCCGTAACTCGGCTTCGACAAAACCCAGCATGCTCGTCGCGTCGCCGTCCGCGAGCGATTTCTCGCAAAGTTGTTTCGCCTCGTCGAGTTGCGCCGAGCGTTTCCTGGCAGGCGTGGTAGATTCAACGAGGGGAAAAGGGATTTGCTCCAAATCAACAATCTTGACTTCTGCGAAGACGCGATCTGCCTCGGGCACGACTTGCTGATGGTAGTAAGTGACCAATCTTGAATTAAGCAGGGCGAGCAAAAACTCCATCGATGGTGTTTTTTTCTTCATCCACAAGTTATGAATGTTGTTCAAAGTGAGTCGCTGTTGGTCTTCGATGGCGGCGATGATGCTATCGCCGGTTTGCCGAATGACGATTCGACGCGGTTCAAAAAATGGTGCGCCTGGCCGTGGCTCTGCGAGCCAATCGCCGTAGCTGATCCAACGTTCCTCAAGTGGATCAACAACGTAGCGTCCAAGATCACGGCCCATGAGATATTGATGATACGTTTTGTTTTTGCGATGATTTGCATCGAAGATCCGCTTCTCGACCGTTTCTCTCGTTTGTTTTGGTTTTCCTTTGCCCGTTTGATACGGTTTAATCCCAACCGTCATTTTGCAGAGCTCCCCTAATAGTTGCCCGGCATCGCGCCGCATTTTAAGGACGATGTTCGCCTGCCCTCCTGCGAGCGACAGATTCAAGTCATTGCCGGGAAATTCGTCGAATTGCGCTTGTGCGATTTGAATTGGTTGAAACTGGCGTGCGGTAAACTCGTCAACTGTAGTGGTCACAATTCCACGAACCAAATTCTCGTGTCGAATTTTTTGGTCTGGCTCTTTCCTGATCGCATAAATTGCGGATTCAACGGTTGGGTCTTCAAAGACGGGGAATTTGAAGTGAACCAGTGTTTCGATTCGACAGTGGTCGAGGATGTAGCGTCGCACTGTCGAAAAGTAGTGCATGGTGAGAAAGGTCGTCGGAACGATGAGACTTTCGCAGCCATGCTCACGCGTCAGAGCATCCGCACGCTCAATGAATGCAACATAAAAGTCCGGCTGATACTGAGTCGATGCGTAGGCTTTCTGCACCAGGCTTTTTGTCTCCGCATCAGCAATCAAACCGTAAGGCGGATTTCCGATCACCGCGTCGAAGCCGGGCGACTGGCGCGGCGAGCCGTCGTCGCCGAAGAAGACTTCGGGAAATTCGAGTTCCCAGTGGAAGAACCTTCGCTCGTTCGCCCCATTTTCGGCGCGGTAAAGAAACGCGCAAAGATTCTTGAGCTGGTTGGTGTTGAACTCGCGGCCGGCAAGCTTGATCGCCCCTTTCTTCACCGCTTCCATGACGATGCTTTCGAACTCTGCGGCATTTTTCCACGGGCGAATATGTTCGGGGTCGATGTCGAGCAGTTCCAGCAGCGCCTCGTAATCTCGCTGAGGCAGGTCGTTGCCAAAGAAGCAGGCCGTCCAGAGATTCGCGACCGCACGGAACGGGCGAAGCGCGGGACGCACGGAATCGAGCCAGATTTTTTCCTTGTTCTTCACGTCGAGCACGGTGTCGGAGGCGCTTTGCTCCATTTGCCTGACGGTTCCCACAGCCTTTTGCAGTGCGGTCCGGAGGTTGTCGGAGCCCTTCCATGAGAATTTGAAGCCCCCTTCCTTGATCCGGTTCAGTTCCGGCACGTGCCCGAGATCTTCGAGCCGCGCGCCGACGAGCGAGTTTCCGCAGCAGAGGTGGTGGTCGAGAAAATTCAGCGGCTGATCCGTGGCGATGGTGGTGAGCCAGAGCGAAAGCTTCGCCAGTTCGACGGCAAGCGGGTTCAAGTCAACGCCGTAGATGCACGTCTCGACGACGCGCCGCCGCCAGTGCGCGGTTTCGTCCTCGTCCTTGGACTTTTCGCCGAGCGGCTGCGTGGTCGGGTGCGAGGCGATTTCATCGGCCAGGTAAGTCGTGGCCTCGACGAGGAAATGCCCGCTGCCCATCGCGGGATCGAGGATGTTGAGCGCGAGCGCGGCGCGTGCGAACGAGTTGTCTTTTGCGCCATCGGCGCGCGCTTTTTTTACCGCGCCACTCTGCTCGATTTCCGCGAGCAACGGGGCGACCGTCTGCTCGACGATGTATTTCACGATATAGTCTGGCGTGTAGTAGGTACCGGTGGCTTTGCGCTCGGCTTTGTCGGTGTGGAGCACGAGCTGCCCGTTCTCGCGGACGAAGTGGTGCTCGAGCAGGCCCTCGTAAATCGAGCCGAGTTGCTGGACCCGCAGGTCGCCGAAATCGACGGTTTCGATCGGCAGCGCGGGTTTGTCCCGCTCGGGCTGCGGGTTGAACATGAGGCCGCGCAGCACGTCGGCAAGCACAGCATCGCAGACGCGCCATTTTCCCAAAAGCGGGTGGCGCTCGGGCGAGAAAAGGCCGCCGTTGTAGCGCGGGACTTTGAACTCGGCGTTTTTCTTTTCGTCCGTGCCGTTGATGAGATGGCACAATTCCCCGATGTCCTCGAAGAGCCGCGTGCGCGTCCGGCTGTCGTGCTCGGAGAAGTTTTTCAGCGGCGCGACGAGCCGCGCGAGCGAGAGTTCCTTGTAGTATTTCCGCGACTTCGGCTCGACCGGCAGAAGCTGCCTGCCCTCGGCGTAAAGGATGAAAAGCAACCGGTAGAGAAAGATGAGGCACGCATCGTAAAGCGTCGGCAGATCGCCGTCGGCGATTTTGTTTTCCTCGTGCCCGGCGAAACCGTTGGCGAGGATCTCGACGATGGCGAAAACGCGCTGGCGCAGGTCTTCCTCGAGTTCGGATTGCGCGGCGAGCGCGCTTTCCCGAATGTGATCCAGCCGGCATTTGCCCTGCGCGTCGCGCACGAACGCGGCGGGGCTGAATAGCGCGAGGAAAAGTTTGAAATTGTCGGGCGACCGGATCGCGAGCTCGAAGTTGATTGCGAAAAAATAGCTCGGCTTGGTGTCGCGGCAGTAGAGCCGCCATTCGTTGCCGTTGGTGAGGATGCCCCATGTGAGCACCTGCGCTTCGTTGAGGTAATCGCGGATTTGCTGGTGCGGGTAGCGTTGCTGGCTCCTGCTGATTTGCGAGAGCGGGTGATTAACCTTCTTCGCTTCGAGGATCGCGATAGCCGCGCGGTAACGCTGCGCGGCGTCCCGGTCGATGACGGCTTCCTTTTCCGCATCGTTCGCAAACAGGATGTTGTCGGGTTCGAGATCTTGTTTCGTTTCCGGCTGCGCGAGGTTGTCCGTCCACGCAAACCCGAGCTTTTCCAAAATCCTGTCGAGCAGCTCCTGGCGCGTGAACGCCTCGTTGTTCTTCGCGCAAGCAACATAGCGCCTTTCGTAAAGCGCCTTGCAAAACTCCCACACCGGCTTTGCCTCCGCATCGCCCGGCCACCACTCGTTGTGCTGGATGCGTGCTTTTAAGAAATGGTCGGAGAAAAGCCCTTCCGTCTGCCAAAGCCTGCGAACTTCGGGCAATCCGAGCTCCGGATGATCGGGAGCAACTTTGGGGCGACGTGGCACAGGTTGATTTGTCCGATGGAATTGAAGAAATTACAATCGGAACATTGCGAAGGGGGCTGGCCTTGCCCATTGACATTTTGGGAGACGCACTCTGACAGCACAACACCGGGCGGACGTCGAAGTTTGTTGACCGCTGCCGGGGGATCTTGCCGGAATAGTCGTGACGGATGCCGTGCTCCGTGGATGGTGTGACGGTCAACGTCCGGGGCGAGCGTCAGGCGGGATATGCCGCTTGAAGTCCATTGCGCCGTGCAAAACCCGCACGACCTGAAGGGTGGATTTGTGCATTCGGAAAAGAATCACGTGTTTCCCTTCCGCCGCAATTTGGCAGCCGGGAAAAAGATCTCTGCGAAACCGGCATTTCGAGGGATCCGTGATGATGGTCTCGAATTTTTTCCAGATTTGATCGAGATACCGCTGTTCTTGGACCGGCCCCCACCGCTCCAGGGCGTAGGCGCGGATCGAACGGAGGTCGTCCAATGCCGCGTGGGTGAGTTCGAGTTTCACGGGTCCTTGCGCACCGCGGCCAGGAATTCTTTTTTCGAGTTCACCCTCGTGACCTGTCCGGTTTCGAGTTGCGCAAAACCGATCGCGGCCTCGCGCTGGAGCCATTGGTTTTCACTCTCGCGCCAGAGAGATGCCCGCAGCGCCTCGCGGATAATTTCGCTGGCGTTGTTGTAGAGCCCGGAAGCGACCTTCGCCTTGACGGCGCTTTCCAGCTCGGGAGTCAACGAGATGTTCATGACTTGATCATGCAAAGATTGTCAAACTGAGCATGCGCATTTCCATGCGGTTGCCCTGAATGATGCGGCTTGTCCGCCGCCGCAAAACGTGTGACACAGAATCCGCGCGCAGATGATATTCCAAATGACCAAACGCTTCGTGGCAGGAACCGACACGCGGTTGCTGGCGAAGTTCGCCTACAATTTTGGATTCAAAGGCATGCGCTCGGTCCAGCAGTTCAAGTGGCGGATCAAACGCGGCGTGTATTTTCCCCCGTTTCTCTTCATTTCGATCACCAACGCCTGCAACCTGCGTTGCAAGGGCTGCTGGGTGGATGTGGACGGCCCCCGGCAGGCCATCGATCTGTCGGCCATGAACCGCCTGATCGAAAATGCCAAGGCGCATGGCAACAGTTTCTTCGGCATCCTTGGCGGCGAGCCGTTCATGCACCCGCAACTGCTGGACATTCTGGCCGCGCATCCCGACTGCTATTTTCAGGTGTTCACCAACGGCCAGTTTCTGACCGACGAGGTAGCGGCCAAGTTGCGCGCGATCGGCAACACGACGCCGCTGATCAGCATCGAGGGCAATGGCCCTGTCAGCGACGAGCGACGCGGGCGAAGCAACGTCCTCTCGCACTCGATGCGCGGGCTGGAAGCGTGCGTCCGGCAGCGGTTGATCACCGGCGTGGCGACGAGCGTTTGCCGGAACAACATCGGCGATCTGCTCACCGAAGCCTGGCTCGACGAACTGATCCGCCGCGGCGCGCAATACGTCTGGTTCTACACCTACCGTCCGGTCGGACCGCAGCCGTCGCCGGAATTGGCGTTGACGCCGGAGCAGGTTTTGCAGGTGCGGCGGTTCTGCGTGGAAATGAGGAAGCGCAAACCGATCGCCATCGTCGATGCCTACTGGGACGACAACGGGCAGGCGCTCTGCCCGGCGGCGACGGGCATCAGCCACCACATCAGCCCGTGGGGCGACATCGAGCCGTGCCCGATCATCCAGTTCGCTGGCGCGAAAATCACCGACAACGGCGGGGATGTTTTCAAGACGATGACCGAGTCGGAGTATTTGAAGGACTTCCGCAAAATGGCGGCCGGCGCGACCCGCGGCTGCGTCGTGTTGGAGCGGCCGGACCTGCTCCAGGAATTCGTCCGGCGCCACGGCCTGCGCGACACCACCGTCCGTCAAACCGCGATGGCCGAATTGGCGGCGCTTCAGCACCGGTCGAGCCAGCACAACCCCGGCAACGAAATCCCCGAAGAATATTGGCTCTACCGGCTCGCAAAAAAATACTGGTTCTTCGGGTTCGGGGCGTATTCGTAAACCGCCATGGAACCGACCGACAACCCCGCCGGAGAAGTCAAGGACCTCGGGGATTCGCTTTTCTACAGCCGCTGCAAGTTTTTGGCCGCGCTGCCCAAGCGGCACCGCTACACGGCCGGGCATTTCTGGCTGGCCATGCAGGAACCGGATCTCTGGCGTGTCGGGTTCACGAAATTCGCCGTGCGGATGCTCGGAGACTTCGTGGAATTGCAGATCGACGCCAAGCCGGGCGATTCCGTCCGCGTCGCCGACGTGATCGGCTGGTATGAGGGGATGAAGGCGCTCACTGATTTGTTGTGCGTCCTCGACGGCGTCTTCGAGCGCGCTAACCCGGCTCTGGCGGAGGACGGCGAACTGACCCGCTCCGACCCCCACGACAAGGGCTGGCTCTACGAAGTGCGCGGCACCCCCGACGCCGGCAGCGTGGACGTAAACGGGTATATCGCCGCGCTGGATGCGACCATTGACAGGATGCAGGAGGCCGATCCGTCGTGAATGACTCGCAGGTTGACGCCGGCGGCGTGGAGCGCCGGCCGGTTTGTTAAGCGCCCGCTCCCTTGACAGGCGTGCGGTCTTTCCTATTGTCCTGTCATAAATCGCATGGCCACCCTCTACTGCAATTGCGCGAATGCCATGGTCTTATCTCCGGACGCACAAGCCGCCGCCTTGGAGCAGCTCCGCGGATCGGGCGAGGCGTTCGAGGCGGTTGACGATCTTTGCGAGCTTGCCTCCCGGAATGACCCCATTCTCGGACGCCTCGCCGCCGAAGGCCCGCTGCGGGTTTTCGCGTGCCATCCGCGGGCCGTAAAAAACCTTCTGGCCGCCGCGGGCGTGAACGTGGATGCCGTGGCGGTTGTGGATTTGCGCGGTCAGGCTGCGGCGCGGACGGTGCCGGGCGCGTGGTTTCCCGTCATTGATCTGGACCGCTGCACGAACTGCATGCAGTGCCTGAGTTTCTGCCTGTTCGGCGTGTATTCGACGACGGCCGAAGGAAAAATCCAAGTCGGGCATCCGGAAAACTGCAAGACCAACTGCCCCGCCTGCTCGCGAGTCTGCCCGGAAGTCGCCATCATGTTTCCCAAATACAGCACGGGACCGATCAACGGCGATGCCGTCAGCGAAGCCGATGTCCGGAACGAAAAAGTGAAGGTGGACATCTCTGCGCTGCTCGGCGGCGACATTTACAAGACCCTGCGCGAACGCAACGAGCGCGCCAAGTCTCGCTTCACTAAGGAGCGCGATGCCGGCCGCGCACTGGCGGAACGCCAGAAGTGCCTGTCCAAGCTCCAGCAGGAACTTGACATCCCGCCCGAAGTCTTGCGCTCGCTGCCCTCGCCCGACGAAATCGCGCGAAAGGCCCGACAGGCGCAGGCCGCAGCCCAAGCCGCGTTGACGCCATCCAACCCTCCCGGCATCTGAGCCAACATGGAACCCCTTCTCACGATCCCGCGCCCGGTCGCCCCGCTGCGATTGCGCCGCCCGAAGGACACCATCCCGCAGACCAAACCCGAACGGGAACGCCTCGCCCAGTTCATCCGCGGCTTCGTCAAGGAATGGGCGCCGGTCCCGCCGCTGCCGGCCAATGACCTGCGGCAGCTTGCCGACAAGGTCCTGGAACTGACAGGGCTCGCCCCGGTTTATCGCGAGTATGTCGCGATCCTCATCAACAACGAAGTCTGGCGCGAAACGCTCGCGGCGATCCCCTACGAGCGCAGGCTGCTCCTGCTTCCCAAATGCCTGCGCTTCGAAGAGAAATGCCCCGCGCCGTTCGACGAGTTCGGACTGCTCTGCAAACAGTGCGGCCTGTGCTCGATCCAGGATCTGCAGAACGAGGCCGAGCGGCTCGGTTACGCCGTGCTGGTGGCCGAAGGCTCGACGCTGGTGATGGAGTTGATCCACACCGGAAAGATCGATGCCATCGTCGGCGTCTCGTGCGTTTCGGTGCTGGAGCGCGCGTTTCCCTACATGGAAGCGGCGGCGATCCCCGGCATCGCCATCCCCCTTCTGCAGGACGATTGCGTCAACACCACCGTCGATCTCGACTGGGTCTGGGATGTCATCCATCTCACGGGCGAGGACAAAACGCGCCGCCTCGATCTCGGCGCGCTGCGCGAGGAGGTCGGGACATGGTTCACTCGCGCCACGCTCGAGGACGTGATGGGCGAACCCGAGGGCGACACCGAGCGCATCGCCCGGGACTGGCTGGCGCTCGCCGGCAAACGCTGGCGGCCGTTCCTTGGCGTCGCGGCGTTCCATGCTTTGCGAGATGAACCCGAAGCGCCGATTCCGGCAGATCTCCGCAAAATCGCTGTCAGCGTCGAATGCTTCCACAAGGCCTCGCTGATCCACGACGACATCGAGGACAACGACCGGACCCGCTACGGCGAAAAAACCCTGCACGAAGAGCACGGCATCCCGGTCGCGTTGAATGTCGGCGACCTGCTCATCGGCGAAGGATACCGGATGATCCAGGAGTGCCGCGTGGCCGCCGATCTGAAGGTCGCGATGTTGGGCGCCGCCGTGGACGGTCACCGCAAGCTCTGCCGCGGACAAGGCGAAGAACTTGCCTGGGCACGCGCTCCCCGGCCGTTGAAGCAGAAACAGGTCCTCGACATTTTCCGCCACAAGACCGCGCCGGCGTTCGAGGTCGCGCTGCGGCTCGGCGCAATCTACGCCGGACGTCCCGACTGCGACGTGCTCGGCACTTACAGCGAGGCACTGGGCATCGCGTATCAAATCCGGGACGACCTCGACGACTTCTGCGACGGTGCCGAACCCGGCGACATCCAGGCGTTGCGGCCAAGCCTGTTGCTGGCGGTCGCCCACAAGCGCGCCAAGGGAGAACAGAAGGCCGTCACGGAAGCCCTCTGGGAGCGACGCGTTCCCGCTGGCCTGACGCCAGCCGCCTTGCGGAATTTATTCCAAGAGTTGCAGGCCGACGCGCGCGCGAGGCTGTTGCTCGAAACCTACAAAGAAGAAGCCATCCGTGCGCTGCGCGACCTCAACAACTCGAATCTCAAAGGCCTGCTGCGCCGGGTCATCGGGAAAATTTTCAACGACCTTGAGATCAAGGGCTGGTGCCATGAGCATGAAACTCGAAATGCTGCAAGCCGCCCGGCTCGCGCCGAACCTGCTGGGTGAGTCGGCAGCGCTCGTCCGGCAGTTTGTCCGCCGGCAGCAAAATCCCGACGGCGGTTTCAAAAACCGCGCCGGGGAAAGCGACCTCTACTACACGGTCTTCGGGCTCGACTGCCTGGTCGCCCTCCGGGAGCCGATCGACACCGTCCGCCTCGACCATTATCTCCGCTCGTTTGGCGACGGCGGCGACCTCGACTTCGTCCACCTGACCTGCCTGGCACGCTGCTGGTCCGGGCGGGCCCCGGTGGAAACCCGGACCGCTATTCTCGATCGGCTCGGGTCCTTTTCTCCCGCCACCCTGTATGAATGGTTCCTCGCCTGCGGGGCCTGCCAGAATTTGTGCGCGCCTCTGCCAGATGTTGCCGGGCTGCTGCGCTGTATCGGGTCGATGCGGGCGCACGATGGTGCCTGCGGGAATGTGCCCGGTCTTCCCGTCGGGTCCACCACGGCGACCGCCGCCGCCGTCGCGTTGCTTCGGCAGTTCAACGAACTGCCGCCTGAGGAGTTCGGCCCGTGGCTGCTGGCCCAGGCGCGGCCGGATGGCGGGTTCGTCGCGATGCCGGACGCGCCGATGCCCGACCTGCTGTCCACCGCCACCGCCTTGCACGCGCTGGCTTCCCTGAAGTTTCCGTTCGGCCACATCAGGGAGCCCTGTCTCGACTTTCTCGACACGCTGTGGACGAACGAAGGAGGGTTCCACGGCCACTGGGCCGACGATCACCTCGATGTCGAATACACCAGCTACGGGCTCCTCGCCCTCGGCCGTCTCGGAGCCCCATGACCGGACGACTACCGGAAACCCTGGCAAGGGTCCGCGAGCAACTCCTGGCCGCCCGCGGCCCGCACGGACATTGGGAAGGCGAACTCTCCGCCAGCGCCTTGTCCACCGCGACGGCCGTCGTCGGGCTTGCGCTGGTTGACCGCGAACGGCATCACGCGCTGATCCGCCGCGGCCTCGACTGGCTGGCAAAACATGCCAACGTGGACGGCGGCTGGGGCGACACCGTTCTGAGCGTCAGCAACATCAGCACCACCACGCTTTGCTGGGCAGCATTCGGGCTCGCCGGCGAGCCGGTGCCCGCGGCGGAAGCGTGGCTGGTCAAGCAAGCCGGGAGCATCGAACCGGACCGCCTCGCACAGGCGATCACCTCCCGCTACGGCAGGGACCGCACGTTCTCGGTGCCGATTCTCACGATGTGCGCGCTGGCCGGCCGTTGCGGCTGGGAACAAGTCATGGCGCTGCCCTTCGAGTTGTCGGTCCTGCCGCCGGAATTTTTCAAGTGGCTGCGCCTGCCCGTGGTGAGCTACGCGCTGCCCGCCCTGATCGCCATCGGCCAGGTCCGCCATCACCACCGGCCCTCGCTCCGCCTGCTGCGCGATCCCGCGCGGCAACGCTCTTTGCGCGTCCTGGAAAAAATCCAGCCATCCAGCGGCGGCTTCCTCGAGGCCGTCCCGCTCACCAGTTTTGTGACCATGTCGCTGGCGGGGATGGGGCAGCACCGGCATCCCGTCGCAGAACGCGGCGTCCGATTTCTCATCGAAGCGGCGCGCCCCGACGGCAGTTGGCCGATCGACAGCAACCTCTCCACCTGGGTCACGACACTGTCGGTCAACGCCCTCGGGGACAGCCTGCCCGGCTCCGAGCGGCCCGTCATCCGTGATTGGCTGCTGAACCAGCAGCATCGCGAACCTCATCCTTACACGAATGCCACCCCCGGCGGCTGGGCATGGACCGACCTCAGCGGCGGGGTGCCGGATGCCGACGACACCGCAGGCGCGTTGCTCGCGTTGAAAAATCTTTGCCCGGCGGACAATCATGCGGAAGAAGCAGCGCAACTCGGCGTCCGCTGGCTGCTTGGCCTGCAAAATTCCGATGGTGGATTTCCGACCTTCTGCAGAGGCTGGGGCGCGCTGCCATTCGACCGCAGCAGCCCCGATCTCACGGCTCACGCGCTGCGGGCCTTCGCCGCCTGGCCTCAGACAAATGCGATGCGCCGCGCCACAAGTCGCGCGCTGCAATATTTAAACCGCACCCAGCGTCCCGACGGCGCATGGTCGCCGCTCTGGTTTGGCAACCAGCATGCGCCGGCCGAGGAGAACCTGACATACGGGACCGCCAACGTTCTCGGTGCGTTGCCGGACGGCCCCGCCCGTGCCGCCGGCATCCGCTGGCTTTTGTCGGCGCAAAATTCCGATGGCGGTTGGGGCGGCGGCGTGCGCTGCGCGCCCTCCATCGAAGAAACAGCACTGGCCGCAGCCGCGTTGGCCGGGGGTGGACAGGCAGAGGCCGCGCACCGGGGCGTGGCATGGCTGATCGACGCCACCGACGCTGGCCGCACGCTTCCCCCCGCTCCCATCGGACTCTATTTCGCCAAGCTCTGGTATTACGAAAAGCTCTACCCGCTGATTTTTTTTACGGCCGCCATGGAACGCATCGCCCGCTGCCTTGCCGGTTCGGGTTGATTTCAAAGCGTCCCAATCAGCAGACGGACAGGCTCATGCCAAACGCTCCACAAAAATGGCAAACGTTCGGCGGCTGCGCCTCTTGCGTGTATTCGCCCTGCAAGAAAAACGTGGAACGACGACGGTTCATGGGGTAGAGGTCAGGCAATCCACATTTGCCCATGATTAATCCCTACACCATTCCCGTGGCAGACCTTCCCGCCGACGCGCGCGGGTCGTTCATCGTCCGCACCTACGTCCACCTGACGCTCGCCGTGCTCCTGTTTGTCGGGCTGGAGTTCTGGTTTTTTTCAAGCGGCATCGCCAACGTCATCATGCACGCCGTGGCGAGCGTTTCGTGGCTAATCATCTTGGGGGGATTCATGGGGCTTTCCTGGCTGGCGACGTTTTTTGCGAGCCCGAACCTTTCGAAGCCTGTGCAGTATCTGGGGCTGTTTCTTTACGTGATCGGGCAGGCGATCATCACGGTGCCGCTGCTCGTGCTGGCGAACCAGGCGGCTCCGGGAACAATTGCCAGCGCGGCCCAGGCGACGCTGGGCGGGTTTTTTCTTTTGACCGGCGTAGTCGTCACCACGAGGAAGGATTTTTCCTTCATGAGGACCTTTCTGGTCTGGGGAGGCATTCTGTCCCTCGTGACCATCGCCTGCGCGGTCCTCTTTCATTTCGACCTCGGGACGTGGTTTTCGGTGGCGATGGTTCTTCTCGCAGGCGGTTCGATCCTCTACACGACATCCTCGGTGATGCGTGACTTTCCGGAGAACGCCTGTGTGGCGGCGTCCATCCAGCTTTTTGCAGGCGTGGCGCTGCTGTTCTGGTATGTCCTGCGGCTGTTTATCGGGTCGCGGAGGTAGGAGTCACCTTGCCCGCAAGGCGCTCACGCTGGTGAGGATTCCGGCGATCATCGAGTAGGCGACGACGCCGACAAAGAGGGCGACGAGGAGGATGATGGCTGGCTGGATGAGCGTGGTCAGGTGCCCGATGCGCGAGGTGAGTTCGCGGTCGTAGCGGCGGGCCGCCCGCTCGAGGGCCGACGCGATGTCGCCGGTTTGCTCGCCGACTCCGAGTATGTCCATCAGCACGGGAGGGAAGAACCCCACGCGCCGGAGCGCCGAAGCGAGGCTCGTCCCCTCGCCCACCAGATCGGCCACTTTGCGAAGCAACCCCTGGAGATAGACATTCGCGGTCGCTGCGAGCATGAGGTTGATGCCGTTCAGGAGCGTTACGCCGTTCGAGACAAGCGTCGAGAGCGTCTGCAGCATTTCCGCGTAAAACTTCGCCCGCAGGACTGGCCCGACCACCGGAATGTCCAGCATCGCCCGATGCCACCAGGCACGGCCGGGAGAGGTCTGGACGGCCGCGCGGAGGAGCATGGCCGCAGCCCCGATGACGGCGATGATCGCCCACCACCACTTCCCGCAAAACCCGCTGACTGCGATCAGCATCTGCGTGATCAGGGGGAGTTTGTGGCCGGTTTTTCCGAGGAGCACGGACAGTTGCGGCACCAGGAATGTCAGAAAGATAAACATCAGCACGATGGCCGAGGCGAAGACGATGCTCGGATACAGGAGCGAACTGACGACCCGCCTGCGCAGGTCTTCGATGAGTTCGAGGTAGGCGCACTGGCGTTTGAGGATCTGCGGAAGGGCTCCGCCGGCCTCCCCCGCCGCCACCAGATTGCAGTAGAGCGCGTCGAACGTTTTGCCGCACTCGCGCAGGGACTGCGAAAAACTGACACCATCGCGCACCCGCTGGCGGAGCTTGGCTGCAATGGTTTTGACCTCCGATTTTTCCTGCCGCTGTTCGATGACCTTGAGCGCCCCCTCGAGCTGGAGCCCTGCCTCGAGAAGCTCCGCGAGTTCTTCGGTGAAGTAGAGCAACTGGGCGGAAGAAAGCCGCGTGAGGCCGATCTCCTCAGGCTTCCCCTTCTGTCCCGCGGTTCCGCCGCTCTCCCCCACGCTGACGGGTTGCAGGCCCTTGTTCCGGAGAATGCGATACGCCTCCGCGCGGGTAGTGGCAGAGATCACCCCGCTCGAAACCCCGCCCTCCGGATCGGTCGCTTTGTAGGAAAAATCAGGCATGGAAGAAAAGTGGAAAGCGGAAAGCGGAAAGCGGAAAGTCTGATGCCGCGCGAAGTGCGGGAAATATTCCTCTCCGATTTCCGGTTTCCGGTTTCCGGTTTCCGTATTTATTCATCCAGTGCTTCGAGTTCGCTGGTGGTGACTCGGAGGACTTCCTCGATCGAGGTGACTCCGTCGTGGACCTTCTGCCAGCCGTCTTTGCGGAGCGGGATCATCCCCTCGCGCACGGCGAGCTCGCGCAGTTCCGGTCCGCTTCCGCGACGCTGGATCGCCTCCTGCAGGCGCGAGGTCATAAGAACGATCTCGAAGAGAGCGGTGCGGCCGGCATACCCGCTCTGACGGCAGCGCTCGCAGCCGACCGGCCGGCGGACCTTGTCCGTCCATTCGACGGGAAACCCGACCTCGGCGAGTTCCTCCGGCTTGCGGTGCGCGGGCTGGGAGCAGTGCTTGCAGAGACGGCGGACGAGGCGCTGGGCGATAAAGGCCCGGACGGAGGAGCCCACCAGAAACGGCTCGACGTTCATGTCGAGCAGGCGCGTGATCCCGCCCACCGCATCGTTCGTGTGCAGTGTGCTGAAGACCAAGTGGCCGGTGAGCGCGGCGCGGATGGCGATCTCGGCAGTCTCGTGGTCGCGCATCTCGCCGACCATGATCACGTTCGGGTCGCCGCGCAGGATGCTTCGCAGGGCATTGGCAAACGTGAGGTTGATCTCCGGCTTCACGGCAATCTGGATCACGCCGTCGAGCTTGTGTTCGACCGGATCCTCGATCGTGACGATCCGGCGTTCCTTGACATTGAGGCTGCTGAGAAACGTGTAAAGCGACGTGCTCTTGCCGCAGCCGGTCGGGCCGGTGACGAGAACGATGCCGTTGGGGATCGAGATCAGGTTGCGGATGCGTTTTTCCGAGGCGGCGTCGAGGCCGAGACGCGCGAAATCGAAATGCTCCTGCCCGAGCAGGCGCAGGCTGACATTTTCGCCATAGACGCACGGGATCGTGGCCACGCGCACGTCGATCGGCTGCCCGGCATGTTCGAGCGAAATCCGGCCGTCTTGGGGGAGGCGCCGTTCGGCGATGTCGAGGCCGGCCATGATCTTGAGGCGCGAGATCACGGAATCCTGGAGCACCTTGATCCGCGGTGGGACCGGCGTCTCGTGGAGCACGCCGTCAATCCGGTAGCGGATGCGGAGATCCTGGCCGAGCGGTTCGAAGTGGATGTCGGTCGCGCCCTGCTGGAGGCCTTCGCGGAGGATCTGGTTCACGAACTTCATGACCGAGGCCTCGCTGTCCTCCTCATCGACGATATTGACTTCCTCATGGGTTCCGCCGGTTTCGTTTTCGCGGCCCTCGATGAGTTCCTCGAACGTGTCCGCCCCGACGCCGTAGGTGGTCTTCAACGTCTCGACGAGCCGCCTGCGGGTGGTGAGCACGAGCCGCACGGACCCCGGCCAATGCTGCACGACGGCCTGCCAGCCGCCGTGGTCGAACGGGTCGAATGTGAGAAGCCGCATCTCCCCGCCCTCGACCGCGGCCTCGGGAAGCACGGTCTGCCCGAGAGCGAGCCGGGCGGGAAATTTCTCGCGGACGTTTTCGATGATCTGCACGTCGCTCTCCTCGCGCCAAGGGAGATCGAGCGCAGCGGCGAGGGACTTGAGAAAATCCGGTTCCCGGACGAGCTGGGAATCGAGCAGCGCGGCGACCAGCGACCTCTGGGCAAAGGCGGCGCGGTGGAGAATTTCGCGGCATTTTTCCACCTCCACGCACCCGGCATCTTTGGCGAGCGCGGTGAGATCCTCGATCAGGTTGACCATGTCTCAGTTCTTCCTGGGCTTGGGGGTCGGCGTGGGCTTGGGATTAGGCTTCCAAGGGGCTGGCTCACGCACCTGCTCGGCGAGAGGGGCGGTCATGAACTGGGCATCCTGGCCGAGAGGCGTGCGGTCGCCTTCGTAGGCGCTGGCTTTCATCATCTCGGAGTTTGAATCCACCACGACCGGCTGGATCATCACAATCAGTTCGTTTTTGGTGACCGCGTTGCTGGTCCGTCCGCCGAGGAGGGAACCGATCACGGGGATTCTCGAAAGGTAGGGAATTCCGTCTTGGGCTTTTTGCTTGGTCTCCGAGATGAGGCCGCCGAGAACAACCGTGGAGCCATTTGGAACGCGCACGCTGGTCTTGACGACCTGTGTGTTGATGATGTTCACCAGATTTCCGGAAATATTTTTTTCCGCGCCGAGCGTGTCATTTTTCTGGCCGACGATGAGGTTGACCTCCCGGTCGGAGTTGATGAGCGGGATGACTTCGAGTCTCAGGACGACATTCTGGTATCCGACGCTCGATGCGACGGACGTGCCGTTGTTGTTGACTCCTCCGCCGGTGGCGGTCGTCAGTGAGCTCTGGGGAAACGGGACCCTCTGCCCGGAGAGGATCGTGGCCTTCTTGTTGTTGGTGGTGTAGATGACCGGACGGGAGAGCGTGCGGAAATTGCCTCTGGATTCGAGGAACCTCGCATAAACATCCACAGAGTCGGCGATGGTTCCAAAAACTGTCAGCCCGGAAAGTGCCCCGAGCCCGTTTGCCAGGGCGGCAGGGCCGGTAATCGACGAGGGAATGGGAAGCGAGTTGGTGCCGTTGTTAAACAGCAGTGGGTTCAGCACCGCCGCCGCCAGACCGTTGCCGGACGCCCCTTGGTATTTGATCAGATACTGGACGCCGTATTCGGTGCTGTTCGTCACATTCAGCTCGCCGATGACGACGGCGAGATAGACCTGCTTGGGCCGCTGGTCGAGTAGGTTGAGAATCTGTTTGGCCCGCTCTTTGCTCTCCGGGGGACCATAAACAATAATGCTGTTCGAGCTGGGGTCGGAGATCAGTTTGATCTCGCCGATCGTCACCGACTGAGGGGCCGACTGCGTGGTTTCGTCCGCAAGCAGATTATCTCCCGTTTCCACTCCTCCTCCGCTGGAGCCCGATCCGAGCGTGGAGCTTGAAGAATTATTCTGTGATTTGTTGGTGTTGTTGAACGGGTTCGCGGGCGTCGGCTGCGCACCGGCCTGCCCGCCTTTTTTCTCGGTCTCCGCCTCGGCGAGCATGTCGGAAAGGACGGAAAACACGTCGGTGACGGGAACGTAGTTGCAGACCCGGACATAAGGCTGTTCGAAGGCCCCCGCCGCATCGAGCTGGGTGATCACGTCACGCACGTAGCGGTAGTTTTCCTGGCGGGTGACGACGAGGATCCTGTTTGTCCGTTTGTCCGCGACGAACTTGGCCTTGCCGGTGACGAGGCGGTTTTCGTAGCGAGCACCGGTAGCGCCCGCGGCTGCGGGTGGGGCGGGCTGGCCCGGCGCGCCTTGCGGGTTTTGGGCCTGGACATTCCCAGCGGTTTTCGAGGTGGGGTCATCCTTTCCGAACATCGTGTCGAGGATTTCGACAATCCGCTCGGCGTTCGCCCGCTGGAGCGGCACAAATTCGGTGACGACCTGCGCGGGTTCGACGTCGATCAGGTTGAGGACCCCGAGGGCTTTTTGGATGACCGGCGTTTTTTCGGTGATGATGATCGCGTTGGTATTGGGGACGGGGGCGAAACTGCCGAAAGCGTTTCGCTGGACGACCTGATCGAGGACAGCAATCGCCTCTTCCGGGGAAATGAAAGCCAGCGGCCTGTAGAAACTGACGATCCGGTCCCCGTCCTTGGGAAGAGCGATACTGTCAATATAGAGCGGCAGCCCCTCGGTGCGCGGGGCGCGCGAGGGCCCGAGGATTTTCACCGTCTGGTCATCGACCGGCACGATGCTGTAGCCGTTGAGCAGGAGCGAACTCTCGATCAATTTGATCGCCTCCTGCTTGGGGACCCGCTGGCTCACCATGATCGAGATTTCCGGCCCGGCCAAGTTGGCATCCCGGATCAACCTTTTCCCGGTCAGGTTCTCGTAAACCATGAGAACCTCGACAACCGAGTTGCGCGGGAACTGGATCTCGACGCTGTCGTCATTCGCTTGCGCGGGCGCAGCGACGGACGGTTGAGGGGGGGAAGCTGGCTGTGGAGGCTGGGCGGGCACATGCGGAGAAGCGGACGCCGGCAGAGGGGCGGCATTGCCGGTCGCGGGCGATGGGAGAGGAATCGGGACAGCGTTAGTTTGCTGCGGGGCTGAGGCGGGTTGCGGACGCTGCAGCGGGATCTGCGAACCGGGTGCGGGCAAAAATGTGGGCGGAAGAGAAGGAACGGCATTCCCCGCCCCTGACTTTGCGGGAGCCTGGGCACGCAGTGAAGCCACTGCGGCAACCATCAGAAAAAAAAGAAAGGCACGGGACTTCATGGGCCTGTGCCAGGTTGTCCCGAGATGATTCTCCGGCGGATTATGCGCCTTGGGGGAGACTGGGTATTCGATGGCTGCTGCATGTTCTGGGGTGCCGCGCCGGCGAGGACCTGGCCCGGCGGCGAGTTTACGACTGCCGAGGGATTGGGATTCTGCGGTGCCGGCCCAGAGTTTTGAGGCGCGGCCTGCTGCTGGCCCTGCACGGCGACAGGTTCGGAGTAAGAGACGGTCGCAAGCTGGCCGGCGACCTTGATCGTGGCGTGCATTCGACGCGGGTCGGGATCCGGCAAATAGTCAACAAGCGCCATATCGAGTTTGTTGGGCGTCTTCGAGAGCATATGGCGCTCCTGCGTGGTTTTATCCAAAACAAAAACCAAGGGATCCCCGTTGATCGAAACGGCGCCTGTGAGCGTGTATCGGTCTGCAACCGGGAAACTCTCTTCCGCGGTCGGAAGGGAAAACGGCGAGCGATCCAAGAGAAATTGAAACCGGGCAAAATCCCTCGGCTGCGCCCACGGCTCATCGTTCTGGGCCATCACGGAACCCAGAAAACAGGAAAACACGAGCGCTTTTCGAAGTGTGGTCATGGACCGTTTTGTGTCGCGGGAAGATAATACTGGCGCACTTCCATGTCCACCAGCACATTTGGAGGTTCGGTGTCGCTGCGGATGGTCAGTTTGGGAACCGATCGCCAGGCGGTCGGGTTCTGCACCGCGAACAGGAATTTGGTCACGCCGGAAAACGGTCCCGAGAGTTTGACCTGGAGCGATGCGGCGTTCCCTGCGGCGGTTGCCGCGGCAGGCAGCAGGTTTTCGTCGGTGATTTTCAATCCCGCTTCCTCCGCCGCCGAGCGCGTCGCCTGCAGCAGCCCGGAGCTGGACTGTTCGGCCGTGTTGGTTTGCGGCGGATGGGCCTTGATCCAATCGTGCGTCGATGCGATCCCGGAAGCCCCATCGAGCCACATCCGGCTCTCCGCGATCCTGCCGCGCGCCGTCTCCAGGTCACGGCCAAGCGACGATCTTGCCCCGGTCCATGCGCGGACGGCAAGAAGGTTGAGCGCCAAAAAAATGGCCGAGCAGAAAAAAATCAGCAGCCGGGATTCATTCGTTGTGAGCTTGCGCATCGGGGCGGACTCCTTCCATTTCAAATCGGACTTTGTTTTTTCCGGCGAGTTGTGGCTGGCGCGGCGTCCAGTCGTAGTTCTGGAGCACGGTGGATTTTTTCACTTTCTCCAAAAAGGAATAGGCCTGCGAGATATCCGAGGCCTCGCCGGCGAGGAGAATCCGGCCGTTTTCCAGGGTGAACTGGGTCAGGCGCACCTGGTCTCCCGGAAGCTCGGCGGCCACCGCCGCGAGCTGGTCGAGCGCGAAGCTCCGGGGATCGACGGCCGGCTGGAATTCCTTCCACTCCTTCACCAGGTTTTTCGCTTGCCTCGCCTCGGGCGCGATCGCTGCGGCTTGTTTGTTGAGCCGGTCGAGCTGGGTTCTCTTGAAAACGAGATCGCCGCCGAGCAGCGCCGCCAGCAGGAGGTATGCGGCCAGACCGGCGAACGCGATGACCGCCAGTTTTTTGGCTCCCCGGCGCTTCGCGCTCGCCCGGAGGGCAGCCGGGGGGGAAACATCAACGGGAACAGCGGGGATCAGGGGAGGAGGCTCCGGATTGACGCGCTCCACGGTGAGACGCAGCCCGTTCCCCACGGCCTGGCAGTCGGCCTCGGAAAAATCCCCGATCATGCGGATCGTCGAGGGCAGTCCCCCGATCACCTGCTCCACCCTCAGCCGGAGCGCGGTCCGGACGACCAGCCCGCAAAATGCCGGTCCCGGCGAAGCTTCACCGCTCGCGGAAAAATACACGCAGCGCCGGTTTTTGTAGAAGGCGTAAACGAGATCGCCAAACTCGCGCCAGACCAGCACGTCGGCCGCGCCCGGATCGAAGAGGCGGGCCGGGATATCGAAGAACCGGGCCTTGGAAAAATACTCCGCCGCGGGAGACTCATCCCCCACGGCAATGGCCAGGACCAGAGACCTCCCGTCCGTGGAATCAATCGGAAGCACACGGACCTCGCTGTCCCGCTTGACGAGGTGTCGCCCTGAGAGTTCGAGTTCGGCCAGCTCGCGAGGATCCCCTTGGCCGGCGACCCAGAGGGGGATGGCCGTCAGGGTCCGCGAGGGAAGAGCGAGCAGCAGCCGGGGCGCGGAAGCCACCGATTTGATTCCCGGATTCAACTCGCCCTTTGGCGCGTCCTTGGGCGGGAACTGCCAAAGCTCCCAGCCCCCGGCACCGGGGCGCAGAACGGATTCCGGGCCCTGCGCGCTCATTCTTCCTCCCAGTTCATGATCTGGCCTCCGCCGTTCCCCGGGGTAATGACAACGATCTTGTGTTTGATCCCATTGCAGAAGCCGGTGCTTTCGATCCGCCGGACCGAACCGGCCACGTCAAAGAACGCCTCGAGCGCTTCGAGTTGGCTCCCCTTCGCGCCAATAAGACCGGCCGCCTCCTCGATGGATTCAAATTTGACGTCATCCTCGCTACCCTCAATGCCATCAGGCCCCGCACGCAACTCGAAAAGCGCGCTGCATTGCTCAGGGGTCAATTCCGCCAGCGCCTCCAGCAGGGGCTCGGATGCATATTGGATGTTGATTTTTCCGTTATACCAGACCGTGAAGAAGCTTTTCCAGTCCTCCCGCGCGGCCAAAACCTCGTCCAAGCCGAGAACCGCCTCCATTTCCCGGATGTTCAGGAGCGGCCGGTTCGCGGGGAAACCCGGACGTCCCGCGGCCTCATACTCGGCGCGCTCGGCCCCGTGCAGCGAGCGGAAGTCGTCGGCGTCGATCCAATCCACCAGCCCGTCGATCGCCTCATCGCGCAACGCGTCGTCCACGCCCCACGCCTCGAAAAGGCGGATGAAAATATCGCGGTTGTTCTGGGCGATCCAGTAGTTCGGGTTGAGCTTTCCGGATTCGTCCGCGAGCTTCACCTCGAACCCCTCGCTCTCCGGGCTGCCGTTTTTCAGCAGGGGATCTCCGGTTTTCACCTGCGAACTCAAACCGATGGCGATCCCGCTGAGAGCCAACTGCCGGGCGCGGAAAGTTTTCTCCGCGCGGATTTCCGCGCCCACCCAGTCCCCGACGATGCCCGCGACGAGAACAACCAGCCCCGCGAGAAAGGCGATGCTCCAGAGAACCAGCGGGAGAGCCAACCCGCGACGGAAACCGCGCGGCGGGCACACCGGACATTTCTCTCTGTTGTTCTTCATGGCCCGGGCGATGGCTTCGGTGCAGGGGCCGCGGCGGAAACCGGGGGAATCCAGAATTGGCTGTCGATTTTCGAACCGGCCATGTCGAGGTAATCCATCTGGAGCCGCGCGGAAACCGGTCGGCCGTTCTCGGGCGGCCACTCGTCCTTCCACTCGCCGTTGGCAAAGAACGACCACTTCACCATCTCCACCCGCGGGAGCAGCGGGATCCAGGAATTCCCAGCCTCCAAGTTTTCCAAATCGATTCCCTGAACGTCCTTGGGCACCCGCAGGAGCGACATGGTCCGGGATCCGTCCGCCCGCGGCCGCGCGGCAAGGATCAGCGAGCCGCCACCCAGGCTCGGAATGCCGAACAGGCCGACGGCTTCCTCAAAAACAATTTCCGGAACCGGAGCACCGGTGGGCGATTTGGCAAACCGGAGCTGGACCTTTCCCCCGCGCGGCAGGTTGAGAAACGCGTCTCGCGTGACCTTCAGAAAAGCCTCCATTCTCCTCACGGCGAGCTGCTCCTCCATCGTGGCCCGGCTGGTCTCGGTCGCGGCAGACGTGATCGAATAAACCGCGCCGGTCAGCAGTGCGAGAATCATGAGAGACAGAATGACCTCGAAAAGCGTGAAGGCGGAAGAAAAGGATGAAGGGATGCGCGTTGGCGCACCATTCCGCATTCCACATTTCAAATTCCACATTTTACCAGTCATGGCCTGAAAAGGAGGATTTCCGCGGATTCTTTGCCCTTGTCGCGACGGCCCCAATCGGCGGTGACCCTGAGTTTCCAGAGCCCGGTCACCGGCGTTCCGTTCGTCGTCTTGGCCTCGAATTGCTCCATCGTTTCCACGACTCTCACCCCGTTGTTGTCGCGGGCTTCGATAACCCGGTTGCCTGTGAGCGGAGGATCGCTCAGGACGGCGGACAGGCGCGATTCCAGAACCACCCGCGCGAGCGCCCGCTCGCGGGCCTCGAACGCCGCCATCACCGCGCTGTCCAGGGCAATCGCCAGGCCGGTCACCGCGACCGCGAACACACCCAGCGCGATCAGCACCTCGAAGAGCGTGAAACCCACAGAAGTTTTCTGTGTTCTATTCATCGATGACGAGTCCGGTGAGCGGGTCGAAGAGGATCTCGATCGTCTCCTTAGGCCCGCGGAGCTTGAACGTCACCGGCTCGCAGATCCCCGCGCCGTTGAACATCCACATCTCCTTCTTGGCGGGCTTGCGGAATTTGGATTCGGTCATCCTCCGGATCTCGAGTTTCCATCCCGCCGGAAGCCACGCCGCTTCCACCGAGTCGATCTCCGGCTGCAGCCCGTTTTCAAAAACGGCAAACTGCCGCGCCTCGCCTTTCTCCAAAGCGCTATTCCTCACGCCCTGAACCGCCTTGGCCATCGCGTCCGCGGTTTCCTCGCCGGGAGTTTTTCCAAAGGAATCCGCAATGTAAGGGACCGCGATGCCGAGCAGGACGGCCACCACGCCGAGAGCGAGGAGGACTTCGAGCAGCGTGTAAGCTCCCCTAGTTCGAGGAAGGCCCATTCTTCTCTTTCCCGATGTCGTCGTCGCTTTCCTTGCCGTCGGGACCGAGCGAATACAGATCATAACCGCTCGGGTTGAACTTGCCGGGGTTGCGGTAAACATACTCAGCGCCCCAGGGGTCCAGTGGCACGGCCTTCATGAGCTGCTTCCATTTGCGGGGCTTGGGATCCGTGGTGGGCTGCTGGACAAGTGCCTTGAGCCCCTGCTCGGTCGTCGGCTTGCGGTAATTCAGCATCTCGTAGGTGCGCAGTTGCATCGAAATCGCCTGGATGTCACTCTCGACTCGCTGGTCTTTTGCCACGTCGAGATTGCCGACCAGCATGTAGATGGCGGAACTTACCAGCACGGCGATGATTCCGAGAACAAGCATGATCTCGAAAAGCGTGTAACCGCCCTGAAAATGGAAAGAAGAATTGGGTCGTTTCACAGGACCAATCCTCGCCGAGAAGTTCCCGTTCTTCAAGTCCGCTTTCTTGAGGCCCGCTCGCTCAGAACTGCTGGTCGGGAAAATGCTCGCGGATGGCCTGTATCACGCGCGCCTCCTCTGTGGGCATCAGTTTCCGCCGCGCGATCCGCCGTCGGACGCAGTCGAGGAACTCGATCCAGTCCCCGATCGGAGGTTCCTTCACCGGCTCCCATTGGTCGAACCGCTTCGCGCGGGCAAAAAACCGATACTGCCCGCCGTTGTGCGCCACATAGACATCCCGCCGGGTGCCGTCCTCCAGCGTGCGTTCAAATCCGATTTCTGCCTTGGCCATGGGGGCAGTTTACTCCTGATACTCCCGGATGGCCACCTTCATCCCGGCGGTTCTTCACACTTGCTTTTTTTCGTTCCTCGTCGTTCTTGGGCCGATGCGCAAGACGAAGATCATCTGCACACTGGGGCCGGCGACGGATGCGCCGGAAGTATTGAGGGAAATGATTCTGGCGGGGACAAATGTTTTCCGCCTCAACATGAGCCACGGCACGCACGAATGGGTCCGCGAAGTCGCGAAAAATATCCGCAAGATCTCAGCCGATCTCGGCTCGGTGACGGCGATCCTCATGGACACCCAGGGCCCGGCGATCCGCACGGGCGATCTGAAAAACAAGCTGAACCTTAAGCCGGGCGATATCTTCGAGTTCACCGTCCGGGGATCGCGGAGCGAAGAGCAGTTTTCCACCGACGTGAATTACGACGGGCTCGTGGACGACATTTCCGTCGGGGACGTCGTGCTCGTGGACAACGGGGTCATGCACATGAAGGTGCTCCATAAGAATTCCAACCGCATCCGCTGCAAGGTCCTCACGGCTGGAACCCTCGGCTCGCGGCGCCACATCAATCTGCCAGGCGTGAAGGTGAACCTCCCTCCGCTCACGGAAAAGGATCTCTCCGACATCGAGCTCGGCGTGCAGGTCGGAGTGGACTTCGTCGCCCTGAGCTTCTGCCGCGAGGCTGCGGACATCCTCGAACTCAAGCGACTGCTCCGCGAGCGCGGAAGCTCGGCGCAAACCGTCGCAAAAATCGAGGACCAGCACGCGGTCAAGTTTGTCAACGACATCATCCACGCCTCCGACGCCGTGATGATCGCCCGCGGCGACCTCGGGATCGAGTGCGCGATGGAGGAACTGCCGATCATCCAGCGCCGGATCATCAAGAAATGCATCCGGATCGGACGCCCGGTCATCGTCGCCACCCACATGCTTGAAAGCATGATCGAAAATCCCCTGCCCACGCGCGCCGAAATCACCGACGTGGCGAACGCGGTCTTCGAGCAGGCGGATGCCGTGATGCTCAGCGGGGAAACGACCGTCGGAAAATATCCCGTCGAATGCGTCAAAATCCTCGACCGCGTCGCCCGCCGGATCGCGCGCAGCGGCGGCGCCGGCTACGCGAAAGATGCCATCATTGATTCCACGCGCATGAAGACCGTGCGCTCGGCGGTCACCCTCGCCAACTCGTTTCCGAACTCGAAAATTGTCGTGTTCACCCGGCGCGGATACATGGCCGACCACGCCAGCCACCTCCGCCCGGAAAACGCCCCGATCTTCGCGTTCGCGCCCACCGCGGATGTCGTCCGCAGGCTGGCCCTGAGCTGGAATGTCCACCCGATCCAGATGCCGTTCGGGATCGATCCCGAGCACACGATCGCCGATGCCGAGGTCGAGCTGACGCGCCGCGGCCTGGTGGTCGAAGGCGACCAGCTCATCATCATCAGCGACGTGAAGGCCGGAAGCGAACGCTTCGACTCCATCCAGCTCCGCCAGGTGCTTTAGATTCTTTTACCTCGAAAACCGCGTTTGCGAAACAGGTGTCGGGCTTTTGCATTTGACCCGGCCATGCCGCTGTGCGCAAGGTGTCGCGATTCATTTTCAGGGATATTATTATGGGCAACCCAAGCATTTTCCGGACGAAATCCATCTTTAAAATCCAGCACGAAATTACCGGGGGTTCGAGTGCCATGGCAGTCTCGCTCAAGCGGCATCTTGGTGTGACAAGCTTGATTCTTTTTGGAATCGGGGTGCTCATTGGAGCGGGCATATTCTCCCTTACCGGAATGGCGGCCGGTTTGTATGCCGGGCCCGGCATCGTCATTTCCTTCGCGATTTCGGCGGTCGCCTGTGCGCTCGCCGGCCTCTGCTATGCGGAGTTCGCCTCGATGGTGCCTGCGGCCGGCAGCGTTTACACCTACGCCTACACGACGCTTGGCGAGTTCTTCGCCTGGATCATCGGGTGGGATCTCGTGCTCGAGTATGCGGCTGGAGCAGCCACCGTGGCCACCAGTTGGTCCGCTTACCTGATGAAATTCTGTTCCGACATCGGGCATCCGCTCTCCGCGCAATGGGCGGCGTCACCATTTGATGTCGTCAAGCTTGCCGACGGCGTGCAGGCCCATGCCTTCTTCAATTTTCCCGCGGCCTTTATCGTGGTGGCGATGTCCGTGGTCCTCGTGAAAGGCATCCGCGAATCCTCCATGCTCAATGCGGTGCTCGTGGCGCTCAAGCTCTTCGTCATCTTCTCGTTCATCGGGCTGGGGTGGAAGTATATCAACCCGGCCAACCACCAGCCGTTTATCCCGTCCAACACCGGGGACTTCGGCCACTTCGGCTGGAGCGGGGTCTTCCGCGGCTCGGCCGTCATCTTCTTCGCTTACATCGGCTTCGACGCCGTTTCCACCGCCGCGCAGGAAGCAAAAAACCCAAAGCGCGACATGCCGATCGCCATCCTGGGCTCGCTCTTTGTCTGCACGATCCTTTACTGCGTGTTTGCCTACGTGCTTACCGGGCTGGCAAACTACAAGGAATTCTCCGGGCTCTCCGGGCTCGCTCCCGTGGCCGTTGCCATCTCGCACACACCCTATACGTTTTTCACGATTCTTGTGGAGGTGGCGATCCTCGCCGGCTTCTCGTCGGTGATCATGATCCTGCTGCTCGGTCAGTCGCGCGTCTTTTACGCGATGTCGCAGGACGGCCTGCTACCGGCGATGTTCAGCGACCTGCACCCGAAATTCCGCACTCCCTGGAAGTCGAACATCCTCTTCGCCGTCTTCGTGGGCCTCTTTGCCGGCCTGGTCCCCGGACATGTCATCGGCGAGATGACGAGCATCGGCACCCTCCTGGCCTTCGTGATCGTTTGTATTTCCGTCATCGTTTTGCGTCGCACCATGCCCGACGCCCCGCGCGCCTTCCGCGTGCCGCTTGTTCCGTGGGTCCCGATCGCCGGCGCGTTGAGCTGCCTGGCCATCATGGCCTCGCTACCTTTGGAAACGTGGATCCGCCTCGTCGTGTGGCTCGTTATCGGCTGCCTGCTTTACTTCAGCTACAGCCGGTGGAACAGCCACCTCCACGGCGAGTCGAAACCCTAGTTTTTTATGGTTTGCCGGGCTCGATGGGCAGGAGGTGCTCTTCAATAATCCGGATCAAAACCTCGGCACTCACCGGTTTTGCGACAAAGAATTCGCCGCCGATGAGCCCGTTATGTGCATTGACTTCGCTCTTGCGGACTGTCGCTGTCACGAAAAGCACGGGGGTTTTTATTAGCACGGGGTCGGCTCTGAGCAGTGAAATCACATCCCCTCCATCGAGTTCCGGCATGGTGATATCCAGCAGGATGATATCCGGGGAAAATTGACGCGCGACCGCCACCGCCACCGCCGGATCGTTCAACTCCCGCACCTCGTAGGCCCCGGAGGCTTCCAAAGTCATTTTGACAATCTTCGTGAATCCCGGCTCATCATCAACAATCAGGATTTTTCGTTTCATAATTCATTCGCCGTCCGACGGCATTCTGACTCTCACTCGGAAACATTTCAAGGCTGTTGTCAGATGCGATCTATTTCGCCTTCAGGGCAGGAAACAGCAGCAAGGCGCTGGCCCCCCCCTCCGGCCTGTTGGTGATCTGTAAGCTTCCCCCGTGCAGTTCGATGATCTTCCGGGTCACTGTGAGGCCGAGGCCGCTCCCCTTGCCCGGAGGCTTGGTCGTGAAAAAGGGATCGAAAATCTTGGAGAGCTTTTCCGGCGCGATTCCGCTGCCGCTGTCTTCGATCTCAACGACAACAATGGTGGCGTCCCCAAGGAATTGCCCGGATGTTTGAGAGGCTGTATCCCTTTCGGTGTGGGAAGGTTGTTTATAATAACTCCTGACGGCCAGGGTGCCGCCGTCAGGCATGGCATCGATGGCATTGGAAAATAAATTCACAAGCGCCTGAACAGCCTTGTTCTGGTCGAGGGCCACCGGAGGAAGGTCGGGGGTAAGGTTTTTCACAAGCTCGACGCTGTTCGTTTTCCTGATGTGCCTGACCAGCAGGGTCGCCTTTTCAATTACGGAATTGAGATCGCCAGGCTGGAGTTCGAGTTTTTCCGAAGCGGAGAAATCGAGCAGGCCGAGGATGATCGTATCCGCCCGCCGGATTGCGTCGCGCATATCCTTCAAGACATCCGCCACGTTTTTATCCATGTCGGGCAGGACGCGTGAGAGGTAGTCCAGACTCATCGCCAAAATTGCCAGGGGATTTTTGACTTCATGGGCGACCCCTGCGGCCAGCCGACCGGTGATTTCCAGTTTTTCCGCATTAATCAAAAGCATTTGGGACGATTGGAGTTCCTCGTGGGATTTTTGAAGATTGGCGAGGGCTTTGCGCAACGATTCCTCCGCGACTTTGCGCGCGGTGATGTCCGCACTCAGATCCTCGTTGACTTCCTTTAGTTCGGCCGTGCGCGTGTCCACCAGTTGCTCGAGTTTCTCGCGGTGCCGCTCGAGGGCGTCGGCCATTTCATTGAATGCTATTGCCAGGTCGGTGAATTCTCCGAACTGGTGATCCGGTCTTGTGCGGGAGGCCAGATCCCCGGAGCGAAGGCGGTTGGCGGCAGCGACCAGATCCCTTGTCCGCCGAAGCACAAAGGCCCCGGCGAACACCCAGGCCGCAGCGACAGCGAACACACCCACCGCGCCCAGGAATACGAGGCTGCGAACCATCATCCGGTTTGAAGCCGCATAAGCCACGTCCGGCGGAATCCCGAGGATCAGATAACCAACAATGGAACCGCCGCTCTCGTTCAAAGGCGTAAACGCGTAGAGCCGGATCACGCCGTCGATGCCGGGAGACTCGACTGTTCCCTCATTCCGGCGGGTCAGAACCGACTGGATGAATGGGGTATCGGCCACTGATTGTCCGACCCACTTCTCGGAGTCGGCACTCCGAGCCAGAATATTCCCGGAGCTATCCAGCAGGGTGGCAACCGTGCCGTCCGGCAGATGGGCCCCTGCGAGCAATTGGCTTTCCCATTTCAGGTCCAGCGCGGCAAATGCGACGCCGAGGAGATTTCCATCATCGTCAAAGAACGGGAAGCTGCAAGTCAACGTCGGAGCATGTGCGGTGCGGCTGACCACGTAATCTCCCACAGCGAAAGCTCTCGTCTCCACAGCACGCCTGAACCACATTCTGTCTGCATAGTTTATGGGATGAATGAAGGGCAGGCCGCTGCAAACGAGCGCGCCGTTTCGATCCACGACCCCGAAGTTCGCGTAGAGGGGGTTGTTCTTGAGAAGGCTCGCCAGGAGCGGATCGCACAGCATCGATTCCAAGGAACGGACTTCCGGCAGATGGACAAGGACGCCGAGAAGCTGCTTCGCGCCGTCAAGCACGCGTTCCTGCTCGGACGCGACCATCTTCGTCACGTTCAGGAACTCGCGGTTGGCCTGCTCCGCGGCCTGCCGCTTTTGCTTGATGCCGACATAAAGCGTCAGAACCAAAGCGGGGATCACAGCGAGGACAACCACCAGAACCAGCCGCGTGCGGAGCTGGGAAAAACTCGCTGCAAGAAATTTTTGGATGGTCTGCACCTGAAGTGATCTTCGTGATGCCCCGGTGCCGCTTGCGGGGTTGGATCGCCCGCAACAAGCGACTCAGAGGATATTTCACAGCCACAGCATGTGAGTAAAAGTCAAGATAAACGGCTCCGTCAACGTTTCCTCGCTGGCGATGGTTTGGGTGTTGGGGTCTTGGGAGGATCACCCCAGAGGAGCAGGGAGGGATGCTGGTTCACGGCGGCACTGAGCTGCACGAGGTTGGCGGACGTCGCGGTCAAGTTGTTCATGATTTCGCGCACCTCGGATGGCTTCAGCCTGGTCGCCGGCTCGATGTTCTTCAGGATCTGCTGGAGTTCGCGGTTCGAGGCGTCAAGCCCGGCCAGGAGTTTTGTGGCATCGGCCGACAGCTCGGGAATCCGGGCCTTTTGCAGAACGGAATTGGAATCTTTGATAAGAGTTTGGAGGTCCGAGCTGACTTTGCCCACCTGGGCGCCGACCACGGCTTTGTTGAGGTTTTCCAAAAGCTCGGTGCCGGTTTCGCTGATCCCACCGATGTTGAGTTTTTCTACCTCGCGAAGAATGGCGTTGATGGAATCCAGAAAGCTCGTGAGTTCCCCCGGCGCCGAAGGGACATAATACACCTCCGGTTTCCACGGTGGCCAGAGGGCCGGGAATCGGGTCGGGTCGAAGTAGTCGATATCGAGGTAGTTCAGGCCGGTGATCCCCTGAGGCTCTATCCTCACGCGGAGCCCCTGTTCGATGCTCTTCGTCAGCAGAGGGGTGAGGTCGTCGGTGAACATATTGGGAAAGACCTCGCGGTTGATCTCCATGAAGAGCACCACGTAGTTGAAGAGCCCGTCGGTCTCCTTCAAATGATACTCGGTGAAGGCAAACGCGATCTTCGTCACCTTGCCGATGAGAACCCCCCGAAATTTGACCGGGGTCCCCACGTCGATCCCCTGCACCGAACCCTTGACATAGGTCTCCATTTCAATTTTCCGGCTGAACATCTGGCCGCCGCCGAAAACGAGAAGCGTCAGAACCAGCAGCGCCACCCCACCGGCCACAAAGACGCCGATCCGAAAATAATCCGGCCTCGCGCTCATGCGGAAACCTCCCGCGCCTCGCGATGAAAAAATGCGTGTACGCCGGGATCCTTGTCATGGTCGCGGAGATCGGCGGGGGGGCCTTCGGCAAGGATCCCCTTCTTGGTTGAGTCGAGCATAATCACGCGGTCTGCAACCGCATAGATACTGGCCAGCTCATGGCTGACAATCACAAAGGTCACTCCCAGGTTGTGGTTGAGATTCAAAATCAGCTCATCCAGGCCGGCGGAGGTGACGGGATCGAGACCCGCGGACGGTTCGTCGAGAAAAAGAACCGCCGGGTCAAGCGCCATCGCCCGCGCAATGGCCGCACGTTTCTGCATGCCGCCGCTGATCTCGGAAGGAAAATGGGCCGCGAATCGCTCGAGCCCGACGAGGGACAGCTTCATGCGCGCGACAAGCTGGCGCGCATCGGCCGGCAGGTCCGTGAACTCCTCCATCGCGAGCATCACATTCTCCTCGATCGTGAGCGATCCGAATAGCGCGCCGCTCTGATACATCACCCCGAACTTCTTGATCAGACTCGCCCGCGCCTCTCCGGCAGCGGTTGTGATATTTTCTCCATCGATGAGAATTTCTCCGGCGGCAGGCGGCAGCAGTCCGATCAGGTGTTTCATCAACGTGCTCTTGCCGCAGCCCGACCCCCCGATGATCACGAAAACCTCGCCGCGACGGACGTCGAAAAAGATTTTTTCGAGCAGGACAAAATCCCCGTAGGCGGCGGTCAGGCCGCGGACTTCAATGATGTTCGATCCGGTCACCATTTGAGAACGTAGAAGATCCCGGCAAAAACGGCGTCAACGAGCACGATCAGGAAAATCCCGCTCACCACGGCCCGTGTGGTCGATTCCCCGACCGCCGTGGCCCCGTTTCCGGTCTGGAGCCCGCGCAGGCACCCCACCCCGGCAACAAGGATGCCGAACACAAAAGATTTGATCATGCCTGTCATCACGTCGCTCACGCCGACCGCGCTGACGAGCTGGTTCCAGAGCGCCGCGAACGGAAACCCCTGGGCCATCATCACGAGAAATCCCCCCGCCACCCCGAGCACGCTGGCGTAGATCGTCAAAACCGGGGTGACGATGAATCCGGCCAGCACGCGGGGCACCACCAGAAACCGCATCGGATCAAGGCCCATCGTTTGCAGGGCATTGATTTCCTCGTTGACCGTCATCGTCCCGATCTCTGCCGCGAACGCCGAGCCGGAGCGGCCGGCCAAGACCACGGCGGTCATGATCGGCCCCATCTCGCGCAGCAGGGCCAAGGCGACCAGGTTCACGACAAAAATATCGACCCCGAATTGCTTGAGCGGCACCGCCGCCTGAAACGCCATGATCATTCCCGTGAGAAACGAGATCGTTCCCGCCACCACCAGGGCATCCACCCCGGCTTTCTGGGCGGTGATCCACATGTCCCCCCACCTCACCAGTCGCGGCCTCGCGGCGCAGCGCAGCGCAGTCACCGTGAATTCGCCGATGAAAGAAATCTGTTCCCGGATGTCTTTCAGGATCGCGCAGGCCGCACGGCCGATCTGGGCAAACATCGAACGATCACGCTCCGGCGCGTCCGCCGGATTGATCGGCAGATCATCGAACGGCTTGAGCAACGCGGCAATCTCGGGCCGCAGGCCGGTGATATGAGCATTCCTCGTCCGGCTAAGCGACCACAGGAATGCGAGTCCGGCCCCGTCCGTGACGTCCACCTTCGAGGCATCGACCTGACACGCTTTCGAGACCTGCCCGAGAAGCTTCCAGGAACGCGATACCTCCGCCGCGTCCAGGCGGCCGCCGAGAACCAGCCTGTCGCTTTTGGGATCAAAGGTCATGTGGCAGAAACACAATCCACTAGATAGCTGTCCGGGCACCCCGGGGCAAATCCCGATTCGCAGCAGGGCAAACATATGAAATATCGTTCGGGTGTTGAGGTTCCGCCAAAGGAAAACGGGCGTCCCGCCTGTTTAGGCGCTGACTCTGCAAGCGCAGGCGAGTGTCTTTCACAGGCGGGACGCCTGTGCTCCCTGTCTCAGCCAGACCCAGCGGGGATTTTCATGCGATTGCCCTGCGATTCGCAGGATCAGATGTTGAGAACCACGCGGACATTGTTCAATCTGCGGGAATGATTTCAATTCGGGAGGATGGCGGGAACGCGGAGGTTTCCGCATTTGAGAGAGAGGTGCATGCGATTTTTTCGGAGGACGGAAAACTTTCTCATGGAGCGGGATTCGAATTCCGCCGGGAGCAGCAGGCCATGGCCTGCGCGGTGGCGCGGACACTCGGACGCGGAGGGCCCCTGGTGGTCGAAGCCGGAACGGGCGTCGGCAAATCGCTCGCCTACCTCGTGCCGGCGGCGCTTCATGCCGTGCGGACGAAACGCAAGGCGGTGATTTCGACGCACACGATCTCGCTGCAGGAACAACTGATTTTCAAGGATATTCCGTTCGTCCAGCAGTTGATCGACGAGGATTTCGAGGCGCTGCTGATGAAAGGCCGCCAGAATTATCTCTGCACGACGCGGCTGGCGCGAGCGATCAACCAGGAGGCGGATCTTTTCACCACCGAGCAGAAATCCGAGCTCGAAAGGATCCGGGATTGGAGCCAGACTACCAAGGACGGCTCGCTCAGCGATTTTCTCGAACAGCCGGATCCGGCGGTATGGGAGGAAGTGCGCAGCGAACAGCATTTGTGCACGCCGAAGATGTGCGGGCAGAACTCCGGATGCCATTATCAAAATCTCCGGCGGCGAATTGCGGGCGCCCACATGGTCGTGCTGAACCACGCGCTGTTCTTCACCTTGCTCGGCGCTGTGGAAGACGCGGAGAACCGCACGGGAGGCCTGCTCTTCGCCAATGATTTCGTGATCTTCGACGAGGCGCACACGCTCGAGGAGGTGGCTTCGCGGCATATCGGCATGGAGGTTTCCCAACTCGGCCTCCGCCGTGCCGTCCAGCGGCTCTACAATCCCCGGACAAAAAAAGGCCTGTTCCAGATGATGAAGAACGGCGCAGCCTGCAAAGCCGTGGCGGATGCTCTTCCTGTCTCGGACAATTTTTTCGCGAGCGTCAGCTCAAAATGCACCTTCAAGAAAGGGCGCGAGTTCCGCGTGCGGGAAGCCGGGCTTGCCGACGGCGGAGAGGTCTGCACAAACCTCGCAAAGCTCGGCGAGCTGATCGAGACCGAAGCCGTGCGCTGCAAGGACGAGATCGGCGCGGCCGAGTTGCAGGACACTGCCCGCAAGCTGCGCTCCGCCCGCGCGGCGATCACGGATTTCCTCGCGCTCGAACAGCCGGACCACGTCTATTGGGTCGAGCAGAGCGGACGCAAAGAGCAGTTCTGCACGCTGCGGACAGCGCCGGTGGACCTCGCAGATGCCCTGCGCAGGCTTCTCTTCCGCGAAGGGGCCTGCTCGGTGCTGACGAGCGCCACGCTCTCCATCGGAACACCCGACCTCTCGTATTTCCGCCGTCGCGTCGGAGCGGAAGATGTCCCGGCCCTGCAGATCGGAAGCCCGTTCGATTACGAAAAACAGATGAGCCTACACCTCGTCCGCCAGATGCCAGAACCGAAGGACTCCGGCTACGAGAAGGCTTTGGAAAAGTGGATCGCCCATTTCACGGACAAGAGCCTCGCGCGGGCGTTCGTGCTGTTCACCAGCTATCAGACCATGCGCGCGGTCTCGGAAAACATGGAGGCACATTTCGAGAAAAAAGGTTGGCCGCTGCTCGTCCAGGGCACGGGCATGCCCGCTCAACGCATGCTGCGAGAATTCCGCGAAAACCCGCACAGTGTGCTTTTCGGGGTTTCGAGTTTCTGGACCGGGGTGGACGTGCCGGGCAACGCGCTATCGAGCGTCATCATCACGCGGCTCCCGTTTGCCACGCCAGACCATCCTCTCACCGAGGCGAGGCTCGAGGCCATCGAAGCGGAAGGCGGACGCGCGTTCGACAGCTACTCGCTCCCCGAAGCGATCCTGCGCCTCCGGCAGGGAGTCGGACGCCTGATCCGCAGCAAAACCGACACGGGAACCATCGTCATTCTCGACAGCCGGATCGTGAGCAAGCCGTATGGAAAGTCCTTCCTGCGCGCGATGCCGAAATGCCCGGTCGAGATTCATTGAAGAGCGGATGACGCATTCTCCGGCGAGGGGGCGCGGTTGTATGGTGGCCGGGGAACCCTCCGGGCCAGCGGGTAACCTACCTCAGCGCAACGCGTTCGCTTGCAGCCTTTGAGGTGCTTGTGCATCAGACCGAACTCGCACCATCCGGCAGGTTTCTGTTTATTGAAGTCAGCTTCCCGGAGCGCTTCGTGACAACGGTCTCCCCCGACGATCTCGAAGCGGATTGGAGAAAGTACCCCCACGGAACTCGACGGTCGCGCTCGGCGGCAGATGGCTCAAGTCCCGGTCTTCACCGGTCCTGCGGGTCCCCAGCATCCTGATTCCCGAGGAATCGAACTACCTTCTCAACCCTGAGCATCCGCGCGCGGAAGAAATCGAGATCGGCGATGCCCGGACTTTCACGTTCGATCCTCGGTTTTTGGAACCGGCTGCCGGAGTGCACATAAAAGGATGATTAAGAAGCCGGATATTTTCTGTCAGATATCTTTGACTGACCCCGAATCTTGCAGACCCCGAATCTTGACCAGTGACCCCGAATCTTGACCAGTGACCCCGAATCTTGACCAGTGACCCCGAATCTTGACCAGTGACCCCGAATCTTGACCAGGATACCAATCGTTGCGCCACTGGAGCGGATCAACGACGGCGTTGCCTTTATCATCGGTCGCATGAAAAACCACGCCCGGAGTGCCTGTTCCCACCGCAAGCGAATAGGGACTCCTTGCATCGTCATTGGAAAACTCCAGCGTTGCGTCGATCTTTTCGCCTTGGAAGAACAGATCCTTTGCAAGGCTCAGTTTGAGATGGAGGGCGGCAGGTTGGTGATCCCTGATCTCGCGCCATTTGGCAAGTGGCGCAGCCTGGGCGTGAAGCAGTAGGGGACTGCTTGCCGCCAGTGAAATTCCAATTAATCCAGCAAGCGACGGGAACTGCATGAAGGAGTCTTGGAGGCCCGGCTGTTGCCCGTCAATTGTTAATTGTCACACAAAGTGGGAACTGGCGATAACCGTGAACAGCCGGTGTTCAAAAGGGAATCCGGGGTTAACGATTTCTGACAGGATTCTACCGATGATTTTTTTATTCTTCTCGAAAACTGCCAGCCCCCCAGTTTCGCGATTTGGATGCTGCCGCACCAACTCCGGGCGTCACCGGGCCGTATGGCGTTCAAATCGGCGATTCGAACAAAGGCCGTCCAATGCCGGGTGGGTGGGTTCGAGCTTCACGGGTTCTTGCGCACCGCAGCCAGGAATTCCCTTTCCGAGTTCATCTCTATGACCTGCCCGGCTTCGAGTTGAGCAAAACCGATGGCGGCCTCGCGCTGGAGCCATTGGTTTTCACTCTCGCGCCGGAGAGATTCCCGCAGCGCCTCGCGGATGATTTCGCTGGCGTTGTTGTAGAGCCCGGAAGCGACCTTCGCCTTGACGGCGCTTTCCAGCTCGGGAGTGAGCGAGATATTCATGGCCCGATCATGCAAAGATTGTCAAACTGGGAGCCGGATTTCCCTGCTTGTCAAACGGGCGCTTGGGAGCCACTTTCTCTCCCGCCTCATGAAAAAGTCCGGCTGCCTCATGGTTTTCCTGTTCGTTGCGGTCTGCGCGAGCATGTTTGTGAATTTGATCCTGCTGGCCGCGCTGGGAGCCAGAGGAACCTCGGGGCTGGCCGGGGTGAAGCTTCTGAAGCCAAAAACATTTGAGGAAAGGGTTCTTGTAGACGGCTCGGGAACTTCTTCCAAAGTCGCCGTGATTCCCTTGGATGGCGTGATCGCATTCGGTGCCACCGGAAGCCTCGGCAATTCGATGGTGGATGACTTCAAGGCGGCTCTCGACCAAGCGGAAAACGACAAGCAGATCAAAGCCATCGTCCTGCAGGTGGATTCGCCCGGCGGAGAAATCACTGCCTCGGATGTGCTCTATGATGCGATCTGCCGGCTCGCACGCCACAAACCGGTCGTCGTCTATTTCAATTCCATCGGGGCCTCGGGTGCCTATTATGCGGCCTGCGGCGCGAACTGGATCATGTGCAACAACACGACTTTCACCGGCAGCATCGGGGTGATCATTTCCACGATGAACTACCGCGAACTCTTCGGAAAAGTCGGCCTCCAGTCCGTGATTTTCAAAAGCGGGAAATTCAAAGACATGCTCAACGGTGCCCGCGAGATGACCGAGGAGGAGAAATCCTATGTCCAGGGCCTGGTCATGCAGAGCTACGACCGGTTTGTCGGCATCGTTGCCCGCGAGCGCAAACTCGATGAGAAGGACCTGCGCGAGGGAGTGGCCGACGGACGTGTGCTGAGCGGGACCGACGCCTACGCCTCCCGGCTGGTGGACGGGCTCGGCTACATCGAGGATGCCTACGACAAAGCCGCGGAGCTCGGCGGCGCCCCGAACGCCCAGGTCGTCAAATACGAGCGCGCCTACAGCTTCGACAAATTTTTCCGGATGTTCGGCGAGTCGCGTGCTTCGACGAAAATCGAGCTGAACCTGCTCCCGAAGGCCACGCTCCTCGAACCGGGCAGGGTTTACCTCCTCCCCGCCTTCTTCGCCCCTTAGCAAACGGCCGATCCGGCCGGATATTTGCCGAGCAAAAACGCCGCCCGGCGCTAACCGGACGGCGTTTGCAATAACCGCGTTTGTTGACTGTTACTTTTTCGGCACCGTCGCAATCGTCTGAAGGATGCGGCCCGCGATCTGGTAAGGGTCGCCTTGGGAGTTCGGCCGACGGTCTTCCAAATAGCCGCGGTAGCCATTGGGAATGAAGGTTTGCGGCAGGCGGACGGAGGCGCCGCGATTGCCCACGCCGTAGTTGAATTTGTCGATCGACTGGGTTTCATGCAGGCCGGTGAGGCGGAGATGGTTGTCCGGCCCATAGACGGCAATGTGCTCGTTCTTGTATTTGTCAAACGCGGCCATGAGCGCATCGAAGTATTCCTTGCCGCCGACTTCGCGCATGTGTTCGGTGGAGAAGTTGGTGTGCATGCCGGAGCCGTTCCAGTCAACGTCCTTGCCGAGCGGCTTGCAATGCCAGTTCACGTCCACGCCGTATTTTTCGCAGAGGCGCATCATCAGATAGCGCGCGACCCACATCTGGTCGGCGGCGTTGCGAGAGCCTTCGCCGAAGATCTGGAATTCCCACTGGCCTTTGGCCACTTCGGAATTGATGCCTTCGTGGTTGATGCCCGCGTCGAGGCAGAGCTGGAGGTGAGTGTCCACAATCTCGCGCGCGATGTCGCCGACGTTCTTGTAGCCGACGGCGGTGTAGTATTCACCCTGCGGCGGGGGAAAGCCGCCACCGGGAGGGAAGCCGAGCGGCACGCCGTCCTGGTAGAGGAAATATTCCTGCTCGAAACCGAACCAGGCACCGGGATCATCGGGAATCGTTGCGCGGGAGTTGCTCGGATGCGGCGTCACCTTGTCAGGCATGAACACTTCGCACATGACGAGCGCGCCGTCCTGCTTGGTGGTGTCGGGGTAGACGGCCACGGGTTTGAGCATGCAATCGGAAGTCTTGCCCTCGGCCTGGCGCGTCGAGCTGCCGTCGAAGTTCCACCAGGGAAGCTCGCCGAGTTTTGGAAACTTCGCGAATTCCTTGATGGTGGTTTTGCCGCGGATGTTGGCGACGGGTTCATAGCCGTCGAGCCAGAGATATTCGAGTTTATATTTCGCCATATTATGTGTCTGATTTTGAGCAGCCCATGCCGGAGGTGTGCTGCTTGATGTTGTTTTTTTCTGATTTCCCAGCCGGCAGAGTAAATCAAGCAAGTAGGATGCCAATTGTAAATAACATCTCAGAAAAATTGCGGGAAAGACTCCATAGCAACCGCCGGGTCACTTCGCGGACGGCAGAATCTCGCCTGCGATCAAATCCTCAAGACTCTGTCGTTTGCGGATGAGATGGACGTTTGAACCATCGACCAGCACTTCTGGAAGCTGTGGGCGAGAGTTGTAATTCGAGGACATGACGAACCCGTAGGCCCCGGCGCTGAGCAGCGCGATCCTGTCACCTGCCGCAAGCGGAGAAAGCTCGCGGTCCTGCGCAAAAAAGTCCCCGCTCTCGCAGACAGGACCGACCACGTCCATCGGTTCGAGCGGTCCTGCGGACGCTTTCAATGGCACGATTTCGTGCCAGCCCTCGTAAAGCGCGGGGCGGATGAGGTCGTTCATCGCCGCATCCACGATCGTGAATGTCTTGGCCGACGTCTTCTTCACGTATTGCACGGTGGAGAGAAGAACGCCCGCATTGCCGACAAGGAAACGCCCTGGCTCGAACAGGATCTTCAGGCCAAGCGGAGCGAGAATCGGCAGGATCGCAGCCGCGTAATCCTCTGGCGTCATCCGGGCCGGATGCTTGGGGGATTTCCACCACTCCGGATCACCGCTCGCCAGCGCCGCGTCATAAACGATCCCGATCCCTCCACCGATGCTGAAAAACTCGATGCCGTGCCGGGCCTTGATTTCCGAGACCAGCGCGGCCAACTTCCGGGCGGTCTCGGCAAATGGGCCCGGCTCCAGAATCTGCGAGCCAATGTGGGTCTGGATGCCGCGGATTTTCAAGTGAGGCAGCGCTGCGGCTTTCGCATAAACTTCGGCCGCCCGGTCGAGGCCGATCCCAAACTTGTTTTTGCTTTTTCCGGTCGAGATGAACTTGTGGGTCTGCGCATCGACATCCGGATTCACGCGCACGGCGACCGGAGCGACAAGACGAAGCGAACCCGCAACCTCATTGATCCGATCGAGTTCGGGCTCGCTCTCGACATTGAAACAACACACTCCCTCTTTCAGGGCATAAGCAATCTCATCAACCGTCTTTCCGACCCCGGCAAAAGTGCATCGGTCCGCCCGTCCACCGGCTTTCAGAACGCGGAGAAGTTCTCCCGCAGAGACGATGTCAAAGCCGGCTCCCTCCCTGGCCAAGAGGTCCAGGATCGCCAAATTCGAATTCGCCTTCATCGCGTAGCAGATCAGGTGGTCAAGCGGCTTGAGGGCGAGGTCGAGACGCCGGAAGTTGTTCCGGATTGTCGCCGCGGAGTAAACATAGGCGGGGGTTCCGAACCGCGCGGCCACTTCCTCAAGATCCACCCCCTCGCAATGAAAAGCCCCATTGATATACGAAAACGAATGCACCGCCAAAAAATGCTTGGGACCAAAGCCGATGTCAATCGTGCGCACCTCCTCGCGATTCCGGAGATCCACAAATACCGGATCATTGCAAAGTTCCGCGGCGTCGCGCTTTTCGGTTTGTGAAACTGCGGGAGTCCGGGCAGACTGGCAGACTGCTATGAAATCCATCCTGTTGGTTTGCACGCTGGCCGCGATATTCGCGGGTTCCCTCCTTGCCCAGAATGCCACGCTCGCCCCTCTTCCGCCGGACGGGTTTGTGACGCTGAAGCAGATCGTGAACGACTTTGCCACGGCGGAGGATGCCGCGCTCCAGAAATACAAGGGGATGAGGATCCTGGTTTACGGCCGGGTCGGAGAAGTGACGCAATCGCATGATGGGAACGGCGATCCGCTGGCGGTTTTCATGCAGCTCCAGAACCAGACGACCCCGGATGTGAAAGCCGTCTTTGGGGCGGACGACCTGCCCAAAAACAATTCCGTGGCCTCGAACCATTCGAAGGTCGATGTGTTCCACCGCGACTGGGAAGGGAATCTGACAAAAGAGCACGCGTTCATCGTCGCGGGAGAAAACACGGGCATCCGCGGGACATTCGACAACTTTGTCGCCGGAGACATCGTGTTGAAGAACTGCCACAAGCTGCAGACCGAAGTGCTCCTGAAGAAGCTGTCGGAGCACGGCATCCCCACCGAATAGTTTGAGCGATTTCGAGTATCCGAAGCCCTACGATGTCGCGGTCATCGGGGCCGGCCATGCCGGGATCGAGGCGGCGATGGCAGCGGCGCGTCTGGGTTGCGAAACGCTGTTGCTCACGCAGAATGCCGACACCGTCGGCCAGATGTCGTGCAATCCGGCGATCGGCGGGCTCGCCAAGGGCCACATGGTCCGGGAGATTGACGCGCTAGGCGGCGCGATGGGCCTGAACACCGACGCCACGGGCATCCAGTTCCGGATGCTGAACGCCACGAAGGGCCCGAGCGTCCGGGCTCCGCGGGCCCAGTGCGACAAGAAAGTCTACCAGTTCCGCATGAAGGCGATCCTGGAACGCGAGCCCGGTCTGGATCTCAAACAGGGAAACGTCACGCGGCTGATCGTTGAAAACGATGCCGTCGCAGGCATTGAAACCAACCTCGGGCTCCGGTTCCGCGCGAAGTCGGTCGTCGTGACGACGGGGACATTCCTGCGAGGGCTCCTGCACGTCGGGCTCAGGAACCAGTCGGGCGGACGGCTCGGCGACACGGTCTCGACACTCAGCGACTGCCTCCGGGATTTGGGATTTGAAGTCGGGCGATTCAAGACCGGGACCCCGTGCCGGCTGCTTGCGAAGAGCGTTGATTTCTCGAAATGCGAGGTTCAGCCGGGCGATGACCCGCCCCCGGTTTTCAGCTACATGGCCGACACGCTCCGGCGCGGAGAGGATGAGATCTTCACGCTCAACGAATGGCGGGATGGCGGGTTCCGGGCACGCCAGATCCCCTGCCACATCACCTGCACAAACGAAAGGACGCACGAAATCATCCGCGCGAACCTCGACAAATCCCCGCTCTACGCCGGGATCATCGAAGGCGTCGGCCCCCGCTATTGCCCGAGCATCGAGGACAAGGTCGTGAAATTTGCGGACAAGCCGAAGCACCAGCTTTTCCTCGAACCCGAGGGACGGCACACCGGGGAAATCTACGTGAACGGAGCCTCCACGAGCCTGCCGTTCGACGTCCAACACGCGTTCATCCGCAGCGTGGCCGGACTCGAAAACGCGGAGATCTTGCGTCCGGGCTATGCCGTCGAATACGACTACTGCCCGCCCACCCAGCTGCACACGACGCTCGAGACCAAGCGGGTCTCGGGACTCTATTTCGCCGGCCAGATCAACGGCACCTCCGGTTATGAGGAGGCCGCCGCGCAGGGGCTTGTCGCGGGAGCGAATGCCGCTTTGAAAGCGCAGTCGCGCCCGGCCTTCACGCTCGCCCGGCACGAGGCCTACATCGGAGTCCTGCTCGACGATCTCGTTACGCGCGGCACTCCCGAGCCCTACCGGATGTTCACGAGCCGGGCCGAATACCGCCTGCTCCTCCGGCAGGACAATGCCGATCTCCGGCTCACGGGAAAAGGAATCGCGGCAGGACTCGTCTCGGGAGAAAGAAAATCCCGCTTCGAACAAAAATCCGCACGGCTCGCGGAGATCCGCTCGCGGCTTTTCGAAATCAAAGTCGCTGCCCTCCCGCTCGAACGCTGGCTCAAGCGCGCGGAGAACTCCTGGCCCGGACTCCCGCCGGACATCCTCTCCGCCTATCCTCCGGATATCTGGGAGCAGGTCGAAACGGACCTGAAATACGCGGGCTACATCCAGCGCCAAGAGGAGCAGATCGCCCGCTCAGAACGCCACGAAGGTAAGGTGATCCCCGACTGGGTCGCCTACGAATCTATCAACGGACTGCGCACCGAAGCCATCCAGAAACTTTCGAAGATCCGACCGGAAACTCTCGGCCAGGCCGCGCGCATCAGCGGGGTCACCCCCGCCGACATCGCCCTCCTCGGCATCTGGCTCGCCCGTGGCGCGGGCGCCTGCTCCGCCACTCAATGATTCTTGCGTGGATTATCCTTCCACAAGGAGTTGCCAATGAGAGTGGCGATACCATGTCGAACCTTCTTCATTCCGGTCAGAACACAGCGGCATCGATGATGGCGATCACATCCTCCAGCACGTCCTGCGGTGCGCGCTCGATGAGCTTCATGCCACGCGAGCGGAAATCGAGCGATTTCACCTGCTCGCACATCACGAACCCCGTCAGGGAGGCGCGTCCGGCGATGGGCACATGAAGAGGCACGCCACGGTTCGTGTTGGTAATCGGGCAGCAGATCGCCATGCCGGTTGCTTTGTTGAAGGCCTCCTTGCTCACGACCAGCGCGGGGCGGCGTCCTTTTTGTTCGTGGCCTGAGTGCGGATCGAAATCCAGCGCCACCAAATCGCCCTGCCTTGGGACGTAGGCCGCCATCACCAGACCTCGCGTCCACTCGTTCCCCAGCCGAATTCTGCGGTCTTGTAGCCTCTCGGCATGGCCGCAACCAGGTCTTCGATGCGATGTCTGCCACGAACTCGTGATGTTGTTCTCACGGGTTTCACGATGATCGCATCTTTTTTCGCAGACAACTCCACGTCGAGTCTGGCTCCCGCCTCAAGCCTCAAAGCCGCGAGCAGCGCTTTTGGCAGGCGAACGCCCTGGCTGTTTCCCCATGCTTGCAGTGTGGTGGTCATAGTTCCATTGTATAGCCTTCGGCTAGACGTGGCAAGACCCCAAAGTCGAAAAACCGCCGGGGCATATCCCCGCTTTTTGATTTGAGTTTTGATTTACGGTTTTTTGACGACGGGCAGGCGGATGCACGCGACTTCCTGGTCCGTGCGCATGAGGAGCAGGTCGCCGCTGAGGGCGGGCGGGTTCCATGTCTTCGTGTTGAAGACGCGGAAGCGGGCGAGTTCGTTGGGGCCGTCGGGCGTGGGCGCGAGGAGGACGATTTCGCCGTTTTCGGCGGTGACGAGCAGAACGTCTCCGACGAGCAGAAGCTGCCCGTGGCCGTAGTGTCCGGCTTTCCACTTGCGGCTGCCGTCGCTCACATCGATGCAGGTCAGGGTGCCTTCGTCGAGCCCGTAGAGGAAGCCGTCGCGATGGACGAAGCTGGCCAACTTGGCCTTGAGGTTGAGCGTCTTCCAAATCTGCTGGACACCGAGCTTGCCCGCCGCATCGCGCTGGATTTCGAGAAGCTCGCAGCCGACTCCGTAGCCGCTGGAGAAAACGACGCGGTTCGCTCCGACCGGCACGGGCTGCGCGCAGCACGGCTGGCGGACTCCCCAGGGATATTCCCACAGGATTTCGCCCGTGTCCGGATTGTGCGAGGTGATGAAGATCATGTTGAAACTCACGATCTGCGGCACTCCGGCGAGCGTGCAAAACGCCGGCGAGGTATATTCCGAGGGCCGTGTCCCGTTGCGCCAGGCGAGTTCACCGTCCTTCACGCGATAGGCGAAGAGCGACTTCTCGTGCGACTGGCCGCCGTTGACGATGACCTTATCTCCGAGGACGAGCGGCGAGCCGGCGTAGCCCCATTCCGGGCGGCCCTTGGGCGCGTCCACGGACATCTTCCGCTGCCAGATAAGTTTGCCGGTCGCCAGGTCGAGGCAGTTGGTGATGCCGGTTGCACCAAAGGTGAAAACCCGGCCACCGGAGATGGTCGGCGTGGAGCGCGGGCCCACATCACCGAGCGACGACGCGAAGCGCGCGGTGTCCGCGTGCTCCCAGAGCAATTTGCCGGTGAGCACATCGAGGCAGACGACGACCTCGTATTCACCCCGTTGCTCGAAGGTCACGGCACGATTTCCCACGATGGCAAATCCCGACCACGCGGGGCCGATGGGATGGCGCCAAAGAACCTGCGGCGGTTGTTTCTCCCAATCGCGCGCCAGCTCGGTGCCGGCGTCGATTACGGCATTGCGATTCGGCCCGAGGTATTGCGGGAAATCCGCGCGTCCGCTGTGGTCGAGCGCGGGGTTATCCGAGCCCTTCTCGAACGCCGACGAGGCGCCCCGGGTCCAGCGCGTCTCGAGGATTGGAAGAAAATCCCCCGTGACCCCGCGGTATCGGAAAACGCCGGCAAGAGAGCCGACGAGCACGAGGAAGATCGCGAATACGACGAGACGCATCCGCCACGAGCTCCGCGAGGCGAACAGCCACCAAACGACGAGCAGGAACACCGTGATCAGACCGAGCACGAACAGGACGATATTGCGCACCTGAAGTTGAGCGGTCGGCAGGAGGCCCACGACCAGCAGCGCGAGGGTTCCGAGACTCAGGATCACCACCGCCGGCAACCAGCGAATGCGTGGACGGGGCAGGCTTTGATTCATGGAATACCTATGCCCGGAAAGGAGCCGCGCGGCAAGCTCTGTCGGCTCTCGGAGCATTCTTTCGGTTTCCATCGGCCGGGCAATCAAAACGCAGAAAAGCCGGGGCCTTGCGACCCCGGCTTTCCGGTTTGAGTTATGGTTTGTGGTGCGGGACTTAGTAGTCCATGCCGCCCATTCCGCCGCCGCCCGGAGGCATGGCGGGAGCTTTGTCCTTCTCGGGAATCTCGGTGACGAGGCATTCCGTGGTGAGGAGGAGTCCGCTGATGGAAGCGGCGTTCTGGAGCGCGCTGCGGGTCACCTTGGCGGGATCGACGACGCCGGCCTTGATGAGGTCGGTGTATTCGCCGGTCGCGACGTTGTAACCTTCGGCACCCTTGCGCTTCTTGACTTCCTGCACGATGAGCGCGCCTTCCTGCCCGGCGTTGTCGGCCAGGGTGCGGAGCGGCTGCTCGATCGCGCGGCGCACGATCTGGAGTCCGATCTCTTCGTCCCCGGTGAGGCCGAGGTTGTCGAGGACCTTCTGGGCGCGGATGAAAGCGACGCCGCCGCCGGCGACGATCCCTTCTTCAACGGCCGCACGGGTCGCGTGGAGGGCGTCTTCGACGCGGGCTTTCTTTTCCTTCATCTCGGTCTCGGTGGCTGCACCGACGTTGATGACGGCCACACCGCCGGCGAGCTTGGCGAGCCGCTCCTGGAGCTTCTCGCGGTCGTAATCGCTGGTGGTTTCCTCGATCTGGCGGCGGATCTGGCTGACCCGGCCCTGGATGTCCGCGCTCTTGCCTTCACCTTCGATGATCGTGGTGTTCTCCTTGTCAACGGTGACGCGCTTGGCGCGGCCGAGGTCATCGAGACCGACGTTTTCGAGCTTGATGCCGAGATCCTCGCTGAGGAGCTTGCCGCCAGTGAGGACAGCAATGTCTTCGAGCATGGCCTTGCGGCGGTCACCGAAGCCCGGAGCCTTGACGGCCGCGACCTGGAGTGTGCCGCGGAGCTTGTTCACGACGAGAGTCGCGAGCGCTTCGCCCTCGACGTCCTCGGCGATGATCAGGAACGGCTTGCCGCTCTTGGCGATCTTCTCGAGAAGCGGGAGCAGGTCCTTGAGGGAGCTGATCTTCTTCTCGTGGATGAGGATGTAGGCGTTTTCGAACGAGACCTCGAGGTTTTCGGCACTTGTCACGAAATAGGGCGAGAGATAGCCCTTGTCGAACTGCATGCCTTCCACCACGTCGAGCGTGGTTTCGATGCTCTTGGCTTCCTCGACGGTGATCGTGCCGTCCTTGCCGACCTTGTCCATCGCGTCGGCGATAATCTGGCCGATCGTGCTGTCCCAGTTGGCGGAAACGGTCGCGACCTGCGCGATTTCCGAGCTGTCCTTGACCTTCTTGGAGATCTTGGCGATCTCGTCGGTGATGGCCGCGACGGCTTTGTTGATGCCCCGCTGGAGGCTGGTCGGATTCGCACCGGCGGTCACGTTCTTGAGGCCTTCGCGATAGATCGCTTCGGCGAGAACGGTGGCCGTGGTGGTGCCGTCACCGGCGATGTCGCTGGTCTTGCTGGCGACTTCACGGACGAGCTGGGCCCCCATGTTTTCGTAGGGGTCCTCGAGTTCGATTTCTTTCGCGACGGTCACGCCATCTTTGGTGATGGTCGGGCTGCCGAATTTCTTGTCGAGAATGACGTTGCGCCCCGACGGCCCGAGGGTCGCCTTGACGGCTTTCGCCAGTTTCTCAACACCGCGGAGCAGGCCCTGGCGGGCTGCTTCGTCAAATAGGAGTTGTTTTGCTGCCATTGTATTAAGTTTTAAGTATTAGGTTTTAAGTTTTAAGTTTTAAGTTGGTGAAGTTGGCTCAGCCGATGATGCCGAGGATGTCGTCCTCGCGCATGATCAGGTAGGTTTCGCCGTCCACCTTGACTTCGGTTCCGCCGTATTTGGAGATAAGAACCTTGTCTCCCTTTTTGACGGTAAACGCGATGAGTTTCCCCTCATCGTCACGTTTGCCGGTGCCGAGGGCGACGATCTGTCCTTCCTGCGGTTTTTCTTTGGCGGTATCGGGAATGATGATTCCGCCTTTTTTGACTTCCTTTTCTTCGAGCGGGTGCACGAGCACGCGGTCTCCGAGAGGCTTGATGTTTACGTTGGCCATGTTGGCTGTTCCTTCCTGGTTTTGGTTTTTGTTGGTTTTTAACAGCCCCCGGAATCCCGCGAACGGGAACCGGGGCGGTTTGTTAAAGTGCGGTTATTTTTTCTTGTCCTCGTCCACCATCTCGAATTCCGCGTCCACGACGTCGGAGTCCTTTTTGGGCGGGGGGCCACCGGGCTGCGGGCCGGCTTCCGGAGCGGGTCCGGAGTGAGCGGCGGCCTGCTTGTAAAGTTCGGCGCTGACTTCCTGGAACTTCGCCTGAAGGTCGTCGTAGCCGGATTTGATGGCGGCGATGTCGCTGCCCTTGAGTGATTCGCGGAGTTTCTCGATCGCATCCTCGACGGTTTTCTTCTTCGCGCCGTCAAGCTTGTCGCCGAGATCCTTGAGCTGCTTCTCGCACTGGTAGGCAAGGGTGTCGGCGTTGTTGCGGATCTCGATGCCTTCCTTCGCCTTCTTGTCCTCGTCGGCGTGGGCTTCGGCCTCCTTCTGCATGCGTTCGACTTCGTCCTTGCTCAGGCCGCTGGATCCGGTGATCGAGATTTTCTGCTCTTTTCCGGTTCCGAGGTCCTTCGCCGAGACATTGAGGATGCCGTTGGCATCGATGTCGAAGGTGACTTCGATCTGCGGTGTTCCGCGCGCTGCCGGCGGGATGCCATCCAGGTGGAATGTCCCGAGATTTTTGTTGTCGCGGCTGAGCGGGCGCTCGCCTTGGAGGACCTTGATTTCAACGCCCGGCTGGTTGTCGCTGTAGGTTGAAAAGACGTTCGACTTTTTGGTCGGGATCGTGGTGTTGCGCGGGATCATCGGAGTAGCGATGCCGCCGGCCGTCTCGATGGCCAGCGTGAGCGGGGTCACGTCGAGCAAGAGCACGTCCTTCACGTCGCCGCGGAGCACGCCGCCCTGAATGGCGGCACCGACCGCGACGACTTCGTCCGGGTTCACTCCCTTGTGGGGTTCTTTCCCGATCATTTCCCGGGCGGTATCCACGACTTTCGGCATGCGGGTCATTCCGCCGACGAGGACGAGTTCGTCCACGTCGCTCTTCGACCACTTCGCGTCGCCGAGGCAATCCTTGACCGGCTTGATCGTGCGTTCAAAGAGGTCGTCGGTGAGCTGTTCGAGTTTCGACCGCGTGAGCTTTTTCTGGATGTGCTTTGGTCCCGTCGCGTCGGCCGTGACGAACGGGAGGTTGAGGTCGTATTCCTGGGTGGATGAGAGGGCGATCTTGGCCTTCTCGGCCTCTTCCTTGATGCGCTGGACGGCATCCGGCTGCTTGGAAATGTCGATGCCGGTTTCCTTCTTGAAATCCCCGATGATCCAATCCATGAGGCGGTTGTCCCAATCGTCTCCGCCGAGGTGGGTGTCGCCGTTGGTGGCGGAAACCTGGAAAACCCCGTCGCCGATCTCGAGGGCCGAGATGTCGAACGTGCCGCCGCCGAGATCGTAAACCGCGATCTTTTCGTCGGCCTTCTTGTCGAGCCCGTAGGCCAGCGAGGCAGCCGTGGGCTCGTTGATGATGCGCTTCACGTCGAGACCGGCGATCTTGCCGGCATCCTTCGTCGCATTGCGCTGCGAGTCGTTGAAGTAGGCGGGGACAGTGATGACGGCCTCGGTGATTTTTTCGCCCAGTTTGGCCTCGGCATCAGCCTTGAGTTTGCCGAGAATCATCGCCGAGATTTCCGGCGGCGAGAACGCCTTCGGTTTGCCGTCAATTTCCACCTGGATGTGGGCGTCGCCATTCGCGGCTTTAACGATTTTGTAGGGCACGCGGTGTTCCTCTTCGCGCACCTCGTCAAATTTGCGGCCCATGAAGCGCTTGACGGAAAAGATCGTGTTCGCCGGATTGGTGATCGCCTGGCGTTTTGCGGACTGGCCGACGAGCCGTTCTCCGGATTTTGCAAATGCCACAACCGATGGCGTCGTGCGTGCCCCCTCGGAATTCTCCAAGACGACAGGCTCCCCGCCTTCCATCACCGCCATACAGGAATTGGTGGTGCCCAAATCAATGCCTAAAATTTTTGCCATATAAGTAGTAAACCAAATGATTCCTTAGCAATCCCTGTTCCGAATTGATTATTTTTCTATATGATGCTGTGAATAAGTATATTGCAAATATATCAACGCTTTCACGATTGACTAATATATGCGCCATTATGTCTCACGAATGAGACTTATGGGACAAATTGACAAATAATGACCCAAGCCGGAAACCGCCGCTATGCGGAGGATATATCCGGCAGGATCGCCATCATCGCGAGCATGCGACCGGTCCGGCCTTTTTCCATGCGGTAGGAATAATACAACTCTGGGTTGGAGGCGGTGCAGACTCCGCAATCCCGCACTTCGCCGATTCCGAGATCCGTGAGTTGGCGGATGATCTCGGAAGCGAAATCGGTTTCGTAAAATGGCGGGCGGATGCAGGGAGAGATCTGGGCGACGAGATCGGATGGCGTGCCACCGACTGCGGCGCAGAGAGCTTTGGCGGCCGACGGGGCGACGCCGAGTTCGGTGCCCTTTTTTCCGGAATGCACGAGCGCGATACCCCGGGCGCGGCGGTCGGCGAGAAAAACGGCGGCGCAGTCGGCGACATAAATGCCGAGGCAGATGCCCGGAACGGTTGTGAGGAGGGCGTCGGTGCCCGGGACGGGGAAATGCGAATCGGCGGAGACTTCGGCCACATGATTGCCATGAACCTGCTCTGCGGTGGCGAAGGTCATGCCATCCAAACCTGCGTCGGCGAGCGCCCGCAGATGATACGGTTTCAACCTCTCCAGCGCATCCTCCCTCTCGACGCAAACATCTAGGCCCGCGACCCGCCGGGTGAAGCGCGCGCGGATTCCATGAATCGCGTCGAGGGCGGGGAAAGATTCGGAGATCATATTGTGACGCAGGCCTCAGGCGGAGCGGAAAACAAGCTCTCCGTTTTCGAGAGCTGCAAGCACCGGCTCTCCAGACTTCACGCTTCCATTGAGGATGGCTTCCGCGAGGGGCTTGGAGAGAAATCGCGGGCGATATTCCGGGCAAGCGGCAGGAGTTTGGCGATTTCGGCGTCCATTTTATCAGATGTCGGCTTCCGCCTCGTCCCGGACGATGACCGGCCGGTTCACAGGCTCGCAAGAATCCGCTCGCGGGCAATATTCCAAGGTGTGCCAGCCTCCGGCAACGCTTCGAGCGCGTCCAACCGGCGGTCCAATTCCTCAATGTGGGCAGGAGTCAACCCGATCGCCTGCGAGTCATCGGCAATGGTATCCCAGAGATCCTCGACAATTTGAATGCGCTCTGAGACCGGCAACTGTTTGAAGTCCTGGATGGCAGTGCTCATGTGAAGGATCGATAAACGAGGCGGGGACGAACATCAACTTTTATTCCCTATCTGCCGAGCGAAAGCCGCTGGGCGGTGAAGCGGGGGAGGCCGGCACGGATGATTTTTCTCTTGGTCCGTTTGATGTCGTATTCGACGCGGCGAAACTCGACGGTGGCCTGGTCCGGCCGGCAGATGACGTAGCAGGCACGGGTGTCTCCGTCGCGGGGCTGGCCGACCGCGCCCACATTTACGAGAACCTTTCCGCTTGGCGGCAGCGGCATGACATCTTTTCCTGTCCGCTGAGTGACCTGCCCGCCGGGGGTGTCCTGCCACCAGACCATCGGCTTGTGTGTGTGGCCACAGAACGCGAGATGTGAAGATTGGGCCGAAAAATGCCTGCGGGCGTCTTCCGGGGAAATGATGTATGGCCACCCGAACGAACTCGCCAGCGAGGCATGGGTTAAAACGACTCCCGCGATTTCCAGATTCCGGGGCAAGGACGCGATCCATGCCCGGTCGGTCTCGGAGAGCCTTGCGGCGGCGAACACGACACCGGCGGTGGCCGTATCGTTAAAATCTGCGGGGGGCGAGGGCAGGCAGGAGGCCTCATCGTGATTGCCCAGAAGCACTGGGCATCCGAGTTCACGAACCGCCCGCATACAGGACTGCACGCTTGAAGCGTAGCCCACGATGTCGCCCAGGCAGACGATCCGCGCAACTTCCTGCGCCCTCACGTCGTCCAGAACAGCCGCTAGCGCCTCGAAATTCGAGTGGATGTCACTGATGACCGCGATGGCGTTCTGCATGGACACGAATACGAGTCTGATGGATTACCGTCAACCGGACGAGGTACTTGTCGTTCCCTACGCCCGGATTGTCCACCCGATTGAATACATAAATTTGAAGACGCTGCTCCGCCTGCATCACCTTTTTGCCCAACCACGAGTGGGCGGGCACGGCGGCCAGCCCTCCAGTGATCCCAGGCGTGACGCCCTGCGCCACATGGGCGTCAGGGATTCTTGTTTTTCGGAGTCGGTTTCGGCGTGGGCGCGGGCTTGGAATTTTTCTTTGCAGGGGCGGACGGTTGAGCATTGGGATCCAGGATCGGCGTGATGGGATCTGTCGCCCGCAACGCCCTCGGGAGGGGTGGCTGCGGTTTGCCGGGCTCGTTCAGCTTCTTGAATTGTCTGGCTTGCGAAGGGGTGAGCGGATCGGCGAAGCTGTCCTGATACTGGGTGTCGAGCGAGAGCGCCTGATCGTATTGGGCCAGAGCCGCGATGTAGTTGTAGCGGGCCTGGAGGACGAATGTTTGGGATTGGAGGAGGGACACCTGGGCGTTCAAGACATCGAGCTGGGTCCCGGCACCGGCATCGAGGCGTTCCTGGGCGAGACGGAGAGCTTCCATGCCTTGGACGACACTGGCCTCCTGGCTGTCGATCGTCTCCTTGGCCTGCTGGAGATTCGATATCGCCTGCTGGACATCGAGGATGATCTGGCGGACGGAGTTGTCGTAATTGATGCTGGCCTGCTGGAGTTGGGCTTTCGCCTGCTGGACCTTGCCCGCCGTCGCGAGACCGTCCCAGATCGCCCATGTGCCGGTGGCACCGAAGAACCAGTCGTTGAGCGAACTGCCGAGGTTCATCGAGGATAGATTGTTGGTGATCTCGCGGCCGGCCGTCGCGCTGATGGTCGGGAGGAAGCCGGCGAACTGGGCGTTCACATTGGCGGCCTGCGAGAGGATCAACTGCCTCTGGGCTTTGAGGGAGGGGTTGCGAGCCACGGCCACTTTGATCGACTGGTCGGTGTCGATCTTCCGGGGATTATAGGCGAGCTGCCCCACGATGTTGAACGGGACCTCGCTCGGGTGCCCCCTCGGGTAGTCCATGCCCAGCAGCTTCACGAGCGTGTAGAGCGAGATGCGGTAGGCATTCTGGGCCTGGATGAGAGGCGGCTTGGCATTGGCTAGGGCGACCTCCGCCTGCAGGACGTTGAAGCGCGGGACGGTCCCGGCCTCGTAGCGGTTCTGCTGGTCCTTGAGCTGTTGCTGGAGGAGCGCGACCGATTGTTCCTGGGCGACGATGAGAGCCCGGTTGAGAACGACCTGGAAAAAATTCGTCTTCACCTGGGCGATGATCGAGTCGATCGAGGCGCGCAGGGAGTAGAAGGCGCTGTTCTCCCCCGCAACCGCCGAACGGATCCCTGAAATCACCGCGCCTCCGTCGTAGATCAACTGGGAGGCGGCCAATTGGATGTTCCAGGTTTTATTTTGGACCTCCCCGCCCCCGGACTGGATAACGATCGGTTTTCCGTTGGGGTTCGGAATCGTGATTGTCCCTCCCCCTCCACGGCCGTTGTTGGCGAGGTTCATTCCCTGCTGGTTGTAGGCCGACGAGAGATTGAGCTGCGGGATGGCCTGGGCGCGGATGGTGATCACCTGGCCTTGCGTCAAGCGGATTTGTTGCGCGGCGTTGAGGATCGTGGGATTTTGTCTCAGGGCGATTTTTTCCGCATCCTCCAGCATCATATCCGCGACGGCGGGATTCCGCTGTTGGGCGATCAGCTTATCGAGGGATTTGAGAAAGTCGGCTTGTGCCAATTTTTGTTTTGCGGCCAGGGTTTCGCTTTCTTTGAGCTTGTCGGTTTCTTTGCCGTGCTCAAGCGGTTCGGCCATTTGCGGTGGAGTCGGCAAGTTGAGCTGCTCGGAAAGCGTTTGGGCATCCGGGAGCGGTACCGGGGCCGGCATGGGAGGCAGTGGCAGGGGCATGGTTCCGTCCGGCATGGGGGTCACGCTGGCAGAAGGTGCGGGAGAGGAACCCGGCTGCCCGTTCATGAGCGGGATCGGTGTCGGCATGACCGGCAGTGGCAGGGGCATGCTTCCATCCGGCAGCGGGGTCGGGCTCGCGGCGGATTTTGGTGCAGGCTCGGGTTTCGGCGTTGCGCTTTGGACGGGAGTGGGCGAGGAGGACGCCGGCATGGGGGGAAGCGCGCCGGGAGCGGGATACGGAGCCAGAGTCGGCAGTGGGGCCGGGATGCCGATAGGAGCGATCGAAGGCAGCGCTCCGGGGGTGGGGAATCCGGACAGGGAATTCGTCTGGCCGGGCACCCAAGCGAGCGAAGCCAGAAAAATCCCGCCGCAGACAAACAGTTTTCTCAATGTGGACATGTGATGTGCGCGTGAATTTTTTCGTAGATATGAAGCCAGGTCGTTTGCTCGTCCGGTTCCAGAATTCCGGTGACGAGAGCGAGTTTTGCGACGATATCCTGGCGGATTCTGCCCACCAAATCGAGGCCTTTGGGCGTGATCCGAACAAGGACCTTCCTGCGATCATCGGACGCGTGCATGCGCTGGACGTAGCCGAGGTTTTCCAGACGGTCAACGAGGCCCGTCGCCGCCGCTGTCGTGTGGGTCATTTTATCCGCAATTTCCGTCATCGAAAGCGATTTGCTGGAAGCAATATGGCCGAGCAGAAAAAACTGGGGGAAGGAAACCTGCCCACGAGAAAGCTCCTCCGAAAGGTGTTGAACAAAGCACCTCTGCATCACCATGATGATGTCCGCCAGCCGTTCGATTTCCGAGCGGGAGAGACCGGGCAATTGCGAATCCATTAGTTAAGGCTATTGACTATTAATTTCGCTGAACAAAATGTCAATGCTGGGATTCGCTATTGGGAGTTGGAGAAGAAGCCGGTGTTTTTGCTTTGGGCGAAGTTTTGGGTGAGGGTTTTGCTTTCGAAGTTGGCGAGGGTTTCGGGGATGACGTTTTGGGCAGGTAAATTTTATCTCCCGGCGAAGGGGCTCCGGAGACGATGTCCGCGATGAGGAACGGCGGGTTTTTCAGCGATGTCATCCTGAGGGTGGCAGTCTCGACGCCTTTGCCGACCGCGAGGTAGGTCTCGCCGGGGATTGCCGAAGAAATGGCACCGGATTCCACCAACACGAAATTCTCTGCCAAGTTGACCATGCGGATCACTCCGGTCCATTGCGGGGGCATCGCCGTCGGGGGGGTGCGCTTTTTAGGAAGAAGGTTTGTGATTTTGCCCAGGCAGTTTTGGAGAAAAGACGGCTTCGGCGGCGCAGCCACGCTAGAGGCATACGGGTTCCGAGGCCGTTCCTTTTTGGTGGCGCAGGAGGGCAGCGCGGCAGGGAGCGCGAGCAGGAGGAAAAGCAGAGATAAACGGCGCATGGCTTCCCCAGACAAGGCAGTGCGGAACGGATTTATCAAGACTGAACGAGCAGGACTGTCAGTTTTTTCGGCCCGTGGGCACCGAGGACGAGGATGCGTTCGATGTCGCCGGTCCGGCTGGGGCCGGTAATGAATGAGACGAAGGCGGGCGGGGATCCATAGGTTTTCCTGAGGACAGCAAAGGCGTCTGCAAGGTCTCCGACCAACTGGCCGGCCGAGGCGATGACCACGTGATGCGGGGGCAGGACAGAGAGAACCCTTCCGCCCGCAGAGGCCGATGTGACCAGAATCCCGCCGGTTTGGGCGACGAGACAGTCGCAGCCGCTGATTCCCCCGTCGCAGCGTTCGAGGTCTGCGGTTTCATACGGCTGATCGGTGAACACCACGGGAAGTCCCAGCGCGGAAACCGTTTCGGTTCCGAGAGCAAAATGATGCGAGCCGACGGATTTCCAGTTGTTTTCCCGGGCGAGAGCCGCCAGTTCGGAGGCGGCCGCCGCCGCATCGGCGCAGTGCCGGACCTCGGTTTTCAGGTCCAGGGAGTTTTTTTCAAAAAGGGCGATGAGTTCCGCCGGCGAGGAAGGAACCGGGGGAAGCCAGTCCTGCGGTTTGTGGCCGGATGCTGCGGCGCCCGTCCCGGCGAGGTGGCGGGCGGGAGCTTTGACGGACAAGGCTTCCCGGATGCTTCGCAGGATTTTTTCGCGGCTATCGTTTGGCATTCCTGTCCCTCCAGTATTCCTTGAACGACTGCGACGGCGGAGCCGGCAGGTCGCGCGTCCGCGTCCACATGCTCAGCGGGTCAATATCTTTTCCGCGGATCGCGTGGAGGACCGGCGCTGTAAGGCGCAGCAGGGGCGCGGCGAACCGGTAGAGCCGGGGTCGCCGCATGAACCACGCAAAACCGGCGAAGATCGGTTTTTCCCACCAGACCGGCTTTTGCTCGATGGCGTTCCGGCGGTTTTGTAGCAGGTGGTGGTGGAGGTCGATTTTGACCGGACACGTCTCCGCGCAGGCCCCGCAGAGCGAGGAGGAGAAAGAAAGATGCTTCCACGATTGAAGCCCCCGCAGATGCGGGGTGATGACCGAGCCGATCGGCCCTTGGTAGGTGGTTCCATAGGAATGGCCCCCGATGTTTTTGAAAATCGGGCAGACGTTCAGGCAGGCCCCGCAGCGGATACAGTGGAGCGCGTCCCTCTGCTCGGCATCGGCGAGAAGCGCGGTGCGCCTGTTATCCAAGAGAACGACATGGAACTCCCGCGGTCCGTCCGTCTCGCCAGGTTGCCGGGGCCCGCCGAGCAGCGTGTTGTAGCAGGTCATGTTCTGAGCCGCGCCCGCCGTGGCGAGCATCGGGAGCAGGACCGCCAGATCATCCAGCTTCGGAACAACCTTCTCGATGCCCACGATGCTCACGAGCACCTTGGGCAGCGACGTGCTGAGACGCGCGTTACCCTCGTTTTCGGTGATCGAAATATGCCCGGTCTCGGCCACGGCGAAATTCGCCCCGCTGATCCCCATGTCGGCCTCGCAGTATTTCTGCCGCATCACGCCGCGAGCGATCATCGTCAGTTCCTCGGGCGTGTCCGCGTGAGCGCTTCCCAGCTTCTTTTGAAACGTGCCATCAATCTCGCCGCGCGTGAGGTGCATCGAGGGAAAGACAATGTGATACGGCGGCTCGCCGCGAAGCTGGACGATGAATTCCCCGAGATCGCTTTCGACGACTTCGAGGCCGGCTTTCTCCAACGCCTGGGGCAGGTGGATCTCCTCGCCAGTCATCGTCTTGGATTTGATGATCCGCTTCACCCCGGCATCCCGCGCCACCGATGCGATGTATTCCGCCGCCTCCGCGCCGTCCGCCGCCCAAAAAACTTTGGTGCCCCGCGCGGCCAGCTTGTCCGTGAGCTCGACCAGGTATTTGTCGAGGTGGTTGACCGCCTCGTATTTCGCGGCGGCGGCGGCCGCCCGCGCCTGCTGCCAGTCGGTGTATTTCGCTTTTTGCTCGTCACGCTTGACGTAGTAGCCGCCGAGCGCTTTCTGGATCCACGCGCGGTGGCGCAGGTCGTGCGTCAGGCGGTCCGCGTCGCGGTGGAACTGGGCGGATTCCGTGGACATTTAAAAATGCGCGAGCACCTCGGCGAGGTGCATGCTTTTGATTTTTTGGCCCTGCCGGTCGAAGAGGCCCTGGATCTGCATCAGGCAGCTTGAATCGTTCGAGATCACGAGTTCGGCCCCGGTCTCGAGGATCGACGCGCACTTGACCTCGCCCATCGCCGTGGAAATTTCAGGGAACTTCACCGAGAAAGTTCCACCGAACCCGCAGCACGTCTCAGCCTCCTTCATTTCGACCAGTTCGAGCCCGCGCACGTGTTTTAGCAATTCGCGCGGTTCGCGCTTGATCCCGAGCTCGCGCAGCCCGTGGCATCCGTCGTGGAATGTCGCCTTCGCCGGAAAGCTCGCCCCGAGATCCCCCACCCCCAGAACATTTACGAGAAAGGACGAGAACTCGTGGGTCTTCGCGGCGAGCGCCTTCGCCTCCGCCTCGCGAGGGCGTCCATGGAACAACTCCGGATAAAAAACCTTGAGCATCGCGCCACACGATCCCGAACCACCGACCACGGCCTCCGCGTCCCGGAACGCATCCAGCATCGTCTCCGCGACCGACCGCGCCTCGTCCCAGTATCCGGAATTGAAGGCCGGCTGACCACAGCACGTCTGCGATTCCGGATAGTCCACCGAGTGCCCGAGCTTCTCCAGTATTCTCACCATCCCAATCCCCGCTCCCGGATAATACTGGTCGATGAAACAAGGGATGAAGAGAGTGATTTTCACGAGGAAAGGACCGGTTATCTTCCATCGTTTGTTTGGTTTGGCAACGATAATCCACCTTGGATGTGGAGGGTGCTCACGTCTCGATCTCCACGGGATTCGTGAGGCTTCCGATCTTCTCGATCTCGATGGTGACCGAATCGCCGGGTTTCAACCAGACGGGAGGTTTTCTTGCCATGCCGACTCCGCTGGGAGTGCCGGTCAGGATGACCGTTCCCGGAAGCAGCGTGGTGCTGCCGCTGAAAAACTCGATCAGGGAGGGCACGTCAAAAATCATGTCCGCCGTGTTCTCCTCCTGCATCGTCACCCCGTTGAGGATCGTGCGGATCGCGAGAGCGTTGGGATCGGGGATCGCGTCCGGAGTCACCAGGCACGGGCCCATGGGCAAAAACGTGTCGAAGGTTTTTCCCCGGCACCACTGGCTGCCCCCGAAGCGGACCTGCCAGTCCCTCGCGCTCACGTCGTTCGCACACGTGTAGCCGGCCACGTAATCGAGCGCCTCCGCCCTGGATACATTCTTGGCGGGCCTTCCGATCACCACGGCCAGCTCGCACTCGTAATCCACCTCATGGCTCGCCAGCCGCGAGGGGATGAGGATCGGATCCCCGGGATTCTGGACGGTCGAGGGGGCCTTCATAAAGAGCACCGGATACGCGGGGATGCGGGCACCGGTTTCCTCCGCGTGCTTCCGGTAATTCAAGCCGGCGCAATAGACTGCGGCAGGAATCACCGGCGAGAGAAGCTTGGCGACATCGGCCGGCTCACCGGTCGGAGAAAACCCGCCCCGGATGTCCCCCTCCAGCTTTTCCGAACTCCCATCCGGCAGGAGACGGGAAAATCCTATCTCCCCTTGCGAGTCAAGATACCTTTGGATTTTCATGTCAATATTTCGGGGCTTTGACAGTGCCCGCCTCGAGGTCGCTCCTCCTCCGCTGGACAATCCGCTCCGCGATTTCCCGAACCATTTCTTCGAGCAGGAGCCGGAGGTGGCTGCCCCGGCGGTAGTCGGACGGCGCGATATTCTTGACCCGGTCCGCGTGCGTGCAGAGCTGGTAGCACTTTTTGAAGCTCGTGCGTGTCGGGTCCTCGGGATTGTAAACCGCGATCGCCTGCCCCCCATTCCTGCGCATCACCGTGAAACACGGCACATCGGTGGGGCCGTCGCCGACATAAATCATGTTCTGGAAGGGGATCGGCCTCAGCTCCGGGGCCATGTGGTCGTTCACGTCCTCGTCCATTTCCAGCATCCCTTTGTTGATGCGGAAAAGAAACTGCGTTTTCTGGGTGTGGCTGATCACCCGCTTCGGGAACGTGATCCGGTCGCTCTCATCCGCGGCGAACTCGCACCCGAAAATCTTGCGGATGTACGGGGCCAGGCGGCTGCCTTCGATCAGCGGCTTCAATCCGGACGAGACAATGTAGTGCTCGACATTGATCCCGTGCCCCAGGTGTTCCTCGGTCAGCAGGCCGTTTTGAAATTCCTCGAACATTTCTGGGAGCCCCTTGTAGAAATTCAGGCGCGATCCGAGTTCCCTGAGCCTGGCGTTAGTCGGGCGGTCCATCTCGAGGCAGTCGAGGAGGACTTTCATGTAGGCGAGTTCGTTGTCGAAGCCTTGGTCGCGCACCAGATCTCCGCATCGCTGCCAGAAATGCGAAGGATTAATTCCGAAAACCGGAAACAGCGCCTCGTCCTGCATGTAGGTCGGAGAAAGCGTCTGATCGTAGTCGTAGATGATCGCGATCGTGTTCTGCGGCGTGGACATCCGCCCATGGCTGCACCCCGGAGATCGTTCTGGCGATAAAAAAATGCAAATAATCACCTCCCCGGAAACACGAAGAATGTCTTTGAAAATCCGGCCAGCAAGCCTCATGCTACACGTGTTATGAACTCTCGGCTCTTCGGCAGGACCGGTCAGACCGTCGGGGAACTTGGCTTGGGATGCTGGCAACTGGGAGGGACGGACTGGAGCGGGCTCAGCGACCTGCGCGCACGCAGCCTCCTCATCGCCGCGGCGGACTCCGGCGTCAACTTTTTTGACACGGCCGACGTGTATGGAAACGGCCGCAGCGAGGAAGTCCTCGGCCACTTTCTCAAGGTCCGCAAAGGAAACTTCCTGGTGGCCACAAAAGTCGGGAGAGCCGGCGGGATCTATCCCTCCGGCTACACGTGGGATGCCATCCGAACCGCCACAGAAGCCTCCCTCAAGCGACTGGGTATCCCCGCCCTCCACCTCACGCAACTGCATTGCGTGCCAAAGGAAGTGCTCAGGGACGGAGAAATATTTGACTGGCTTCGCCGCTTGAAAACCGAGGGGAAAATCCGCGACTTTGGCGCCAGCGTCGAGACGCTCGATGAGGCGATGATCTGCCTGGAGCAACCGGGCCTCGCCTCGCTGCAACTGATCTACAATGTCCTCCGCCAGGAGCCGGAGAAAGACCTCTTCCCTCTGGCCCTCGAGAAAGGGGTGGCGATCATCGTCCGGCTACCGCTCGCGGATGGGCTGCTCGGCGGCCATCTCACCGGGCCTGCGCCCGTGCCATCCGGCTATTCCGGCAGCCCCAACCCCGCGACCCCGCCCGCCAACGACGCGATCACCTTTTGTGGCATAACGATCGACCGGGGGATGCAGATTATCGCACGGCTCCAGACGATGGTGCCCCTCGGCATGACGCTCCCACAAATGGCATTGCGCTATATCCTCGACCATGAGGCGGTTTCGGTGATGATCCCCGGCTCCAGCAAACCCGCTCAGGCCACCTCGAATGCGCAGGCAGCAAACATGCCCCCTCTGGACCCGGCTCTACACGACCAGCTCCGGCTCTTTTATAAAAACGAGGTCGCCCCTTTTGTTAAGGAACCCCGCTGAGAATCCGAGGCCGCACCCGGACCACCAATGAAAGTTCATATCCGTCAAATTCCACAGGGCGACACCCTTCATCTGGAGGGTGAAGAGGATCCGGGCCGGCTGGATCTGCAGGAAGCGGGCGCCTCGCCTGTCTCCCCTTTGTCGTATTCCTTGGAGGTGGGCTTGAGCGAAGGCGGGATCTTCGCGACCGGCCGGGTCTCCGTGCGGGTCCGACTGCAGTGCGTCGCGTGCCTCGCGGATTTCGAAATGGACATCGTGGCAGACCCGTTTTCCCTCCAGGCCGAACTCACGGGACGCGAACAGATAGACTTGACCCCGTTCGTCAGGGAGGATATTCATCTTCTCCTGCCCCCGCATCCAAGATGCGATTCGGGAGCAGCGTGTCCAGCCGGTGTCCCGCGCACCAGCCTGCAGCAACCGGAAATGGGTGCATCGGCATGGGAGGCGCTAGATAAGCTAAAAACCTGATTACAAATTATTTATGGGAGTCCCAAAACGCAAAACCTCAAAGATGCGGCTTCGCACGCGGAAAGCCGCGAACCGCTGGCGCGCACCGAAACTCGGCAAATGCCCGCAATGCGGAGCCAGCGTGCTCCCGCACATCGCCTGTCCTTCCTGTGGATATTACAATAAGCGGCAGGTCCTGACAATTGGTGCCGAATAATCCGGCGGGCCGGGTTTCTCCCGCATGAAAATTGCCTTGGACGCGATGGGCGGGGATTTTGCCCCGGGGAATCCCGTTGAAGGTGCCGTGGCCGCACTCCGGGACTTCCCCGATGTTTCCGTCATCTTCGTGGGCGACGAACAAAAACTCCGCGCAGAACTTTTGCGCCACGATATCGGGGGCCTGACCGATCGGATCTCCGTCCACCACGCCTCGCAGGTCGTGGACATGGGCGACAGCGGCCTTGATAGCGTCAGGAAGAAAAAAGATTCCTCGGTGAGCCGGGCCGTGGACCTCGTGAAAACCGGAGAGGCGGATGCGATCGTTTCCGCCGGACACACCGGCGCTCTCGTGGCGGCCGCAACGATCAAACTCAGGACCCTGCCGGGTATCGACCGCGCGGGCTTGGCGGTTTTGATTCCTGCGGACAGCGGGGTTTTTCTCCTGATTGACGGCGGGGCAAACATCGACCCGGCCCCCGATCACATCGTCGGGTTCGCCGTCATGGGCAGCATCTACTACCGGGAACTTCTCGGCTGCCCCGAGCCGAAGGTCGGGCTTTTGAACATCGGCACCGAAGCCTCCAAAGGAACCGAGTTTTCCAAGGAATGCCACGCTCTGCTCTCGGCGGCACCGATCAACTTTGCCGGGAATGTCGAAGGCCATGGGATTTTTCGGAGGCCGGTCGAGGTCGTCGTGTGCGACGGCTTCGTGGGCAACATCGTCCTGAAAACCATCGAGGGTCTCGCCAAATCGTTCTTCGCATGGTTCCGCCAGGAGTTGAAAAAAAATCCGGTCCGTCTGCTGGGTGCCCTCCTGTGCCGGGGCGCGTTCCGTTCGATCAAAAACCGCACGAGCACGGACGAATACGGCGGCACGCCCCTGCTCGGAGTCAACGGGATCTGCATCAAGGCCCATGGCAACTCCTCGGCACGGGCCCTCCGCAATGCGATCCGCGTGGCCCGCGCGGCGGTGGAGCAGAAAGTCAACGACCGCATCGTCGAAGCCATTCAATCACACCATGAAAAAGTCTCCAAAGGCCAAGCCACCCCAGCCTAACCGCACCGTTTCGATCATCGGCACCGGGAGCTATGTCCCGGAACGCATTCTCAGCAATGCCGATCTCGAGGCCATCGTGGAGACCACGGACCAGTGGATCATGGACCGCACCGGGATCCGCGAACGCCGCATCGCGAAAGAAGGCGAGTTCACCAGCCACCTGGCGGCCGCGGCCGCGAAACGGGCGATGGAAAACGCCGGCGTCACCGTGGACGAAATCGACCTGATCCTCGTCGCCACGATTACGCCCGACACCTTTTTCCCATCCACGGCGTGCCACGTGCAGAAGCTGATCGGCGCGAAAAATGCCGCGTGTTTCGACGTGAACGCGGCCTGCTCCGGGTTTCTCTATTCCGTCGAAATCGCCCAGCAGTTCATCGCCAACCACACCTACAGCACCGTGCTCGTGATCGGGGCGGACAAGCTCAGCTCGATTGTCAACTGGCAGGACCGGAACACCTGCGTGCTCTTCGGCGACGGCGCGGGCGCGGCGGTCCTGCGCAACCGCGAGGGCTCGCACGGCGTGATCACGACCTACATGGGCAGCGACGGAAATTTCGGGGAAATTCTCTACATGCCGGGCGGCGGGTGCGCCATCCCGATCACCAAGGAGAATGCCGACCAAAAACTCAACACCCTCCACATGAACGGCCGCGAGACGTTCAAACAGGCCGTCACCTCGATGATGAAGGCCGCCCAGAAGGCGCTCGAGCAAAGCGGGCTCACGACCGACGACCTGAAGTGCATCATCCCCCACCAGGCGAACCTCCGCATCATCGAGGCGATGGCCTCGCGCCTCGGCGTGCCGATGAGCAAATTCCACATCAACCTCGACCGCTACGGCAACACCTCCGCGGCCGCCGTCGCGATCGCCCTCGACGAAGCCAACCGCACCGGCCGCTTCCAGATCGGGGACTACATCCTCCTCGTCGTCTTCGGCGGAGGCCTCACTTACGCCAGTTCCGTGATCCAGTGGTGATCCCAGCCGCAGCCCTTCGAAATTTCAAAGAGCAAGGGCCCCCTCGCTTGATTCTATGCGAGTAATTCTTTTTTCTCTTTATATTATCGTGCTGTCCTTGGCATTGATTTTTATATTCGCTTCTCCTAGAGAGGCATTTAAATTGCTGCCCGCCGGACTGGTTACACTACCATGGAGTATGTTGCTTTTGCCGATCTTAGGGCATCTTTTTGCTCCTTCGCTAGCTCTTGGAATTATCGCAATTGTCTTTTCGGGTGCTCTGAACTGCCTGATTATCTGGTTTGTCGGTCGTAGCAAGTGACCGGAAAATGGAGCGGGCCATGCTCATGGACATTTTGCCGTCTCCGAAGCCCGGCAGAAGCGCACTTCATCGAAGGGGACTGGTTCGCGCAACCGATTCCGGGAATTCTCAGTTTCTGAAAAGACCGCTGTGCGTGCCGGTGCGCTCAAAGCGGACGTGGTTTTCTTCCAGCGTGTCAATCAGGATCCAATCCGGTTCGATGTGGCAATCCCGGCTCCCGGCAAACTCTCCGCGCAATAGATGGTCCTTGTAGTCCGGAGGCAATGGCTTTCCGGCAATCAGCAGATCAAGGGCGCGTCTGAGAGAGATGAGATGTTTGCCCCGCCGTTCCATGCGTTTGACATCCTTCTTGAACTGGGAGCTGCGGCTGAAACTTTTCACAACCCGAGGTCCGCGTAGAGGGCGGCCTTCGTCGCAAATTTCTTCACGTTCTTCCCCTCCCTGGTGTCGCGAAGGGTTTTTGCGGTGAGAGCGTTGGGGATTTCCACCGCGAACGGGAGCCCTCGCCGGAGCTTGATTTGCCGGTAAAGCAGATGAATCGTTTCCGACGCGGTTATCCCAAGCTCGGAGAGGATTTCCTCCACTTCTGTCTTGAGCGCGGGCTCGATGCGTGCCCGAATGGTCGCTGTTTTGAGCATGCAAAAAATGTGGCGCGTTTGTAGCCACAGTGCAAGAAGTTGTTTTTTTCAAAGCACACGATGGAGTGTCGCTGCGCCGTCATCGCCACCGGTTTGTCGGCTACATATCTTTCCTCCCCCACTTGATCCCCCGTATCGTCGCGACCTGACCGCCAGTCACCTTGTCGGCGCGGAAAAATTCGAACGGTCGAAAAAACCTGTGGCCTGAAATTCATGCGGGCGGAGATCGATCCGCACGGCCCCGGCGACATCTTGGCGGAAAACCCGGATCCCTCGGCCCTCGATCAGCGAGATCCAATTCTCATCCGGGCGTTCAGCCGCCGGGAAGCGGGCTGCGGTCGAAACGATCAGCTTCGGCCGGACGGCATCGACGAAAGCGGTATCCATCGGGATTCCCGAACTGTGGGCCCCCTTGACAACGATGTCCGCTGGCAGTTCGGATGCCGCGTTTTTCAGCAGCCAATCGAGCGTTGGTGGCCCGGCATCGGACAGGAAAATAATCCGCGCACTGGCGGTATCCAACCTCACGACAAGGGCCTTGTCGTCCGCGAGATCACGAGGGATTCCGGCGGGAGGAAACAGGATCCTCAGCGTGGCCTCGGTGGAAATCCGGATGGAATCTCCCGAGCGATAGAGCGACTTCGGGATTCCGAGCTCCTGCAGCCGCTTGTGGAGATCGCGCCGCTGCGAGGACCGGTCGTCGAGGACCGACTCCACGAGGACCCCGGGCAGATCGTTCTCGACAAGCCCGGCGGCCCCCCCGATGTGCCGCGCATCGCCATGTGTCAAAACCAAACCATCGGGCGTTGATTTTCCGCGGCTGTGCAGCCAGGGCACGACCGCTCCCTGAAACTGCCGCTTCGACCCGCAGTCGAGCAGCCAGAGCTTTCCCTCCGATTCAATCCCCGCGCACCCGCCCGCCCCGAAGTCGAAAACCGTGACGGCAACCGGCGCGGGGGCCGGGATCCCCACGTAAAAGTAGGATGCAGGCAGCAGGGCCCCCATGTGCACGATCCCCAGGAGCAGCTTGCAAAAGACCCAGTTCGCATTGTTGAAGATCGCGGCCAGCGTCCCCCAGAACAGCCCTCCAATCACCGCGAGAAACGCCGTGATCATGATGAGGAAGGCCAGCGGCACGATGACCAGATTCGCGGGCAGCGCGGAAAACGAGACCAGATGGAAATAGACCAGCGTCAGCGGGAGCGAGCCGACCCATGCGGACAGCGAGACCGAAGCGAGCCCGCCCAGTTCCTCGCCCGCCGCAGCCCCCCACCGCTGCCCTTTCGTCCAAAGCTGCCGCGGAACAAAGGAATCCGGGTGGCAGCACCTGCGGATCCACCCGTGGATCGGGCCGGCAAACAGCAGGATCGCCGACACCACAAAAAACGAGAAATGAAACCCGGGGTTGAAAATCTCGTTCGTCCATCCGACAAGGATCAGAAAAGCGGCGGCACAAAGGGAATTGAAGGGAACCGGCTGGCGGGAGGACGTCATCCCGATCAGGAAAATGGCCGACATCACGGCAGCCCGCACGCTGGACGGTCTCCAGCCCGTGAGCAGCGCGTAAAAGAAAAGGGCGGGGATGATGACAAAAACCGCCCGGCGTCTCCCGACCCCGATGATTTTCAGAGCCTGCCACAGGATCGCCCCGATCATGCCGACGTGCAGCCCGCTCACCGCGAAAAGATGGAATGTTCCCGTGTTTCGGAATTCCTCCTGGAGCTGGTCCGGGACATCGGCGATCACCCCCAAGACCATTCCGGACAGGAGTTCGCAGACGACCGGATCGCCGGAAATCCCAAGGCTCAGGGTCTTCTCCATCCACTGCCGGCACCGGCTGGCTGTCGTGAAGAGCGAAAACCAGCAGGCATGTTTTTCGATCGCGAGATCCGCAGGTGCAGCAACCTCGATCTCGCAGGTGATCCCCTTCCGGGCCATCCAGTCCTTCGCGCTGAATTCCCCGGGATTTCGCGGAGGCTTTATCACCTGCATGCTCCCGGTGATCCGGACGCGATCCCCGCGCACCGGAGCGGGAGCGGGCACGACAACCGACACGCAGGCGAACGGGCCCAGGATTTTTCCGCCCATCTCCATTTGATCCACCCGCATGGCGAACCGTTCGCGCGTCGCGCCGTAAGGAACCGGGTTCGCCGTGACCGCACCGGAGGCCGTGACCAACGCCCGCCCGCTCCCGACGATCCCCGCCAGCCGGTAAGATGTGGACTCGCGCGTTTGCCAGAGATGGACGCACGCAAACGCGCAGGCCACCGAAACAAAAATCCAAGGGCCGCGGCGCAAAAATAATGCCGCCAGCAAAAATGCCATCGAGGCCGTGCAAAAAACCGCCGGCGGCCAACTGACCGACGAGGCGAACAAAATGCCCGCCACTGCCGCGATCAGCAGCCCGAAAAACGGGAGCCGCTGACGGAAAAGAACGCCGATGCCTTTCACGGTTGGCCGCAAAACTTGAACAGGAAAAGCTCGGTCGCCTGTCCGGGTTCAAAATAAAATTTCAGGGCCCCGTCTCTCCCGGTGATATCATCCGGCACCGCGCAGCTCGCCCGTCTCGAGTGAATCTGATGGACCCCATGCACACGATGATGGTAGGGCGCTCCCCAAACCTCGAGCAAGGTGGCACGGGCGCAGCGGTCCATCAAAAGAGCTTCCAGCGGCTTGCGTTCGTAGTGCTCGTAAAACACGTTCACCCGGGCCTCGATCTCCGCGTAGTCGTTCGCCGGACAACTTTCCGCTCCCTGCGGCGGCAGGTCGGCCCATGTCCCGCGGCTCAGCCCCACGCGGATTCGCGGATCAAATCCGGCAAGCCGGTTTTTTTTCGAGGAGGTGTTGACGGAAACAACCACCTCGTCCCCCGCGTGGATCCGGATCCAAACATGGTCGATCTCGTCGGGGTTTTCACGGTCTTCGACGTCAACACCTAGGATGCGCCCGACAACCCTGACGAGAGAAACCTGAGGAAGCAGAAACCGCTCACGCCGCCGGCGATGCACGCCCGTTGGCATCGGCTCAGTTGTTGAAAGAAAACGGGCTGTAAAGCGATTCCTCGTAGCCGGAATCATACCAGTCATCAATAGCCGGCGCATTGTAGGCAAACGGCTGTTTGTCCTGATAGTATGGGCTGTTGTAGTATTGGTCCTTCTGCATCTTGGCCACCCTGGCTTTCTGACGGGGAGAGTTGTTTCCGTAGAACCCCTGCGTCTCGGTGAGATAGTTGAGAAGCTGTGGCGGCGCTCCCGCGGACTTCAAAGCGGCCAGCTGCGCGTAGCTGAAATCGTAAACCTTCCGGGTGCTGTTGAGATAGGCGACGATCGTGTTCGCCGGCACCCCTTTGCTCACAAGATTGACGATGTCGTCGTAGTCCAGAACCCGGGCATTCGACATTTTGAGAACCGTCCCCGGATTCACTCCGCGCGAGGTGGCGGCGGCGGTGACCGCCGGGTCCACCTGCGGGCCGGAAGCGCAGCCGACAACAAAAATCGCGAAGGCTGCAAGAATGATCAGGCGGGCGGGGAACTGGCTCATAGGGAATGTGGTTTTTTTGAAAAATCCGGACCCTTGTCCGACAGTCGAGTCATACTCCCGACCGGAAGGCTTTGCAAAACCAAATCTTTCCGCCGATGAAGAGAGTTGCGCGGCGGATCGCCGGAGGATATGACTTTTCCGATGCGCTTCCGTGAAATCCTTTTCCCCGTCCTCTGATGGCAGGACTGGCCTCGAATACCCCGCTCTTTCAGCGGATAGACAGGTGGGTCGGCGGCGCGGCCTGCCTCTTCTGCGAATGCCTCCGATTCCTCGGCGGCCTGCTTCCAAAATCCGGATCCTCCGGCAGAAAGGGCCTGCTCTTCGTCAAACTCGCCGAGCAGGGCTCGACAGTTCTTGCGGGTGCCGCCATCGGGGACGCGGCACGAAAGTTCGGCCGGGAAAACGTTTACTTCCTCGTCTTTGATGAAAACCGGTTCATCCTCGATGCCCACGACCTGATCCCCCGGGAAAATGTCCTGACCGTCGACACCGGCAGCCTCAAAAAAATTGTCCTGAGCTCGCTGCGGAGGCTCCTCGAGATCCGCCGGTTGAAGCTCGAAGCGCTGATTGACCTCGAGTTCTTCTCGCGCGCCACGGCCGCATTCTGCTTCCTGACCGGCATCCCGAGGCGCGTCGGTTTTCACGCGTATTTCATGGAAGGTCCCTGGCGAGGGAACCTGTTCACCCACCGGCCCAGATACAACCCCCACATCCATACAAGCAGCACATTCCGGAGCCTCGTCGCGGCTCTGGACATGCCGACGGACGCGTTTCCCCAATTTCAATGGGTGCCTCCGGATCCGCGCATCTTTGAACCGCCGCGCTTCATCGCATCGGCCGAAGAGGTCGAGTCCGTGACCAACTTGGTCACCGCCAACTGCGGGGGACGGCCGCGCGCCCTTGTTCTTCTGAACGCCAACGCCAGCGACCTGCTCCCGTTGCGGCGCTGGGCTGACACGAACTATATCGGCCTGGCAAAGCGGATCCTCGCATTGTCTCCGGATGTTTTCATCGCCTTCACCGGCGGGCCCGCCGAAGCCGCGCGGACCGGGGAAATCGTCGGGTCCGTCGGGTCCGAGCGGGTTTTCAGCGCCGCCGGAAAAACCACCCTCCGCGAACTTCTCGCCCTCTACAACCTCGCGGATGTGCTGGTCACAAACGACAGCGGCCCGGCCCATTTCGCGACGCTGACCGGGATCAATACGGTCGTCCTGTTCGGCCCGGAAACCCCGACGCTTTTCGGCGTCCTCCTGCCCCGCTGCAAAACGATCACCGCCGGCCTTGCCTGCAGCCCGTGCGTGAGCGCGACCAACAACCGCCAGACGGCATGCCGGGACAATGCCTGCATGAAAAACATTTCCGTGGAGACCGTTCTCGCAGCGGTCGATGAAGCCCTGTCCGCCCGGGGACACCTTCTTCACTCGTAGGTCTTTGGACCCATCAAAACAGGGCGTTCCGGCGGAGTCTTCAGTATCCGCACCGCGAGCCAGATCCCCAGCGCGCCCGTCGCGAGCGCCTTCGCCCACAGGTTCGTCAGCGAAAAGATCACGCAACCGTAATTCTCCGTTCCGAGGAGCAGTGCGAGCAGCGAAGCCCAGAGGGCGATGTCGAACCGCCGGCAAACGAGTCCCTCCACCGCCGCCCAGACGGCAACAAACGCCCCGAGCATGACATAGGAGTTTGTCTCCGTGCGCGGATTGAAGAGCATCAGGTAAACCGTCGTGAGGAAGAGGATGGTGAACGCGGCGCGCAGCGCATCGGCGCATTTGGACGCTCGCCAGCAGAGCCCGAGCGTCAGGAGACCGGCCAGGGCGCGGATCGCAAGCTCAACGGACGGGGGGAGATGGATTGCAGTCACGCGCAGCATGCCGGCGAAATCGCACCAGGAATGACCTGTCGGCTTGCTGGCAGACTGGAGTTTGACGAAAAACGCGCGGAATTCACCGAGCGCGTAGGCGGGATCCGGATGGGCGAGCGGAACTACAGCCGTCACGAGAAGAGCCGCAAGCATCGGAACCCGAAGCTTCGGATAGATGAACGCGCAGAGCAGAATCGGCGCGAGCGCGATGGGTTTGAAGATGATGGTCAAAGCCAGGGCTGCCGCCGCCGCCCACCACCTCTCTTTCGCAAGAGCAAGCGCGGTGAGGATGAAGAGTGCGGCCAGAGGCATGTTCACCTGGCCGTTCCGGGCGCTGGCGAATGTGGATGGCAACACCAGCACGGTTGCGATCAGGAAAACGGCTTCCTTCTGTGCGGGCGCGAGTCGCGAGGCCGCCGCCCAGAGAGCCCAGGCCAGCGAAGCCATGCAAACCAGCCGCCAGAGCGGCTCGCCGACGCGGTGGGGCAGAAGTTCGAAGGGAGTGTAAAAAACCGCGAAATGGGGCAGGTAGAGGTAGTGGTTTTTGCCCTCGTAGAGGGGTTTGCCGGACCACCAGTTATCCGTGGCGCGCTGGTATTCCAGCGTGGCCGAGCGACCGGAAGGATCCACCGCCACAATGGTCGCGATAACCCCAGCGTAAATGACCCAGACAAAAAGCGCAGCACGCAAACAGCGCGCGGCGGGAAGCCTCAAGAGAAAATCCCAAAGCTGCACCCACTTGACCTGAAGTTCCTCCCATTTCGCTCGCATCACAGGATGCGGGAATCCGGCTACCAGCGGAAGTGCGCGAACGCACGGTTGGCCTGGGCCATCTTGTGCATGTCGTCGCGCTTCTTGATCGCGTTCCCCTGCCCCGCCGCAGCGTCTTTCAACTCGTAAGCGAGCGCATTTTCCATCGGAACCCCTTTGCGGTTGCCAGCAAAAGTCACGATCCACCGCATCGCCAGCGCGATCTGGCGGTCGGCCGGAACCTCCATCGGAACCTGGTAGGTCGCACCGCCGACCCGCCGGGATTTGACCTCGAGCCTCGGCTTCACGTTTTCGATCGCCTTGTTGAGCGTCTCGAGAGGATCGACCGTGTCGCTCCCCTCGCGGCTCTTGTCGATCGCGGTATAGACGATGCGCTCGGCAATCGACTTCTTCCCCCGGCGCATCACTGCGCTGATCAGGCGGGCGACGACCGGACTGGCGTAACGGGCGTCTTTTTTTGCTTCTTTGTGGATGACTCGGCGTCTGCGGGACATAATTTAATAGCGGAAATCGGAATTCTTATTGCGGAAATTTGTTACTTCTTCTTGCCTTTGCCCTTGGCATCTTCCTGGCCGGGCTTCGGGCGTTTGGCCCCGTATTTGGAACGGCTGCGGCGGCGGCCGTCCACCCCGAGGCTGTCGAGAGTCCCGCGGACGATGTGGTAGCGCACGCCGGGAAGATCCTTCACGCGGCCTCCGCGGACCAGAACGATCGAGTGTTCCTGAAGATTGTGCCCCTCGCCGGGGATGTAGGCGATCACTTCCTGGCCGTTCGTGAGCCGGACCTTCGCGACTTTGCGCAGGGCGGAATTCGGCTTCTTGGGAGTGCGGGTCATGACCTGGACACAAACGCCACGGCGTTGCGGGCAGTTCACCAGAGCGGGCGACTTCGATTTGACCGTGATCTTGCGGCGTCCTTTGCGGACCAGTTGGTTGATTGTGGGCATTGGGTTTTCTTTTCTGAATCCGCCTGGTCTTCCGGGACAACGAACCCCCACACATTGGTGCAAATTCAGAATGCCCCGGCATCGTGCGGGAGGTGAAAAACTAAAGGACCGGCAGCGACGCGCAAGACAAAAATCGCGGAAAAGCTCAGAACGAACGAAACTTGGCCTGCGCATTGGCGCGATTATTGCTTGCAGGAGCAGTTGCCATGCCTGACTTTGTGAATGATGGCAGGCATGGATCAGATCGCGGGGCTGGCATTGCAGCAGACGATGTCGCCCCAGATGCAGCAGAGCCTGAATATTCTTCAGGCCCCGTTGACCGAGCTCCGGCAGCTCGTGGATACGGAGCTCCGCGAGAACCCCGCCCTCGAGGAGGTGTCCCCGGAAAACCCGGCGGAAGAGCCGGAGCGCCGGAGCGAACTCGAAGACCAGTGGAACGAATACTACGCGCAGCGAGCCGTCGCCGAGCCGTGGACAAGAGAGGCACTCGAAAAACGCCAGCATTTCCTCGACTCGCAGACCAGGCCCCAGACCCTTCAGGAATTTCTTTTGGAGCAACTCCTCACCGCATCGTGGACGAAGCCAGAGGCCCGGATCGCCGTCGAGATCATCGGGAATCTCGACGAGCAGGGATATTTTCGCGCGGATGCCGAGGATGTCGCCTATGCCGCCGGGTCGGACGCTCTCGAGGTCGAGAGGGTCCTGGAAAAAGTGCAGGAGTTCGACCCGCCGGGCATCGCGGCGCGGAACCTCGGGGAATGCCTCTTCCTGCAGATCAAACGCCAGGGACGCCAGTATTCCACGGAGGCGAGGATCGTCCGCCACCACATCGAGGAACTCGGGCGGAAGAAAATCCCGGAGATTGCGGCCGCGCTCGGCATCCCGGTGCCGGAAGTGCAGCTCGCCGCCGGGGAGATCGCGAAACTGGATCCCCGGCCCGGGCGCGCGTTCTCCTCGGAACCCGAACAGATCGTCATCCCCGAGATCATTGTCGAGCGCGACGGCGACGGGTATTCGGTCCGTTTGAACAGCGATGAGATCCCGGTGCTCCGCATCTCCGATTCCTACAAAGACATGCTCCCGGATTCTTCCCGCGAGGTGCGCGACTACCTCCGCGACAAAATCAAGGGCGGCAAATTTTTCATCCGGAGCATCCAGCAAAGGCAGCAGACGCTGATGAACATCGGGCGAGAGATCGTTTTCCGGCAGCGCGAGTTTCTCGGCCACGGGCCCGCCCACCTGCGCCCGATGACGATGAGCCAGGTGGCCGATGCGGTGGGCGTCCACGAGACGACGGTCAGCCGCGCGGCCTCGGGAAAGTATATCGCCACGCCGCAGGGGATTTTTGAGATCAAATATTTTTTCACGCACGGCTACACCAACAGCGAAGGGGAGTCGGTGAGCAACGAAAGCGTCCGCCAGGCGATCCTCGCGATCGTCCGAGAGGAATCCGCCCGGCATCCCCACAGCGACCAGGCCATGGTCCGGCTGCTGAAGGAACAGGGGCTGGCGGTCGCGCGGCGCACGGTGGCAAAATACCGGGAGCAATTGGGCATCCTTCCCAGCCACCTGCGGAAGTCGTTCTAGGCGGCGAGTCCGACGCGTCGTCCGGCGCAGGGTCATCCGCACTTGCGGGAACCCCCGGTTGCCATTATGGAAAGGCATGCTGAATGAGGAAATCGTGCGCGAGTCGCTTCGCGCTGTGAAATACCCGGGGTTCTCCCGCGACATCGTGTCCTTCGGTCTCGTGCGCGAAGTGCGGGTTTCCGGAGGGGACGTGCAAATCCAGCTCGCCGTTTCCACGAACGAACCGAAGGTGGCCGTCCAGATCCGGGACGAAGCGACCAGGGCGGTCCAGTCGGTCGATGGGGTCGGCAGCGTGAACGTCAAAGTCGATGTGCAGGCTCCCGCGACACAGGCGGGAGATGTTGGCCCTGCGAAAATCCCGGGAGTCCGCCACGTGGTCGCGGTGGCCAGCGGCAAGGGCGGGGTCGGAAAATCCACCGTGGCAGCCAATCTGGCCCTTGCTCTCGCGCAGACCGGGCAGCGCACGGGCCTCTGCGATTGCGATATTTACGGCCCCAGCATCGCCCTGATGTTCGGCGGCAACGAACGCCCCACCGCCGACGACGAGAACCGCATCATCCCGATCGCACGTTATGGGGTATCTCTCATGTCGATGGGATTCCTTCTCGACGACGGCTCGCCGGCTGTCCTCCGCGGGCCGATGGTCACGCGCTACACCCAGCAATTCCTCCGGCAGGTCGCTTGGGGGGAACTCGACTTTCTCATCTTGGATCTGCCGCCCGGAACCGGGGACATCCAGCTCACGATCGTCCAGACCGTGGCCCTCAGCGGCGCGATCATCGTCACGACCCCGCAGGAAGTCGCGCTGATCGACGCCCGCAAAGCCATCGCCATGTTCGGCAAGACGAACGTCCCGGTGCTCGGCATCGTCGAGAACATGAGCTACTTCCTCTGCCCGGGAGACGGGAAACGCTACGATATTTTCGGGACCGGTGGCGGTCGCCGGGAAGCCGGGCGCCTCCGCGTTCCGCTGCTTGGAGAAATTCCCATCGAGCCGCTCGTGAGGGAATCCGGCGACACCGGACGCCCGGCCGTCGCGGCCCATCCGAAAAGCGCAGCGGCGGAAGTCTTCCGCGATATCGCCGGAAAAATTGGCGGCATCGCGACAAAGTAACCGTCGCAGGACAAAGTCCCTGGAGGGATGGCCGCCGTGCCGTCCCATAAATTGGATCGGGGAAAACAAATGGGCGCTGACGGAGCATCGCCCTCCATTTTTGTCAGGAAACCAAAAGCCGGCGGCCGGTGAGCTTCTCGAATGCCTCCACATACTTGTCCGACGTCCTCCGGATCACATCCGGCGGAAGCTCGGGTGCCGGTGACGACTTGTCCCAGCCGAGCGTTTCCAGGTAGTCGCGGACGAACTGCTTGTCGTAGCTGGGCGGGCTGCAGCCGGGCCTGCAGGATTCCTCCGGCCAGAATCTGGAGGAATCCGGGGTCAGGCATTCGTCGATGAGCAGAAGCTCGTCATCGTGCATGCCGAATTCGAATTTGGTGTCCGCAACGACGATGCCGGCGGCGGCGGCTTTGGCCCGGCCGTATTCGTAGAGTTCGATCGAGCGGGCGCGGACTTCGTGGGCGAGCTCGTCCCCGAGCAGCGCGCGGAATTTCCGCCAGGTGATATTCTCGTCGTGGCCGGTTTCCGCTTTCGTCGCGGGGGTGAAAAGCGTCGCCGGAAGACGGGAAGCCTGGAGCAATCCCGGAGGAAGTTCCTGTCCGCACACGCCGCCGGTTTCCTGGTATTCCTTCCAACCCGACCCGGCAAGATACCCCCTCGCCACGCACTCCACCGGGAGCGGACGCGCCTTCCTGACCAGCATGGAACGCCCGGCAAGCTCGGCTTTGAAAGGCTGGAGCACAGAGGGAAAAGACGCGAAGTTCGCGGTGAGATAATGGTTCGGCACAAAATCCAGCGTCTCGAACCAATACGCCGACATCTGAGTCAGGACCTCTCCCTTGCGGGGAATCGCGTCCGGGAGGATGCAATCGAAAGCCGAAATCCGGTCCGTGGCAACCACCAGAAGGTTCTCGCCGAGGTCGAACACCTCGCGCACTTTCCCGCCCCTCAGCTTTTTGATCCCAGGCAGATCGCATTGCAAAAGGTCCATGTCCCGTCGTTACCATCACTCGGCGTCCAGCGCGAGGGGGATTTCGCCATCCGCCGACATTTCTCCGCCCCGGAAAAAGTGCGGCTGGATAAATTTTCTAAAACCCGCATGATGCCGGGATGATCGAGGCTATCGAAAAACTTCTCGCCATCCAGGACAAGGACCAGCGGCTCCGCACGTTCCGCACCGAACTCGGCGCAATCCCCGCAGAAAAATCCGCGAAGGAACGCCTGATCGCCGAAGCTGCCGCACGGCTCGAAAATGCCCGCAGCCGCGCCAAGGAGATCGAAGTCCAGAAAAAATCGCTCGAGGTCGAGGCGGCCTCGAAGCGCGAGCAGATCGCCCGCTACAAGACGCAGCAGATGCAAACCCGGAAAAACGAGGAGTTCTCCGCGCTCGCCCACGAGATCGAGACCGTGGAAAAATCCGTCACGCAGATCGAGGACCGCGAGATCGAGCTGATGGAGGAAGCCGAGGCGCTCCGTCCGCAGATCTCCTCCGCGGAGCAGACCTGCGCCGCCGACAAAGCCCGGTATGCGGCCCAGATCGCCAACCTCGGGGAAAAAGAAACCAACCTCAAGACGCGGATCTCCGAGATCGAGGAAGCCCGGAAAACATCCGCCGCCGAAATCGACGAGGATTTGCTCGACCGCTACAACCGCCTTTTTCAAACGAAAAACGCCGCCGCCGTCGTCGCCCTCGAACACGAGGTCTGCACCGGCTGCCACATGAAGGTCACCACCCAGACCAGCGTCGAGCTCCGCGCGGAAAAATCCATCATCTCCTGCCCGCAGTGCGGGAGGATTTTGTTCGCGCCCGCGTGAAGCGCCTGCCGGGTTCCGCCCCGTCAAAAAAAAGGCCGGGCAGGGATTGCTCCCCGCCCGGCGCAAATTGTCGGGTCCTTACTTGTGCAGACCGACGCTGCTCGGAGCCGGAGCCGGCTTTGGCTTGCTTGCGCAAGCGCCGAGGCTGAGAGCTGCCGTGGCGACCGCCACTGCTGCTAGAATTTTAACAAATTTCACGATGATTTTCCCCTCCTTTCCTGGCATGTTGCCTGATGCGGACTGTGGCACATCCGCACGGCCCGACAACAAGAAAGTTCGGAAATTTCCGCTGCGCCCACTGGTCGGAACCGGCCGGAGACTGCCGGTCTCCGGCCACCCTATCTGCCGACAGCCAGCCGGTCGGCGAGTTTCGGCGGAAGCCCGGCGCCAAGAATCGCCTTCTGGGCCGCGGCGATATCGTATTGGAGCCGGCGCAGGACGATCCGGTTGTGCGTCGTATCGTAGATGCAATAGGCGGCGCGCCAGTCCCCGTCGCGCGGCTGGCCGACACTGCCCACATTGATCAGATACTTTTTCCCGGGCATGAGGTCTAGCGTCTCCAGGGCGATCGTGCGCACGCTTCCGTCGCGGATGTAGGCTTTGGGGGAGTGAGTGTGCCCGATGAAACACACCGAGGTGTGCTGGTAGCTGAAGCTGGCCGCCGCATCGAGCTGGTTGAAGACATACCCCCACTTGTGAGGCGTGTCCAACGTGGCGTGAACGACCGTGAAGTCCCGGACCTGGCGCTGGAGCCTGAGCGTGCGGAGCCACTCCTTATCCTTCTCCAGAAGCTGGTCGCGCGTCCAGTTCATCGCCTCCTCGGCAAGCGCGTTGAAGCCTTCCTGGAACCCGAACATCGAGGCCTGCTCATCGTGGTTTCCCTTGACCACCGGGCAATCGAGGTTGCGCACGATGTCCAGGCACTCCTTGGGAAAAGCGTTGTAACCCACGACATCCCCCATGCACACAAAGTGCGTGCATTTCTCGGACTCCGCGTCGGCGAGGACCGTTTGCAGGGCATGAAGGTTGGCGTGGATGTCGCCGAATATGGCAAATCGCATGGAGAGTATTCCGGCCGCTTTCCGCGACCTCAATGGCTTTCTACCCTTTCGGTGGCAGGGATATCCAGTTTCTTTTCCATTTCTCGCAGAACATTGATGAGCGTGGGCAGCCGCTGCCTGTCCCCTTCGAGATAAAGTTTCTTCAGCAACTCGTAGGATTCGCGCTCGCGGCCCGGGCATTTCGCCATCTCGTATCCCGCAAACCGCCGGCAATACGGCGGCGCGTCCGGAAACTCCGATGCCCGCAGAAATGCCGCCGCCGCCCCGCAGTGGTCCTCGAATTTGTCGCGCAGCAGGACCCCGAGCTGGAGGTAGAGCTGGTATTTGTCGGGGTTGTTCCGGATCCCCCGCTCGAGCAGGTCGCGGCCGAGGTTGAAATACTGGCGCTGGGCGCGGATCCGGAGCGCCTCGCTCGGCTGTTTCTGGTCCTGCATCGCCGCCACGCTGGCATTATACGCCATGTGCCAGGCCGCCATGTCCCAATACAGGATCGACCGCGGCTGCAGCGTCGTCACCGTGTCGAACAGCCCGGCCATCCGACCCCACTCGGTGTTCTCCCAGGCCGTGTGCACCTCGATCCAGAGAAATGCCGCCAGGGGCGAACGGAACCCGCTGAGCGCCGCCAGAAACCCCATCTGCCCGATCCGCTCGCGAAGATCCAGATTCAGGGCGGTCTTGCGGAAATTCGCGGCCTTCGCCTCGTCGGCCAAGCGGATTTGCAGCGGGAGGAACGCCGCCCCGAATCCGGCCAGCAAAACCACTGCCAGCGACCGGCGCGCGATCATGGAAGAAAAGTTTTCAGTGTTCAGCGCAGATACGGCTCCCCCACTCAAGGATCCGTTCCTGAACACTGACCCACTGAAAACCGAACGCTTGCGGTTCATAGCTCGCGTCCGGCGAAGACGATCGCGGCGAGGAAAAAATAGACCGCCACATAGAGCCCGCCCAGCGAGAGCGTCTGCAGAAACAGGCCGGTCGGGACCGCCACCCCGGCAATCACATCATCCACGTAATTGAACGCCTGCAGGTCCGGGAACAGCAACGCGACCCCTGCGGCCAGCAGGCGCGACCACCAGTGGACATCGACGCCGGCCAGCCAGAATTCACGGGCCGTCGCCTGCAGGTGGCCGATAAAATAGATTGCAATCGCCATCAGGATCGCAAAGAGCCCCGAGCTGGCGAAGGTCGAGAGAAACAGGGTCAGCGACGCCAGCAGTGCGGATTTCACGAAAATGATGGCGATCCCCGGGAAGAGGTTCGCGTTGAATGTCGAGCCCGTCACTTCCTTCAGGGCGAGGGCGAGATCCTCGGCGGATCCCCCGGCGAGCTGCGCCCGCGTCTCCGCGAGGACTCCCCGCTCGCGAAGCCACAGCACCGCGAGAAAAAGCCCGGTCATGAGCAGGATCGATAGCGCGAGCAGGAGCAGGATGCCAACCAGCTTCCCCAGCAGATACGAAAACCGCGGCACCGGCTTCGCGAGGATCGTGTAAATCGTCCGGTCCTCGATGTCCTTCGGCAAAAAATTCGCCGTGGCCAGGATGGCGAGGAGGGAGGAAAAAACCGACATCGCCCCCAGCGAAATATCCTTCAGCATTTGAAACTGCTCCTGGAACGAGAACTTCGCGACAAACGCCGAGTTCCCGATGATCAGGAGCGCGAAGATCAGCAGGAAATAGAACACCTTCATCCGCACCAGTTCGGTAAACGTGTTCCACCCGATCGCCCACGTGCCTTGCAAGGATTTCATCGTTGAACGGGAGCGTAGGAATTTTTACCGGGATTCACAAGTTTTTCAGCGATATCATGTGCGAGTATTCGCACGCGATGGGAAACAGCAACGGCTGCCTCGGCGAATACTTTGACGCGTTTGAAAAATACCACGGGCTGCAGGGAGGGTTCGTCTGGGAATGGGTCGATCACGGGATCCGGCGCACCGATGACAAGGGGCGGCCGTTCTGGGCATACGGCGGCGACTTCGGCGACGAGCCGAACGACCTGAACTTTGTCTGCGACGGGCTCGTCTGGCCGGACCGCACGCCGCACCCCGGAATCCTCGAGTTCAAAAAACTCGCGCAGCCGGTCGGGGTCCGGCTCGGAAAGCCCGGCGGGCTTGGCGTAGCGTCAGGAAAACATCTGCTCGCTGCGCGAACCGGCCAGCCTTCAGGCCGATTCTTCGAGCCACGCCCAGGCCTCGTCGGTCTGGGACGCATCAAAGTATTGAACCTTGGCCATGGTGAACGGCTTGCAGACCTTGGCCATCCACTCCTCCCAGCGGCGGTCGCCGACCAGCGCGATGCGCTCGACTTTGGTGCAATGAACGGTCGCGAACTTGATGTCGTCCCATAGCGCATGCATGTCCCAGCCGTGGAAATCGACAAAGTGGGCGAGCAGACGGATTTTGCCGTGGGCCGCGATCGCCGCATCCACGGCAGGGACAAAATGCCGGTAGTCTTCGTCGTGGAGTTTGCCGCTGAGGGTAAATCCGAGGACGCTGCCTTTGGTTCTGTCGAGGGCTTTGATCATGGGAGTGATGCTTGATGCAGATTAGAAATTTTTCGCTGCAAGACAAGCATGATCGGCCCTTTTCAACCTTCCCGTCGCGCCCTCACTCTCCGATACAATACAACTTGCTGTCCTTTGGCGAGCAGGTGCGGACAAACATGCGGGCACCGCTGCAGACAAGAGTGGCGCGGAAAGGGTCGAGAGCGCAGCGGGCGACTTGTTTTCATTGTCGGCCAAGGTCTTGAAAGCGCATCGGAGTCGTGAGAAACTCTGCCTGATGGGGTGCGGGAATAGTTCTTGAGGTTTTTTGTTGAACCCCATTCGCTTTCACGACATTCCCGTTTCTGCCACCTCACCCCCGGTGATTTTTCCGGGTTAATTGCGAAATGCGAATTTGATATAAACCGCCTCATGCAAACCCCTCACTTTTCTAACAATACCCCCGACAACCCTGGTCCGACAACCTTGCGGGGGCGCTGGGAGGAAAAGCGTTTCCCCGGCATTTTTATCGTTGCCGCCATGCTCATGCTGGGAGCAGCAGTTTCTCATGCGGCGGAGTGGTCTCAGTTCCGCGGCCCGACCGGCGATGGCATTTCGCCCGATGCCAGGATCAACATGGACTGGAATGCCAAACCTCCCGCCACACTCTGGACCTTTCACATGAGCGACTCAGGCTGGAGCAACCCTTGCGTTGGAGACAACAAGGTTTTTGTCATCGATCATGTGACGGGCGAGAGCGAAGACGCCGGGGGGATAGGTGCCGGAAAAAAGGGCGAGGATGTGGTCCGTGCGCTCGACATGAAAACGGGCAAGGAAATCTGGGGTTTCTCCTATCCCGGCATGCCGCAGGAGAAGAATGGAACGACAGGGCCCAGCCCGGCGCTGAGCGATGGCAAACTTTACACTGTCAGCCGCAATCTGCTGGTGCATTGCCTGGATGCAAAAACCGGCAGGCAAATCTGGGAGCGGGACTGCGCAAAGGATTTTGACGCCCGGCCGGCAGAGGCGACCTGGGGGCACAACGCCTCCCCGTTGGTCGATGAAAACCGTTTGATCCTCATTCCCGGCGGTCCCGATGCCGCAGTGGTTGCGCTCGACAAGAATACCGGCACGACGCTCTGGAAAGCCGCAGGCAGCAATGCCGGAAACGCAACGCCAATCGTTTGCGGCAGCGGAATGTCCAAGCAATACATAGCCTTCATCGGAGAAGGGTTGGTGGGGCTGAATGCCGAAACGGGCGCGCGCCTCTGGAGCTACGAATGGAAGACGACAAACAACCAGAATTCCGCAACGCCGCTTGTGGTTGGAAACAGGATTTTTTTCGCCAGCGCTTGGAAGATGGGGGCCGGGCTGCTGGATATTTCGAATGTTTCATCGCCCGCGCTGGTCTGGAAAAACAAAGAGGCGGAAGTGCGGTTCAGCAGTCCGGTGAATCTCAAAGGAAACATCTATTGCACGAGCATGCCGGAAAATCCCGGCTTCCTCATGTGCATCAACGCGCAAACGGGCGCGACGATCTGGAAGCAGCCGGGATTCAATTTTGGCCCGTTGAGCGCGGCTGCAGGCACCCTCATTGCAGTCGATGGCAAGGCCGGCGACGTCGTGTTGATCGAGCCGGATTCCGCTGCCTACAAGGAACTGGGGCGCATCCATCCTGCCGAACCGGCCGCCGCATGGAATGTCGCCATTGTGGTGGACGGCCGGATGTACGCGCGCACAAAAAAGGTGCTCGCCTGTTACGACGTGGCACCATGACAGGAGCACCGCCGCTGCATCCGAGCCACTGAGAACATCAGGGACCCGGCAATGCCTGCCGCCCGCCCCGGTTCATTCTCATCCCGGTTGCACGCCGCCGCCAGTGGTGGTTGAATGCGCTCATGCCGAACCTCGCCTTTCTGTTGTGCGTCGCGCTCGCCACCGCCTGGCCAATGTTCCGGGGCGGCCCGGAACTGCAAGGCGTGGCCGGGGGCGGGCTGGCGGATGCGCTGGAACTCCGCTGGACGTTCCAGGCCGGCAAGCCGGTCAAGTCCTCCGCAGCGATCGCCGGCGGCCGCGTCTTTGTGGGATGCGACGACGGCAGCCTCCACGCGCTGGGCACCGGTTCGGGAAAACAACTCTGGGCCTTCAAAACCGGGGACAGTATCGAGTCCTCGCCGCTGGTGCTGGACGGTGTCGTCTATGTCGGCTCAAACGATGGGAATCTCTACGCGCTCGATGCGGAGAAGGGCACGTTGAAATGGCTTTACAAGACCGACGAAAAAATCACCGGGGGGCCGAACTGGTTCCGCATTCCCGGCATCGCGACGCCCCGCATTGTCGTCGGCAGCCACGATTTCAAGGTCCATTGCGTCGATGCCGCAACCGGAAAAAGCGTGTGGGCTTTTGAAACCTCCAACTACGTCAACGGCACGCCCGCCATCGCCGGCGGCCGGATCGTCTTCGGCGGTTGCGATGGCATCTTGCATATCATCGACGCCGGCAGCGGAAAGGAACTGGCGGCCGTCGAAGCCGGCGCGTATATCCCCGGCTCGCCCGCCGTGGCCGGCGGCCTCGCCTACGTCGCCCACTACGGCAACGAGATCCTCTGCATCGATCTCAAGTCGTCCGGAATCGTCTGGCGGTCGAAGCAGCCCAACGCGCAATTCTTCTCTTCCCCGGCCGTCACCGGCCAGTTCGTGATCATCGGCGGCCGGGACAAACGCGTTTACTGTTTTGACCGCGACACGGGGAAAGCGTGCTGGGCGTCCGCCACGGAGGGCGACGTGGACAGCTCGCCCGCCGCCTGCGGCGACAAGGTCGTGTTCGGTTCGCAGGATGGCAAACTGCGCATAATCCGCCTCGATACCGGCAAACCCGTTTGGTCCTACGAGATCGGCAAAGCCCTCACCGCCTCCCCCGCCGTCGCCGACGGCCTCGTCGTGATCGGATCCGAGGACGGCACCGTTTACGCGTTCGGCGCGAAGAGCGACCGCTGACCCCATGCGAATTCTCCAACTCACTCCGGGCACCGGGAATTACCACTGCGGCAGTTGCCTGCACGACAACTCGCTGGTGCGTGCGTTGCGGTCGCGCGGCCACGACGTGCTGATGGTTCCGCTTTACCTTCCGCACATGACGGATGAGCCCTCCGAATCGGCCGGCACGCCGATCTTCCTCGGCGGCATCAGCGTCTTTCTCGAGCAAAAATACCCCGCGTTCCGCCGCATGCCCGACTGGCTCAACCGCCTGCTCAGTTCGCCCTCGCTGCTCCGGTTCGCTTCGGGGTTTGCAGGCATGACCTCGGCGAGGGATCTCGGCGAGTCCGCCGTCTCGATGCTGCAAGGCTCGGAAAGCCGCCAGGCCGGTGAAGTCGAACGCCTCGTCGCCTGGCTGCTCACCCAGCCGCGCCCGGACGTGATCTGCCTTTCCAACTCGCTGCTCGGCGGCCTCGCCCGCCGGCTCAAGGAGGAGTTTCGCGTGCCCGTCGTCTGCACGCTGCAGGGCGAGGATTCGTTCCTCGACAGCCTGCCCGAACCCTACCGCAAAAAGTCCTGGGAACTGCTCGCCCGGCGGTGCGCCGACATCGATCACTTCGTCGCAGTCAGCCACTACTTCGCCGGAGTGATGGGCCGCCGGCTCGGGCTCGCGCCGGACCGCGTCACCGTGATTCATCCCGGGATCGCGGTGGAAAACTTCCATTCGGCCGCCGCACCGCCGGATCCTCCGGCCATCGGATTCCTGGCACGCATGCACCCCGGCAAAGGCCTCGGGACGCTGGCGGATGCGTTCCTCCAGCTTGGGATGCCCGGCGTGCGGCTCCGCATCGCCGGTGCCATGACCGGCCAGGATGGGAGATTCGTCCGTTCGCTCCAGCGGCGGCTGCCGCGCGATGTCGAGTTTCTCCCGAACCTCGACCTCCCTGCGAAACGCGATTTCCTGCGCGGGCTGACCGTTCTCTCCGTGCCCGCAACCTACGGCGAAGCGCTCGGGCTCTACGTCCTCGAAGCGTGGGCGGCGGGCGTGCCGGTGGTGCAGCCGCGCCACGGCGCGTTTCCCGAGCTCGTGGAAAAATCCGGCGGCGGCCTGCTCTGCGCTCCCGATGATCCCGCCGCGCTGGCCGCATCGCTCCGGCAACTTCTCGGCGATCCCGCCACTTCACGCCGGATGGGCGAGGCCGGGCGGCGCGCTGTTCAATCCGATTTCAGCACCGATGCGATGGCACGAAAAATTGAAACCCTTCTCCTCCAATTGACCCATGCTGCTTGAACTCGATCATCTCTCGAAAACCTACGCCTCCCCCGATGGAGGCCCCGCAGTCAACGTGCTCCGCGATGTCAGCCTCCGGCTCGATGCCGGGGAAGCGGTTTCTATTATCGGCCCGAGCGGATCGGGCAAGAGCACGCTGCTCAACATCATGGGCGCACTTGACAAGCCAACCGCGGGAACCGTCCGCCTTGACGGGCGCGACCTTGCCGGGCTGGCAGAAAAAGAACTGGCCGCAATCCGCAACCGGAAGATCGGGTTCATTTTTCAGCTCCACCACCTGCTCCCGCAGTGCAGCGTCATGGAAAACGTGCTGCTCCCGACCCTGGCCGGCCGGGCGACGGCGGCCGATCGCTCCCGCGCGGAGCGGCTGCTGGATCGCGTCGGCCTCAAGCCCCGGCTCAGCCACCGCCCCGGCCAGCTTTCCGGCGGCGAATGCCAGCGCGTCGCGGTCGTGCGCGCCCTGATCAACGGGCCGAAGCTCCTGCTGGCCGACGAGCCGACCGGCTCGCTCGACCACTCCGCCGCGACAAACCTCGGCCATCTGCTGCTCGAACTGAACAAAGAAGAAGGCGTCGCGCTCGTGCTCGTCACCCACTCGCCCGAACTGGCCAAGCGCCTACCGCGCACAACCGAGCTGCGTGACGGGCGATTGGAAGGCTGTGTCTTATAGGTCCTATGCGACGTATACGACCTATAGGGAGAACCCCATGACCACCTTCATCCTCCGCAGCCTGCGGTTCTACTGGCGGACGCACCTCGGCGTACTCGCCGGGGTGGTGGTCGCGGGCGCGATCCTCACCGGCGCTCTGGCGGTCGGCGATTCGGTGCGGTTCACGCTGAAACAACTCGCGCTGGCCCGCCTCGGCAGCGTGACGCAAGCACTGAACATGCCGGAACATTTTTTCCGCGCCGGGCTGGCAGACGATCTCGCCAAAAAACTCTCCTCGCCTGTCGCTCCGGTGTTGATGATGCGCGGTTCGGCGGCCTTGCCCGACGGCCGGGCGCGCGCCAACGACGTCCAGGTGCTCGGTGTCGATGAACGGTTCTGGCAGCTCGGCGGAGCGCGCAAAATGGACGTCGCCGCCAACGCGCGGCTGGCGGAACATCTCGGCGTGCGCGTTGGAGACACGATCGTGGTGCGCGTCGAGGAGCCCTCGCTCGTCCCGCGCGACGCGCCGTTGTCGGGACGCAGCGACGCGTCGGTCGCGCTGAGGGTGCGCATCACGGCGGTCGCTGGCGACGACGACTTCGGGAGGTTCAGCCTCCGGGCAAACCAGGTGCCGCCGAACACCGTCTTCGTGCCGCTGGCCGCATTGCAGGAGCAACTCAAACACGCCGGCCAGGCAAACACGTTGCTCGCCGGCACGCCGGCAGACGCCAACGCCGCACTGCGCGCTGTCTGGACGCTGCCAGACGCCGGGATCGAGGTGCGCGACAACGAGCTGCGGACCAGCCGCGTGTTTCTCGATCCGGCCGTGTCCCGGGCTTTTGCCACGGATGCCACCGGCGCGCTGACCTATTTCGTCAACGAATTCCGGCTCGGCGAAAAGACGACGCCTTACTCGTTCGTCACCGCGGTCGGCAACGACCAGAAGGACGACGAGATCACGATCAACTCCTGGCTCGCAGACGACCTCGGCGCGAAGCCCGGCGACGAGTTAGCCCTGCGCTACTTCGTCATCGGCGACCGGCGCGAACTTGTCGAGCGGACGGCGAAGTTCCGGGTGCGGGCGGTCACGCCGCTCGTGAAAGACGACTCTTGGATGCCGTCATTCCCCGGGCTCGCGGATGCCGACAGTTGCCGGGACTGGCAGCCCGGGATCCCGATCGACACCGGGCGCATCCGCCCGAAGGACGAAGAATACTGGAAAAGCTACCGGGGCACGCCGAAGGCCTTCGTGACGCTGGCAGCGGGTCAGAAATTGTGGGCGAACCGTTTCGGAAATCTGACGTCCATCCGGTTTCCCGCCGGCACTGCTGGCGCGGCGGAACTCCGCGCGAACCTCGACCCCGCCGCTTTCGGATTGTTCTTCGCCCCCGTGCGCGAACCGGCCCTGGCAGCGGGACGGGAGCCGATGGATTTCGGGCAGCTCTTCCTCGGGTTCAGCCTGTTTCTGATCGTGGCGGCGCTCCTTCTGACGGCGATGCTTTTCGTGTTCAACCTCGAACAGCGCACCGCGGAAACCGGCCTGTTGCGCGCCATCGGGCTCGCGCCCGGGCGTCTCCGCCTTCTCGTGCTGGGCGAAGGGCTTGCCATCGCGGCGCTTGGCACCGCGCTCGGCGTCATCGGCGGCATCGCCTACACGAAGCTGGCATTGCACGGACTCGAGACCGTCTGGCACGGCGCGGTGGGAGCGGCGCATTTCCGCTACCACGCCGAGCCGGGGTCCCTCGCCACGGGTGCCGCCGCGAGCCTGGCGGCGGCGTTTCTGGCGATGGTGCTCGTGCAGCGCGGGCAGATGCGGCGGACACCGGTGGAACTGCTGGCGGGCGGAGGAGAAGTGTCGCCGGCGCGACCGCAGCGGTGGGGTTTGTGGCTGGGCGTTCCGGCTGCCGTCGGCACGCTGGCGCTTTTGCCGATGCAGAATGCGGAAGCGTTTTTTGGAGCGGGAGCGTGCCTGCTGATCGCCGGGATCGGGTTCAGCCAGCGGTGGCTGGCGCGGCTGGCGGACAGGACATCAACCGGCGAATCCGGCCTGGAACAACTCGGCCGGCGCAATGCGGCCCGGCGGTGCGGGCGCAGCCTGACGACGATCGGCGTGCTGGCCAGCGGCGTGTTTCTGCTGGTCGCGGTGAGCGCGTTCCATTTGGACTCGCGCCCGGACGCGCCGGGCACGGGCGGGTTTGCGCTCTACGCGCAGTCGGCGCTGCCGGTCTATGACGATTTGAACAGCGCGGCGGGACGCGAGGTGTTCGGCCTGTCGGAGGAAATCATGAAAAATGTGCGTGTCGTGCCGTTGCGGGTGCGCGACGGCGACGAGGCGAGCTGCCTGAACCTGAACCGCGCGCAACAACCGCGCCTGCTCGGCGTAGCCACGGAGGAATTTGAGCGGCGCGGCTCGTTTGGCGGCGATTGGTCGCTGTTGAACAAGCCCTCAGCCGACGGCGCTGTGCCGGTAATCGGCGACGAGCAGACGGTCACCTGGGCGCTGGGCCGGAAACTCGGAGACACTTTGCCTGCCACGGATGAGCGCGGGCAGGCATTCCCGCTCCGGATCGTCGCCGTGCTACCAGGTTCGATCCTGCAGGGCGGTCTCGTCATGGCGGAGAAAAATTTTGTCGGAAAATTTCCGTCCGCCGTCGGCTACCGGCTTTTTTTGGTGGACGCGCCAATTGCCCGTGCCGCTGCGGTGGCGGAGGAACTGTCGCGCGGGCTGCGGAACCGCGGGCTGGAAGTCGTGCCGGCCTGGCGGCGGCTGGCGGAATTCCAAGCGGTCGAGAACACCTACCTCGGCATTTTCCAGGCGCTCGGCGGGCTCGGGCTCCTGCTCGGAACCGCCGGGCTTGGTATCGTGGTTTTGCGAAGCGTGCTCGAACGGCGCGGCGAGCTGGCGCTCATGCAGGCGGTCGGATTCGAACGTCGCACGCTGCGGCGGCTGGTGTTGGGCGAGCACTGGCTGCTGATCGCGCTCGGGCTGTTCATCGGGACCGGCGCGGCGGTCGTGGCGGTTTTGCCGGAGGGGGCGGCGTTGCCCGGCGGCCTTCTGACCGCGACGCTGGCCGGGCTGGTGGCAGGCGGCTTCGGCTTTTGCTGGCTGGCCGCATGGATGGCCCTGCGCGGCTCGCTGCTCCCGGCTCTGCGCAATGAGTAGGAAAAGCTCTGAAGACAAAGACCCAGAGCTTGCTCCGAGGTTCTTTACTTTTTGGCACGGCCCCTGCTTTCACATGGATCCAAGGGAGTAGTCCGGCCGGAGGGCAGACAGTCAAAGGCAAGGGGGATGTTTTTGGCGATGGGCCGGTCGGGCTGCATGCCCCCC
>Ga0316232_1000165_pt1 | contig 112058 bp, 94 predicted proteins | sample TBHtaG_FD_206006 | JGI IMG/M metagenome (GOLD analysis project Ga0316232, IMG submission 206006) | Freshwater microbial communities from Trout Bog Lake, Wisconsin, USA - TBH18025_13 | ecosystem: Environmental > Aquatic > Freshwater > Lake > Hypolimnion/Profundal zone | place: USA: Wisconsin...
ACATGTCGGCGCGCGTGATGGCCACCCTGCGGCCTTTGGCACCCAGCATGGAGGTCTATTCCATCGACGAAGCCTTCTTGGGCTTGGAGCCGTGGCAGGGTGAGTCCTTTTGCCGGGAGCTGCGGGCGAAGGTTCGGCAATGGACAGGCATCCCGGTCTCCGTCGGCATTGCCTCGACCAAGACACTGGCAAAGCTGGCTAACCGGATTGCCAAGAAAACGCCTGCGCTCCAAGGCGTGTTCGACCTGACCGCTGCCCCCGATCCAGATGCCGTGCTGGCCCGTGTAGCCTGCGGGGACATTTAGGGGATTGGCAGACGGCTTGCCGCGCGGTTGTCCACCGCTGCCTCATTCATCCTGCATGGCTTCGACTGGTCCAAGTGGACCATCGGGAAACCGGTGGAGAAGCTCGCCCTTACCGCTATGACATAGGGTGTGCTGGGTTTGAGGTGGATGGCAAGGAAGCTATGAAGTGGTATGAAAAAGCTGCTGATCAAGGACTAGCGATAGCCGAATTCAATCTTGCCACGGGCTATGAGAGAGGGATTGGGGAGATAGGGAAAGCTCTCTCGCTGGCTCGTTATTGGTATGGTCGGGCTGCCGAACATGGGTATGCCGATGCTACCGTCGCACTTCAAAGGCTTAATACTTCTTCGACCAGTCCAAGTGGTCACCCGCACGCTTGCCCCCCGCACCTTGCGGAACAATTACATTTTGATTTTGGCGGTCTTCAATTACGCCGTGGCAGACCAATTGATTTCTGAAAACCCTGCCAAGAGCCGGAAGATTGCGAAACTGTTCAAAATCAAAAAGAAACAACCGCAGCGCCAACTTTTCACGACGGAAGAACTTCAAAATATTTTCCATACCCCCCTTTACACGGGATGCAAGGACGATGAAAACGGCTATGCCAAGGTCGGCATGGAAAAGCCGCGCCGGGAGCGGTTTTGGGTGCCATTGCTGGGGCTTTTCCACGGTTTGCGATGCAATGAAGCGTGCCAGCTTTACGCGGCGGACATTGGCGAAGAAAACGGGATTCCCTATTTGCACGTTCGCGTAGATTTGGACAATGAAGAGGAGACGGAAAAACGGGTCAAGAACTTAGCCAGTTGGCGCAATGTGCCGATTCACCCGGAAGTTCTCCGCCATGACCTCCCATTAAATCGGCATCGCTTTTCAAGCGCCAAAGGCAATGCCCCAAAGGTCGTCATCATGATCGGGCGGAATGACAATCCGTTCTCCCCACAGAATGTGGTTTCTGTCTTTTGTGTATATTGGGCTATACTAAAATTCGTATTTTGCCTGAACCCCCAGGCATTCATTCTCGGTGGTGTTCAGCACCGGACCCAAGTGCCCCCAACCGACGGTGAGAGTAGCGTGGCGGCTAAGAAGAACGGTGACGCCCACTGCCCACCAGTTGTCTGCGCGATCCACAAGGTATCCACCATAGGGATTGGGGATCTGCTGGTAAGCGTTCGCATTGCCGCGGAATTCTCCGGCGAGCCATAGCCAGTCCATAATGCCATAGGCGAGGTTGCCTTCAAAAGTTGTGCGGTATTTGTCGCCAAACCCAAAATAGCCAAGTTGCTCTGCCTCGCTAAATCTCAGGCCAGCCGTTGCAATCAGCGGACGCCCGAAGACTTTAGGAAATGCCTTGGTGGCCGTCAGTGTGAAATCCACCCCGTCGTCGCGCTTGTAACCAATGGAGTTCAGCATGCCCCCCAGTTCCTGATTAATGCCTCTTATGTCGTCATTGTATTTATAGGCGGCGCCAATGACCACCGCAGGCAGCGGCAGATCGAAGCTGTTTTCGGGCAGCGCAAGAACACGAGCGTTAATGTTATGAAGTGTGACAGAGTCTGGCAAGGAGACATTCATCACCTGCTGCACGTCGTCCACTAGCGTGCCGATTCCCAATCGGCTGATTGCATAACCCAGTTCCACCCGCCCGAAGAGCGTTTCCGTGATAGCGGCCGTCTCAAGATCCTTCGCCCCGATATTAACATAGGTTGCTGAAATCGAGGGCAACCCAAAGGTTGTGCCCGCAGGGCCAGGATTCACTAAATAGGCAATGGGCGTAATCACGAGACCCCCAACGCCCTCGATGGTATGGATCGGAAGCGGCGGAGATTTCTCCGTCTCAACCGTTGTGGTGTCTTTGAGGGGCGTCTCGATTCCAGCCTGAGATGCAAGCGGAAGAGTGAGAATGCAAGTGGTTACAATCGTGGAACAGAGCAATGAGGTGGTTTTCACTTTTGTGGATGGGGTTGTTGGTGGGGAATGTAATTTCGGAAGCTACTCAGAAGTAGCAGCTTCCGAAATCGGCACACATCCACCTACTGAGGGAGGCAGCGGCGTTCGTCAAGCTAGTTTTTGGGATTAGCCCAGTCGCCGGATCCGTGATTTTACTTATTCACTCAAGCGTTTTGCCAGAAGGAGCTGATCGGAGAAAAAATGCTGTATCCTCTTGAAAATGAGATAATTTCAATCCACAATCCCCGCCATTCTTTATATCCTCCACAGTCATGCGAACGATAACAGTAATTCTTGATAATATCTTGCGCTATTGACATTACAAATTCAAACAATATGAGAGACCTTTCCATACAGCACACAGAAAGTGGTTCGCGAAGAAAAGTCTTGCTCGTGGATGACGATGCCTCGGTCGTGGCGTCCTTGCGGCTTTTTCTCAAGTCCGACTATGAGGTGCATTCAGCCTCCACGGTGAGTTCGGGAGTCAATCTTTTTAAGAGTCTGCAGCCCTCTCTGGTTGTGTTGGATCTACGACTGGCTGATGGCGATGGATTGGACGTCTTGCGAGCAATCCGGCGCGTGGATCCAACCGCCCCCGTCATCATGCTAACGGGTTACGCCTCCATGAGGACTATTGAGGAATCGTTGCGACTCGGCGCATCGGATTATCTTCACAAACCTTTCGATGGGCACAAACTCAAATCGCGGATCAATCAATTGACGATGCCGGGTGCGGCGCCAAGACAAGCGGCAGATGACGCCGCCGAATCCATCTCAGTGCCAGCGCATCGGATGATCGAACTGGAACAAAAAGCGCAGGCCTCTTCCCTATTTTTGCACGACGCAGCCAACCCGGTTACGACAGCCCTCACTGCGTCGCAATTTTTGTGCGATGCAATCGAAAGCTCCCCTGAACGCTTTAGCGAAGAAATACGCGATATCAGCAATCTGCTTTATGAGGCCATGGGCTTTATTTCCGGGTTGTTCGAGCAAAGCGGTTCGATTGAGAGCCTGCGCAACCTGGAAAAATCGGAAGTCGCCATTCATAGAATCGTGGACCTCGCGGTGAACATGGTGCGCGCAGAAGCTCAAAAGAACCAAGTTACCGTAGCCGTCCATCTGCAAAATCGTAACGCCAAGGTATGCGTCAATCGTTTCGCCATGGCCCGCGTGCTGTTGAATCTTTTGCGCAATGCTATTGAGGCTGTGAAGCCAGGCACTGGAAGAGTGGCTTTGAAGGTGGATGTCGTGGACGGGCAGGTCGAGTTTTCTGTTCTGGATAACGGACCGGGCGTCCCGTCGGACCTCATGGAACGGATTTTTGAGGCGCATTTCACCACGAAAGAGCAAGGAACCGGGCTTGGGCTCTACATTTGCAAACGTTTGATTGAAAATATGAAAGGCACACTCACCGTGCACAATGAGCCAAATCAAGGCTGCCGATTTGCCATTAGGATTCCCTGCAATTTATGACCGATTCGATTGTTGAAAATGAAAATGACAGCCTTGTTGTCTGTGAAAATAGCCAGGGCGTAGCAGTTCGCGCCACGCTGTTACGCATGACGCGCTACACGGCGAGCTTTGAAGTTTACAACCCCTATAGCATCCTGCAACTTTCCGAAGTTCTGAGCAGCTTCCGAATTATCGTCAGCGGAAAAATCCTGTATTCCGGACGCGGTATCGTCAGCAACATGGTGAACACCGGCATCGTGCTCGTTTGCGAAGCCACCTTGGACGAGGAAAACTGGCTCGACATCGACATCCTCTCTCCGGCAGGACAGTTGGACCGACTGGCGACAGATTTTGAAAGGTTGCTCATCGAATGGGAAAAGGTGGAGCAGGTCGCGCCCGAGCTGAAAGTCGTCGTCTCCGACATGCAGACGTTGTTAACCGACATCCGGCGCTGGTTGGAGCATGTGGAGCTCGCGATCCGTTCCTCTCCGCCTTCCGAAAGAGCCGAACTCGAACTCTCCCTCGTGGGAAGAATCAACAGCTTGATCTACCCGGCTGTCGAAAAAATATTCGTCCGTTTTGAAGCGGTTGCCGACACCGTCAAAGAGGAAACCGTGGCAGTGCATCGCGCCTACGCTCGACGTCAGATGCACCCCATCTTGCTCTGCTCCCCGTTTCTTCACCGGACCTTTCAAAAACCGCTGGGCTATGCCGGCGACTATGAAATGGTCAATATGATCCTGCGGGACCCCGCCGAGGGATCCTCTCTCTTCGCCAAACTTCTCAACGCCCGCCTGCTGGCGATGGCGCCTGCGGAAGCTCATCGCAACCGGGTGAAATACTTGACCGATATGCTCAGCAAAGAGCTGCGGCGGCGGGCCAAGCAAGGGCTTAACACCAGGATATTCAATCTCGGGTGTGGGCCAGCCATGGAAGTGCAAAATTTTCTCGCCTTCGACGACTTGTGCGACCGCGCTGAACTCGCCCTCCTCGACTTCAATGACGAAACACTGGAACGGACTGGAGCCATCTTGAATGACATCAAGATGAAAAACCGCCGGGGAACGCGGCTTCACATGATCAAGCGCTCCGTGCATCAGATTCTCAAGGAAGGCGCTCGCATCGGCAAGACGGATACGGGATCATACTATGATGTGGTGTATTGCGCCGGATTGTTCGACTACTTTTCCGACCGCATCTGCGCCCGCCTGCTGGAAATCTTCTACGAAATGCTCGCGCCAGGCGGCCTCCTTATCGCCACCAATGTCGAGCCCTCCAATCCGGACCGCGTGAAGATGGAATATCTCATGGACTGGCACTTGATTTACCGCACAGGAGCGCAACTCAGGGCCTTGGTGCCGAAGAATGTTCCGCCAGAGCAATGCCTGGTGAAAGCCGACGTGACAGGCGTCAATGTTTTCCTCGAAATCCATAAACCCCAATGAACCCGAGCGAGGCTGCCAGCAAGACCTCGGATGTTGACACCACGGAAGGCACGGATGAAACATCCGAGGCGAAGATCAAGGCAGCTTATATCGCATATAAAAACGATGCCCGTTACGCGAGTTTAAGAGTCGCATGCTGGCTGGTGATCGTCCTCATGCCCGCCGGGGCTTCCCTCGATTGGTTCGTTTATCCTGAGCAGCGCGGCTTTTTCTTCTTGCTGCGCATCCTTTGCTCCGCGCTTGCTTTTGCGCTGTGGGGACTGCTGGGAACGTCATTTGGGCATCGCCATCATCGCTTTCTTGGCATGGGTGCCTTTGCGCTGCCGAACGTTTTCATGAGCTTCATGGTCTATTTTACGGAGGGCGCGCATTCTCCTTACTATGCCGGCCTGAATATCATGTTGATGGGGTTTTCGTGGGTTGCGCAAGTCGATCTCGTCGAGGCTGTGATCGCCGCGTTGATGACTCTGTTTATGTACTATACCGCCTGTGTTGCGCATGGCGGTGGCACCATGGCCGACTATTTCAACAACATCTACTTCATCATCCTCACGGGGATTACCGCCACCACCGGCGGCTATTTGCTCAATCGCCTGCGTTTTCGTGAGTTTGCGTTGCGGTTGGAATTGGATGGCAATCGCCAGGAACTCCAGGAGAGCAACGCCAAGCTGGTGGAATTGGACCGGGCCAAATCGACTTTCTTCGCCAACGTCAGTCACGAACTGCGTACACCGCTCACCTTGCTTATCGGCCCGCTGGAACGCCTGAGGCATCGCAATCCCCCCTCCAGCGGCCAGGAACAGGTGGAGATGTTGGATATCATGTACAACAACGCGATGCGCCTGTTGCGGCTCATCAACGACCTCTTGGATTTGGTTCGGCTGGACTCAGGCGCAATCCGCGTGCGCCGCGAAAAAGTGGAATGCTGCCCATTCCTGGAAGGTATAGCCAAGTCCGTGTCCGCCATGGCCGAACAAAGGAAGCTGTATTTTGAAACCCGCATCCAAGTTCAAAAAGAAGCCTTCGTGCATATTGACCGGGACAAGCTGGAGAAAATCATCCTTAATCTCCTCTTTAACTCCTTCAAGTTCACCCCCGAAAACGGCAGTGTAACGCTGGAAGCCGAATTGCAGGAAAACCGCCTCGTCATCAGGGTAAAGGATACGGGAAAAGGAATCTCCAGCACTGATCTTCCTCGGATTTTCAATCGCTTCTGGCAGGCGGAGGCCGCCGCCACGCGCCACTATCAAGGCGTCGGCATCGGGCTCGCCCTGGTGAAAGAATTGGCGGAAGCGCATGGAGGTTCGGTTGGCGTGGAAAGCGAAGTTGGCAAAGGAACCACGATCCAAGTAACCGTGGACACAAGCGCAGACAAGGAAACAGAAACGGCGCAACAACCCGAACCTGTCGCACAACCGACGCCACGGCAGACCGAATGGCTGTCTGACTTGTATCGGCGGGCAGAACTGTTTCCCGCCCATGTCATCGGCAGCAATGACGTGAGAACCCCCTCCGAGGATGCCGACGAAGGCAAACCGCTGGTGCTTGTCGCGGACGATGAACCCGAAATGCGGCGCTTCCTCCACTCTCAATTGAAAAACACCTACGCCATCCGCGAAGCGCGCAACGGCAGCGAAGCTCTGGAACTGGCGCGCGCAAACGAATTCGCCCTGATCCTGCTCGATTTGATGATGCCGGGGATTGATGGAATCACCCTGACCCAGCAACTGCGCGACGAAGAACGCACCGCCAGCGTGCCGATTATCATTCTCACCGCGCGGGCAGATGAAGAATCCAAAATGCAAGCCCTGGAGGCCGGTGTGACAGACTTTTTGACGAAACCCTTCGCCTCCAGCGAACTCACCGCGCGTTGTCGCAACCTGCTAAACCAACGCCAACTGCAACAAAGCTTGGTCATCAAAACGCGCGAATTGGAAGCCGCCCTGGAACAGATCAAGGAAACCGAAGGTCAACTGGTCCACCAAGCCAAAATGGCTTCTCTGGGACAATTGAGCAGCGGTCTTATGCATGAGATTAACAACCCCCTCAATTTTGCCAATACAGCAGCCCATTTACTCGGGAAACGGCTCAATAGCGTCCAGATTGATGACAGAGAGAAGCTGAACCTCCCTCTGCGCGACCTCCAGGATGGCATACGTCGTGTTGCGGATATCATTAGCAGTTTGCGCTCTTTCATCCACCCGGACACCAGCAACTTCGATGGCGTCTTGCTACGCGAAGCCGTCGAAACCTCGGCCCGCTTTGTTCAGATCCCCGCCTCCGAAATCGAGTTGGAAATTGGGATTCCCGCCGACCTCAAAGTCTGGGGCAACCGCAACCAGTTGATACACCTCTTCATCAATCTGATCCAAAACGCCGCCGACAGCCTGCGGGAGAAGGCCGCGCCGCAAAAGAAAATCAAGATCGATGCAACCTTGCAAAATGGCCGGATTCTGCTGATATGTGAGGACAACGGCAAAGGAATCAAAACCGCAGAAAAAGAAAAAGTGTTCGACGCCTTCTTCACCACCAAACCCGTAGGATCAGGCGTAGGCTTGGGCCTCAATATCAGCTATCGAATCATACAAAATCATCAGGGCGACATCCGAGTGGAAAGCCAGGAAAACGAATTCTGCCGCTTCATTATTACCCTTCATCCCATTAATCCCTCAACCAACCATCCCTCACTGTGAATAACTCCTACGATTACCGGAAATTTTCCATCATGTATGTTGATGATGAGGTTCAAGCCACATCCAACTTCAACGCCTATTTCTCGGACACATTCGAGGTGGTGGTTGCAACCAGCGGCGAAGAGGCTTGGAGCCTGTTCTCCGAAAATAAAGATCGGTTTGCAATCGTCATGACCGACCAGCGCATGCCGAAGAGCACTGGCGTCGAATTCCTGGAAAAAGTGCGTGGCGTCCGCCCCAGGGTGCTGCGCATTCTCGCAACGGCCTACTCCGACCTCGACGCCGCCATCGCCGCCGTTAATTCCGGAGCCATCTACAAATACGTCACCAAGCCTTGGGATCCGCCCACCATGGAGATGACACTCAAACGCGGCATGGAATTCTTCCTGGTACAGCGCGAACTCGATTCCTTGATGAAGGAAAAAATGTCGGCTCTGCAACGGTTGATGATGACTGACCGCCTGCTTAGCCTCGGGGTTTTCGCCGCAGGTTTGAACCACCACCTGCGCAACTCCCTTACGGCCGTAAAGACATTTCTCGACCTGGCCCCTTTCCAACTGCAAAGCGAGAACGTTGACATCAACAGCCTTCGCAACCCGAATTACTGGCGCGACTTTTACGAGACCGTCCAGTTCCAAATGAGCAAAGTGGTCAGCCTGCTCGAGCAAATCAACGAAATCCCTGAACCCGTCGGGATCCCCTTGCTGGATTCCGTCTCCGTCAACGAATTGCTCAATGACGCCATTCAATATAGCAGTGCAGCGCTGGCGGATAAAAACATCAAAGTGACAGTGAATGAGGGGGAAGTGCCTGCAATCCAAACGAACCGTTTGCTATTGGAGAAAGGAATCCATCTTCTCATTGCGGATGAAGCTGCAAACGTCCCGGCATCAGGCAAGATCACGATCACCACAAGCGCCGCCGTGGATGACAAGGGACGCGCCGGAGTGAAAATTGAACTCACGGACAACGGCCCGGGAATTTCAGCCGCGAACCTCAACTGCATCTTCGATCCGTTTTTTGTGCGCCGGAGCGATCCCAAAGAATACGGACTCAATCTGCTGACATGCTTCTTCGTTGTTTACCATCACAACGGAACCATGACTATTGACCGCAGCGCTGAAGGCGGCGCTCATTTCCAGATATTCCTGCCCCATCAATCGCAAGGCCGGGATTCCTTACAGGAACAAACCTTTCTGGAGCGGGTCTTTGATATGGAAAAAACCTGCGAGCAGATGCTCATTGGATTGTAGGCAATCACTTTCCGTCGAGAAGATCGAATCGGAAAATGCTGGTTTTTCGTCCTCGGAAACCGCTGATCCGCTTAATTAACAACACCGGTTTTCTTTCCGCAGACATCGCCCCATTACTGGCGGCAATCGTCCTGTTTTAGCCTCTATACCTCCCTTGAGTTTTTCAACCCTCAGAGGGCCGAGACTTCAAGACAGGTGCCTTCTTCGGTGCTGCGGACGAAAATGCAGCCGTTACTCACGGCGGGAGCGGACCAGCATTTACCCGCAACCGCTTTGATGCGGGCCAGTTCCTTATAGGCTTCGGGTGTGGACTCGACAACAACGAGATCGCCGTTATCCGCCAACGCAAGCACCTTGCCGTCAGCAAGGATAACGTTGCCCTGGCCGAAGCCGGGTTGCACCCATTTGACTTTGCCGGTGGCGATCTCCACGCACTTAAGCGGGCCGACGCCTTCCTTCTTGAAGCTAAACATGCCATAGAGGTAGCCGTCCTTGCAAACCGGCGTGCTCCAATGGTTTGCCACCTCAATGTTGCCGGGCGTCTGCCATAAGGGCGTCGCCGTGAAGCTGAACCCCTGTTTGGTGATTTTGCAAGCGCCGCCGCCCACCTCGTATCCAGCCGAGCAAAAGACAATGTCGCCGCTGACAACCGGAGAAGCCGCTGTGGACACTTTATAATTAAAGGGGAACTTCCAGAGTAATTTCCCGTCCTTTACCGCCAGCGAAACAAGCCCGCTTTGGCAAAAGAAAATCACCTGGCGTTCGCCTAAAATTGTAGCCACGACAGGCGTCGCATGGGTGATCGATTCAGTGCCGGTTTTCCAAGCGAGTTGCCCGGTTTTCTTGTTGAAAGCAAGGAGGGACTGGTCAGCGCCGCCACCCATGACGAACACCAGATCGCCGTCAATCACCGGTGAGGCTGCGCTGTTCCATCCGATGTTGCGCGCCGCATATTCCTTGACCAGCTCATGCGTCCAAAGGGGCTTGCCCGTTTGCGCATCGAGGGCGTGCAGCGCCAAATCCGGGGTCAACACGCAAACCACGCCATCGCTCACGGCAGGCGTCGCGCGCGGGCCATCCCCTTTGCCACCACCGCCGTAACCCCTGCCCACCGCCACATCCGCAAACCACAATTCCTTGCCAGTAGTGGCATCGAGCGCCACGCAAATTTCACGAGGCACGCCGTCAATGTCCCTCACCACTTGAGTGAACGCCTTGCCACCACCCATGGCGAATGAGCTAAAGCCTGTGTTCATCGGCACTTTCCACAGCACATTAGGCGGTTTGACGGACCAATTCAGGTTCAATTTTTCCGTGGAGATGCCCTCACCGTTCAAGCCCCGGTATCCAGGCCAGTCTGCGGCCTGAATTGCGGCGGTTTGCATACAAAAAAGAGCGCCAATAATGGCAGAAAGGATGGGGAGAGGTTTCATGATTTTGAGGGAGCGAGCGAATGCGAAATTTATTCCATGCTAAATGCATGGATAAAGTGAGACAAGGTCGAACATTTTCCACAGAATATCACGTGCGTGGTTGCCCCCTCTTCCAATTGCGTAACAGTCCCTTCGTTAAACCTCCATTGCCATCCTTGATTTTTACGGTTATTGGCCGAAGAATAGGGTTCCCCTCCAATGACAAACCCTCAACCGAAATCCTCGTGGCTGCTGGTGCTCGTTGCTGCGCTGCTTCTTAGCATCCCGCTCGGCGCGGTGTTTGTCTTCATTCTCTGGAACAGTCGGCTGCCGTCCGAATCCATCAAGGAACGCCAACCTGGCATGGACCGCATCAACACTGCGGCCCATACCGAGCAATCGTCGCCGTTTCTCTCCGCCAAACTCCTTCCCGGTAACGGCACCCCGTCGGCGCTGCCGGGGGCCTGGCCCAAATTCCGCGGTCCCAACGGCGACGGCATCGCCACCGATAATGTTGCCATCGGTCAAAAATGGACGCCGCTTTGGACCGTAGATCTCGGCGAAGGCTACGCTGGCCCAGTCGTGCGCGACGGGCGGGTGTATGTGCTCGATTACGACCAGCAGAATTTCGCCGACGCGCTGCGTTGCCTTTCGTTGGCCGACGGCAAGGAAATCTGGCGCTTCACCTACCCGGTGAAAGTGAAACGCAACCACGGCATGAGCCGGACAACGCCGACGCTGGCGAGCAAGTATGTCCTCTCGCTTGGGCCGAAATGTCACGTCACCTGTGTCGATGCCGCAACCGGCCAATTCGTGTGGGGCATCGATCTCGTGAAGGAATACAACGTTGAAGTCCCGGAATGGTATGCTGGACAGTGCCCGCTGGTGGACGGCGACCGCGTGATCCTTGCGCCGGGCGGCGACGCGTTGATGATCGCCGTCGAATTGGCGACCGGGAAAGTCGTCTGGAAGACACCCAACCCGCACGACTGGAAAATGACGCACGCGTCGATTGTGCCGATCGAGTTTGCAGGCAAACGCCAGTATGTCTATTGCGGCAGCCACGGCGTGGTGGGCGTGGGGGCAAATGACGGTGCGCTGCTATGGGAAACCGATAAGTGGGTCATCTCGATCGCAACGGTCCCCACGCCGATTGACGTTGGCAATGGCAAGCTCTTCTTTTCGGGCGGCTATAATGCCGGAGCCAAGATGCTGCAACTCAAGGAGACCGAGGGTAAAATAGAGGTGGAGGAATTGTTCCATCTTGCCGCGAACGATTTCGGCGCGACGCAGCAGACGCCGATCCTGTATCAAGGCCACATCTACGGGGTGCGGCCTGATGGCCAACTCGCCTGCCTCGACCTGACGGGCAAGGTCGTCTGGACCAGCGGTGGCAAAGACAAGTTCGGCCTCGGCCCGTTCCTGATTGCCAGTGGCAAGCTGTTCGTGATGAACGACGATGGGGTGTTGACCCTTGCCGAGGCGAGTCCGGCGGGGTATCATTTCCTCATGAAAAATCGTGTTCTCAACGGTCACGACTCGTGGGCGCCGTTAGCCCTCGCGGGAGGACGGTTGTTGGTGCGCGACCTAACGCAGATGGTTTGCCTGGACATCACCGGAGGAACGCCATGAGCAACGATGAAAAACTCAACCGCCGAAGGTTTCTCGGGGCCAGTGGCATCGGACTACTGGGCTTGACCGCTTGGCTCGCCAGAGGCAAAAAACGCAGCATCTACCTGAAGCCCGAAAAGCCGCCGCTCGATTCGCGGTTCACCTACGACGTCAGCCAGTTCGCGCACACCGATCCCGCGCAGTTGCTCTACCAGGAAACCGCGCAAATCCCGACCGGGTTCGACGACCCGAAATGCCTCGCTGTCGGCCCAGATAACACTCTCTTCATCGGCGGCGACCGCGCCGTGAAACAGTTCGATCCCGCCGGGCAACTCCAGTCAACCATCGCGCTCACCGCCAAGCCGCTGGCCCTTGCTGCCACTGGTGCGCGGCTTTGCATCGCGTTGAAAGATCACCTCGAAATTTTTGACGGCAACGGCAAGTCGCTGGTTATGGGTGAATCGCTTGGCGATAAAACCTGGCTGACAGGCGTCGCCGATGCAGGCGAAGCCATCTACCTTGCCGATGCAGGCTGCCGCGAGATCATCCGTTGTGGCCCAAACGGTAAAGTGCTCGGTCGGTTCGGCCACCCCGGCGACGGCAATCCCGGCTTTGTGGTTCCAAGCCCGTATTTCCACGTGGCGCTCGGCGGCGACGGTCTGCTCTGGATCAACAATCCCGGTCGTCACCAGATCGAAGCCTACACCACCGACGGCAGGTTCGAACTCGGCTGGGGCGCGCCATCGATGGCGGTCGAGGACTTCTGCGGCTGCTGCAACCCGGTCTATTTTACGCGTCGCCCCGACGGAAAATTCGTCACCAGCGAAAAAGGCCTGAACCGGATCAAGATTTACGACGCAAAAGGCAACTTTGAAGGTGTCGTTGCGGGGCCAGAACACCTGGTGAAGGATTTGGAACTTGCGAAAAAAGCGTGTGCCGATTGCCGGGTCGGTTTCGGCTTCGCTGTTGCCTGCGATTCCACCGGACGTGTGCTGGCGCTCGACCCTGCAACCAAGACCATCCGCATTTTCACGCCAATAACCGCATGAGTGCTCAACCTCATACTCGCCGTGAATTTTTGCGGTCTGCGGTTCGCGCCACGCTGCTTGGCACCGTCGGCTTGGTCGGCGCGGTGTTATTCCGTCGTCGTCAGGATTGCACGACGCGTGGCGGGTGCAGCGGCTGCAATGTTTCCGAAGGCTGCTCCCTGCCCTGGAAGGAGGCTAAAAAATGAAACGGCGCGATTTCTTCCGTGGCGTCGTTCGCAACGCGACTGCCATCGGTTTGGGCGGCATGCTCCTCGGTCTGATTCGCAAGGCGAAAGCGGACGGCACGGTTTGGCAGATTGATCCCTGGAAATGCACGCAATGCGGCAGGTGCGCGACCCAATGCGTGCTCGAACAGTCGGCGGTCAAGTGCGTCCATAGCTTCGATATGTGCGGCTACTGCCGGTTATGCACAGGCTACTTCGAACCGCAGCCGAACAAGCTCAACACCGCCGCCGAAAATCAGCTCTGCCCTACCGGCGCGATCTTCCGCACGTTCGTCGAGGACCCGTATTACGAGTATAAGATCAACGAACCGCTCTGCATCGGGTGCGCCAAATGCGTCAGCGGATGCACGATGTTCGGCAACGGCTCGCTCCATCTCCAGATCCGCCACGACCTCTGCGTCAACTGCAACGAATGCTCGATCGCGCGCGTCTGTCCCCCTGACGCCATCCACCGCGTTCCGGTTGGGCAACCTTACAAGTTCAAGAGCCGCGAGGAAACCACATGATAGGGTTGCTCGCCTCGCCGCGGTTTCCACCACCTGAATTCACCGAAACCGGACACCAGTTGCCCGGCTTTACCATTCCGTTGCCGCGCGGTCCATTGCTGGAACATCTCGATGTCGTGGTGCTGCTGGCAGCGCTTTTTCTAGCGGCGTGGCTGACGCTGCGGCATCGGTCGCGGCGCGGCCTGGTAGCTCTGGGAATTTTTTCTGTGCTGTATTTCGGTTTCTGGCGGAAAGGTTGCATTTGCTCCATCGGCAGCATCCAAAACATCGCGCAGGGACTCGCCGATTCGTCGTTCGGCTTGCCCGCAACCGTGTTGGTGTTCGGGCTCGCGCCGCTGGTGTTCGCGTTGTTGTTCGGGCGCGTGTTTTGCTCGGCGGTCTGTCCGCACGGCGCGCTGCAGGATTTGGTATTGATCAAACCGATCACGGTGCCGGGCTGGCTGGAGCAAGGGTTGCGGCTGATTCCCTACACTTACCTCGGGCTGGCGATGATTTTCGCGGCAACGGGCGGCGGCTACATCATCTGCCAGTATGATCCGTTCGTAACGCTTTTCCGTTTGAGCGGCAGCGTGTTGATGGTGTCGTGCGGCATCGGGCTGCTCGCGCTCGGTATGTTTGTCGGACGACCGTACTGCCGGTTCCTGTGCCCATACGGCGCGCTGCTCGGGTTGGCGTCGAACGTGTCGAAGTGGCGCGTTCGGATCACACCGGACACCTGCACGCAATGCCGGTTGTGCGAGCAGACTTGTCCATTCGGCGCGATTAATAAATCCACCGTCGAGACACCATCACGCACCGTGACGATGGACAAATGGCGGTTGGCGGCGATGATTTTGCTGTTGCCGGTATTGATCGGCGTCAGCGGCTGGTTCGGCGGGGTGACAGGGAAAGCTTTGGCACGGAAACACCGAACCGTGAACCTGGCCGAGCGGATCTTTGAGAGAACCGGCAAGGTGCCGGACACGATCCTGACGACGGCTGTGTTCCGCAGGACCGGTGCATCGATAGAGAGTTTGTATGCCAACGCGCGGGTGGTGCGGGACCGGTATGTGTTGGCAGGCCGGTTGTGCGGCGTGTGGATCGCGCTGGTGGTCGGCGGCAAACTGATCACGCTGGCGATCCGGCGCAAACGTCACGACTACGAAGCGGACCAAACCCGGTGCATCGCTTGCGCCCGGTGTTTCAAGTTTTGTCCGCAGGAACTTCAACGACTCGGTCTGCCCATACCCGAAGGCGCGCCGCTGATGCCTCCCTCATGAACGACATCCGGCGACAAACATTGCACCATCTCGCGCTGCCGCTTTTAGTGGCATCAGGGCTGTTCGCGCTGATGCTTGTCGGGTTGCTGGCGTTCAACGAAGCGCGCGGCAAAGTCTTGACGCTGGTCAACTCCAAGCAGGTCGTCCACCTACACGACGAACTGCGCCGCCACCCAAAGGACGAAGGATTGAAAGTGCGTATCCGCCAACTTGATCTCGAACTGCGCCAGGAAACATTTTACCGGCTGCGGCTTTCTCATAATGCCAGCCGCGCGCTGCTGGCGGGGTTGGTGGTGTTTCTAGCTAGCGCCCATCTCGTGCGGACATCCCGCCGACGGTTGCCAGACCCGCAAGCATGGGGCGCTCGCAAGGCCGGGGAGGAGAAACGCGCGAGGGCGTTCGCCCAGTATGCGGTGGGCGGTGTGTTCGCAGCAGTCGCGGCGACCGCAGTCGCCATCTCGAAGCAGCCGGTCAACTTGCCAGAGCACGGTCCAACCGTACCGACTGTCGCGGCAGAGCCAGCTTTCCCGTCTGTGGAAGAGATGCAGCAGCAGTGGCCGTCGTTCCGCGGACCGAATGGTCTGGGTGTCGCGCCAAAAGCCGCCGTGCCGATCACATGGAATGCAAATTCCGGAACGAACATCCGCTGGAAAACAGCCGTGCCGTTGCACGGATTGAGTTCGCCAGTGGTCTGGAACAATGCCGTCTTCTTGACCGGTGCGGACAAAACGCAAAGTAGCGTGTTCCGTTTCGACGCCGACACCGGCGCGCTTCAGTGGTCGGCCACGATCCAGCTTCCCGGTGGTGCGCGCCCGCCCGCGCCGGAGGTCAACGAGGAAACAAGCCTGGCCGCGCCGACGCCTGTTACCGATGGGCGGCGGGTGTATGCTTTGTTCCCGACCGGTGAAATCGCGGCGTTTGATTTTTCCGGAAAACAGGTCTGGGCGCGCAACGTCGGCCCACTGGATAACATGTATGGGTATGCCGCATCGCTGGCGATCTACCAGGACCGGTTGCTGATCCAGATCGATCGCGGTCAGCCCGAAGACGGCCAATCGAAGATGCTGACGCTCGACACACGGACCGGTGAGCCGCGCTGGGAAGTCAAACGCGATGTCGCCGGTTCGTGGTCGTCGCCAGTGGTGTGCGATGTCAACGGTCAACCGCAGTTGATCATGTGCGCCAACCCGTTTGTCATCGCCTACAATCCGGTGGATGGCAAGGAACTCTGGCGGAACAAATGCCTCGAAAACGACGTTGCGCCCTCACCAATTCTGGCTGGCAACATGATTATCGCTGTCGCGCCGAACACTGCCGTCATCGGCCTGCGCCCCGGTGCCACAGATATCGTATGGAAAGCCGAGGAGGGCGTGCCGGATGCAACCAGCCCGGTGAGCGACGGCCAGCGAGTGTACATCGTCAATAGCGAAGGGTTGCTTTCCTGTTTCAACCTGCAAACCGGTAAAGTCGTCTGGAAACAAGAACTCGAAGATACTTTTTACGCGTCCCCGGTCATTGCAGGCAACGCATTGATCCTCGTCAGCCGCAAAGGCGTTGCTTGGGTGCTTGAGTCAGGTGATGAATACAAGGAACTCGGCAAGGGCGAACTCGGCGAGGAGTGTTGCGCCAGCCCTGTGCCGATTGGCAAACGCCTGCTGCTGCGCGGCAAGAAAAACTTGTTCTGCATCGGAAGCAAATGACCATGCCCGACGCAAACTACAACGCTTTTGTGGACCAACTGCTCGCGCGGACAGGCAGCGGACCGGAGGCGACGATTCCGATTTTGCAGGGCATCCAGCACGAGTACCGGCACCTGCCGGAGCCTGCGTTGCGACACGTCAGCGAGGTGACCGGCATTCGGCTCGCCGACTTGATCGGCGTAGCGACGTTTTACCACCAGTTCCGGCTGCGTGAAGTCGGCCAGCATACGATGCGCGTTTGCCACGGCACCGCCTGCCACGTCAAAGGCTCGGAAAACATCCACGATCACATCCACCGGCAACTTCAGGTTCCCGACGGTCACGACACCAGCCCGAGCAACGAGTTCACCGTGGAGCGCGTCGCCTGCCTCGGCTGCTGCACGCTCGCGCCGGTCGTCCAAGTGGACCAGACGACCTACGGTCACCTGACCGCCGACACCATCGGCGCGATGGTCGAGGATTTCCGCGCGACCCGGCACGAAACGATTGCTGATGTAGATGCCGTCGCGGGGCACCTGAACGGGCAAGGCGCGGAGATTCGCGTCGGCCTCGGCTCGTGCTGCATGGCGAAGGGCAGCGATGAACTGTTTCACTTGTTGCGCCAGACCGTAAAAGATTTTGGCATCGACGCGTCGGTCAAGCGTGTCGGCTGCGTCGGCATGTGCCACCAGACGCCCATCGTCGAAGTCCGGCTGCCGGGCGGGCCGACAGCGTTCTACTCAAAGGTCGGCCCCAACGAAGCCGAGGGCATCGTACGTCGGCATTTCCGACCGATGAGTCTGCGGCGGCGGCTCGTGCGGTGGGTGGACCGGACGCTCGAACAGCTTGTAACCGCTGATGGCGGGCTTGAAAAAATCACCGAACACACGCTCGACGTCAGCGAGAAACCGGTCACAGCGTTCATGGAACGGCAGATTCGCATCGCGACGGAGGGGTTCGGCGAGATGGACCCGCTCGACCTTGACGAATACTTGGCGCATCATGGATTCACCGCGCTGGGCCAAGCGCTCAGCCACACGCCAGAAGAGACCATTGCAGCGATCATCCAGAGCGGACTCCGTGGTCGGGGCGGCGCAGGGTTCCCAACCGGCATAAAATGGTCGCGGGTGCGGGCAGCGCAGTCGCCGGATGGCGCAAAGTATGTGATCGTCAACGGCGACGAAGGCGATCCGGGCGCGTTCATGGATCGGATGCTGATGGAATCGTTTCCCTACCGCGTGATCGAAGGGATGTTGATCGCCGCTTACTGCGTCGGTGCCGAGGAAGGCTACATCTACGTCCGCGCCGAGTACCCGCGCGCCGTCACCCGGCTTCGCGCAGCGATCCGGCAAATGGAGGAGCGCGGATTCCTTGGAACCGGCATCCTCGGCAGTAAATATCATTTCAAACTCCACATCTTCGAGGGCGCAGGGGCATTCGTATGCGGCGAGGAAACGGCGTTGATCGAGTCGATCGAAGGTCGCCGCGGCATCCCGCGCATGAAACCGCCCTACCCGGCCGATTGCGGACTGTGGCAGCGACCGACGTTAATCAATAACGTCGAGACGTTCACGATGGTGCCCTGGATTGTCCGCCATGGCGCGGCGGCATTCGCTGCGTTCGGCACGGAGAAGAGCAAAGGCACAAAAGTGTTCGCGCTGGCCGGGAAGATCGACCGGGCTGGTCTTATCGAGGTGCCGATGGGCATCACGATCCGCGAAATCGTCGAAGACATCGGCGGCGGCGTGCCCGATAGCAAAAAATTCAAAGCCGTGCAAATCGGCGGACCTTCGGGCGGCTGCATCCCGGCTGCGCTCAGTCACACGACCGTTGATTTCGAGGCATTGACGGCAGCGGGCGCAATCATGGGTTCGGGCGGGTTGATCGTGCTCGACGAGGAGGACTGCATGGTGGACATGGCGCGGTATTTCATGTCGTTCCTGCGCGATGAATCGTGCGGTCAATGCACGTTCTGCCGTATCGGCACCACGCGGATGTACGAAATCCTCAATAAACTTTGCCAGGGCAAAGGCAAGCGCGCCGACCTTGATGAAATCACGCATATCGCCGCTCTCACCGCGCAGGGCAGCATTTGCGGCCTCGGTCGGACCGCGCCAAATCCGGTCATCACGACGTTGCGCTATTTTCGCGATGAGTATGAGGCGCACATCGCTGGCCGGTGCCCGTCGGGAAAGTGCAAGCCTCTTATCGAATACGTTATCCACGACAACTGTATCGGCTGCACCATCTGCGCCCAGCATTGTCCCGTCAACGCCATCCCGCTGACGCCGTATCGCCGCCACCAAATCAACACCGACCTCTGCACCCGCTGCGACGTCTGCCGCGTTGACTGCCCCGAGAATGCCATCACCATCATGAGCGGCGGGGTCCAGTGCTCCGGCCATTCGCACAAGGAGCCGATCCCCGAACCGCTGACCTAACATGAGCAACCCCATCACTTTGACCATCGACGGCCAATCTGTCACCGTGCCGGACGGCAGCACGGTGCTCGACGCCGCGCGCCAGCTCGGGCTGAATATCCCCACGCTCTGCCATCTCGCCGGGGTGAAGGAAAACCGGCCATCGTGCATGGCGTGTGTTGTGCGCATAGGCAACGACTCGCGCCTGTCGCCGTCGTGCTCGACGAAGGTCGCCGCAGGCATGGTCGTCGCCAGCGAAACGCCTGAAGTCAAAGCGGCGCGCAAAGCGGCGATGGAACTGCTCTTCAGCGATCACCTCGGCGACTGCATTTCCGTCTGCCAACGCGTCTGCCCCGCCCGGCTCCAGATTCCCGCCACCATCCGGCTCGTCGCCGAGGGCAAAATGCGCGAAGCCATCGCGCTGGTGAAGCAAAATGTCGTGTTCCCCGGCGTGATGGGCCGGATTTGTCGCGCAGCGTGCCAGGCGGGTTGCCGCCGCGGCAAGTATGATGGCGCCGTGGCGATTCAGTTGATCGAACGCGAAGTCGCCAACCAAGATTTGGCCTCAGCCGAACCGTTCATACCCGCCTGCGATCCGCCAACCGGCAAGCGCGTCGCCATCGTCGGCGCGGGAGCGACCGGCTTGAGCGCGGCTTTTTTCTTGATGCGGTCCGGCCACGACTGCACGGTTTTCGACGATCACGCGGAACCTGGAGGTCATATGCGGTATGGCGTGTCGGAAACGGAGTTGCCGCGCGCGGTGCTCGACGGCGAAATTGGAGTCATCCAGAGGCTCGGCCTTGAACTGCGCTTGAACACGCGCCTTGGCCGCGACATCAACCTTGCCGAACTTCGGCAACAGTTCGAGGCGGTGATCCTCGCCGTCGGCAACATGCAAAAGATCGACCCCGCCGGACTCGGCGTCGATGCAACGGAGCGCACGATTCGCATTGAGGCATCCACCTTCCAAACCAATGTCCCCGGCGTCTTTGCTGGTGGCAGTGCGATCCGCACCGGCTACGACCCGGCGCGTTCGGTCGGCGATGGTCGGGTCTTGGCGGAGTGCGTGGATAATTTTCTGAAAGGCCGAGTCCACCACGTCAGCCGCAAAGATTTCACCTCGACGATTCCCAAACTACCGACCGAGGAATACCAGGAACTGGCGAAGGGAGCGGTCGCAACGCTCAGTGTGCGGGAGTTGATCACGGAAGCCGAGACCGCCGCTGGTCGCTGCTGCCATTGCGACTGCCGCTCGGCCAGCAACTGCCGACTGCGCCTCTTCGCGGAAGCCTACGAGGTGGACTCATTGGCTTACCGGGGCGAGCATCGCCGCCGATTTGAGTTCATTCGCCAGCCTGCAGGAGTGATTTTCGAGCCTGGCAAGTGCATCTCCTGCGGCATCTGCGTTGAGTTGGCCGCGCAGGCCCAAGCCCCGCTCGGCTTGACGTTCATCGGTCGCGGATTCGATCTGAAAATCGGCGTGCCGCTCAACGGTCCGCTCGCCGACGGCTTGCAGAAAGCGGCGGAGGATTGCGTAAAGCATTGTCCCACCGGCGCGTTGACGTTCGAGGACGAGTCGAAGAACGTCATCAAAAACGCAGGGCTATTCGCTCCGCAACGCGGAGAGTAGGGAGCCGCGCAACGCCATCCAGGCAGCCAGCCAACACCATCCAAAACCACCTACTACCAACCCGGCCAGTGTCGCTGCCAACAGGCCGACCGGCAACATCGCGCCCTCCGGCAACACCGCTACAAGCGCCGCGACGATCCCGATAGCCAGCCCAAGTGCAATCAGCGGCAAGTGCTCGCACAACACCATGCGTTGCAATGCGGAGCGTTCGAACCCGACCGCTTGCAACAAAGCCAGTTCGCCACGGCGTTCCAGCACATTTCGTAACACCAAGATGCCCAGGCCGACGCTACCGAGTAGAAACCCCAGCCCGCCGAGCGCTTGGAAAATGCCGAGATAGGTGTTCTCCACCGCATCGAACTCCGCCAGTCGCCGCCATGTCGGCGCGACTTCCAGCCCGCGATTCCGCAAGCCGCGTGACAACTCCTCTGCCACCGTCCCTGCCCGGTCTCGTGGCGCGTCCACTAGAAATATTCGAAATCCGGCTGTGGACGGAAATTTTTCGATGAAATGCTTCTCCGACATCACCAAGCTTCCTTGCAGGATCGAACTTGGCAGGACGCCGACGATCCGGGTCGTGAAAATCTGTCCGCGCTCATCCATGACAGGGAGACTGTCGCCGAGTTTCTTGCCCAGCGCCCACGTCACCGTCTGTTCGTCGCCTATCACCGGCACCGCGCCATCCGCCGTGCGCTGATTTAACAACGCCAATCGACCGCCAAACGCGCCATGCCGCTCGAATTTCGCCGGAGCGACGCCGAGCAATCGTGGTTGCTGCGCCCGGTTCAGGTTCAGGCAGCTTGCCTCGTCTCCGTCGCGCACCCGCATCGGCACAATCTTCACATCTTCCAAAACCTCCTCCGAGAGCCCGAATAGTTCGCGCCCCGCTGTGCTGTTCAAATCGTCATACACCGGCAGCGCCGCTTGCGCATACAGCGCGAACCCACCCGTGCCCGGCGCATCCGGGCGTGCGTCCTGGTGAAACGCGCTCACCGATACCAGCAGGAACACGCCGCTGGCCAGCACGCTGATGGTCGTAAAGCTCCGCCCGCACCGCCGCACCGCATTCCGCCGCCCGAGTTGTTGCATGCTGACTTTACGAGTCGATGTTAACTTCACCATCCACGTCAACCACCACTGGCTAAATCCAATCCCTGCCATTAACAAACACGCTCCCGCTCCGAAAAACGCCTCCGCATTCCGCATCGGCAACAGCGTCAGTGCGCCAATGCCTGCCAGCCCGGCCAGCCACAAACCCCATCGACGTGATCGCGATGGCGACAGTTCGCCACCACCCGCCAGCAACTCCACCGGCGCGCGCCGCATCTGCTGATGTTGCACAAGCGTCATCGCCAGAAATGCAGCCACCAAACTCGCACCGGCACCCGTAACCAGCGTCATCGGCTCTGCGTGATACCGGAATTGCGCCGCTCCCACCGCCGCGCTCCACACCGTCGAGAGACTGAGCAACGTCAGCTTCGTGTAAACGATACCGCAAATAATACCGAACGCCGTGCCGAGCATCGCGATGGCGAACCCTTCTCCCAACACAAGCCGACGAACATGGCCGGACGTGAAGCCGATGGCCCGGAGCAGACCTATTTCCGTCGTGCGCTGTTCAAGGTGGAATACAAACAGCATCGTCGTTAGCAGAAGCGCCGCCACGATCAGGAACAAGCTGAACCCGACGAAGAGTTGCCCGAAATCCATCGACTCCCGACTCGCCGCCAGCGCCCGCTCGCGCACCGGCGTGAAGAACAATCCGAGCGCAACCGGATTGAGGCGCGTATGCAGAGACGAGGAGACATTGGTGCCGGGAGGAAACCGGATTGCCGTCAAATTTCCAAACCGGTTCGCCCACAATTTTTGCCCCGCAGCCAGCGTCACGAAGGCTTTTGGCGTCCCCCCGTAGTTTTTCCAGTAATCTTCGTCCTTCGGACGGATGCGGTTTGTATCGATCGGAATTCCCGGTTCCCAGTCGCGGCAGTTTCCAGCGTCTGCCAGCCCTGGAAATACGGGCATCCAGGAATCGTCCTTCCCGAGCGGCGCGATGGCCCGCACCCGGAACTTTGCGCTCTGCTCCACCAACTCGCGCCGGTCGCCGATGACGTAGTAACGCAGCGTCAACTCATCACCAACATTTGCGCCGAGGTCTTCTGCAAGCCAGGAGTTAATCGTGATTTCGTCGTCTTTCTGATCAGCGCCAACCGCAGTGATGAACGAATACGGCGTTGTCTTCTCGCCTTTGCAGAACTCGTTCACAAAATACGTCAGCACACCAACACCGTTCGCGGGGATGGCCTGGGTGACAGCCGGATCAAGAAACACGTGGTCGGTGCGCAGTTCCACTGGGTTATCGCGCACCTCCAAGCCTGCGTCCGCCAGCGTCCATGCATTATGCAGCGCGACATTGGCATCCGCAGCAGAATCCGTGAGCAGCATGTTCGCCTGACCAACTTGTTTGAGCTGCTCCTGTAATGTCGCCAGCGGCACGAATACAGTGCGTGGTGGCACTTGGTTCGCCTGGAGGCTGAACCGCCCGAATTCATTGTCGCCCACAATCGCCGTGACGCGGACTCGCAACGCCACCGACGCATCGCTACTCCCCGACAACGGTGCGTCGCGCGAGACAAGCGCAGGCTGTTCAACCCGCACCACGATGGTGTCGTCCACGCGCACGCCGAGTTGTTCCGCCAGCCGCGCATTGACGGCGACGCCTTTGTTGTGCGCTCCGCCGAGTTGCCAAAACCGTTCCTCGACGCCGAGCACCTGCACGTCGTTGGCGCGCGCCCGTCCATTGGGCATTGCCGCTGAGCCGCGCAGCAGAAGGACCGGCGCGACGGAGGATTTGAGTTTCGTTACGAGATCGTCCGCCAGCTTGGCGCGAAAGAAGTGTTCGGGCATCATCAGCGCCTGCGTCACACGGCCAAGCCTAGCTAGCGCGAGTTGTTCCAGCGTGAATCGTACCGAATCGCCCACCACAAGGGAGCCGGTGAGAATCGCACTGGTAAGCACCACCCCGGCGAGGACGCTGAGGTGTTTCCGCCAATAGAACCGCAGGCTGCGGCGAATGAGCGTGGCAAGCGTCATGTCAGTGAAGCGTTCCGTCACGCAACTCCATCGCGCGCGGCAGGCGTTTGGCGAGTTCCAGCGAGTGCGTGACGAGTACGAGCGCGACGCCCTCTTCCCTGTTCAGTTCCAGCAACAACTGGCCGAGGTTCGTCGCGGCGGCGTGGTCGAGCGATCCGGTCGGCTCGTCGGCCAGCAACAGCTTCGGCTGATTGATCATTGCGCGCACAACCGCGACACGCTGGCATTCGCCACCGGAAAGTTGGCCGGGACGATGGCCGAGTCGGTGTTTGAGGCCAACGCGTTCCAGCAAGCGCTCGGCGCGAGCGTAATCAGCATCGATCGCTGAACCGGTCAGCGTGGGAATCAGCACGTTCTCCAAGACTGTGCATTGCGGGAGCAGGTGATGGAGTTGAAAGATGAAACCGATCTGCCGGTTGCGAATGGCGGCTAGCTCCTTTTCGCTCAAGCCCCCCAAGTCGCGCCCATCGAGGCGGACGCTTCCGGCGGTTGGCAGATCGAGCGCTCCCATGAGGTTGAGCAATGTGCTCTTGCCCGTGCCGCTCGGCCCAATAATGGCTATCGGTTCACCGGTGACAAGCTGGAGATTGATGTCATGGAGCACTTCAACCACGGCTCCACCGTCGGGGGCCGCGTAGGTTTTCGAGACGTGAACAAGTTCAAGCAGCATGGGTTATCTGGAGAAGCAGCGTTTCTATTTTCTGTGTCATCGTCTCGATACTGAAATCGGCGTAAACGGCTCGGCGTCCGGCTTCGCCCATTTGGCGGGCCGCAGCGGGATCACTCAACAGTTGACGGAGTGCAGCGGCGAGTGCGGTGGGGTCGTCGGGATTGCAGAGAAGTCCGCCGCCCGTTTTTTCCACGAGTTCAGGGAACGCGCCGTGGCGTGGCTGGACCACGGGCACGCCCGCAGCCCACGCTTCGAGAAGATAAAGCCCAAACGCTTCGCCGTAGTTGGCAGGCACGGAGAGGACGGTCAGGCCGCGTAGAAAGTCACGTTTCGCGGCGTGGTCGAGATTTGGGAGGAACTCGACCTCGCGGGGCAGCCTTTGTTGAAGCAAGCGGACAAAGCGCTCGTCCTGACTGGTCTTGGCTCCAGCGATGCGGAGCCGCACACCGGGCATTTCCAGTTGGAGGAATGCGTCCACCAGCGTGTCGAGTCCTTTACTGTGGTGCATGCGGGCGAGGTAGCCGATAACAGGTGTATCCTGTGAAACAGCGACGGGCGGAAACTCCTCCACCGCGATGCCGGGATACACCACCGTGACCCGCTCCGGTTTGAGGCCGATCCGCCAGCACATCAACTCACTATAATAGTGACTGACCGCGACGAAGTGATCAATGTCGGCGCACCGATGGGCGAGCAAATCCCACGATTGCTGGCGGTAAGGTTCGGGCAAACCGTCGAGAAATGAATCTTCTCCTTGCAGCGTGCAGACGATGGGTACGCGGAACTCCTCTTTGAGACGAGGTACAAGGCCGCTGAGCAGCGAGTTGGACAGGCAGATCACGTCGGGGTGCATCTGGGTGCGAAGCCATGCGATGAGGCGTTCGACTTCGCCCGCCTGTCGGCTTTCGACGCCTTGTAGCATCGAAACAGCAGATTCGCCGAGGTCCTTGGCCGAGGTCATCCCGGCGAGGCTAGCAACGAGGCGGAGCAGCGCGGGTGAACTCAAAAGACGATTGAACCAATCGGGCATGTGGCGAAACGCGGGGAATTTCTGTTCAAGAAACACGCTGATGCCACTGAGGAAAATTGGCGTACCAGCAGTCTCGGAGGGCTCATCGGTTACGTGCGGCAGATAGAGCGGGACCATCAGCACATCGTGGCCGCGCGCCCGCAAGCCGCGCACCAGCGCATTGTCACGCAGGCAACTGCCGCAGTAGTAATTGCCGGTGCCCGGAGTGAGCTGGAGGATGCGCATGGGGTTAATGATCTTTTTTCGCGCCGAAAGCGTAGATATTACCATCTTCGGAACCGATCACAACAAAGCCAGCGGCGACGGCAGGAGAGGCAGTGAGGTCATTGCCGATTTCGTAGGACCACACCGACTTGCCCGTGGCAAGATCGACGAGATAGAGCCGCCCGTCGTTGGAGCCGAACACCACGCGTTCGCCGCAAACCACCGGGGAGCCATCCACCGCGCCTTGGGTTGCGAAAGCCCACACCGGTTTCCCTCTTTCACGTTCCAGACAGTAGAGCTTGCGGTCCCGCCCACCGATTAGCACGCGGGTTGCTGTGACGGCTGGAGTTGAAAAAAATGGCTGTTGGCTCGTCTTGAAAGTCCAGACTATCTTTCCTTCGGCGAGGTCAGCGCAAACGACTTGATTGCCGTAATGGCCCGCGTAGGCAAAGTTGCCTTTTACCGCGCACGACCCGGCGATGTAAGCCCCCGCTTCGATCTCTTTGAGCAGCTTGCCATCCGCCACGTTGAGCGCATGAATCTTGGCGTCGCACCCGCCAAACACCACTCGCCCTTCCGCAACCGCCGGGGCACCGTTGATGAAATTCCCGATGTCGTAAACCCAAACCCTTTTTCCAGTGGCGGCGTCCACGCAGTGCATCTTGTTGTCGTAGCTGCCGACGAGGATGCGATCTCCTCCGGCGCTCGCTGTCCAATTCGGCGCGCCGAGAATCTTGTCGCCGCAGGGATATTTCCATTTGAGCGCGCCGGTCCCCGCATCCAGCGCATAGAGCTGACTGTCGCCCGATCCGACATAGACCACGCCGTTGCGCACCAGAGGCGAAGACTCCACGCTGTCTCCGGTCTTGAAGTTCCAGAGCAACTTGCCCGCAGCGAGATCGAGCGCATAAACCGTTCCGTCGTCGGACCCAACGAACACCTTGTTGTTGTCGATGGCCGCCGAAGATTTAACCGGACCGCCCATCTTAAAGGTCCAGAGCAGCGTGAGCGGTTCGTTCAAGTTCCCCTGCACCACGCCAGCCAAGTCCTGCGCACCCCGGAACATTGGCCAAGAGGCATCTACCGGAGCGGCAGCCCGTGTGTCATGCGCAATAAACAAGGCCGCCAATACTGGAAGAAAACCCTGAAGCAGACGACCGAAGCAGAAGCAAAGCCTGTCGGGGAAAACGATCATAAACCATGGTTAAGAAATCTGCCCTTGCTGTCAAACGATCTCTTTGCTGCAAGCCTTCTGTTCATCGGTTTTGGAGGTTGAACCGCACGGGGACATCGATGCGGCTGGCGATGGGCATGCCACCCGCGCGGGCGGGATCAAAAGTCCATTTACGCACGGCATCCAGAGCGGCGGCATCCAGCAGGGGAAATCCGCTGCTGCGCTGGAGCGTCACGCGGTTTGGATGTCCGTCGGCTTCCACCTGCGCGCTGATCAGGACCACGCCTTGCTGTCCATTGCGGCGCGCCTCCTCGGGATAACCCGGCGCGGGATTGCTCCGGTAGCGTGGACGCGCGCGCTGCGATGCGGTTCCGGAGCTGGAATCCCAGCAATGAAACCATTGGGAAACCAGCGAACGATGGGGAGTGGCTTGTACGGGCGGCTCGGGGTGAGGTGTAGGCTGATGGGAGGCTTTTGCTGTTGCAGGATGCGTGGGCTGCGGCGCAGCTTTCTCTGGGGAGGCTGTCGGCGTCGGCTCGGGGATGGGTGCTGGCTGTGTCGGCGTCGGTTCCGGTTCGGATTGCGGAAGCGGTGTCTCGGCGGGAGTTGGCGGCTCCAGATGCATCTCTGCCACGGAAGGCGGAGCAGTCGACTCCGGCATCGGTTCCGGTACGGGTGCAGTATCTGGAGTCGGAGAGGGCTCTGGAGCGGGTGTTTCGGCAGAAACAGCCTCGGGTGCCGCGTCCACAAGCGCCACGTCCATGGTCTGCGGAGTTTCACTCACGGGCAGCAAACGCGCAATGCCACCGGCGTGAAAGCCAAAAAGCAGCAGCGTGTGACAAAGGACAGCGGCGGCAAACGCGATGACCCCGGTCAGTTTCACGGTATGACAGGATCGACCTTGGCGGCTTGGGTTTGGATCGCCACCTTGGTGATGCCCAGTTTGCGAACGCGGTCGAGCACCGCGATAGCCTTGCCAAAGGGCGCGCGCTCATCCCCGTTGATGAAAATGCGCGGGTCGCCATCCCGCGCCTGCAACTGCTGAAGCGCCGCGCCAAGTTGCGCATCATCCACCGCCTCCTTATTGAAATAAATAATGCCCTCGGCATTGACAGAAATGGTCGTCGACCCTGAGTGTTCCTGCGGCGCACCGCTGGCTGCAGCGGGAAGGTTTACGGAGATTCCCTGATTTTTCACCATGGAAAGCGAGACCATGACGAACGTGGCGAGCAGGAAGAAGACAATGTCGATGAGCGGAATGATCTCAATCCGCGCGCGCCTTTTGCTTCGGGGTGAAGGAATGGAAATCACGGGGGAGAAACGGGGTTTTGCTCAGCTTTGAGGCAGAGCAGTTCGAGGTGCGCGGCGGCGGTTTCGATCTCCTGCCGCGCTTCTTCCAACTGCGTTCCAAGGTAATTGAAGGGCAGGAGCGAGATCATTGCGATGGCAAGCCCGAAACCGGTGGCAACAAGAGCCTCGGCGATGCCGCCGGTAATCGCAGCGGGAGCCCCTAGTTCGCTCGCGCCGAGCAATCCGAAGGCGTGAATCATCCCAGTGACCGTGCCAAACAATCCCTCCAGCGGAGCGAGTGTCACGATGGTGTCGAGCACGGAAATGCCGCGATTGAAGCGCCGCAATTCACGGTTTGCTGCCTGTAAGATGGCATTGGAATAGGAGGTTTTACGATGCTCCAGCGCATACGTGAGAACGCGCGCCACGTAGTCCTTGGAATGCGAGCCCTCTTTCTGCGCTAAGGCAAAGTCGCCTCTCTCGGCTTCCACGAAAATCCTTTCCACTGCCGCCGGATCGCGATGTGCGCGTTCACGCAGCGTGAAGAACAGGCGCTCAAAGACGACTGTCAGAGCAGCAAGCGATGTCAGGAGCAGCGGCCACATCATCGGCCCGCCTTTGAGGAAAATCTCAATCATAGTCTATTCGATGCCAAACGGGTGATCGGCGCTGGTATGCAACCTGCCAGTGTTCGGCAATAGTGGCTAGAATACACCAATCACGCTGACTCAAAAGCCGGATTTGCGGCTTTTCCACTCCCAAAAGAGAGGGTGGCGAGCCTAGAAATTCACCCCGGCACGGATGCCGATGGTCATCGGCGCGCCGCTTTCGCCAATGTAACCCGAAGGCGTGTAGGGATACTTGAAAGCGATCGGCACGTAATGCGTGTTAAAGGCATTGTCGATCCAGCACTCCGTGAACCAGTTGTGGTTGCGCACGCCGACGCGCACATCGGCCAGGCTATAACTTTCCTGCGAGGCGAGGTTCGAGGCATCGTATTGGAAATCGCCATAGAACGTCACTTGCGTGCGGGCGTAAAGTGTCCACATTGCATTCAACTCCCACGCGACCTGTGTGCCGAGGTTCACCGTGTATCGCGGAGCATAAGGCAGGCGATTGCCACTCACATCCAGCCCTCCCGAAAAGGAGTTACTGCCGAACCGGGCATCCGTGTAACCGACGCCTCCAAAGAGGTCCCAGCCTTTGAGAGGGCGGTAATTCAGCTCCAATTCCGCGCCCTTGCTGTTGGCCGATCCCGCATTGCCGATGAAATAGCTGGTCGGATCGGTGGGCAAAGGCTCGTTAAGTTGCAAGCCGCTCCAGTCGATGTAATACAACGCCGCGTTGGCGCGCAATTTGCCGTCGAACCATTCGGTTTTTGTTCCGACCTCATAGCACCAGCTCGTTTCCGAGCCATAGCTATCCTCCCCAGACGGGGCAACAGCGTTAAACCCACCCGCCTTGAAACCGCTCGTCACCTTGCCATAGAGCATCATGTCGTGTGTCACATGCCAGGCGAGACCAAACTGCGGCGAAACGGAGGAGGAATCGCGGCTGAGATTGGAGGGGCTCCCGGAGACACTGGAAAACAGAGGCATCACACTGGAAGTGGTAGTCGTGAGCGGATTCAGGTTGGCTGTGGCGTTTTCGTAGTCGTAACGCAGGCCCAGAATGAAATCGAGTTGATCCCAAGCTGTCAGCGTGGTCTGCCCATAAATCCCCGTGCCCCAGTTCTTGAGCGTTGCATCGGTCTGGTCATGCACTTGGATGGGCAGCGAATAATACCCGAAGGGATAGGAGGTATTAATGTCGTTGAACGCGTTCTGGTCGTAGTTTTGGTAGAATGCAAAGAGCCCTCCCTGCCATGCGAGCTTTAAGTCGTCGCAAAGCACCAACGGCTGATCCTTCAACGAAGCGAAACGAAATTCCTGAGTGAGCTGGTATTCCTTCTCGCTGTTAAAGCGAGTGGCTAACGGGGAAGCGGTATAGTCGAGGTCGGTCACGTCGGTGGTGCGCCACCAAATGCCACCCGTGATGGAAGAAATCTCCATCGCGTCCGTGGTAAGGTTCTGCAACAGCGTCGGCGCGTAAATATCCCGGTGCGTATAACCTTCAAAGTCGTGGCTGACCTGGCGCGGCGTGATGCGCACAGCATTCAAATCCCCCAGGGCGTAATCGCCATCGTGATCGCGTTCGGCAAAGAAGATCAGCCGCGCGTTGTAATCATCCGTGGCCTTGAGCTGCAACTGGAACTTGCCAAATCCCGCCTCACGGTTGTCGAGAGAATTGCCGGTCACAAGGTTCTTGGTATAACCGTCGCGAGCTGAATACCCCCCCGCAAAGCTCATTCCCAATTGGTCTTGGACCAGGGGCGCAGACAAATCCATGCGCACCTCGCGGAAATCATAGCTTCCATAACTGCCTTCCAGTCCGCCCGTCCACTCCTTCAAGGACGGAGCGCGGCTGGTGATGTTGATGAGACCGCCCAGCGTGTTGCGTCCGTAGAGCGCGCCCTGAGGACCACGCACAAATTCGATCTGTTCAACATCGAGCAGTTCGATGTTGGAGGAGTTCGCATTGAGTTGCGGCACCCCATCAATGTAGGTGGTCACACCGGGATTGGTTGGACTGGAGCCGACGCCCCGAAAATAGGGATTGCTCAGTTTGCGCGCGGTGAATTCGTTGATGAAAACATCGGGCGCATAAATGGAGGCATCCTTGACCACTTGGATATTGGCTTCCTTGAGGGTTTCCGCCGTAACCGTCGTGACGCTCACCGGCACGGACTGTTCGGAAGCAGGCTCTTTCAGCGCGGTTACGGTAACTTCCGGTAACCGTGGAGCGTCCGGGTCATTCGGGGCATCCGCCGCTGAACCCTGCGAGGTAAGGGCGAAAAAGGTGAATAACGAACAGGCAAGAATGGGAGCGGGGTGGAACGGGAGATGGGGGGGCATTGGTTTGAGGATGTTGGGTTGTTTTAGATGGATGCTTTCTTTTGTTCAAGCCCGCATGATTGCGTGTCAATTTAAACCAGTGGTTCGCTGACGTATGGATAAATCCCGGCACATGCAGACATTCAGCCCCGAGGCTCCTGGTGGCTCTAATTTATATCTGGCAAACAATTCGGCGAAACCTTGGCGAGCGCGGCGATAGTAGTCAAGACCTGGCGGGGTGGTGGAACCTCGCACTGGGCGGAAGTGCGGCAGCCAGAGGGAAAACAGCGGCACGATTCCTCGCTGCGCCACATATTCGGCCCCAGCCAGCAGACTCTCCAGCGGCTCAAGACCGATGACAAAGGCGCTGCATACCTTGTTCGGGCCATGCCGACGGGCAGCATACTCCAAAGCGCGCAATTGTTGTTCCCGTCCGACGTGCCGGGAAATGCCCGGACAAGCCTGTTCAAAGATCGACTCATCCCAGACGTTCAGGTCGTAGGCTACCCGGTCCACTCCAGCCTCAAATAACGCGTCCACCGCAGCAGGGTCTTTGGGGGCGCTCGTATAAACGTAAATTTCTCCGGGGATATTGTCCAAGCCAACCCTTCGGTCGATGGCGGTAAGGATATCCACCACCAGAGGCACTTCACCCCGGGCGGAGTCCACTTCGGAGCCTCCGGTCAACTGCACATCGCGGATGCCCCCTTCTCGCACGCAGTATTCGACAACCTCAGCCACGTCATCCGGCGATGCGATGGGCGGCAGCGGTTGACCGGCTTGTTTCATCGTCAGAGTCATGTTGCCTTGATAGCAGAATTGACAGGGTTGGCCTCCCAACGCGAACTGGCACGGCCATAGATACGGAAAGGAAACAACGTCCAAACCCTGCAGCACAGCCATCATCCGGAAGGGGAATCCGCTACGGGTTTGCTGCTCATAGAAGCGCGTCGCCGGGGGGAAGTCCACCGGGGTGACCAACTGACCCTGGTAAGTCAGGCATGGACTGCCAGCGGTGTTGACCGTGAGGCTGAAGTCTGCACTGGGACCGACGTGGAACATGTGGACCGGAACGCCCCCCGGCAAGAGGAGGCAGTTGCAGGCAAATGGATCGCTTGTGGGGGCCATGCGGTAGGTTTTCCCAAACTGTCCGGTGATCTCTTCCGGCACGTTGATCCCACGCGTGATGAGCAGCGTCTTCAAATCGAAGACATCCACGCTTTGGCCGTCAAGATTGAAGAAATCGGGCGCCGCTGAGGACGCATTTTCAGTCACGTTTTGCTGCGTTGTATCCATGGAACGTTTGCGCAAAAGTGCAGATGTTTACCAGCACTATCAAGCCTTTTCTTCGTCATCTCACGGGGCTATTTCGGCAGCTTGTCGAAGCGGAACGTGCAACAACCCAACTCCAGCACGTTTCGGTTGGCGACCAGTTCGTCCTTGAGGCGAGGGGCGACGCCATAAAGACGTTCCTTGCCCGCTTTCTCCATTTCCAGCAGACCAGCCTCTTTTAGAATGCGCAGGTGTTTGGATACATTGTAGCCTGAAATTCTCAATCGGTGCGCGATGGCGCTCACCCCCAACTGCTCCTTGAGCAGCAGGCGCATAATGCGTAGGCGATTAATCTCTCCCAACGCTTTCAATACCGCCATGCATTCTATACCGGTCATGCGCCCAAGCTTACACTGGAGGGCATCGCCACGGCAAGATGCGTTGCGTATCGCTTAAAAGAAACTGTGAGTAGTATTGAGGTGCCATTGCTGTTTTTTAGGCTGCGAGCTTTGACCAACACGTCGAGTTTCTTGCACGGGTACAACTCGCGAGAGATAGCTAAATAACCGGCGGCTCAAGTAACCACTGAGATTGCCGTGTTCGCAATCCACTTCATTATAAGCTCAGCATTTTCACTCCCTGATTTCCACAAGCTCTCTCTGAAAAAGCTTAATTTTACACTCGAAATGCTCCACTTCCAGATGCCTGCCGTCGGCGGCGGTGGGCATACAAGCAACCCGTTGAAAGGCTTGCGTGGTTGCCGAGGAGTTTCTGGACATTGCCAGGATGGTTTGGCTGGAAGCGTGATGACAACGCCAATGCATGCTTGAGCAGATCAGGCAGTTAAATAAAATGCGTTTCCTAACTTTTTCGCTGTGGTGATTTTGGTATACTGAGTGAAATGAATGCCAGTTCCTCCCCGACCCTATTAAACATCAGCCTGATCGGATGCGGCGCTCGACTCAGCGGTGTGGTGAAAAAAATGCTCGAACAGGATTCAGAGCACCAGATTCGCGTGCTCTCGGTCTATGATCCCGATCTGGTTTCCCAAAAAGCGGCCCAGGAATTCTTTGGGAAGGCTTGCCAACTCTGCCCGTCCGAGGAAGCGCTCATCAACGATCCGCGCCTGGATTGGGTGTTTATCGGTTCTTGGAATTGTCATCACGCGCGGCAGGCCATTCTCGCTCTGAACGCAGGCAAAAATGTCTTTTGCGAGAAACCGCTGGCCACCACGTTGGAGGATTGTGTTGCCATTCAGGAGGCTGCCAGGCGGTCGGGCAAGACGTTCGCGTTCGGGCTCGTGTTACGCTACTCGCCGCATTACCAGCGGATCGCGGAGCTGGTTCGCTCGGGCGCGATTGGGCGGCTGATTTCGTTCGAATTCAACGAGACGCTTGGCTTCAATCACGGAGGCTATATTTTCGGTAACTGGCGACGGGAACGCCAAAATGCGGGCACGCATCTGCTGGAAAAATGCTGCCACGATCTCGATCTGGCCAACTGGATCATCGGATCGCTGCCGGTCCGGGCGGCGAGCTTTGGCGGGCGCGACTTTTTCACCCCCGCCCACGCGGAACTCAAGGAGCGCATCGGCCCGAATGAGAAAGGGCAGGCGGCGTATTGCACTTGGGCGGACCCGCATCGTTGCGATCCCTTCGACGGCGGAGGCGACATTTACGACAATCAGGTGGTCATTCTGGAATACGCGAACGGCGTGCGGGGGACGTTCCATGCGAACTGCAATACGGGGATTCCCGAGCGCCGCTTTTATCTCTGCGGCACAGAGGGAACCTTGCGGGCCGACGTGGCAACCAGCACAATTGAGGTTCGACGCATCGGGTGGGATACCGTGACGGAGAAGATCGACACCCAGGTGGAAGCGGGCCATGCAGGAGGGGATGAGGTAATGGCGAAGTCTCTGGTGGAGACGCTGCTGCACGGGGTTCCGCCGCTGGCAGGTGTTGAGGACGGGATGAAATCGGCCATCGCCGCGTTCGGGATCGACCAGGCGGCGGATGCAGGATGCGTGATCGACCTCCACACGATGTGGAGCCGCGCGGGGATCGACCCCGGCTCCGGCAACTAGGCCAATGCCTGCGCGAGCGTGAGCAGGAAATCGCGGTTGTGGGCGCTGACGTAACGCATCGTGCCGCCCATGCGGCTGAAGGTTTTGCAATAGCGCAGGTAGTAGGCGGGGTTGTCCATCGGCGGCTCGCCTTCGGCGCTCCAGTCCCAGGTGCTTTCCGCGAGGTCCACGATGGCCATGTAGTGCTGCGTGATTTTGCGGCCCGCTTGCAGTTCGAGGTTTTGGGACATCGACAACGATTTCTCGAAAATCATCGGCGACATGACGGCGGAGCCTATGGAGAGATAGACGCCGCCTTCCAAGTTGTGAACCTGCGCAGCATAGGCGAGGAAATCCCGCTGGGCGGCGCGTCCAATGGCGGCGCAGCGGTTGGCCGGATGGGTGTAGATGATGTCGTGCCCGATCATCGGGTGGGCGGTGAACGGGATGTTGAGCCGATAGGCTGCGGCCTGCGCGCTGAAGCGTTGGTAAGGGTGCGGGATGGAGAGGAATCCTTCCGGGATTTTGCGGTCGCGCACCACCTCCAGAAGATCGAGGGCGGCGGCGGCGAGCGTCGGGTTCTCGCTGGCTTGGACTTTGACGATGTCGAGCAACGCAGCTTGCGAAGGGATTTGGAGCCCTTGCTGCTGGATCATTTTCCCGACCGATTCGCCGTAGCCGAGGCCTTCGTAAGCGCCAACGGCCAGCGCGAGGTTAAGATAGAGGCCGGTCTCCTCCCAAATGCCGAACTGGCCTTGATCGACGTTGACTTTCACATCCTCGCTGCTGAGTCCCTGGTAGGCAAACTCCCAGTCGTGGATGATCCCCGCTCCATTGGTGGCCAGCAGCGTGACCCACCCTTGCTCCATGAGCCGGATGAGCACCGGAGCGAGCCCGTTCTTGATGGTATGCGCTCCGAACGCCAGGATGAAAGGACGGCCTGCGGCGCGCGCGGCGCGAATCCGACCAACGCATTCCTCCAGCGTGGCTTGGGCGGCTGTGGAGAGCGGATGAGGAGTGGTTTCGGGCGGCACCGCGTCTCTCTCGATGTTCACCTTGTTGGGGCGCGTCGACAACGGGCGAACAAACAACTTTGAGCGGTCAAGCTGGGGATAAGGCATGGGATGATGTTAGCGGATTGCCAGAGAAACGGGAAAGATTTAAAGCGGCGTGCCGGGCAGACGCAGGAAGCTCCATAGGCGGTCGCGCTGGGAGAAATCAGGGATGATCGCCTTGGCACCGGCGCAGATGAGGCGTCGGCGTTTATCCGCGTTCATGCCGAACCGGCGCAATTCGTCGCTGGCGATGCCCACGGCGTAGCTGCCGCGCTTGACGGTTTCGCGCATTTCCACCGGGCCGTCGCCAAAGGCCACCAACTGGCCATACGCGCCACCCACTTCATTGAGGATGCGCTCGATGACGACTTTCTTGGCGTCCTGGGCGACGTCGCCCACGGAGCCATAGATACCGCCAGTGAAGAGATCGGCATAACCGAGCCGCTGGGCTTCTTCCTTCACATCGGCGTCGTCGGTGCCGCTGGCCAGATAGAGTTTCACGCCGAGCCGGGAGAGCGAGCGCAGGAGCGGGACGGCCCCCTTGAGCGTGAAATCGTCAATGTCCAACTGTCCGCTTGCCAGCTTGTCGAGGCGGCGGTTGACCATGGCTTTCAGCTCGACGTTGAAAATGTGTTTGTATCCGGCGGCATCGAGGATGCGGTCTTCCGGCACGTAGCCAAACTCGCGCACCAGCTCGATGAGCCCATGCATTTGCGCGATAGTCTGGATGCCTGTGGTCTTGTCGATGAATTGCTTGACGCGACGGGTGACGCGCAGCAGCGCGCCGCTCTCCACGGCGTCAAACGGTCCGCCGAAAATAGAGCGCAGCATCATTGGCTCCATGATTTCCTCCCAACCCTGTCGCAGGGTGGAGACGGTGCCGTCGTGATCGAAGATGGCGTAGCGAATGTCGAGGGTTGGGGCGGGCTCTTCGATAACTTCCAGCTCAGTGCCCGCCAAATACTTGGCAGCATGGGGCGACACTGCCAACTCGGGCCGGTAGATGTAGTCCCCGCGCGCGCCCAGTTCCAGGATTTCAGCGGATGAGGCAGTCCCAGTCTGGAAGAGTTTCTGTGCGGTCACGGCAGCAGCGAGATTCGCCACGAAGGCGGCAGCAGCGAGGTTGCTCCCGCTCGCCAGAATGCCGGAGAGGGTGGCAACAAACGTGTCACCCGCGCCCACGGGATCAACTTTGCCCAGCAACTGGACACCGAAGATTTGCTTGGGCGCGTCGCCGTCGATGACCAGGCATCCGTTCTCGCCGCGCGTGACGATGAGCGGCGCTTTCCAGCGCGCGCGCAATTCCCGGGCGTGGCAGACCAGTTCGTCCAGCACCACGGTTTCGCCGGGTTCCAACTCATGCCCGCTCTGGTGGAAGACCTCGGCTTCGTTGAGCTTGTGGACGGCGTGCGGATAGGACTCATGAAGGCCTCGCGAATCGATAACGAAGCAAATTTCGGGGTGGCGCTCGATCAAGGCATTCAACCGCACGCGGAAGGCCTCGGAGTTGTGGAGGCTGCCCATGATCTGATGATTGATCAGCACCACGGAGACTTCCGGCAGGATTTTTTCAAAGCGTTCCAAGAGCCGATTTGCCGTCTCGTCGGCGAGTTGGTTGAAGTTGCCGAAGTCCATGCGGTTGGACTCCTTTCCATCCAGATGCGGCTTCACATAGGTGGGCGTCTGCCAATCCTGCGCCTGCACCACGAGCCCGCTCCCGTCAATCTGCGGACGCGCAAGCAACCTCGCCAGTTCTTTGCCGAAGGGGTCGTCACCGATCACGCCGAAGAGGTGAACTTTCGAGACTTCCAACGCAAGCAGGTTCATGACGACATTGCCTGCACCGCCCGGTGAATACCGGTGGCTCTGCACGGGCTGGGTGATGAGCCCGGTTTCCACGGATTTCTCCCCGGCGGCGGTTTGGATCATCCAGTAAACGTCGAGACAAAAGTCGCCCAGCACGGCGACGGTCGATTGGGAGAGCTTGTCAATGACCGCGGCGATTTCATGCGGCATGAGGAAATCCGACGACGGAATTTCAGTGATCTTGGCGGCGGGTTGAGTGTGGGCCATAGGAAAATTGGGGATAGTCGCAGCAGTGTTGCGCGTCGGGAGGTCGGCGTCAAGCATAAAAAGTAAAGCCTTACATTCTCCCGATCGATCGCAAGGTATTGCAAAGCGCGACCCGTTGTGCCTAGGTATCTCCCCACATGAACATTGTGGAATTCGCGAAAATTGCCGGTTGCTCCACCGCCACCATCTCGCGCGCTTTTCACGAGCCGGAAAAAACCCGGCCAGAGACGCGCCAGCGGGTGCTCGATTTGGCCGACCAGCTCGGCTATTACCCGAGCGCAAGCGGACGGGCTCTCGTCAAGGGCCGCCATGATGTTCTGGGTCTGGTCTGGCCGCTGGAGGTGGAGGGAGCCGGGGCGTTGTTCGCGCAGCGGGTGCTCGCCGCCTTGACGCAGCAACTGGTCAGCAACGACCTGGATTTACTGATCTGCCCCGTGGACCGGCAGCGCAAGGCCACCGTGGAACACGCGCGGCGCACGGTGCAGCGGTCCCGCTGCGATGCCTGGATTCTCCTTTATCCGCGCCCAAACGATCCCCTGATTCACTCCCTGCGCGCATCCCGCAAACCCGTCATTTGCTTGATGGGAGGGCTGGATGAGTGCCCGGAGTGGAAAAGTGTCACGCTGAACCAAAGCGCTTGGATCGACGATGCTCTCTCGCGCCTCCGCCAGCAGGGAGCCCGCCGCGTCCTTTTCTTGGGTTGCCGTCGGGGGGAGCCTGACCATGAAGATCGGTTGAGCGCCTTCATGGAACTCGCACCCAAGTATTTCGGAAATAACTTTCTGGTTCACCCGGACTGGCCGCTGAATAGGGCGAGCGTCGGCGCGTTGCTTCTGAAGGAAAAAACGGATGCGGTGATCGGCGTGGATGATTCCGCCGCGCTAACAGCGGCCCGCGCTTGCCAGCAATGCGGCATCCCCATCCCGAAACAGGTGCAGATTATCGGCATCGACGATTCCGCCGACGCCGCCCGCGCCACGCCTTCCCTGGCGACCTTCCGCCAACCGCTGGACGAGATGACTGCTTGCGCCGTCGATCTGGCCTTGGGACGCCGGGTGCGTTCACGCAAATTCGAGGCTGTCTTTGTGCCAGGCGGCAGCGTCCGGAATCCCTAACCCGTTTCATCCCCTCAACCCTCAATCCATTTACCATGTCCTCCCTAAAAAAAATCCAAGGTCAACCGAGTTGGACGTTCCGCACGTCTGAAGTAGAAGCTGCCGTCACCCGCCAAGGCGGGCATTTGGCTCCCGTCCGTTTTCGGATTGGGAAAGACCGCTGGGTGGAGCCTTTTGAGGTCGCCCCGTGGGCCGAAGAAAAACTCGCCCCCGGAACCCCGGAGCTTATGAAGGCCATGCGCGGGGATTTTTTCTGCATGCCATTTGGTGGCGGTGCCACACCTTACAGGGGAGAGATCCACCCGCCTCACGGCGAGACGTGCAACGCGGTATGGACGCTCGAATCAAGCCTGCCGCACCGGCTTGATCTCTCAATGGAAACGCAAGTCAGAAAGGGTCGCGTTGAGAAGACGATTGAGCTAATTCCCGGCCACTGTGCCGTCTATTCGCGGCATGTCATCTCCGGGATGAAAGGCCCGATGTCACTTGGCCATCACCCCATCCTGAAGCTGCCAGGAGCCAACACAGGCCGCATCAGCACGAGCCGGTTCACTTACGGCCAAGTCTTTCCCACGGCCTTTGAAAATCCCGCTCAGGGCGGTTATTCCATTTTAAAACCCGGCGCGAAATTCACGTCGCTGCGCCGCGTGCCGCGCGCCGACGGGCTGTTTGCCGATCTCTCCGTCTATCCCACACGCGAGGGCTATGAGGATCTGGCCATGGTCGCCGCTGATCCGACACTCCCCTTCGCTTGGACAGCTCTGGTGGTAGCAGAGGAAGGTTATGTCTGGTTCAGCCTCAAAAATCCGCGCATCCTGCGCTCGACGATCTTTTGGATGTCCAATGGGGGGCGCCATTATGCCCCGTGGAACGGGCGGCACCGCCACGCCATCGGACTCGAAGAGGTCACAGCGGATTTTGATAACGGGCTGGCAGCTTCCGCCGGTTGCAACCCGCTCAACCGAGCCGGGGTGGAGACGTGCGTTCAACTCAACCCTAAAAAGCCACTTTCCGTTCCCTACGTGATGGCGGTTGCCGCGATCCCCCGCGGGTTCGACATCGTCAAGAGCATCTGCAGCGGCCGCGACGGACAATCGGTGACGCTCACCTCGCAATCCGGCAAGACGATCACCGCGCCGCTCAACGTCGCGTTTGTCACCAAAGCGAATCCTTAGCCTTGCATCCGAAAAGACGGCTCAACCCGTGCCGGTTCTGGCTGACCCATTGGTAAACCGGTTCCGCCACTTGGAGCGCGCCGGGAATCCACAACAGCAAAGCCATCGGCAAAAGCAACGGCAGGCGCATCCCCAAAAATCGGAAACAGCACACGCCCCGGTGGATTTCCCCATCCGCCGCAACGCAATGGATGGCCGTGAACCGTTGTTCCGGGGTGAGTTGAGGGGCGGCCAGCGCCGCGCGCGGATCGGAGAGTGGCACCGCCTCCACTACACCAAACCAGTCAAACCGCTGGAGAAGCCGTATCTGAAAGACGCAGAGCGGGCAGGTGTCATCGTATAAAACTCGATGGGAAAGGCGTTTTGCCACACCTCACCATTCCGCCGCCGCACGCGGATTGTCAAACCGACCGGTTCACGGAAAGTATGCCGAAAAAACATCAGGAAAAAGGCAGAAGGAGGGTTCGCGCAAATGGCGGGACACCTCATTCCGCCATTGACTTGCCGGGCCGAATCCTTCCTCATCGAATCTGCGCCATGAAAGACGTTTACACGCTCGAAGATTTGCGGCATTGGGATGCCGCCACCGCCGGGGAAGAGCCGCCCATCCGCCTCTCGGTTTTTGGCGATCCTGTGGCCCACTCCCGCTCGCCCCAGATGCACAACGCCGCCTTGCAAGCGTGCGGCATCGCGGCCCGCTACTGCCGTCTCCACATCCGACCCGAGGAACTCGGCGAGGCGCTACGACTGCTCCCGAAGGCCGGGTTCATCGGCACCAATCTCACGATTCCCCACAAAGCCGCCGCGCTGGAATTTCTGGACGCCGTGGATGAGCACGCCCAGAAAATCGGCGTCGTCAATACCGTTGTCGTCGAAGGCGAACGGCTCATCGGCTTCAACACCGACGGACCCGGCCTGCTGCGAGCCATCCGGGCGGAGTTCGGTGTCGATCTGCGGGACCTGCGCGTGATGGTGCTGGGCGCGGGCGGTGGCGCGGGCCGGGCCATTGCCGCCCAGTGCGCCGTGGAGAATTGCGAGCGGCTCGTGCTCGTCAACCGGACGTTTGAAAAAGCGCGGCAACTCGCCACCGAACTGGAACCTTTTTTCAAAGGTCCGCGCGTGTTCGGCCCGGCACGCCGCTTGGAGGCTGTCCCGTGGGAAGAGCCGCAACTCGCCGCGCAACTCGCCAACACCGATCTCGTCATCAACGCAACCTCCTGCGGCATGAAGCGGACCGATCCCTCCGTGCTCCCCGAATCCCTGCTCCGGGCGAATCTGCTGGTTTACGATACGATCTATACCGCCCAACTCACGCCACTGCTGGAGGACGCGCAGTCCGCTGGCGCGCGCACGGCCAACGGCGCTTCGATGCTGCTCTACCAAGGCGTGTTGTCGTTTGAAATCTGGTTCAATCGCCCCGCGCCGGTGGAGGTGATGCAGGCAGCGATGGGAAATTAGCCTCCTCGCGACTCAGTCCTCCTCCGGCTTTGGCTCGCGGGAAAGGATTTCGATGAGGACTTCGCGCGGGCTTTTGGCGTTGTAGAGCAGGCCGTGGACGGCGTCGATGATGGGGGTTTCCACACCGTGACTGCGGGCGCACTCGTAGGCGCTCAACGCGGTGGGGACGCCTTCTGCCACCATCTGCATGGAGGCGGCGATCTGTTCCGACGTTTCACCCCGTCCGAGGCGTTCGCCCACAGAACGGTTGCGGCTGTGCTGGGAAAAACAGGTGACCATCAGGTCGCCGATACCGCTGAGACCCCGGAAGGTGGCCCGTCGTCCGCCCAGCGCTGTGCCGAGCCGGACAAGTTCCACCAAGGCGCGAGTGACGAGGGCGGCCTTGCTGTTGTCGCCAAAGCCCAGGCCGTCGCTCACGCCCGCCGCAATGGCAAAGATGTTCTTCAATGCGCCGCCCAGCTCGATGCCTGCAACGTCGGTGCTGGTATAGACGCGGAAGGTCTGGCCGTTGAGGGCGCTTTGGACTTGGACGGCGAGGTCCGCGTCTTCGCAGCCTAAAACGACGGCGGTAGGCATGCCAATGGCGACTTCCTCGGCATGGCTCGGGCCGGAGAGGACGGCGATGCGGCTCGCAGGCAGCGCCTGGCGCAGGATTTCGCTCATGCGCAGTCCGCTCCCCTGCTCAATCCCCTTGGTGAAGGAGACAATGACGCCTTGCGGTGCTATGGCGGCGAGGCTTCGAGCTACTCCGCGCATCCCTTTGGAGGGAGGGACGACCAGAATCAGCTCTGCGCCGTGAACCGCCTCGGCCATATCGGCGGTGGGAGCGATGTTATCATGCAGGCGAATGCCGGGCAAAAACGAGGTGTTCACGCGGGTCTCGCGCAATTCCTTCACATGCTCAGGGTCATATCCCCAGAGCGCCACGGGACGGCCTTTGGAAGCCATGAGATTGGCGAGGGCGGTTCCCCAGCCCCCGGCCCCGATAACAGCAACGCGGTTCATCATTTTTTCTTTTCAAATCGGCTTTCCGTTCCCGCCAAGAGGCGCTGGATGTTAGTCCGGTGCCGCCAGATGGCCAGTAGGGAGATTGCCAGGGTGAACCAGAAGATAGCGTCAACCTGCCGTTGCAGGCGCCAGACGATGACGGGCAGGGAAATTGCAGCAAGGATGGAGGCAAGCGAGACGTAACGACTGATTTGGAAGGTGACACCCCAGATAATCAGGCCGATGACCACCGTCCAAGGCGTCAGACCGATGAGAATGCCGGCTCCGGCGGCAACCCCTTTGCCACCCTTGAACCCGAGCCAAACCGGAAAGCAGTGCCCCAGAAAGCAGCCCAGCCCGGCCAGGATGCCCAGGTTGACATCGGGGTGCCACGGAGGAGGTCCCTGATTGTTCACGTAGGTGGCAAACTGCATCATGAATTGATCGAACGGCAACACCGCCATGGCCAACCGCACGGCGATCACGCCCTTGAGGACGTCCAGTGTGAAAACCAGCACGCCCCACGGGCGGCCCAGCGTGCGGAAGACGTTCGTCGCACCGATGTTCCCACTACCGTGCTGGCGGATGTCGATGCCACGGCATTTGCTCACGAGGTAACCGAAGGGGATTGCCCCCAGCAGGTAGCCGATGAACACGGAAATAAGAACACTTTGCATGGCCGCGATTCTCTCTTCTAAAAGCTTCGCGGCAAGCAAATTGCGGCGGCGCTAGTGGTGCGTTTATTCCAAACGAATTTCGGCGGAGCGTCCGTGGGCATCGAGACCTTCGATGGCGGAAAAGGTCTGGATAACGGGTAGCGAGGCGCGCAGCGAAGCGGCGTCGAACCGGACGAGGCTGGTCCGACGCTGAAACTGATCGACGGTGAGGCCGGGGAACGATTTTCCTGCGCCGCCGGTGGGAAGTTCGTGAGAGGGCCCCGCCACGAAGTCTCCACCAACCACCGGGGAATAGCCGCCGAGGAAAATGGCACCCGCCGTGCGCAGTTGCGCGGCCACGGCGTCATCGGCTCCCGTAGCGATGGAGGCGTGCTCGGGAGCAAAGGCGTTGCAAAGGGCCACGGCATCGTCGAGCTTTTGAACGAGAACGAGGTAGGTGCTGGTGTCGAGGACTTCCTGGATGTGAGGCACGCGAGAGAGCCGGGCCGCTTGGGTGACGACTTCCCGTTCGACGGCGGCGAGGAGTTCCGACGAGTCGGTGGCCAGGATGACCATGCTGTTGTGGCCGTGCTCGGCTTGGGCGAGGAGATCAGAGGCAACCCACGCAGGCTGGGCGGTGTGATCGGCGATGATGAAAATTTCGCTTGGGCCGGGCAGGAGATCGACGGCGACTCGGCCAAAAACCTGCCGTTTGGCTTCGACGACGTAGGCGTTTCCCGGTCCGTAGATTTTCGCGACAGGCCGGATGGAATTCGTGCCGAAGGCGAGCGCGGCGACCGCCTGGGCTCCGCCGACTTTGTAAATCTCGGTGGCTCCCGTGGATTGGAGGGCGTAGAGGAGCGAGTCGTTGACTTTGCCATCGGGACCAGCGGGAGTGGTGACAATAATCTCCGGCACTCCGGCCACGGCAGCCAGCGTGCAGGTCATGACGGCTGTAGAAACGAGCGGTGCGGTGCCTCCGGGGACGTAAATTCCTACGCGCTGGAATGGGTCGAAACGTTCTCCAACTTCGACGCCTTGAGCATTGCGGCCCGACCAATCGTGGCGGCGGCTCTTTTCGGCGAAATCCCGGACATTGGCGTGGGCGATGGCAATGGCATCCCTGGTTTCTTGAGGAACGCGGGACACAGCAGCCTCGATTTCATCGACGCTCACACGAACGCTTGCGGCGGTCAACTTCGGCCCGCCAAATTTCTCGGTCAGTGCAAAAAGAGCGACGTCTCCTTCCTGCCGGATGCGGCGAACAATATCGGCCACCGTGGAGTGGACTTCGGCGCTCGGTTCGGCGTGCCGGTCAAGGAACCGGAGGGCGTCGGAAAAGTCGGCATCGGAAAATCGCAGGGTGCGCATGGGGTGAAAAATCTAGAGGGTGGGCACCCACGCCGTCAAGCCGTTGCTCATCGACGTGGAATCTGAAACAGAAAAAAGCTGACCGCGTTGCCACGGTCAGCTTTTTGAAAAATATCGGTGGGGCTTAATAGATAATCGTTTCGCCGTTGTTCACGTTGCCAGAGTTATTCGGAACATTGCCCGTGTTGGTATCAACAACCTGGTTCACAGTATTATTGATAATGTCCTGAATGTTCTGATTGATGCCGGGGGCGTTGGAGGTGCCCAAGTTTTTCAGCAATAGCGGTTTCACCAAGGAACGCAAAATATAAGTAACCGCTTGGGATGCTGCGCTGGTGCCAGTGCTGCTGGCGGCACTGCTGCCGGTGGTCGATGTTTTGAGCGTATTCGAAAACTGGAGAACGGCATTAGCAATCAGGGTCTGACTCTCCGAACTACCGGGTGAATTTGCCGTAAGCACATTAAGATAATTCGTCAAAATCTGCACAACGTTGGTAATCGCCGTTTTTTGAGCAGTAGTGATGATCCCGTGTTTATCGGGTTGCGACAATACTGCCGTGAGGTTGGCCGCCGCCGTGGCCAGTGCATCGGCTTTCTGCGTGACAGAGTAATCGGTGCGGTTGTTGATGCCAGCCATGATGCAGAAGGCAATCAAGTTGATCTGCTTTTTAATATCCTTGTACTTCACCATGGCGAGATTCATCCCGTAGGCAATTTGATCCGCTACAAATGGGCCACCTGAATAAGACATCTGATAGACGAGCAAGGCGACATGATGGCGCATGTTCGAATTCATTTGAGCCAACGCCATGGCGATGTTGGGGAATTGATTCGGGTAGTTCAATCCCACCCCAACGCCAACGCGCCCCGCCAAGAGACGTTGCTGCTTGCTGGAAAGGTATTGGACGATCTTTTGCGCACTCGCCGCAGCGTCACTCGCGCCAACATTGGCCGTAAAGGTTTGGGCAATGGTCACTGCCGCGTTATACTGATCGCTGGGGGCTTTTGCCATGATGGCGTCTGCCGCAGCTTCAGCTTGTTTGTTGCTGATCACCGTCGCCTGGACAGACCCAAGCCCAAAACCAAGTGTCAACAGAGAGACGGCGATAATAAATCGGGGAAATCGAAACGCCTGTTTAGGAAGCGATGTTGTGGTCATAAAAAGCTTTTATTAGAGGTCTTTGATGAAAAAATTTTCAGCGAACAAGCAAATCTTAATCCGTTCCCTTGGAGGGTTCAATAGTTTTTTGCGAAGTTTCATCATTTTCTTTCTGTTTTTCTATAAAAAGGAAGGACGGTTCCTCCATGCTGATTCCCTGTGTTCCTTGGGCTCCGAGGCTTCGGGCAGCGTTATCACATGCCTTCGCCCCCTCCGTGTCTCCCGCCAAACGCAGGTGAGCAGCATAGTAAGCGTAGAGAATGCCAAGGTTGGGATCGGTTTTAATCGCGCTCAAGTAGGCTTCCTCTGCCTCACCAAACTCATAGATGCCATCCAGACATTGCCCCATGCGGACCCAAAGATTCTCGTTTTCGGGAAAATAAGCGAGTCCTTTGCGGTAAGCATCGATGGCTTGCTCAAAGTAATGCTGCCTTACCGGGTAAGAAGGCATGTTGGCCCCTGTGGCGCGGTAGGCTTCCCCTAGATAAAAGGAGGCATCAGCGTTCGTCGGATCCCTTTCAAGGGCAAGTTTTGCCAGGCGCATGCATTCGTCGTATTCCCCTGCCTTCATCGCTATGCGCGCCTGATTGGTTAAATTCTCGCTCTGATAGCGGGTGGCGATGGAAACGAGGAGAGCGATCCCCATCGCCACCAGCGCGATGCGAGCCACAAGCAGAGGGACACGGGCGCGTCCTTTTACTACCGGATCAGTGCCCGGATTGGCCAGCATCCCGAAAATAAACGCGAAAACCAGAGCATTGCCGGGAATGTGCATGTTGAAATCCACCACGGAATGCGCCATGAGGGCGGCGACCGCAGTCACAGCGCCAAGCGAGAGCGCCAACGTGTCGCTGCGCGCCGTATCAAAGGTGTTGCAGAGCCGCCGGAGGGTGACTTGGCGCACAGCGCTCAACCCGCCCGAGAGATGCGTGAACAAAAAGAGGGCTCCCAGCGCTCCGCCCACCAGCCCGTATTCCGCCAGAAGTTCCAGATAATCGCCGTGGACATGTTGCGGATCGGTCTGAATTTGCTGCCGTCGGAAAAGACGTCCGTAGTAGAGATGGGTTCCAGAACCTGTTCCCAAAACGGGGCTTAACTTAAACTGGTCGATCGCCGCCAGCCAATTATACCAACGCACATCCTCGGAAGCGGTGCCGATCCGATGAAGTCGCTCCCGGATGACCTTGCTATTCATCATGATCCCCACAGTCGAACCCAAGAAAAGGACCAGAGCCACCACAGTGATCAGTAGCGTCAGGGCAAAACGCCCGGCTTTGTAGATACGCACCACCCAGAGCGACAATCCCACGAAAACCAGCAGCCCAAACATCAGGCTCAAATAACCGCCCCGGCTTCCAGTGATCGCCATGCCCATCAAACAAAACAACGCCAGATACGCGGTCAGCATTTTCGTCGCAACCTGGCACCGGCTCCAGAAAGTGAGGCTCAATGCGAACAGGATCAATGTTTCCAAGTAACCAGCCAGATGATTGGGGCAAAACAATTGTCCGCTGCCCCGATATTCATACGTCGTGCCCCGGTGGAACCCGAAGAGCATAAACCCCTGACCTTCCTTAAACTGAAGCAATCCCACGCCCACATGCACCGCCGCCATGGCGAACAGCGCGGCGACCACCCAGTTCCGATGGCGGGATTCCGTCAGATGCAGCGCGGTCAGCAGATAGACAATCAGGCAGGCTGCCACCATGTAAGCGTCCGTCCGGGCAAGCTGGGCATGGGGTGAAACCCAAGCGCGGGCAAAAACGTAGCCTGCAAAAAGCAACGTCGAGCCGAGGCACCAGAGCGATGGCTTTGGAACCGGCCTACGCAGGGAAACCAGCGAAAGTGCGGCAGCCACCCCGGCGATGGCATAAGGCGGAAAGCTGTAAGCCAGCAGCGGCCCCCCAATCAGGCATTGGATGAGAACCAGCGTAGCAGCCAGCAGGAGGGTATAGACGCAATTCACGATGGCTCACTCTTGCAAAAGAAACGGCTCTCTGCAATCGCGAGCCTTGCTCATTTTTCATGGAAAGCGGAAGATACAAGCCATCCCTCATTCCCAAGTTGCCCTTGGGAACGTCATTATTTTGTATGAATGATTCGGCTCTTTCCCGGTTTCTCACGCGGCTTCAGTCCAGCTTTGACGACGGTTCGTTCGTCAAATTGACGCTGGGTCGCCCCGTCGCGTCCGCCAACCCCTTGCGCAAACTGCTCTTGCGTCCGGTAACGATCCGGGGCGAGAAACGGTGCGCCGTGGTGAGCCGGTTTGAGACGCGCGACGAAACCAAAAACCTGACTTTCCCCGAAGCCGCCGCCCTGGTTCAGGCGCGATTGGGAGCTGAATTCCTAAACGCGAACCTTTTTACCCAATCCGAGGACGCGCAGCTCGAACTCGGTCCCAAAAACCGCCTCAAGATTCTCCCTGCAGCCCGGCCTCCCGCAGTTTTGGGACACGACCGGCTCCGCGCGCGGTGGGTGGATGCGCAAGCGCCTTATCTCCACGCGTTGGAAGTGACCGATGTGCGCGGCAAGGTGCGCGAGCGCATGGGCGACAAGTTCCGCCAGATCGAACGCTTCGTTGATCTGCTCGCCTCCGCTTTCCGCGAAAGCACTCTCGCCGGTTTGGACCGCCCGCCTGTGATGTGCGACATGGGCTCCGGCAAGGGATACCTGACGTTCGCCGCCTACGATTATTTCCGGCGCGTGGAGCAAATATCCGTCGCCGTGACGGGTGTGGAAACCCGCGAGGATTTGACCCACCTCTGCAACCGCGTGGCCGGGGAATGCGGCTTTGAAGGACTGCGCTTTGTATGCAGTCCCATTGCGGAATATCCGTTGCCGCAGCTCGATATTCTCGTCGCGCTCCACGCCTGCGACACCGCCACGGATGACGCCCTCTTCGCCGGGATTCGCGCCGGGGCGCAAATCCTCCTCGCCGCGCCCTGTTGCCAAAAGGAAGTCCGGCCCCAGCTCGACCGCGCGCAGCCCGCCGGACCGCTCGCCGACGTCCTCCGGCACGGCCTTTTCGCCGAGCGCCACGCCGAGATGGCCACCGACGCCCTGCGCGCGCTGCTACTGGAACGCGCAGGCTACCGTGTGCGCGTCAGCGAGTTTGTGGCGGCGGAACACACGGCAAAAAATGTGATGCTCATCGCCACGAAACGGCGCGAGCCGCTTTCGGAGCAAGCCGAAGCAGACCTCGACCACCGCATCGCCCAACTCAAAACTTTTTATGGAATCCAACACCAGCGCCTCGAACAACTTCTTGTGGACGGACGTGAACTGGAATGCGCTCCGGCGGCTCCGGACGCGCTTCCTCCAGTTTGACCCACGCAACGAAGCCATTGTCCACGGTCCGGACCGCACGGACTACTGGGGCAGCCACAGCGAGCTGGCCAGCTATGATTTCACGTTCGCCGAGCGGATCGGCTGGAAGTGGGACACCGTGCTCACGGAGTTGAAAACGCGCGGCTGGACGCTCCCACAAGGGACCGTGCTCGACTGGGGCTGTGGCACGGGCGTCGCGGGCCGTCGCGTCGTGGAAGCCTGGCCTTCGCAGGTCCATAACCTCGCGCTCCATGACCGCTCCGGCCCGGCACAGCGCTTCGCGGTGGAGCGCGCCCGCTCGGCGTTTCCGGGTCTCTCGGTAGAAATAGCGACGCCCACCGCGCCCGAGGTGCTGGTGTTGAGCCATGTCCTCAACGAACTGACGCCGGACGCGCTGGAGCATCTGCTGACGCTGGCCACGAAGGCGCAAGCGGTGCTTTGGATCGAGCCCGGCACGTCGCCTGTGAGCCGCCAACTCATCACCGTGCGCGAGCAGTTGCTGACGCAGTTCCGCGTCGTCGCCCCCTGCCCACACGCGCTGGCATGCGGCATGTCGGCTCCCGGCAACGAACGCCATTGGTGTCATCATCTCGCCCGGGTGCCCGGCTACGTTCACACGGACCCCGGCTGGGGACGCTTCGCTCAAACGCTGGAACTCGATCTCAGCCGCGTACCGTTCAGCTTCCTCGTGCTCGACCGCCGTCCTGAGACAGACACGACCGGGAACGCCCGCGTCATCGGCGAACCGCGCTACTACAAAGGATTCGCCAAAGTGCTCGCCTGCCAGGCGGGGGAAGTCCGGGAACTCGTGCTGCAAAAGCGCGACGCTCCTGAGCTCTTAAAGGCGATGAAGAAAGCCCCCGGCTCGCTTTATCGCTGGGAGCGCGAGGGCGATAAAATCCGCCATGGTGAACTGATTTTTTAGAATTCTCACGCAGAGACGCGGAGGCGCGGAGAGGAAGAGAATGGGACAGATGGGGTGGATGGGACAAATTGCGAGGCGGGAGTCTCGAAAGCGTGGACACGATGCGTCGCCCCGTCCCAAATCGCGCCTGGAAGTCGCGATCCACCTGCCTTTCTCTGCGCCTCCGCGTCTCTGCGTGAGAAAAAAACTACCGCTTCCGGGATTGCTCGCCTTCCGCGATCAACTTCCAGAAACCGGGTTTTTCGCTCAGCGTCCGATCCTCCTCGACCATCGGGAGTTTGGTACGAAAGAGGAAATCGCGGATGGTGTTTTTGTGCAGCACGCGATCGATGGTGATCCCTTCCTGCGCTTTCTCAAAGTAAATCCGGAAATCCTTGGCGTGAAAGCGAAAGAGCACCTTGTTGTCGCGCTCGATTTTTCCAAACCGCGCCGGATCAAGCTGATCGAGGTCCTCGGGAAGGATCTGGAATTCGGCAAGAATGTCGAGTTGGAGGTCCGTGGGGAGGGCAGCCATCTCGGCAGCACTGATTTCGTTAAAGACGATCTGGAACATGCGTTTGGTATTGAATAACCCGGAACCGGGCGGGTTGTCAGCTAGATATACGCGCTGGATGTGCCCGCCAGCCCACTTTTCTGCGGCTCCGATGTAATTGCGCCGGTATTTTATACCAATGCACGAAGAAAATGGGACTTTACCAGAGGCTTGTCATCCTGAGCAGAGCGAAGGATCTCCCAAGCCACTCCCAGCGCAGTTTTCTATGGGGTCCCGAATAGCTTGCGAGTTCCCTCGCTCTGCTCGGGATGACTCCTTTTCAAAAGTCCATTGATCCTCAAGGTGGTTTTACTTTGCCACCAGCTTTAGCTGGTGGATGGAATGCAAAGAGGTCGCCAGCCGGCTTTAGCCGGGCTTTTCTTATCGGGCAGGAGAAGCCCGGCTGAAGCGGTGGCAAAGCGCGAATGCCGACTAAAGCTCGGCATCAAATGCACTCCCGCCTCGTTCGACCCGCTGGGCGATTTTCACGCCCCACCCTCAACGAGGGCGATTTCCTCGTCGCTCAGCCCGTAAAGTTCATAAACCAGCCCATCGATCTGCCGGTCGAGGGCTTTACATTGGCGGTTCCAATGCTCCCGTTTCACTCCGTCCGTTGCTTCCTCTTCCGCCTTCTTTGCCGCCAGCATTTTGTCTACGAGCTTTACAAGATTCGCATGCAGAGAAACCTCCTCAATCTGTGTGAAGTCGATCAAACGAATCGGAGTTTTGTTAAGGTTGTTAGCGTTAAACCTAGTGTAGCCACCCAATTTTGGTGGGCAAATACGGCGCAGGTGGTGGGTGATCGCCTTAGAGTTCAAGACACCAAGTAAATACTTCAGAGAATGTTTTTTTAAGTCGCCCGGTATAAATGCAGGCGTATTTGCACCGTTAAAAGCTGTCTGCGCCCCTAAAAGCCCAACAACTAGGTTTCTTTCGACACCTTTGAATATAAGCTTTTCGGGTCGGATGTAATCGAAGCTTCCTGGTCGTAGATGTCGATACCAATCGGATCCCTTGGCGTAAAAACGCCGACTGTCCATTCTCAGGACCAGTTCTTTTTTTTGGGCGAGCAATTTATCGAACGCGTTCGGAAATCTGCGTTTGAACTCTTCCTGTGTAATTAAAACGGGGCTCTTACTTTCCGTGTAGGGGTAGATGACAAAAGATTTAGGTTTGCATATTCCAAAACGTGAAACCTCATGTCCCCGGTATGCGTAAGGATACAGGACTCCATTTTCAATCCCGAGTATTTTAGCTTCATCCGCAGTAACAACGAATGCAGAATCCATTCCAGTCAACAACCCGATGAGAACGTGTCCAAAGTCTTCCAGATTTACCCACTTCAGCTTCCGAGCGTTCAAAATTTGATCCAAAGAGACTCCATCAAACGACCACGGTTCGCCCGAAAGAAAGCCGGGAGGGAAGCTCCTTATTTCAGCGTCGTTTAGGCCAACGTCGTTCAGATTATCTTTTTGCGTCACTACTGCATACTCCATCGATGCCGTGCTTGGATTACCCAAAACAACGATGGCTGGGTAGGTGTCGACATTAGCAAACACCGGCAGACTTCCAAAGTCCATAATTCGGCGTGCTCGTCCATTTGCCAAATACTCCCTCATCTTCGAACCATAGTCAGTAGTGAGCCACTGAGATGTGACAATATATCCAACCAATCCGGTCGGATTTATTAGCTCCAATGCCCGTTCCATAAATATCAGCGATAAGTCAGCCTTGCTGGTGGGCGTTTTGTAGCGCTGGTAAATATACTTTGAAGTTGTGGCATCGATTCGTTGAACTCGCACGTATGGTGGATTTCCTACAATCGCGTCAAAGCCTCCGCCTTTTGCATTGAAAGTCTTGGGAAAGTGCCAACGAAACGCCAAGGGGCGAATAGCTTCTTGTTGCTCGACACTTATGCCGAAAAGGTCATCAGCGATGTCTGTTTCGACAAGGCTGTTCCCACAGATTATGTTTCCCCGCAAATCCGGCAGTAGCGCGTGTTTCTCGAAGTCGAAGAGGGATTGCGTGGAGGGGAAGCTCTCGTCTTCCATCAGCTTGAGGTAGAGGGAGAGCTGGGTGACTTCGACGGCGGAGGGGTCGAGGTCCACCCCATAGACGCACGCCAGCAGGATGCGGCGCTTTTCGGCCAGGGTGAGGACGTAGTCGCCGTCAATGTCCCGTTTGCGAATGTTCTCTCTCTTTTCCCATTTCTCCGCGCCGTCGGCGAGATACCACGCGAGGTGGTAGCGGATGAGGCAGGCGAAGACTTCCACCAGGAAGCTGCCGGAGCCGCAGGCAATGTCCGCGAAGCGGAGTTTCTCGATCTCGGCGGGTTTTTTCCCGGCGATGCAGCGGCCCACGGTCTGTTCGACGATGTAGCGGACGATGTAGTCCGGGGTGTAATAGACGCCCCCGGCTTTGCGGACTTCGGGCTTGGGCTCGACGATGGCGGTCTTGTCGCGGGCGACGATGACGTTGCCCAGGAAGCGCTCGTAGATGCTGCCAAGGATGGTAACGGGGATGGAGCCGAAGAGGTAGTCGGAGTTCTGCGGGACGAGGTTTTCGACAACGTTGGCGAAGGCGGGGTCGTCAATGACGAGGGCGGGGTCTTCGCAGCCGTCGGGATCGTTTTTGTAAAGGATGCCGTTGTAGCGGGCGTTGAGGCGCTTGGAGACGCGCAGGAAGTCCCGCCAGGCGCTGCCACCTTTGCCAAAATCGGCAAAGGTGACGTCGCGCTCGATGCCACGATCCTCCAGAAAGCGCAGGAAGACGAGCCGGTCGAGAATGCGCTGGGTGAGGGAGGTGAGGCGCTCGCCGTCGAGCTGGTGGTTGGAGCGTTTGAGGGATTTGGCGAGCTTTTCGCGCCACAACTCCATCTGGGCCAGAAATTCCTCATCAACCGGCCGCGTGCCCCGCGCGAAGAGGTCGTCTTTCTGGATGCGCCCGGAGAGCTTGGGCAGCGCGGCGGCGGCTTTTTCAAGGGAACCGCCGGCAACGCGTTCGCGGGAGAGGAGCCCCCAGATTTCGGCGAATTTATCCCGGTCGCGGTAGTCGGCGCAGGTGTAGGCGCCGTTCTCTTTGAGGACGTGCCGGGCGGCGTCGGCCTTGTTGGGGCGGGAGCGGGCGTCGAGGATGAGGAGTTGCTCGAAGTCGGTGAGGACTACGAGCGGGGTGGAGGCGTTCCAGCCGTAGAGCACGGCCTGGTGGCAGGGGCCGTGGCTGCGAATGTCCACGCTCGGCTTTTTCGCCTCGACGAAGAACGCGGTCAGGTGCGTGCCGGGGCGGCGGAAGGCGTAGTCGGCGCTGCGGGCGGTCCCGGCGATGTCCTCGCGTTTCTCGGTGACGACATCCTTTTCATAAACGGAGCGGTGGGCGGTGTTGCGCACGTCCCAACCCAGGGCCTCAAAAAACGGGGTGATGAATTCGTTGCGCGCGGCATCTTCCTTGTAGCCGGGGGCCTTGATTTCGGCGCGCCGGGCCTCGAAGTGAGCGCACAACTCGCGCACGCGAGCGAGCGCCGAATCGAAGTCTGGTGAACCGCTGGGGTTCTTCATGTGAACTTCTGTGATCCGGGTTTGGGTGACATGGGCTTTTCCTCGCGCGTATTCTTATCCCCATTGGGACGGATATGTCATGGGAATTCCAGCCTGGATATAATACCGCGCCACGCGGCTGCTGATGTTGGTGAAGATTTCCCACGGGATGGTTCCGGCTTTGGCGGCGAGTTCGCTGGCGGTGATCTCCTCCGTGCCCTGGCTGCCGATGAGGACGACTTCGTCCCCCACGGCGACTCCCGGCACGTCACTCACGTCCACGAGAATCTGATCCATCGTGACGCGCCCCAGCACGGCGCAACGGCGGCGTCCGATGAGCACTTCCGCGCCTTGATTGGAAAGATGCCGAGGGTAGCCGTCGGCGTATCCGACGCAGACGGTGGCGATCCGCATCGGCTTCGGGGTGACATACGTCCGCCCATAACTCAAGCTGCGGCCTGCCGGAACCTGCCGCAGCAGGGTGATGCGCGATTTCCACGCGAGCACGGACGTCAATTTCGCCTGGAATTCCGGCACCGGTGAGCAACCATAGAGGATGAGGCCGGGGCGGATGACATCGCCGCCGGATGCCATGTGGATGCTTTCGTTGAAAAGGATCGTCCCGGCGCTGTTGAGCGAGTGCACCACGGGGATTTCCAATCCAGCCTGGCGCAGGCTTCGCACCAGCGCCTCCCAGCAGGCGATCTGGGCGAGCGTCCACGGCCCGTCTTCATCGGCGACGGGGAGATGCGTCGCCACGCCGGAGAGTCGGATACCGGGAAGGGCCGCAATCGCCTGGGTCACGGTGAGCGCCTCTTCATGCCAGACGCCGATGCGCCCCATGCCGGTGTCCACTTTCAGGTGAATTGGGAACGGGGCCGAAAGACCGATACTTTCGCTCAACGCGGAGTAGGCCCGGGCTTCCTCCAGAGAGGAAACCACGGGGATGAAACTGTGGCGCGCCAACACCTCGCGCTCCTCCGGCAAGGCGGGGCCGAGGACGACAATCGCGGTATTGGGGACGGCAAGGCGCAGTTGCAACGCCTCGGAAACGCTGGCCACGCCGAACATTTCCACCAGATAACGCAGTTCGCGCGCCAGTTCCTCGACGCCGTGGCCGTAGGCGTTCGCCTTGACAACGGCCAGCAGGCCGATCCCCTCGCCGACGTGCTCGCGGATCGCGGCGACGTTGTGCCGCAGGGCGTTTAAATCAATCTCGGCCCAGCAATGGCGGAACGGTTCAGAAAGAATGGCGGACATGAGGTTTCCTATCTCGACATATTTTGTGATGAATCTCAATCGTCAACTTGCCGATCAGGGAAACCCCTGCTATGGGTTTCTTTTCCTCCCCATGAAAAAACTCTTCCTCTTTTTAGCTCTTCTCGCGACGCCTGCGCTGGCTCAGACCACAATCACAGCGCCCCCTCCGGCAGTTTCCTCCGATTCTACCCAGCAAGCGCAGCCCGCAAAATCAAAGAAAAAGGCACACCCTGCCCACCACGCCGAGCAGGCAAAACCAGCCAAACCGGCTCCGGTTGCGGAACCAAAACGGAAATCGGGCGGATTCTTTGGCTTCTTCCGCTGGCTCTTCGGCGGCGGATCGTCCGAAAAGGCCGTGCCTACGCCGCAGCCAACTCCCGCAACGGCTCGGAAATCGGCGCCCGCAGTGAAATCGACGGTTGCCCCGCCGAAGCCCACTCCCGCTCCAAAGGCATCTGCAACGCCGAAACCCATCCCTGCCCCGAAGCCGATGGCGACGCCCAAACCCGCTCCTTCGCCCAAGGCGTCCAAAAAAATCCCCGCAGCGCCGCCAGTTCCTGCGCCAGCCGAAATTTCCAAGACTGCGCTGCCTCCTGCCTCCTCCTCAACCACGGGAGACCCCCGCTATCTCCAACTCAAGGAACAGGCGCTCAAAAACCCGCATGTCACCGATTTGCTCAAGAAAATGAATTCCCAGCCCGAAGGCGGAGATGCTTACAAAGCCGCCGCCTCTGAATATACGACGGCGCTCTTTTCCAAGATGCGCCAGCTTGATCCCGGTTACGAAGAGCAACTCAGCCGCAAGGAAGGTGCCTACAAGCGCCGGATCGAGGCCGGGAAGTCGATTGTCGAATAGGATTCCACAAATCCCTCTTCCTAATCGAAGCGCGGCCCCCCAGGAAGATGCGAGAAGCCGTAAGAGAGCAGTGTTTTGCTGTCCACCCATATTCCTGGTTTATTCGAGTGCATGACGACAGAAATCACTTCGCGGTGATGGCGCAGAGCCGAAGAGACCAGCACCTGTTGCGCCGGGACGGTGTATCCAGTCTTTAATCCGGTGCAGCCTTCGTATTTCCATGGGAAACACCAGAGCAATTTATTGTGGTTTTGAAGCTGGGTGGTCACACCCTGCGCCGTGACCCACGGGTAGAAAACGGTGCCCGCGATTTGCCGGAAAACCGGCTGCTGCATGGCGGTTCTCGCAATCAAAGCCAGATCATGAGGTGTGGTGTAATGCTCGACGTTGTGGAGCCCGTGCGGGTTGACGAAATGGCTTTGGAGCGCACCCAGACTGACTGCCCGGCGGGTCATTTTTTCTGCAAACGCAGCAATGCTCCCGGCGTTGTCTCGGGCGAGCGCCTGGGCCGAGTCGTTGGCGCTCTTGAGCAGGAGCGCGTAGAGCAGTTCGCGCCGGGTGAAGCGCTCGCCCGGCTTAAACCCGATCACGCTCGGCTCCACCTGCGTGTCTTCCGGCGCAATGACTACCACGCGGTCCAGATCGCCCTCTTCGATAACCAACAAGGCGGTTAGAATTTTCGTGGAGCTGGCCGGGTAAAACCGTTCGTAGGCGTTCTTTTCGTAAAGGGGCTCCCCCGTCAAGGTATCAATGACTGTGGCTCCTTGGGCAGCGAGAACGAGTTCCCCGGAAGCCTGGGAATATCGTGACTCGTCGGTAGGCGCGTCCACTTGCGTTGGACGTCGGGCCGGGTGCGGTTTGGTAGTGTGACTGCGGGCGTGTTTGGCTTCGACTTGCGGAGCACTTATTCCAAGAAACGCTGCGCACAGCGTAAGGGAGATTAGAGTATTTTTCCGTCCAGCATCATCCATTCGATTGGGCTCCGGTTGGCAAGGATTGTGTCGTAAACTTCGGAAGGCGCTCCAGCGAAGGGGAGTGCGATCAGATCGGCGTGGGCTCCGGGAAGGATCGCCCCGAGTTCGCCGGTTTTTCCCAAGGCCCGCGCCGGATGGGTGGTTACGGTTTTCAACAAGGTTTCGGATGTCAAATACGGCGCAGCTTTTTGGGTCGCCTGCATCTCGGCGAAGAGGCTCAACGAATCGTTGCTGGCGAGGCTGTCCGTGCCGAGACTGAGGCAGACACCCAGTTCCTCCAGCCGACGCCATGGGAAGGGCCTGTGCTGAAAGTAGGTATGACTGCGTGGGCAGTGAATGATGTGCCAGTCGCCAGGCGTGGCGGCGATAAGTGCAAAATCCGCCTCGCCGAGTTCGTTGGCGTGGGCGAGCAGCCATCCGGGGCCGATCAAGCCTTGCGTCACGGCGTTGGAGAAGGAGGAGTGGGTGCCGCAATCGTCCATCGGGCGACCCAGCGTGCGGAAGAAGTCGGCCATTTCCCCTTCGCCGCGCCGGAACATGGCCTCTTCATCGGCGGACTCGGCGATGTGGGTCGTCAGCGGCATCCTAAAATAGTCTGCGCATTCGCGGCAGAGGCGGTAGAGTTCCGGCGAGGTAGTGTATGGTGCGTGTGGGTTCAAGCCGAAGCCGCCGAGCCAGCCTTCGTGCTTCTCGAAAAAGGCGAGCGCCCCCGCCAGCAGCGCCTCGGAAGGAACGCGGCTGCGGATGTCAATCAATTCGAGAAACCACCAGGTGCGGATGGGCGGCGGCGGGAGTTGCGGGAGGAGTTCAGGAAATGCCTCCAGATTGCATACCGTGGTGGTCCCCCACGCTCTCAATTCCTCAAAGCCCTCGGCAATCGCCTTGAGGTAATCCTCATCGGTCATCTGCCGTTTGAGGGCGTTGATGCGGAGAATCCAGCGAGTGAACGACTTTTGCGGGTCGATGGCATGGCGCATACTCGTGTAATCGAGGTGGCAATGGGCGTTGATGAGCCCCGGCAGCAACACTTTTTCGCCTAAATCGAGCACTTCGCCCGGCCAGTCACGGGAGATTTCTTCAAATGGTCCCACCGCCGCGATCCGCCCGTCGTCGCCCACCGCCACTGCGCCATCGGCCAATGGTGGCCCGCTCATGGTAACAACGGTGTGGGCGCGAAGAATCATGTCGCTTACCTTGACCAAGAAATCGGTCAGACGCTCGATATTTTTTCAATCTTTTTAACAGATGCTACCCCAATCGGAAAATTGGGCGCAAAGGGGCCCAAAAAGCGTGAGATTAAATATGCAGCTAACCTTTCCGGTTCTGGAGCTTACGGCGTCCCACGTAATCTGGCCATCACGCCGGGCAAAATCTCCATGGCTTTTGCGATCTCCGCCGCCGTGTTGAACCGCGAAAAGGAAAAGCGCAGACTGCTCCGGGCGCGTTCGGTGGAAAAGCCCATCGCTTTCAGGACGTGGGAGGGTTGGAGGGAGCCAGTCATGCAGGCCGAGCCCGCCGAAGCGCAAATCCCTGCGCGATCCAACAGCAGCAGCGCAGCCTCGGCTTCCACGCCTTCAAAGGCCAAGTTGGTTGTATTGGGGAGCCGCTCGGCGATCCCTCCATTGATGCAAACGCCCGGAATCTGCTCCAAAATCCCTCGCTCGAAGGCATCTCTGAGTCCTTTGACTTCGGTTGCCTCGCACTCCAGGTTTTGCAAGGCCAGTTCCGCCGCCTGTCCGAAGCCGACAATCCCCGCCACGTTCTCCGTCCCGGACCGCCGCCCGCTCTCCTGCCCCCCACCGGAAAGCAACGGACGGAACCCGCTTCGACGATTGACGTAAAGCGCTCCCACGCCTTTGGGTCCGTGAACTTTATGACTAGAGACGCTCATATAAGAAATTCCCAATTCTGAAACTTGGATCGACACTTTACCTGCGGCTTGCACAGCGTCGGAATGGAACAATGCACCCTTGTCCCGCGCGATCTGCGCCAGCTCCCCGATGGGAAAAAGCACACCGGTTTCGTTGTTGGTCGCCATGATGGAGACCAGCGCAGTATCCGGGCAGATTAAACGCTCGAAGTCAATCATATCAAGCCATCCTTCGGAATCCACCGAGAGGCGGGAGATTTCATATCCTTCCCGCTCCAGCGCCTCACACGGCTTGAGGATCGCGCTGTGCTCCACGGCGGTGGTGACAAGGTGTCGCCGGTCAGGATTGAGCCGTACCGCCGAGGCAATCGCCGCGTTATTGGACTCCGTGCCGCCGCTGGTGAAGACGATCTCGCGCGGTTCGCACCCGAGCAGCGCGGCCACCTGTTCCCGCGCGTGTTCGACGGCCTGGGCCGCCTGCCTGCCCAACTGGCAGCCGCTCGACGGATTCCCGTAGAGATCCGTCAGCCAAGGCAGCATCGCCTCGACCACGCGCGGATCGATCCGCGTCGTGGCGTTGTTATCAAAGTAGAGCGTGGTGTCGGAAAGGGACATGGCGTTCCAGAGGTCACTCTAGCTCGCACTGGAAACCGCGCCAAGGCTGATTCTGCCAAAAACAAGGAAACCCGCCCCTTTCGGAGCGGGTTTCCATTGCATGTTGCCTCACGAAAGCTGCTTACGCCGTGGCGGCGCGGAGGGCTTGATCGAGGTCGGCTTTGATGTCCTCGATATTCTCCAAGCCGATGGCGAGCCGGACGTAATCAGCAGTGACGCCGGTGGCTTCCTGCTCCGCCGGGGTCAACTGTGAGTGCGTGGTGGAGGCCGGGTGAATGACCAAGCTCTTGGCGTCGCCAATGTTCGCCAGGTGCGAGAGGAGCTTCACGCTATTGATGAAGTGCTTGCCCTCTTCCAGCCCGCCTTTGATGCCAAATCCCACGATCCCGCCGAAACCGCCCTTCAAATACTTAGCGGCGAGCGCGTGGTTGGGGCTGTCTTCCAAGCCGGGGTAGTTGACCCACGCCACGGCAGGGTGCGCTTTGAGGAATTTGGCGACCGCCAATGCGTTTTCCGAATGCCGCGTGATGCGCAACGGCAGGGTTTCCAGGCCTTGCAGGAATTGGAAGGAGTTGAATGGGCTCAGCGCCGGGCCGAGATCGCGCAAGAATTGCACGCGCACTTTGATGATGAAGGCGATGTTGCCCGCGCCGGGCACGTTGCTCAACGCGTCCCAGAAGACGAGGCCGTGATAGCTCGGGTCGGGCTCGGTGAACTCGGGGAATTTCCCGTTGTTCCACTTGAAGTTGCCGCTGTCCACGATCACCCCGCCGATGGAGGTGCCGTGGCCGCCGATGTATTTGGTGGCCGAGATGACGACGATGTCCGCGCCGTGGTCAATGGGTCTTACAAGACCAACACCCACGGTGTTATCAACCACCAGCGGGATACCCGCCTCGTGAGCAATGGCCGCGAGCGGCGCGAAATCCGGCACGTCGAGCTTCGGATTGCCGATGGTCTCCGCGTAGATGGCGCGGGTTTTGGGCGTGATGGCTTTGCGGAACCCTTCGAGGTCCTGCGAATTGACGAATTTCACTGTGCGCCCGAGTTTCGGGAAGGTATAATGGAAGAGCGAGTAGGTGCCGCCATAGAGGTTGTCCGCCGCAACGATCTCGTCGCCGGGCTGAGTAATGGCCAGCAGCGCCAGGCTGATGGCCGATTGACCTGATGCGACTCCGAGCGCGCCCGTGCCGCCTTCGATGGCTGCCACGCGCTGCTCGAATACATCGGTCGTCGGGTTCATAAGCCGCGTGTAAATGTTGCCGAACTCTTTCAAGGCAAAGAGGTTGGCTGCGTGCTCCGTGCTCTTGAAGACATAGGAGGTTGTCTGGTAGATCGGCACGGCGCGTGAGCCGGTGGTGGGGTCTGGGACTTGCCCTGCGTGGAGGGCGGCGGTTTCAAAGCGTTGCTGTGACATAGGTTCTATTGGGTTGGATGGAGTGTGCGTGGATTGCGGGCGGGAAGCAACTTTGGAATTTCGCGCGAGCGACGCGATGGAAGCTAAAATGTCAGCGATATTAAAACTCATTTTCAGGAATTCCGGATGTGTGCTTGGCGAGAGATTTTTTTGTCGAGTCGTGAGGGTGAATTCTGTCCGAAGCATCCTCCGGGAGATTTTCTCTCCCGGAGGCGCTCCATTACCCTCTGTTGCCCTAGAATTCGTATTTGGCCTGAACCGCTACGCCCTTGTTTTCATCGGTGTTGAGCAGCGGGCCGAAGTGACCCCAGCCGACTGTGATGGTGGCGTGCGGGTTGATGACAAACGCGGCGCCAACCGTCCACCAGTTGTCTTCCCGCTGGACCAGACCGGGAATCTGCTGGTAGGCATTGGCTTTGCCACGGAATTCCGAGGCGAGCCACAACCAGTCGGTGATGCCGTAGGCCAGATTGCCTTCAAATGTCGCGCGATATTTATCGCCGAAACCGAGATAACCGAGTTGCTCTGCTTCGCTCAAGCGCAGGCCAGCCGTCACAAGCAACGGACGCCCAAAGACCTTCGGAAACGCCTTGGTAGCCGTCAACGTGAAGTCCACGCCGTCATCGCGCTTGTAACCGATGGAACTGAGCGCCCCATGCAGTTGGTTGTTAATGTCGGAGATGCCGTCATTGTATTTGTAAGCGGCTCCGAGTGTCACCGCAGGCACCGGAAGGTCGAAGCTATTTTCAGGCAGAGCCAGCACGCGAGCGTTGAAGTTGTGGACCGTCACGTGGTCGGTGATGTCGATGCTTGTGGCATCTTTCACATCATTCACGAGATTGCCAACCCCGAAGCGGCTCGCAGCGTAGCCGAGTTCCACGCGTCCGAAGAGGGTTTCCGTAATCGCGGCAGTTTCGACGTTCTTGGTGCCAGCATTGACGTAGGTGACCGAAGTGGCTGGCAGCCCGAAGGTCGTGCCGGCGGGCCCTGGGTTCACCAGATAGGCGACCGGGGTGATCACGATACCGCCCACGCCTTCGATGGTATGAAGAGGAAGCGGGGGCGCTTTTTCGGTCGTAGTAGCTGGCTGGGTGGATTTGGCGTCCTCGCCTGCCTGAGCAGCGAGCGGGAGACCGAGGATTTGAAGGGCCGCAATCGCGGACCAAAGGAAGGAGGTTTTTTTCATGGAATGGGTTGTTGATTTGGATTGTTGGTTTTGGCGTTGAACCGACCGGATGAGGGACGATTTTAGCGCTTGGAGAGCGAATGGATCGCTTTCATGCGTCCACCTAGTATATTGGTGGGATATAAACGTCAAGGGCTTTTTCTCACTTTTTTACGAATTTTTTCAATAAGTTTGGTTTTTCGGGGATCGGCTCAGATTCCCGCCCCGTGCATCAGTGTCTCTTTGAACACTTCCTCGCGTGTCACTGGTTGCGCTTTGAAAACGGATTCCAGCGTCGAGCGATCCATCAAGCCCGTCACGTAATTGCGGGCATCCAGAAACAGTCGGCGGAACCGGCAGACCGATTCTTGAGTGCAATACTTGTATTGCGTGGACGAGACGCAACCTATCGGGGCCAGGCTCCCTTCAAAGTGCCGGATCACCTCCCCCATCGTAATCTCACTGGCAGGCTTGGCCAGACGATAGCCCCCGTGTTTGCCGGTCACACTTTCGATCCATCCCTTGAACTTAAGCTCCATTAGGATTTGCTCCAGGAACTTCTTGGGAATATCGTTCCGCTCCGCCAGTTTGCGGGTGGAAACCAATTCTTGATCCGCGCATTCCACCAAATTGAATAGAGCCCGAAGCGCATAATCGGTTCGACTCGAAAGCTTCATGTCCTACGTATCCACTAGGAATGCCCATTTGTCCATTCTGCAAACCGGACGGTGCGAGAAAACAGATGACAACTGCCCCTCCTTGGTCTTCCTTTCTCCCATGTCCTCCCCCGATTATCGCCGCGCCATTGCGGATTACATCCGTGTCCAAGCCCGTCCGGTGGACAAGTTCAGCCATCAGCCCCGGCTTTACGAACTGGCAAAGCGCCTCGGCGCGGAACTCTCCTACGACGACGACGTGCTCTACGCCGCCGCGTGGCTGCACGATCTGGGGGTTTTCATCGGCCATCGCCCGGAAGACCCGGCAGCGCTGGCAGCTTGGGACAACGTGGCTTATGCAGTGGAGCAAGTGCCGAAGCTGCTAAAAGGATTCGGGTTCCCAGAGGAAAAAATCCCAGCGGTGACAGAGGTGATCGCCAGCCATCTTCCCTCCGCCTCGCCCAGTTCCGTGGAAGGGCTGCTGTTGAGGGACGCGGACATCCTGGAGCAACTCGGGGCGGTCGGCATTCTGCGCAACGTAAGCAAAGTGGGACGCGACACGCGCTTTCACACGTTCAGCGACGCGGTGGCCCTGCTACACCGCAACGCCCGGGAACTCCCCGGTAAACTGACGCTCCCGCAGGCGCGCCGAATCGCCCGCGCGCGGCTGCGCGTCATGAACGCCTTCCTCACCGGCGCGGAAGAGGAAGCCGCCGGGGGTCTGCTTTAGGACTTTTTGAATCCAAGACCAGCGCCTCGCCATCGCGCAGCACCACGAAGGGCATCTTGTGTTCGATGAAATATGCAACCGCCTTTTCGATGATTTCTGATCCCGATTGATCCGACCGATAGTGAGGCAAAATGGAAAAGGGGATGAAACCCAGCCCAGTCCAGATGATCTCAGGGGAGTAATCGTCGGGCAGGATTTCCGGGTCATCTTCGAGATGAAAGCCTTTCAAAGTCGGCGCAAGCACACAGACTCCCGCGCTGTAGCCCGCATAGACGAAGTCCTCTTCGGGCAGCTTCTTTTGAAGAATGGCATCGAGACCGCTCTGCGCAAAGGCCCGCCGAAGCACAAAGGTGTTGCCGCCGGTGACCCAGAGATAACCGAATTCGCTGAGGCGCTTTTCCAGTTCGTCGGCCTTGCCGAAGAAGCAGCGTAAATCCAGTGCATCAGGCGACAAACCGAGGTCTCTGAGATCGGCGAATTCGCTTTCCAATCCCCGCTTGCAGCGCTCCCGATCCGTGGAAGCATCCAGCGCATTCTGAACCACGGCGACTTTATAATTCTTGGCTCGCAAGGCCGACAGCCGCGAGGGGTCGTTGCAGAGGTGGTCTGACGAAAGGTACAATTTCACTCTGGGAAATGAATCCGCCTAGCCTGGGTTGTTTCCGCCACCGGTTTTGATTTCGATCACGTCATGCGGGGCGGCTTCGCGCTGGCCCGCCGGGCTCACCCGGATGTAGCGGGCTTTTTCGCGGAGTTCCTTCAAGTTGGCCGCGCCGAGGTAGCCCATGCCGGACTGGACGCCGCCCACGAGCTGCGTGAGCACGATGTCAATGGAGGCGGAGACTTCCTTGACGGCTTCCACGCCTTCGGCAGCCGCTTTGCGCGTGGTGTCCTTGACGGAGTGGCCGTAGCGGGCGGCGGAACCGGCTTTCATGGCAGCCAGGCTCCCCATGCCGCGGTATTGTTTGTAGAGTTTGCCGTTGATTTCCATGATCTGGCCGGGGGCTTCGGGGCAACCGGCGAGCAAGCCGCCGCAGATCACGGCGTCGCTCAAGGTGAGGGCTTTCACGAGATCGCCGGATTTGGTGATGCCGCCGTCGGCGATAATCCGAACGCCTTTTTTCGCGGTGGACTGGGAGGCAACATAGAGGGCTGTCATCTGCGGGATGCCCACTCCAGCGACGATGCGCGTGGTACAGATGGAGCCGGGACCCTGGCCCACCTTGACGGCGTTCGCGCCGCATTCGGCGAGAAACGTCACGCCCGCGCCGCTGGTAACGTTGCCAGCGATGATGGTGAGTTCGGGGAAGATTTCACGGATGAAGCGGACAGTTTCGCCGACTCCCTTGGTGTGGCCGTGGGCGGTGGAGACAGCCACAACGTCCACGCCGCGTTCCACCAGCGCGCCAACGTGGGCTTGGATGCGCTCTTTGTCGAGGTCGCCATTGGCACCACGCGTGGCTGAGACGGCGGCACCGCACACCAACCGGAAGTGGCTGTCGCGCGCAGGCTTCAATTGCGCCCGGCTTTCCTGGGTGATGCGCTCCACGTCGCTCAAGGTGAAGAGGCCACAGAGGCGGTCCTGTTTATCGACGACGAGCAGTTTGTGGATGCCGATGTGGTCGTTGAAGAAGCGGTCGGCGCGGGCAATCGGGTCGGGCAAAAGCTCCTTCTCCTGAATGGTATGGATGGCGGATCGCTCTGTCATTGCTTCCGCTACTTTCTTGGCGGCGTAGCGCTGCTTGAGGACATGGCCGGGCAGCAGGCCGATGAGGTGGTTTTGCTCGTCCACCACGGGAAACGTGCTGAAGGAGAAGCGTTTTTCTTCGATCAGCTCGATCACCTCGCCGATCAACTGGTCCGGGAGGACTTTGATCGGCTCCTGAATCAAGCCGTGAACGTGATTTTTCACGCGACTGACTTCCGAGAGCTGCTGGCGCTCGGGCATGTTGTAATGGATCAGGCCCAGACCGCCACTCAAGGCCATGGCAATGGCCATGCGGGACTCGGTGACGGTATCCATATCCGCCGAAATGATCGGGATCTGGAGCCGGAGCGAATCGGAGAGCGAAGTTTCGAGATTGGTCGCGCGGGGGAGGATCTCGGAATAGAGGGTCGCCAGCGAAACATCGTCAAAGGTAAACCCAGTGCCGGAGTGCTGGGTGAAAAATTCATCAGCCGGTTTGTAGAAGGCGGCGTCGATGGAGTCGGATACGGTTGCCATGTCCCATCATGGACAAGTCGTCCCCCGCTGGCAAGCCTGTTACACAAATTTTACATACCGCCGATTACAACATCCGAAACCGCTCCCGTTCGTTGAGACTACCGCAGCGAGGGCAGCGCGGGAGAGACTCGTCGGTCGAGTCCTCAAACTCGAAGGCGCACAGAGTGCAGCGGATGCGGTGCCGGACGGCATGGCGTTCCCGGTGCTGGCGGCTCCACTCAAACCAAATCCAGAGGGCGAACACCACCGTCAGAAACAGGGTGAGGTAGATGAAGATGAGCAACGTGAGGCTGACGCGGATCATGGTTCGGGGACCGCCGGGGCTTGCGGCAGCGGCGCAGAAAGATGGGGCGCGTAGGCTTCAGCCCCCCAAGTGAAGGTGGCAAAGCCCCACTCCAGAGGGGTTTCCGAATGGGAAAACTCGTGCTGGCGCATCAGGGTCTCAGCCTGAGTATCGATGGCCTCGTCGTCGCCGCTGCTTTGTTGCAGGAAACAGTAGCGGACGTCGCCGCGATCTCCGACCCCCACCAAAAACACCGTGGGTTTCAGATTGACCCCGCTGGGAGACTTGATGGGAAGCGGCGCACCGGGAGCGGCATCGCGCGAACGGAGCGGTCTGGAAAGGGAAAGTGACGTGGAGACGGAACGGCTCGGCAGGTCATCGCTCGACGCTGTCGACGCGCCTCTTTCATCCAGCAAACTGCGCGCCGAAGGGAACCTGATGGGCTCCAAGGCCGGTTCTGCCTCCTTGGGAAACGTGTGAACCACGGCATAGGCAGGCTCGTAACGGACTTCACCGAGACCGCAGGGCACGAGTTCCCGGCTGCGCGCGGCAGTAGCTGGATCCTGCGCCTGCACCCAATGCAGAAGCGCTGCTCCCTCGGGCGTGGCGGAGGTCAACAGCGTAACCTGCGCCGAGGGAGGCGCGATGGCGACGGTGGGCGGGTAAACAACCTGGAAAATGTAAAACGCAAGCGCATGAACCGCCACGGAAAGCACGAACAGCATCGGGATCAAAAGCGAGGCGGTGCGCTCCGGCCAGTGAAAAACCATCCGGTAGCGCTCGACCTGCGCCTCGACTTGGGCGGCCAGCGCGGCAAATCCACGAGGGTTGGCGTTCATTGCGGCTGGCTGGTGGCGGCGACGGCGACTGAATATCCCCGGCGCAACCCCAGGTTCATAACATTGGAGACGAATTCATACGGCACGGCGCGATCCGCCCGGATGATGAGGGAGCGATCTTTGATTTCCGGTTGGACGAGCATTTCCTCCAACTCGCCGAGTTCAACCCGTTTGTCATGGAAATAGATCGCTGGCATAGCCCCAGCCGTAATGCTGACGATCTGCGGATGGCGCTGCAAACTCAACGCAAACGGGGAAACCGGGAGGGCGACGGAGAGGCCCGGCTGCACAATGAACGCGCGGCTCAACGTGGCGTAGGCCATCACCAGAAAGAGGACGTTGATCAACGGAATGAGGTTGAACAACTCTGGATTGTAGCTGGCGGTGCGATGCAGCTTCATGGTGTCTTCGGACGAGGGGTTATTCGGTTCCGCCTGTCCGTTGCCGGTCACCAAATCGGATGATTGGTTCCACGGGAACCGGCGTTTCCGTGAGCAGGTTGACGATCTCGATTCCGGCGCGCTCCATGTCATGCATGAGCGTGTTGACCCGCGAGGAAAGGAAACTGTAGGCGAGCGAGGTGGGGATGGCGACGGCTAGACCGGCAGCCGTCGTGAGCAGGCTCTTGTAAACGCCCGTGGAAATATCCGCCGCCGTGGCCAACCCTCCGGCGTTGCTTGAAAGGGTGATGAAAGCGTCGATCAACCCCGTCACGGTCCCCAACAGCCCGATCATCGGGGCGACATAGGCAATCGTGGCAAGCATCGGGAGGTGGCGTTCGAGCTTGGGGACTTCCAACTGGCCTGCCTCCTGAACGATCTGCCGCAGTTCGGCACGCGGCGATTCGTGCCGGACAACGGCGGCGTGGATGACACGCGCCACCGGCCCGGCGGTGCCCGCGCATTCGTGGAGCGCTTCGGCGTAATGGCCGTGTGCGACCAGATTGGAGAGGCCGCGTAGGAACTCGCCCACGCGGATGGTAACCCGGTGGAAATAGATCAGCCTTTCAAAAAAGACGACGGTGGAAACGATGCTGAGCAGCACGAGCAGCCACATCAGCGGGCCACCTTTCTGCATGTAGTCGATCATGGAAGGGTTATAGGCGGGTTCTGCCCTTTCCGCAATCTGCTTTCGCTAGATTTCCTGAGAAGGGGTTACGCCTAGGAAGGAGAGACATCCGCAGATTTCGCAGATGGACGCAGATTTTGATCGCACGCAAAGACACTAAGGCGCAAAGAGGGATGCAAGTCACCGCGAGGGATAGGCTTCCGCAAACTTCAACATCTTCTTTAACTCCACGGTGCGTTGTTCAGTCAACTCCTCTCGAGTGGCAGAGTAGATGCCACGTGCGGCGCTGCCACCACGCATCGCATCTGCGTCAAACGTAGCTTGAGCATCCCGAAAGGCAAGCCAGGCACGCTGCGCGGCAACGAGCTTTTTCTTCCCTTCTTCATCCAGCAGGGCAATCAGCTTCTTGAAAACAACATTGAGTTCAGCATCCGCTTTTTCAAAATCTCGGGCCGCTGCCATATTCATCTCCCCCTGTGACTGGGCGTGGGCTTGGTATATGGGAACCGAAACCAGTAGAGCGAAGCCAAGGATGGACGCAGGGAAATAAGCTTTCATTTGCAGCCTGAATTACACGTGCCGCTGCAACTCCGCGTTGGCTTCCGCCGCCACGTCTTTCATGAGGACTTTCGAGTGCCGGTTGCTGGCTTTGTATTTTTCCTGCCGCTCGGAGGGGAGCAGCTCCGGGGCAACTTCGTGGTAGTCCCCTTTTTGTTGGAAAAAGGAGAAGGCTTGGGTGGAGAGGGCGAAGAGTTTCTTCATCCCCTTCTCCGCCGCCATTTTTTCCACAAACGTCATGAGCTTCTGGCCGTAGCCTTGGTCGCCATACGCCTTGTTGACGTGGAGGCAGGCCAGCTCGGCTTTCTTTTCCTCCGGGTAACAGTGCAAGGCGACGCAACCGACCAGCGTGCGGTCAATCTCCAGCACCCAATAGTCGTCGATATGGGCAAGGATGTCGCTGCGGGTGCGGCGAATGAGTTCCTCGTTGTGGACGCTTTGCCGGATGAGCCCCATGACGCCCCTCACGTCCTTTTTAAAGACGCGCCGGATTTGCTGATACTCGTTGGAGTAGATCATGGTGCCGATCCCGTCATGGCTGAACACCTCGGTCAAGAGCGCTTCGTTGATAAGGCCGTTGAGGAGGTGGACACGCGGGATGTTATTGCGGCAGGCGAGGGCGCCGTAGTCGATCTTGGAGGCGAGGTTCGGGTTGATCTTGCCCCGTTTAAGCGTCTCCTCGGCTTCGACGATGGAAAGCTGCCGGATGACCTCCCCATTGGCACACAGTCCGTCCCCGGCCATGAGGTAGATGATTTTGGTGGCGCGCATCGCCTCCGCGACTTCAAAAGCGATGGAGTCCGAGTTGACCCGGAAGGTCTTGCCTTCGCCGTCGAAGCCGATGGGCGGAATGATCGGGATGATCCCTTCGTTCAGAAAAAGCCGCAGGGAATGGGTGTCCACCCGCTCCACTCTGCCGGTTTGCAGGTAATCAACACCGCCCCGGATGCCGAAGGGATGGGCAATGATGGCGTTGGCATAGGCGGCCCGCAGGTCCACGGAGGTGAGGCCTTGCATGATGTCGTTGGAGATGCCGATGGCCGCCTCGATGCTCAACCGCAGCGTCGCATCGTCGGTGATGCCCGTGCCGTCGCAATTGCTGACGGTCACGCCACGTTCCGTCGCGAGCCTTTCGATCTGGAGCGCCGCGCCGTGAACCAGGATCACCTTGATGTTGAGGGAACGGAGCACCGCCAAATCCAAGAGGATGTTCCCGAAGTTTTCGGACGCAATGACATCGCCGTCGATTGCCACGACGAAGATTTTCTCCCGGAACCGGGGGACGTATTGAAGGATGCCGCGTAGGTCAGAAACTTTCATGGGAAACGCTTTTCACCGCAAGAAACGAGATATGTTGCCAAAAACGTAAAACAGAAACAAATCAAATTAGGACACTACCGAATTTTGAAGGCTTGCGAAGAGGGGAAGTCTAATGCACTGTTTAGCTTGGTCATGAATCTGGAAACAAACCGAATTCTCATCGCAGAAGATCACTACGTTTCACGGCATCTTTTGGAACGGAACCTGGCGAATTGGGGTTTTAGCGTTTCGAGCGCCGAGGACGGCGAAGCGGCACTGAGTATTTTGGCGTCTGATGACCCGCCTTCCATCGCGATCATCGACTGGATGATGCCCAAACTCGATGGGTTGGAAGTTTGCCGCCGGGTGCGCGCCCTCAAAGATCGCCCGTATTTGTATCTCCTGCTGCTCACGGCCAAGAGCCAGAAGGAGGAAATCGCCGCAGGGCTGGAAGCCGGCGCCGACGACTATGTTATCAAACCGTTCGATCCCGACGAACTCCGGGCCCGTCTCAAAGTGGGCCAGCGTGTGGTGCAACTGGAGAGGACGCTCGCCAAAAAGATCACCGATTTAGAGCAAGCCCTCGTGGATGTCCGTAAATTGAAGGAATTGATTCCCATCTGTTCGTATTGCAAGAGCGTCCGCGACGACAAGGATTACTGGCACCAAATCGAAGAATACATCCATAAAGAAACCGGTTCCGACTTCACCCATGGCATCTGCCCAAAGTGCCTGGCGAAGATGGAGAAGGAACTTAAACACAAGGATTGAGCTTCAGAATCTTTCGAACCGTAAAATAGAACAGGACGTTTTCCTGTTGCAGGGAGGCTCACTTTAGGGATACTGCGAAGCTTCACCGTTTTCCCCTTATGACATTACACAAACATCTCCTCCTAGCATTCCTTTCCTTCGGCCTCCTCAGCACCAGTCAGGCCCAAATCAAAGTCCAAAACGGCCAAAAGGTCGCTTTCATGGGCGACTCCATCACGCAGTTCGGTTGGGACCGCGTTGGCGGCTACGTTCACCTCGTCGCGGAAGGCTTGGAATCCGCAGGTGTCAAGATAGCCGTGGTTCCCGCTGGCATCAGCGGCCAAACCTCGAAAAACATGCTTGCCCGGATTGATCAATTGATCGCCCAAAAACCCGACTGGATGACCTTGAGCTGCGGCGTCAACGATGTCTGGCATCATGATGCATCGCACGTTGACCTGGAACCTTACAAAGCGAACATCACCGCCCTCGTGGACAAGGCGCAGGCTGCCGGGATCAAAGTCGTCATCCTAACCGCAACTGTCATCCAGGAAAGCGACAACGCCGACAATCAGGCTCTGGCTCCCTACAACGATTTCCTGCGCCAGCTCGCCAAGGAAAAGAATCTGCCGCTGGCCGATCTCAACGCCCTGTGCTGGAAATCCCTGAAAGCCACTCCGTCCAAACATCTCACGGTGGACGGCGTTCACATGAACCCGGAAGGCAACATGCTGATGGCGCGCGGGGTGATGGAAGCGTTTGGTATGGCTCCTGCTCAGGTTGACGCTTTTGAAAAAAACTGGCGCGTGTCTCCCACCGCTGCCTCCGTGACCTCCCAAGTGAATATCAACGGCATAGCCCCGGTTTCATTGAAGAATATTGACGACTTGGCAGCCATCGCCAAGGGACAAAATATCCCAGTGAACCAATTGCAGCAAAACCTCTTGTTTGAGGCGATCCGCACGGTGATGAAGGCGCACGAGCAGGACGCGACATTCACGTTTCCCCAGGCTCAAGGCGAAATCCAAAAGGCTTTCGCTCAAAAAATCGAAGAAGCCGTCAAGGCCGTGGGAAAATAATCGCTGCCATTCCGCATGACGGATGGCGAAATTCGGGGCATGATCGGTGCTTGTGACCGCCATTGCTGACATCGACTGGTCCCGCTGGACTCCGCGCGAACGGGGCGTGCTCTGTTTTATTTTCCGCCAGGGCGAACTGCTGCTCATTCTCAAAAAAAGGGGTTTGGGTGCCGGTAAAATCAACGCTCCCGGTGGCAAGATCGAGCCGGGCGAATCCTCTCTCGAAGCTGCCATCCGCGAAACCCAGGAGGAAGTGGGGCTCACCCCGCATGATCCGCGTCCAGTGGGCGAACTCTTCTTTCAATTCACGGATGGCTACACCCTCCATTGCGTCGTCTTCCGGGCTGAAGGCCATGATGGTACGGAGGTGGAAACCGACGAAGCCGTGCCGAGGTGGACACCCCTAAACGCCGTTCCCTACGACGCCATGTGGGCCGATGATGGCATCTGGCTGCCGCTGCTGATCGCGGGTCGTCCGTTTCGCGGGCACTTCATTTTCGACGGCGATACGATGCTCGACCACCAGATCGAAGTGTTGCCGGGAGAATACCTGGCGCTATGACCGGCTCTGATCCTCTCCCAGCAACGCCCGTCAGCGAGTTGCCCTGCGAAACACGGCTCCGCTTGGGGCGGCGTGTGCTGGTGGTCGGGTGCGGCTATCTGGGGCTTTCTGTTACCCGGTTGCTGCACGCTCAGGGCTGGAAAGTTGTGGGAATCACACGCCACTCGACATCGGCGCAAGCCCTCCAAACGGAGCCATTCCGCGTTCTGCCTTGCGACATCACAGATCGGACTGCGCTGAGCGCGCTCGGCGCGTTCGACGCTGTAATCGGCTGCGCCAGTTCAGGTCGGGGTGGCCCGGAGGATTACCGTCGCGTTTATGAGGAGGGAACCCAAAATTTGATCGAAGTACTGCACCCCGCCCGGTTGCTCTGGACCGGCAGCACATCCGTCTATACCCAGACCGATGGCATGCTCGTCACCGAGGAAAGCCCGACGCAACCGGAACGCGAAACGGGGCACATTCTCCTCTCCACCGAAGCCCTGGTCCTGGCGGCGGGTGGCACGGTGGCGCGGTTGGCCGGGATCTACGGGCCGGGCCGCTGGGTGCTCCTGGAAAAATTTCTCGATGGCCGTGCGGTGATCGAAGGGGACGGCAACCGCGTCATCAACCAGATCCACCGCGCGGATGCGACCTCGGCGCTCGGGTTCCTGCTCGACCGCCCGGCAGGCATTTACAACGTCGCCGACAACACCCCCGTCACCCAATGGGAAATCTATGTCGCCTTTGCAGAACACTTTGAGCGCCCGTTGCCATCGAAAGGTCCGCTCGATCTGGACCGCAAACGCGGCTGGACCCACAAACGCGTCAGCAACGCAAAACTCCGGGGGCTCGGCTGGACGCCTCTCTATCCTTCCTTCCGGGAGGCGCTGGCAAGCATCCCCCTTTTATAGCCCTGGGCTGCGGATGATCTCCACGCCAGACTCTGGTCCGGTGACAGACTGGCCATCAATGGTGATATTTACGGCGTCTGGATCGGTCGTCTTGATCCAGAAATATTTACCCCGGTAAGTCAGCACCGGCTGCGCGGGATTCACGTAGCCGTAATAGACGGACGAATCATTAGGATTATCCCGCACGATCCTAACCTTTGTCCTTTTGGTGACACGCACTTTGATTTCCCTCACGGTTCCTGAAACGGCAGCAGGGGAAGAAGCGGGCGTCGGAGAGGGCGCTGTCACTGGTGCCGCAGGAACAACCGGTTCAGTATTCGCTGATGTCAACGGTTCCGCCCGACGGACTTCCGGCTCCAGGATTGGAGAAGAAGCTGGCGTGGGGTCAGCCAATGTTGCAGCAGGTTGGGCAGGCACGACAACCACTTCGGGAGTGGGGGAAGGCGTGGGTTCCGGCGTGGGAGTGGCAACAGGAACCGGCGTAGGCAGGAAAAGCGCCTCCGCGTCCTTTTTGGCCTGATTTTCCGGCCACACCCTCAGAATGGTTATAACGCCCCAACCGATAAGCCCCCCCAATGCCAGCATGATAAGAAAACCGAAAAAGGCGATGAGCCAGCGAGGTTTTTTAGGAGGTTCACCCGGTTCCGGACGACCATAGCGAACCTTTTCCGCCTCTTCGCTCTGTAAATATTTATAATCAGCCAAGCCGACGGCGCTGCCCGCCTCCACGGTCGGATATTGGGAAATATCAACGCCGAGGTGCTTGGCGTAGAGAAACAAAAAGCTGCGCGCGTAGGCGAGGTTGGGAAAGTGCGAGTAGTCGTCGTTTTCTAAATTTTCGATTTGGGTTGGACGAATCTTGGTGGCGCGAGAGACCTCATCAACGGTGAGGTTTTTTTCGAGCCGCGCATCGCGCAGCATCTGGCCAACGCTTCCTTTCATAAAAAATTAGATGAGATCGTCCAGGTTCACGAGGATTTCGCGCGGTTTCGCCCCTTCTCCGGCGGCGACGTAGCCCCGTTGTTCGAGGATGTCCACCACGCGGGCGGCGCGGGTGTATCCCAGTCGCAAGCGCCGTTGGAAAAGCGAGGTGCTCGCCTTGTTTTCCTGTTTCATGATTTCGATGCATTTTTGCACCAGTTCCTCATCTTCTTCGGAAACCTCCTCCGCTTCGGTTCCCTGACCGGAAAGGCGTTCGTGGATTTCCTGATCGAAATCGGGCGGGCTCTGGCGGGACACAAACTCCACTAAGCGATGAATTTCATCATCTGTTACCAGCACGCCTTGGGCGCGGGTCATGCGCGAAGTGCCGGGCGGTTGGTAAAGCATGTCGCCCTGGCCCAGGAGACGCTCGGCCCCTTTTTCGTCGAGGATAATGCGGGAATCGAGTCCGCTGGCTACTTGGAAGGCGATGCGGGTGGGGATGTTGGCTTTGATGACGCCGGTAATAACGTCCGCGCGCGGCGTCTGCGTGGCGACGATCATATGGATACCTGCGGCGCGCGCCATCTGCGTGATGCGGGCGATAGCGCTCTCCACGTCCGCCGGGGCGGTCTGCATCAGATCGGCCAACTCGTCGATGATGACGACGATGTAGGACATCGGTCCCTCGGGAATCTGGATTTCGTCATCCCGGCGCACCCGGACGGTCGGTTTGACGATTTCTTCTTCATTTGCGGCCACGGCGTTCTCGTCCGCCTCCTCCCATGGGGCGGTTTCGCGCTCCCGGGTCTCCGCTGCCGCATCAGCCTCGGCGTCGAGTTCCTGCTGCGACTTCGGCTTGGGCCGGGCGTTGAAGGAGGTGATGTTGCGCACGCCGGTTTTGGCAAAAATCTTGTAGCGCTTTTCCATCTCGTCGATGACCCAGCGCAAGGCAAGTAACACTTTTTTGGGATCGGTGACGACGGGTATTACCAAGTGCGGCAGCGTATTGTATATCTGCATTTCGACCACTTTCGGGTCGATCATGATGAAGCGCAGTTCCTCGGGTTTGAAGCGGTAGAGGATGGAGGCGATGATGGAGTTGATGCAGACGCTCTTGCCGGAGCCGGTGGTTCCAGCCACGAGGAGATGAGGCATCGCGGCGAGATCACCCAGGATCGCCTTGCCATAAACATCTTTGCCCAGCACGAGCGGGATTTTGGCTTTGGCGTGGAGCAGCCAGTCTTCGGATTCCAACAATTCCCGGAAGGCGACTTTCTGTTTGCGGTTGTTGGCGATTTCGATGCCGACAGTGTCCTTGCCGGGAATGGGGGCGAGAATATTGATCCGCTCGGCACGGGTGGCGCGGGCGATGTCGCGCTCCAAGCTCACGATTTTGTCCACGCGCACGCCCTTGGCGGGATAGACCTCATACCGTGTAATGGTGGGGCCGCGAGTGATGTCCCCTGGCGCAACGGCGATGCCAAACTGCGCCAGCGTGTCGATCACTATGGCCTGGACTTTGAGGAGTTCATCAGGGTCGGCTGCGACGCCCTCCGCGGGGTTTGGCTCGTCGAGCAGGTCCAAGCCGGGCAGTTGATAATCTTCAAGATGCACGGGATCCCTGGGCGTCAGTGAATCGGCTTTCTCCTTTTTCAGCGGATCTGGTTTGCGCGCCGCTGCGTTGGTATCGATCACTTGAGGCGCGGGCCGGTCGGGATCGAAAACCGGTTGCTCTGGCTCCGCCTCGGCCTCGCTGGGCTCAGATTCGAGCGGTTCTTCAACCGGCTTCACACCTTTGCGCTTGAGTTGCTTCTCCAGTTTGCGCGCTTCCTGTTCGATCCGCTTGCGTTCGAGTTCCAAGCGGCCCCGTTCGTCGGCCCGCGCAACCTGCCACTGGTGGTAGCGTTCCATCAGAGCCGGAATGAGGGCGATGGTTTTGCGAATCAGGAGCACCGGGTGGATGCCCGTCATGAGAACGAGGCTGGAAAAATAGAGACCGGAAAGAAGGATCAGCGAACCGGGCCGGTCAAAGAGCGTCTTGAACAAGTTGCCCAACCAGTAACCGAACTGACCACCGGGGCTGCGGATGTTCATCCGGACGGCATATCCTTTGAGTCCCCCCTTCAAAAAGAAATGCAAAATGGAGGGCTGAAAGTGGGCAATGCAGGCAGCAGAAACGACAAACACCACCGCCCACGGAAGCCGCCGCAGCAAACGCCAGCCAGGGCAGATCAGCTTGACGGCTCCATAGCCGAACAACACCACGGCCACAAAAAAGGAGGCTGCTCCGAAAAGCAGGTTGGCCACACAAGCTACGATGGCTCCCGTGGAACCAAAGAGGGTTTGATGAATGTTACTGGTGCTGGTGGCGATCCCCAGCCAGCCGGGCACATCATGCGGGTCATAGGAAATCAGCGCTAAAAAAAGCAGAGTGCCCGCCCCCAAAAGGATCAGGCCAAGGATTTCTTGGTAAAGACGATTGTCAGGCTCGCGTGACATTCGGGCTACTTTAACCTTCCTGCTCCAGCATTCAAGATCGCTTTAGAGCAGAAACACAGGAGTTTATGGTGTTGCCAAACGCTGTTTGCGTACAGAGCAAAAGCGTCACCGGTTACCCGGTGACGCTTAAAAAGGAACTTTAACGATCAGTGATCGTCCGATTATTTCATCAAGAGCACCGCACGGGCACGCTTGATTTCCCGGGTGATCTTGCGATGGAACTGGGCCGGGAGGCCGGTGATGCGACGGGGCAGGATTTTGCCCGCTTCGGTCACGAACCGCTTGAGGATTTCGGGATTCTTGTAATCGATGGCTTCCAAAGCGACGTCGATACGACGGCGGGGCATCGTGCGGTTGGCACGGCGGAAGTTGGAACGGCGTTGCGGAGTCTTCGGCTGCATAATTATTTGGTCTCCCGGTGGAGCGTATGCCGCTTCAGGAAGGGATTGTATTTTTTCTTCTCCAAACGAGTGGGAGTATTAGGGCTTTTTTTATTCCGTGTCGAGGTGTAACGGGAAGCCGGTTTGCCCTCGGCTTTCGCCTCGGTGCATTCAAGGGTGATGATGTCTCTGGCCATAGTCTATTCCTTCAAATCGCTGGGCGCTTCCTCCTCTTCGGATTCGGCGGCGCTGCCCGCCTCTTCCTCGGTGAGACCGAAGAGGGAGGTGACGGGTTGCCGGACGCGGACGGCTTTGCGCTGTTTTTCTATCTGCGACTGGCACTCTACGGTGCAGCGCGCGAAAGGGATGGCTTCGAGCCGGGGATGAGGGATCGCTTTGCCGCTCATTTCGCAAACGCCATACGTGCCGCTGTCAATGCGTTTGATGGCTTCTTCGATCTCGTAAAGGGCGTCCTGTTCCTGCGAGAGCAGGCTGAGAGCAAAATCGCGGTCGTAGGCGTCGCTCCCGGCATCGGCCTGGTGCATTCCGAAGGCACTGGCCTCGCTCCCCTCGGCGCGGGAACGCAGGTTGTCCTTGGCGACCCCGGCCATCGAATCGAGCATTCCATCCCGCAAGGCAAGTAGTTTTTCTTTCTGCTTCTTGAGAAACGGCGTGAACTTGATCTCCACGACCTTGATGGGAACGATCTTGGCGATAGGAATGATCTTGGCCTTCGGGCTTGGCTTCGCAGGTGCGGAAACCTTCGCGGGAACAGAAGCTTTTGCAGAGGCAGATGCCTTCGCAGGAAGAGAAGTCTTCTTCACAGGCACGGAAGCCTTCTTCGCAGGAGAGGACGCTTTCGCGGGAACGGATGATGGTTTGGATTTGGGCATGACTTTTCCAGATTTGGCTGCCGACGGCTTTGCAGCAGGAGTCGAGCGCCGAGCCACGCTCTTGGGAGCGCTTCGGACCGTCGGTTTCGTCGCTTTTGCTTGTTTCGTTTTCGCCATAGGTATCGGGGGTGCCCAGAAAAAATTGAGCGCGAATACTTAGCGGCTTTCCAAAGGGCTTGCAAGGGGAATATCCGGTTAATTTCACCCATTTTCCTCTTTCATCCCTAGGAACTGGCGCTGGTATAGCGGGAAAGCGCAATTTTCCAAACGCAACGGGTGAGGGCGAGCACCAGAAAAGCGGCAGCGGCGAGGTGGAGAAAAGGGGAGACGATGGAGCCGTCAGCAGCCCGGATCAACACCCGTGCGGGAACGTTTGCCACGAGGATAACCGGAATGATCCAGGAGAAAACGAACTTAAAAAACCCGCCGCGCGGGAAAATGGAATCGGGATAACGGGCGATATTAAAAAGGTTGTAGTAGCCATAGACGAGCCCTTGGGCGCGGACGATCCAGAAGGAGAGGGTCGTCAAAAAAAACATGAGCGAGTAGTGAATGGCGATCCCCAGCCCGATGGCAGCCCCGTAGAGGAGAAACTGCCCCGCACTGGGATGAAGCCCAAGCTTGGAGAGGGCAAGGCCGATGATGGCGACGCTCACGCCGCCATTAATCACGCTGTCAAAACCGAACTGCCGGGTGGAAAGGGCAAACTGCGTGTCCACCGGCAGGAGCATGATAAAATCCATCCGGCCCGTGCGCACGAGTTCGGGGATGTTGACGATGTTGAGGTAAAAGAACGCTTGGAAAATCTGGCTGATGAGCTGGTGCGTGCCGATCAAGAGAATCACCTCCCATTTGGTCCAGTCCCCAATGGCGTTGACATATTGAAAAATGACCTCGATGAAAACGATCTGCCCTAGGAACCAGAGCGCCTCAACGACGATCCAGAGCAGGAAGTTCGCCTTGAAGTTCATCTCGCGGATGAGCGAGTTGCGAAACATGATCGCGTAGATTTCAAAATAGCGGCGCATGGGCGGAGATTGCTATTAGCTATTTTCCTCCTTCACTGCCACCAGTTTCCTGAAATCACGATCATCGTCAGTAACTTCACACTGTTGCCGTAGTAATCTTCAGCGTCGGGTTTGCGCGCCAGCAGGTCGGCCCAGAGGGCGTTGAGCCACGTCTGCCGGGCGGGGTCCGTCATAGCGGCGACGGCCAGCGGCCCGATGAAGGCAGCGCTGCTGTCTTTGGAAAGTGATCTACCGTCTAGTTCGTAACCTGCATTGATTTTTTGCGGATCGCCTCCGGTGATTCTTTCAGCCCAAGCGTTGAGCGGCGCAAGGAGCGCACGGGCGCGCGGGTCGCCGGTGAGAAGTGCATCCGTCCCCACTCGCCAGGGAACACGGCAGGCGTTGTAGGAATAGCAGCCATCGTGGGTGCCCTCCAAAAATTTAGGCGGCGCAGGTTGGTAACTGCCCGCTTTCCATTGGACAAAATCCGGCAACAGGCCGGTCTGCGAGCTGTAGGCGCTCACCAACCCGCCCAGCAATCGGTAGGTGGCATCGACGATCCCCGTCCATTGCGAGTCACCCGTGGCAGTGGCGAAACTTTTCAGATGCGCGGGCATGAAATCCGAAGTCCGCAGCCCATCGCGCAAGCGACTCCGGGGACTTTCCTCGCTCACCCAACTCCCCAGTGTGAGCGTCTGCCGTTGCGGATCGGTTTCCGCCCGCTGGATGGCGGCGATCACCTTGCCTGCTTCCTTGCGGTAGTCGATGGCTCCCGCGCTGCCCCACTGGCGGTCTGCCATGAGGAGGGCACAGGCGATGTCCAGATCGCCATCGGTGGCCGATTGCCGGTCGTCCCTGCCCTCAATAAGCGCGAGCCCTTTGCCTCCGGACACCTGCCGCCACGCCATGAGATCGGCATGATGTTCTGCCGGATGCGCCCGGAAAAATCGATACAGGCCGTCGAAATCCGCCTGGGCTTCCGGGTCGTCCCCCGCCATCACCACCGCCGCCAGCATCCCGTAACCGTGCCCTTCGGAAACCGAAGCGACATTTTTGGGCGTCATCGATTTTTCGGCATTGCAGAAAACATACCACCTCCCCTCGCCATCGGATCGAAGATACTTCTTTTTCCATGCCCGGTAGAAATCGGCCACAACCCGGTCGAGTTCAGCCTGGCTTTGAACGGCGGGTTTGATGGTTCCCTGCGCGTAAACGGAATGCTGAGGGAACGGTCGCTTTTCTCCTGCGCCGAAGGCGGAGAGCGAAACCGTTGCGCCAAAAAGAAGCACCACGCCGAGTTTCATGCGCGGTAATAGAGCCTCTGCGGAACAGAATTGCCAGCAAAGACGGAGCGCGGGGAGCGCACGGCTAAACCGCTCCAAGGGAGAAAAACGAACGGCCCGCCGGGATAAACCGGTGGGCCGACTATCGAAATTCGCTGGATTGTATCTTATTTAACAGGAACAAACCCAACCTGTTCCACGATTTTCTGGCCCTTGGGGCTCAGAGTGAAATCGACGAAACTCTTGGTCAAACCAGCGGGCGAGCCGTTGGTGTAGTAGAACGTCGGGCGGGAATACGGATAGGTCTTGTCGCGGACGTCTGCCTGAGTGGGCGTCTTGCCGTCCACCGCCACCACCATGATGCCCGGCGCTTTAGTGTAAGCGAGGCCGACATAACCGACTCCCGTTGGGTTTTTGGCCACTTCCGAAACGATCTGCTCGTTGCCCGCCATCTTCTGGGCGGACCCGGCGTAGTCGCGCTTGCTCATGGCGAGCTCCTTGAAGTCGGCATAGGTGCCAGACGCAGTGTTGCGGGTGTAGATGGAAATCTTGCCTGGTTGACCACCGACGGCGGACCAGTCAGTGATGTCCCCGGTGAAGATTTGCTCCACCTGCTTGCGGGTCAATGCTTTGACCGTATTGGCGCTGTTAATGACGACGGCGATGCCGTCCCATGCAACGATGGTTGGACGCAGGTCAAGACCTTTGGCGAGCGCGGCGGAGATTTCCGTCGGTTTCGCGCGACGACTGGCCATGCCGATATTAGCAGCTTGGTCGATCAACGCAGCGAAGCCGGTGGAGGAACCTTCGGCAGCGATGTTGAAACTCGTGCCGGGATTCTCCGACTTGTAGGCTTCAGCGAGTTGTGGGACAAGTTTGGCGCCGAGGGTATCGGAACCCTTGATGACGAGTTGATCCGCCCCTGCAAACGCGGCGGAAACCGCTAAGAAGGCGGCGATGGCGATTAATGTTTTCATAGGTTCAATGGAATACTGCGATGGAGCTAAGAAGCCCGGCATCATGTTTCGATGCCGGGCCGATGGTTGGTGATGGGGCTAGAACTTCACGTTGAGGTCTACTTGAAGAACTTGGACGGCATTCATATTGGCGATTTTTTGATCGGTGGTAGCTTCGCCGCCGACAAGATCCTTGCGGAGATTCCACGCGCCGTAGTAGGTGATGGCACCCACGCAGAAGTCGGTGAAGTTATACGCCACGCCCGACTTGACTCCCTGCATGTTGAGGTAACTGAGGGCGAAATCCGAATCGTTCATGTTCGGATCGACGGCACCGATGCCGGTCTGGCGGAAGTTGGTCATGAGGGACCAGTCGCCCGCCTTCTTGTTCTCTCCCACCTGAACTCCAACGAGCCAAGCAACGTCGTCCTGGCTGGAGTGACCGGAAACCAGCGTGGCGTTCACCAGTGTGCTGTTGGTGACCGGACCATGCGTATTCTTATATCCCGTCACGACTCCTTGGGTGTTTTTGACAGGAATCTGAATATTCTGGAGACCATAGATGTCTTCCACGCGCGCGGCACCCTGAGTGTTGTAGGCGAAGTCCCAAAGGAGTTTAGTTTTCAATCCAAAAATCTTGAAGGAAACATCACCTGGAGCGGTGATGATCGCTAAATCGCGATTGGCGGAATGGGCAACAAGCGGAGTGTTTTTTGAATCAACCGAATATTGATATTGGTTCACCCCACCGGAGAATGGCACGCTATTATTGATGCTGGCAGTATTACCGTTGGTGTAAGTCATGAAGCCGGGAGCCAGCGTGACTTTGACATCCGGCGTCACTTTCATGCTACCGACGAGCTGGGTATTAAAGAGCCAGGCATCCGTCTTGAAGTCGTTGCCAAAAGCGTCAGCAGCGTTATTGCATTCAACCAACTGACCAGCTACCAAACTCAGACCGTAGCGGCTTTCGCCGTGAACCGTTGAGACGGAAGAAACTTGCTTGCCGTCTTTGGTGTATCCGACCGCTTCTCCTATACCGTCGTTAAAGAGCTTGATAAGGTCGACTTTTTCTACAAAGCCATCGGGGTTGATATCCGGATCCCAAACAAGGTCGGTAGTGTAGAACGGGTTGGGCTGCTTGCCGCCGATGAGGGTGAGCAAATCGTTGCTCCAGCCGAAATAAGCCCGACTGATGTAGATGTTATAGTTACCAAAGCCCGATGAGCTATTGCTGGAATCGCCCATGGTCTGGTTGGCACTATCGGAAGCCTGCGCCGTCTGGAGTTGGACACCACCGAAGAAGCCGTCCGCCAGCGTGAAGTCACCATTGAGGCGCAAGCGGATGCGTTCGCGGCTGGTCTGTGTGCCATTTTGTGGACTACCCACTGCTGTCGTGGCGGGATTGACGATGCCCCGGATGAACTGACCATCAGGACCGATCAGCCGCGCCCCCTTGGCAAAAAGCAGTTTTCCATTGGCGTCATAAACATTGGACCCGGCAATCGCATACCCCTTGGCATCCGGAGTCCAGGAAGAAGAGGTAAACTTGGTCGTTTTGTCATTCTTTGAATAAAATGCGTTGGTGATAAAGGAAGTAGCGTTAGGGCTGAACAGATAATTGGATCCAGCAAGAGGCGTTTCAATCTGCGGGTCTTTGTTGTCGTATTGGTACCGCAGGCGAATGTCGCCATAGAGTTTGAGACTCGTGATCGAGTTGGAGAGCTGCAACTTGCCAGCGCTCGTCGCAGCGTTTTCACGAATCAGGTCTGCTCGCACGTCCTCCGCCTCTTGGTCGGTGAGAACTTTTTTGCGGACCAGCGCGTCGAGGAGAGCGCCACTGTCTTGGGCACAAGCGGCTGCTGCACCGCCGAGGATCAGGACGCACGCAAGGGCCAGCGTCGTAAGGGTGGTTTTTGTCATGTGATGGATTGTTGTTTGGGTTGCGTAAATCCGGCGCATCCCCCGAACCGATAATACGGGAAACCGCGCTGGAAATGACAGGGGAATCTGACTGTCATAATGTGACAATCACACGACAGGAATGTTACGATCATGTAACAATTACCATAAAAAAGGCGCCTTTCTCAAAATTAGCGTTTGGAGCAAGGAAAACCCACGGCGATATGAAAAGCCAGATTCGAGGCTTCTGTAACCAAGGCTCCCGCATCTAAAACTGATCCGGAAGCCAGAAAAGTGAGGAAAAAGTTCTCGGAGATGGGTGTGATCCTTGCCCTCTTCACTTCTTAAGTTCCTGATTCCCTGAATGTTTTGGCTCTGACTCTATTTTGAACACAACGATCCATTTACAGTTTTCCCTCCCTCAGGTAATACTCATCGGCTCAATGAATCCTCTCAAACGACTTTTCGGGCGCGACGATAAATTCTACGACTTGCTTGAGGCGAGTGCGGATGAAGCCAAACACAGCGCCAAAATTCTCAGCGATTTGATACCCAAACTCGGCAATGAGCGAGCCGTCCAGGAAACCCTTGAACTGCTCGCCCAGAGCCGTCGCAAGCACAAGCGGATCAGCCAGGAGATCACCACCCAGCTTTGCCGGACCTTTGTGACGCCGCTGGAACGCGAGGACATTGAGGCGCTTTCCAACGCCCTTTCGCGCGTCCCAAAAACGATGGAAAAGATCGGCGAACGCCTGCTCATTTGTCCGCTCAATAGTCACGCCGAAAGCATGACCAAGCAGGTGATCATGCTCGAACAAGCCAGCGCAACCGTCGCCGTGATGGTGAAATCCTTGCGGAGACGCCCGCATGTGGAGGAAATCGAGGACGAATACGGCCAACTGCAAGCACTGGAAGGCGATGCTGACCGTTTCATGATCGCCTTGCTCCGGGAATTGTTCCACGGCCAGGCGGAAGCGAAGGATGTCGTGTTTCTCAAGGACATGTATGAACTGCTGGAAAAGGCCATCGACCGCTGCCGCGATGCCGGCAACATCGTCTTCCAAGTCGTGTTGAAATACTCCTAGTTTTGATTCTCCCTGCGACCTTCGCACTCTCATGACTTTCTTCCTCCTTGTCCTGCTCGCGGCGCTTGTCTTCGAGTATATCAACGGCTTCCACGATGCAGCCAATGCCATCGCCACGGTGATCTCCACCAAGGTGCTTACACCCCGGCAGGCCATCATCATGGCAGCAGGATGTGATTTAATCGGGGCGTTTTGGGGAACGGCCGTGGCTAAAACCATCGGTGCGGAAATTGTAAATAAAGATTTCATTACCATGCCAACGGTTCTCGCCGCTTTGATCGGGGCGATTCTCTGGGGTCTTCTCACTTGGTGGCTGGGGTTGCCATCCAGTTCGAGCCATGCACTCATCGGTGGGCTTTGCGGTGCGGCAGTCGCTTCCAATAATGGCGATTGGACTGTGTTGAAATGGTCCGTCCTCGTCCCCAAAGCTACCGGCATGGCTCACGAAGGGCTTTGGCCAAAGGTCGTTATTCCCATGATCACCTCGCCGACGGCGGGGTTCCTCATCGGCATCCTGATCATGCTGTTGCTGACAGCTCTGCTAAAAACGATGCGGCCGTATTTGATTCAGAAAATTTTTGGGAAAGCCCAAGTCGTCAGCGCTGCGTTTATGGGTTTGAGCCACGGGAGTAACGATGCCCAAAAAACGATGGGCATCATCGCGCTTGCCCTCTACACCGGCACCAACGCCCATAGTTTCGATCATCTCCCAGCTTGCCTTGGTTTTCTAAAAACCCCCACGTTCACCATCGACAAATGGGTAATCATTGCTTGTGCATTGACGATGGCAGCTGGCACCGCATCGGGGGGCTGGCGGATCATTCGCACGTTGGGACACAAAATGGTGAGACTCCAGCCGGTACATGGTTTTGCAGCGGAAACCTCAGCCGGTATTGTCATTCAGATCGCCAGCCATTTAGGCATCCCTGTCTCCACAACGCATGTCATCTCCACCTCCATCATGGGTGTGGGCGCTACGAAACGGTTCAGCGCCGTCAAATGGGGCGTGGTTCACCGTATCGTCTGGGCTTGGGTTCTCACACTTCCGACCACGGCCTTATTAGGCTGGTCCACACTGCGCTTGCTCAAGATGTGCGGAATTTGAACGTGCGGCCCTACAGCCCCTGCTCGTGGCGGATGTCCTGTCCGCTGTAAAGGTAGAAGACTTCCTCGGCGATGTTCTGAACGTGATCCGCCGCCCGCTCGATCGCTTTGGCGATGGCCATCAAGTTCACTGCGCGCGTGACGTTCTCCGGGCTGGCGATCATGAGGTCGATCAGTTTTCGGGCGATGCGCCGGTTGAGTTCGTCAATTTCCTTGTCCCGGGGGATCACCGCTTGGGCAAGTTCGAACTTCCCCTCCACAAATGCGGCGATCACATCGTGCAAGAGCGTCTGTGTCATCGTTGCCATGTGTGGAATATCCTCCACAATCAGCAGTTGAGGTTCCTTGTTGAGCGCGCGGGCGCGGCGGGCGATGGTTGTCGCCTGGTCGGCAATCCGTTCCAGGTTGCTCGAAATTTTCGAGGCAATGAGCATCAGGCGTGAATCCCGCGCAATCGGGCCGTGCGTGGCCATATAAGTAACGACCATATCGTCCACGGTGACTTCAAGATGATCAATCTCGCTATCGGACGACTCCACGAGATCAGCTGAGCTGTCATCCCGTTCGGCAACGGCTCGCACCGCCAGCGTCAGGCTGCGGTCGGTGAGGGAAGACATCAGTAACAGCGTTTCGCGGATGTGGGCAAGCTGGTTTTCAAAAGGATGGCTCATGGGAAATATTGAGAATGAAAGGTATTGAGAGTGGAGAGAACGGAAGGGAATCTGAGAGTTATGCGGGAGAATTTCTGAGATGTCTTTTCTTACCTCTCAACTCTCCACTTTCAACTCTCAACTTTTTTTTAACCAAATCGCCCGGTGATGTAATCTTCCGTCTGCTTTTGGCTGGGGTTGGTGAAAATCTTCTCAGTGCGGTCGATCTCGATCAGGCGTCCGAGGTAGAAGAACGCCGTCAGGTCCGAGCATCGCCCGGCCTGCTGCATGTTGTGGGTGACGATGACGATGGTAAAATGTTTTTTGAGTTCAAAAATCAACTCCTCGACCTTGGACGTAGCGATTGGATCGAGCGCGGAACACGGCTCGTCCATCAAGATGATCTCCGGTTCCACGGCGATGGCCCGTGCGATGCAAAGCCGCTGCTGCTGGCCGCCGGAGAGGCTCAGCCCGCTTTCTTGCAGACGATCCTTCACCTCGTCCCACAAGGCGGCCTGCCGCAAGGAGCGTTCCACCACTTCGTCGAGTTCGGCTCGCTTCGCCCGCCCCTGAATCCGTAAGCCATAGATCACGTTCTCGTAGATGGACTTGGGGAATGGGTTCGATTTCTGGAAAACCATGCCGACACGCTTGCGCAGTTCAATGGGATCGACATTCGCCCCGTTGATGTCCGTGCCGTGGATGCGGATCGCGCCTTTGCCAATACGGGCTTCCGGCACGAGATCGTTCATCCGGTTGAAGCAGCGCAGGAGCGTGCTCTTGCCGCATCCGGACGGCCCAATGAAGGCCGTCACCTTGTGCGGAGGGATGTGTAGGTTCACGTCATGCAAGGCTTTGAAATCGCCGTATAAGAAGTCGAGGTGTTCGACCTCGACGGCCGTTTGCGAAACCGCTTGCGATGGGGTTGCCATGATGGACTCTTCCGGTGAAAAAGATGTTGAAGTTACCATTTGAGCTTGCTGCGAAGGCGCAGGCGCAGGAGCACCGAGCCAAGTGAAATGGCCAGGACGATGGCCAGGAAAACGAACGCCGTCCCATACTGCATCCGCTCGGTGTAGGCATTCTGCGGAATCTTGGAGCTGACGACGTAAATGTGATAGGGGAGCGCCTGCACGGGCTGGAAAAAGAAGTCTGTCCACTTGGAAACTTCCCACGGGTAGTTGTCGCGGACAACGTAGGCGGCGGTGAAAAGGATGGGGGCCGTCTCCCCGGCCACGCGAGCGATGCCGAGAATGGACGAGGTGAGGATGCCGGGGATCGCGTAGGGCAGGACGTTGGTGCGGATGGTCTGCCATTTGGTGGCACCCAAGGCGAGCGCGCCTTCCCGGAACCCTTGCGGCACGGATTTGAGCGCTTCCTCGGAGGAGGTGATGACCACCGGCAACACCATAAATGCCAGGGTGAACCAGCCAGCCAGCAGCGACACATTCCATTTAAAGTAATAGACAAAGAGCGCCGCGCCGAAGAGCCCGAAGACGATGGAGGGAACCCCCGCGAGATTCATGATGGCAAGCCGAATCAACCGCAGCACCACCGACGGGCGGCTGTATTCGCTCAGGTAAATCGCGCTGGATACCCCCAGGAACAAAGCGATGCTCATGGAGCCGGCGACGAGCAACACGGTACCAACAATGCACGGGAGAATCCCCCCGGCGGAATGGGCGTAGCTCTCCGCTTGGATATCCTCCGTTTTGTTCGCGGCTTTGAAGGCGCGAAACCGATCATCGTTCATTTCCAGCTTTTGCCCCTTCCACTCAAAGACATAGAGCGTGGACGGTTTCTCCGTGAAAAACTCCGTGTTCACAAACGGCCACTTGGAAGTGAAAACCGTCTGGGAGCCTTTGATGCCAATCGTGAGGAAAATGCAGGCAGCGGCAAGGAGGACGAGGTAGGTGCCCAAACGGATCGCCCAACACACTCCCGTCTCCATCGAGCGGGAGGTCGATTTCCGGTGTTGAAAAGGGTTGGTGGGCGTTTGGTGCATGGAAAAAAGGCTTACCCGGCAGAGATTTTAAAGCGGCGCACGATGGCCTGGGCAAGCCAGTTAATGAAGAGGGCGAGGAAGAAGAGGAGCAACCCGACCATGAAAAGCGCCCGGTATTGGATGGTGCCGTTGGGGACTTCACCGAGTTCCTGGGCCACGATGCCCGTCATGGTATGCACCGGCTGAAAAACGGCTCCTAGCCCTTGGGTGAAATCGGGAATGGCAATCCGATTGCCCGCGCACAGGAGTACTACCATCGTCTCGCCGATCACGCGCCCAAACCCGAGCAGCACGGCGGAGATGATCCCCGAAAGCGAAGCAGGCACGATGACGCGGAAGACCGTCTGAAGCCGGGTGGCCCCAAGCGCATAGCTTGCCTCTTTAAACGCGCGGGGCACGCTGTTGAGGGCGTCTTCAGAAAGGGAAAAAATGGTGGGGATGGCCATCAGGGCGAGCAGGCAGCCAGCGGTGAACGCGTTTAACCGTTCAGCAATGGGAAAAAAACTGATCCAACTCAATGCGGACCAGTGGGTCGCCGCCCGCAGCGTCTCGCCCAGGACAGCGATGCCGAAGAAGCCGAGCACGACGGAAGGGATCGCCGAGATGAATTCAATGTAGGGCTTGATGAGCCCCCTCTCCACGGAGTGAGCCAGTTCGCTGACATAAATCGCCGCGCAAACCCCCATCGGCACGGCGATGAACAGTGCGATCACGGAAACCAGTATTGAGCCCGTCACAAGCGGCAGGACGCCATACCAATCCTGCCAGAAACTGTTGGTGATCCACTCCGTACCAAACAGAAACGTCGTGACCGTCCGCGTCCAGGGGATCGGCGCAAATTGATCCCATTCCTTGAGCCTGCAAGCCGTGGCGGGAAAGTCGTTCAAGTAGGCGCGGGTCGCTTTTTGGAATTGCTCGAAACGCGGCTGCAACTCCTTCACCGGAAGGGGAGGCGCCTGCAACAAAAGCATCTCGATCTTGCCCCGGAACTCCAACGCGGTCTTTTGATAAAGCGGGAACGTCGCTTTGACAGGAGCGAGCTCGGCGGCAAAATCCACCGATTGCACCTTTACCGCGTCGGCCTGCTCCCGCTTGCCTTCGCGCAGAAGCATTTCACGCTGCACCAACGCATCTTCACGGATTTTCGCCTTCTCCTTGATCGCGGAAACGGCGTCAGTCAGGTCCGACACCACGCCGCGCAATTCTTCCGGGGCGGCGTCGAATGCCGTGGCAAATTGGTCGAACTGGGCGAGCGCCACGCCTATTTCCTCCTCGCTCTTGCCCGCCTTGTGGAGCGCGTTCAGTTGCCGCAGCCGCAAGTCCTGCACGCTGCGGTTGAGAACCGTGTAAGCCTCAACCTGATCGCGCATCAACCCGACATACTCCAGCCCGGCCAGCCGATAGATGCGCAAGTTTTGTAGATTCTGCGGGAAGAACCCCGCCCCTTCTCGAAACAAAAACAGGGTAATCAGCCCAAGCACGACGATGGACAATAGCGCATTGGAGCCGAAGAACGCCTTGATGAAATGATCCAAGCGCAGGCGTTTGCGGTCAAAGCGGCTGGGGTTTTTCATGGGTTCAACGGGCATTCTGCAACGGATATAAAAAGCCCGGCATCTTTTTTATACCGGGCGGATGGTTGGTAAGGGAAAATATTTTAAATTTCGCACTTAGGGAGCTTCATTTTGCCCCTGTTCGTCGCCGCCTCCGCGTGAATGGGTGCAAGCAGCAACTCTACCGCTTGGGGAATCACGTTGGAAACGTCGGGATTAAGCTGACTTTCCCCGTGTGACAATCTCGTGACGGGATTGTTACAATCGTGTGACATTTTCCTGATTCTTGAACGCTGGACAGGGAATAGAGGAAGGTTGCCATCGCAGCGGCGATCTGGCAGAACACCCCATGAACATGCAAGGGATAGCCGATTGCCTTTCGCTGCGCAGCCCCGCCACCGCCAGCCAGCAAATCCGGTGCTACCGCGCCACCCAAAAACACTTGCCGAAAGCTCTCTCCACATGACTCCTCCAGTTAAGACATGTTGCCTGACCCTATTCCCCGCCTATCCACCCTTCGACCTCACCGAAGACGATTTTGCTTGGATTTACCCAGTGGGAGAGCAAAAAAGAATTTACCGTCGATAATCTCAACGAAAGGACATCTATGGACTCAGAAGTGATTATGTTCTGCGGCTGGTTGGTTTCCGGCTTCATCGGTTGCTTAATTGGAAATTTCAAGGGCAGGAAAGGAAGGTAAAGCGTATATGCACGTTAAGGTATCGGTTGCTTAATTGGAAATTTCAAGGGCAGGAAAGGGGCAGGACTTGCTCTTGGATTATTGTTTGGCCCGCTCGGCTGGATTCTGGCGCTTTTTGATGCGGGCTGGAGAACCGTTTGTGCCTTAGCGGTTGTGCTGGCTCTCTATTTAAGTTTCATGTGGCAAAAAGAACTTGAATCCCGGCGCAAAGAAAAAGCGGACGCCCAACCCGTAACACTGGCTCCTGCGCGTAAATGAAAGGTCATCCATGAAAAAAGCCGTCATCCTAATCATCGCCTGTGCTTTAGGTCTGTTTTTTTGGGACCAGATTTTCCCGGACCCGGAACTTGCTGTGTGGAATGCCTCCATTGATAAACAATGGGCAAAAGAAAAAGCCATTCTAGAAAAGGTAGGAAAAATAACTGATAAGGGTGAGACTTTAAGTTTGTATCCAGCATGGGCCACAACTAGTGGGGACTTTGCACGAGTCGCCCTTCAAGCCCGAGTTGGTCTTCGGAAAATTGAACTTATTGATAAAGAACTCGTCGCGCTTTATTTGAAAAAACCTCATAACCTTCCTCTTACAAAAAAAGAACAAAAAGAACTCGCGATGTTTCAACGCCGCGTTAGCGAATTAGAAACAAAAAACACTGAAAAAACGAGTGAGCCAACTCAACAGTCAGTCCCTGAGCCAACTCCGATTCCCCCAAAAGTTTTCCCGATAGTCCGAACGATTCGGGGAGCTTTTTTCAAGAACGTCGCGGTGCAACATCGGGAGCCCGATGGGTTCTTGATCGGCGCGGGCAATCAGTCGTGGAAGGTTTATGATTTTGAGCTTGACCCTCAAACCCGCGCGGCGCTGACAGCGGAATGCCGCTAATTTTCAAAACGATAATCTCGACGAAAGGACATCATGAAAACGCTCGCATTGATCATTGCCCTGATAGCGCTGGTGATTTTACTCCGGGCAAAACCAAATGGATTTCATCCGGAAATCATGACTGCTGAGCGACCAGAAAAAATAGCGATTCCTCTTCCAAATCCGACTCCTTATTTGCCACCCATTCCAATTATAAAAACATCTGACCTAGTTAGTTTTCAGGGAATGATTACAAATATTACGCGAGATGGTATTGTTTTTGTGTGTGAAGAATGGACACCTCCTTCAAATCCTTGGATGAATTTCAATGCTGGTGCTACAGCGGGAGCCGCGGAAATTAAAAATATGGCTCAACTGGCAGCCAATGCCGATCAAAAGGCATTTATTGAAGCCTATGGAGAGTTGCTTGCACTGAAAAATGGAGCGTTATGCGCAACGGGATTCCAGCCTCGAAATAAAGGGAGGGGAACGGTGTTGTTGGTCGGCATTCCTCTTACCGATTCAATGCAGCCTAGGAAAAGAATTAGATTGGTTGCAGCTCCGACCGGGCAGACTTTTAACAATCTTCCGGTTTTCTCAGTGCGTTATGAATATAAAGTCTTCTCGGAAATCTGAACGCTGCGCGGGGTGATTTTAAGGAATGTCATGGTAACGCGCCGAGATTCCGATGGCTTCGTGGTCGGCGCAGGAAATCAGGTTTGGAAGGTTTATGATTTCGAGCTGAACCCTCAAACCCGTGCGGATCTGAGTGCGGAATGTCGTTAATTTTTCCCTCTCTCACATCTCAAAAAGCCTCACCTCGCCTTTTTGCCCGTGTAAAGCGAGACGATGCCGCCGCTGAGGCGTTGCACGCTTGGTTCGGCGAATCCGGCTTCGGTCAGCAGACGGTGCATGGCTTCACCGGAGGGGAATTTTTCGATTGATGCCCCGAGGTATTCGTAAGCGCCCCGTTGCCCGGTGAGCCGACCGGCGATCCACGGGAGAACCCGGTGCAGATAGGGGCGGTAGATCCACCGCAGCGGCGGCGGCGGCACGGAAAAGTCGAGGACCAGCAGGTGACCGCCGGGCTTCAACACCCGACGCATTTCGCGCAACGCTCCCACCCAGGATGCCATGTTGCGCAGGCCGAAGGCGACCGTCACCACATCGAACGCCTCCCCGGCGAATGGCAGCGCCAGCCCGTCGGCGGCGAGGACCGGTCCCGCGCCTTTCCTCCGGGCTTCGTGCAACATCGGGACGCAGAAATCCGCCCCCACGATTTGCGCCTGCGGACAATGGGCGCGTAGCGTCAACGCCATGTCGCCGCTGCCGGTTGCCAGGTCGAGAATACGCTCTGGGTTCCAACTCCGGACGATCCGCGCCACCCGTCTCCGCCAGAAGAAGTCGAGCCCGCCGCTGAGGAGGTGGTTGGCCAGATCATACCGGCGGGCGATGGCTCCGAAGAGGCTTTGGACGAAGCGGGGTTCTTGCAAGCGGCGCTTTCCTATTTCCCCGCAGGCTGCTGCTGTTGCGGTGGCTGTTGCTGCTGCGGTGGCTGCGGGATCATGCTTTCCACGTTGGCGAACTTGCGGCGCGATTGCAGCCATTCGATGAACGCCACAAATTCTTTTTGGGAGCGGGTCTGGGTAATCAGTGTCGGCTCCTCTTTTTTGAATTGGGCCTCGTCAATCGGGTCGCGTTTGTCGAGGTGGATGATGAGTCCGCCACCTTCGACGGGCACGAAATCGCTCATCTCGCCGTCGGCCAGTTCCACGGATTTGGCGAGGATGGCCTGGGCGTCCGGTTTGTCTTCCACGGGTTCGGCCAGCGAGAAGGCCGGGAAGCTCTCCACTTTGAGCCCGGCTTCCTGCGCGGCATCGGCAAACGACTTCCCGGCTTTCATCGCGGCGGCAATCCGGGTCCGGCTTTCGTTCCCCTTGGAAGTAAGCGCCGCGCTGCCGCGTTCGCTCTTGATCTGTTCAATCACTTGGGGACGGGCTTCTTCCAGCGTCAATGGGCGGTTGGGCATCACTTTGTCCAGATGGAGCATGCAATAACCGTCGCCGGAGGGAAGGGCGTCGCTGATCGGGTCTTTCTCGGTCAGCATAAACGCGGCAGCGGCGGCGTTCGGGACGGTAGCCAGATCCTGCGGCGCTTTTTCAGCGGTGAATTCCGGGGAGGTTTTGACGGTCAGGTTGTATTTTTTGGCGACTTCCGCGAACTGCGCGCCTTCTTTCAGCAGATCCTGGCCGAAGTCATTCGCGCGATTGGCAAGGGCCTGACGGGCTTCCATCTGTTCTTTGCCTTTGAGCGCTTTGTCGGCTTCGCTCAAGTCGAGTTTCACGTAGCTGACCACCCGTTTTTCGCGGGTAGTGTAGGATTTCTCGCGCTCCTTGAAAACCTTCTCGATTTCTGCGTCCGCGGGCTGGACGGCAGCTTTGAAATCCGCCAGGTCGAACCGGAGGAGCGACGTGTTCATCTTCTGGTTATTCTGGACATACGCGGCCCGCAGTTCGCCGGGAGTGACTTCCAGGGTGCTACCCACCAGCGTGACCAATTTTTTGAGGCGGAGTTGATCGCGCACCAAGTCTTCAAGCCGGGTCTCGGTGAATCCCCGAGGCTTGAGGACGTTTTCCACAAAGGCCTGATATTTGGAGGGATCATACGCGCCGCTGGTTTGGAACGGGCGCAGTTTGGCGATGGCGTCCGCCACTTCGTTGTCATTCACGGTGATGCCGAGCCGCTTGGCCTCGTGGTCGAGAATGAAGCTGTTGAAAATGAAGTCCGAGGCCGCCTGTTCGGAATACGGATTGCCGGTCAGCCCGACGAGCAGTTCCTGAAGGCCGGCATACATCGCCACGCCGAAGCCACGGCCCCTCCTTTCCAGTTCCTCGCGGGTGTAGTGATGCCCGTAAATCCTAAAGCCGCGATCGAGCGTGGTACGGGCGGAACGGTTGCCGGGGGTGAAGAAAAACACGAAGGCAATAATGACGACAAACGCGATGCCAATCATCAACGGTTGTTGGTGTTTGCGGAGCAGGTTGACCATGAGAAGCAAAAATGTTTACGGGTTGCGGTTGATTTCAGGAAAGGAATTACTTAACATCTGTTTTGAAAAAATGAAGCTAAGATACAGCTTTTCCTCCCGGCAACGTCTTTTTGCGTTGGTTTTCTGCATTCTCCTGCTTTTAGGGTGGGGTGGAAAAGCCTTCGCCCAAGACCGTTTGATTCACAAAGACGGCAAAACGCAGGATGTCAAAATCCTCGGCGTGAGCGGGCCCAACGTGCAAATTCAAGTCGGCACAGGCAGCGTGGGCATTCCGCTGGCCACCATCACCTCCGTAACGATGGCCGCCCCGGCGGAACTTGCCGCCGCCAATAAGGCTTGCAGCGCGGGTGACTACGCCAAGGCGCTCCCTCTCGCGAAAGCCGTGGCTGGGAAATACAAGGGGCTCCCCGTGGATTGGGCCAAACAGGCCACAAGCCTCGTCGGCGACATCCAAGTGGCCTTGGGTAACCTGCCGGAAGCCGAGGCAGCCTATAAAGATTTCCAGAAACTTTACCCCGGCGCGGGCGGCATCCAGACGGAGATCGGCATGGCCCGCATTTCCGTGGCTCGCAAGAATTACGATGAGGCCAAGCAGAAGCTGGACCCGATCGCGGCGCAAGCGTTGAAGACCAAAACCCCTTCCGCAGCGATGGGTCCCATTTACAGCCAGACGTTTTATTTACTGGGCCAGATCGCGGAAGCCCAACAACAGCCCTCCATTGCCTTGGAAAACTATCTGCGCACCGTAACGATCTTCTCCGATGACCATGGAGCGGTGACCGCCGCCCAGGAAAAAGCGGATGCTCTTCGTAAAAACAACCCAACCCTGACTGTTCCCTGATTCCCCGCCGGATTTTTATTGTATTGCCTTGAATTTTCTAGTTTCTCACTGAGCTTGCTTTTTAAGCTGTCCCCCCTCCTTATTTCCCCCTGCCCTCCCAACTCATGAAAACCCGTAAACTCCTCCCATTCGCTCTCGGTCTCAGCCTGCTCCTCCTCGCCGTTTCCACCGGTTTTGCAGAGGAAGGCGGCGCCCCGCAACAGGAAACCATTGTTGACACCATCAAGAACGGCGGCCCGTTGATCATGATTATCTGGCTCGTCATCCTGGGCACCTCCGCCACCATGGTGACGTTCGTCATCCAGAATTTCTTCACAATCCGCAACGCCCGGCTTGCGCCTCCCACCTTGGTAGAATCCCTGCGCGAGACCATCAACGCGGGCAATTACCAGGAAGCTTGGGAAACCTGCAATGCCAATAACAACTACGTGGCCAACGTCCTCAAGGCTGGCTTGGGCCGCTTGGGCCGCGGCAAGGAGGCTGTCGAAGATTCCCTGGCCGAGCACGGTCTGCGTGAAGCCACCATCATCCGCACCCGCAACAGCTACCTCTCGGTGATCGGGGTCGTCTCGCCCATGATTGGTCTGCTCGGAACGGTCATCGGGATGATCGGGGCCTTCGCCGTTCTGGCCGGTTCCGGTATTTCGGACCCGCGCGCTCTCTCCGGCAAGATCGGTGAAGTTTTGCTCGCCACGGCGAGCGGTCTCTTCATCGCCATTCCGGCATTCGTCTTCTATTACATCTTCCGCAACAAAGCCCAGATGGCCATCGTCCATGCCGACGACGTGGTGAACTCCCTCGTGCGCGATCTCCCTTTTGAAGAACTTGCCGGAGTCCAGATCGGCGAATCTTTCAGCGTGGGCAACACAGCCACCGTGGCCGAAGCAAGCACTTCCCGCAAAGTCTCCGTGGCGCTGACCACCAACTGCCCCATCTGCAACGGTTCCATCAACGCCGGGCAGAACCCGTGCCCGCACTGCGGCGCAACCTTGCAGTGGCAGCAGTAAACGGCGGATTTTTCTGACACTCTCCCCTCGCCATGCATCACAAAAGCAAAGGCAAGGCGGCTGCGGCCGCCACGCGCAATCCTCCGGAAGAAGATCCGGAGTTTCAGATCGCGCCGATGATCGACATTCTGCTGGTGCTGCTCGTCTTCTTCATGTCGATCAGTTCCACGGAAGTTCTGCAAAGCAACCGGGAAATCGCCCTTGCCGTCGCCAAGGACGCCAAGCAGCCCAAGAAGAACCCCGGCCAAATCATCGTCAACGTAAAGTGGGTGCCTTTGAATAATATGGGCTCCATCGAGGTGGACAGCCAGAAATACGCCACCGCGAGCGACTTGATTCCCAAGCTCCAGAACGAGCTCCAAAAAAACCCGATGACCCGCGTGCTCGTCCGCGTGGACCGCAACGCCCGCTGGGAATATGAACGGGAGATTCTGAAAGCCGTCGGCGACTCCGGGATTTCCAACGTTACCTTCGCCGTCGTTGACAAAGAGGGCGGCAAAAAATAGGTAGCCCTGAAAGCCTCCAACCCCAGACTCTCAATTATCTATGGCATCTATCGGCAATGAAGACGGCGATATCGGATTCCAGATCGCGCCCATGGTGGACGTGGTTTTCGTGCTCATGCTCTTTTTCATGGCAAGCGCCGGGTCGCAAGTCGCCGAACGCGAACTGAACATCAACCTGCCCGGCGGCAAATCGCCCAGCGGCGCCCAGACCGATCTTCCCCCCACGCCAATGATGGTGGACATCGCCCCCGATGGACAGGTGCAGGTGAACAACAAACCTTTTGGAACCGCCACAGACAAAGACTTGCCTGCCTTGCGGGATTTTTTCAAAACCGCGATTGAATCCTTCGGCAACCAAGACCCGACAAAGCAAGACCCTGTGATCATCCGCCCTTCCCGCGATACGCATCACGAGCGGATTATGGACGTTCTCAACGCCGCCGGAGCCTCAGGCGTCAAAAATTTGACGTTTAATTAGCGGTTATAGAAAAGCGGTTCTGCTCCCGGCATTCTCCTGCGTTGCCGTCTTGCCAAGCGCCCCGGAAGGGCGCAAAATACTTTTTTATGCGACAAATTGGCATTGGCATTGCAGGATTCGGCACCATCGGGGTGGGCGTTTACAAGCATCTTGTCGGCAACCGCCGACTGCTGAGCGAACGGCTAGGCCTCGAGTTGACCGTCAAAAAAATTGCAGACCTGGACATCGAACGGCAACGCACCCCGATGCCGCCTCCGTCGCTTTTTACCAAGGATTGGCAGGATCTCATTGACGATCCGCAAGTGCAGGTGGTGGTGGAGTTGATGGGCGGCATCAAGGTGCCCTACAAGTTCGTCATGGCTGCCATAGAAAAAGGCAAGATCGTCGTCACGGCCAACAAGGCGCTGCTCGCCGAGCACGGCAAAGAAATCTTCGCCGCTGCCGCCGCCAAGCGCGTGCCGATCTTTTTTGAAGCCGCCGCTGCTGGAGGTGTGCCAATCATCAAGGCGCTCAAGGAAGCGTTCGTGGTGAACCACATCCGCTCCATGCACGGCATCATCAACGGCACGAGCAATTACATCCTCACCCGGATGACCCAGGCGGGCCTCGGCTTTGAGGAAGCTCTCAAGGAAGCACAGGCTGCCGGTTATGCGGAGGCCGACCCGACGCTCGACATCAACGGCTGGGACGCCGCGCACAAAGCGATCATCCTCGCCTCGCTCGCCTACGGCTTCTGGGTCAACGGCAAGGATATTCACGTTGAGGGCATCCAGAACATCACGGCGGCGGACATCGAGTTCGCCCAAAAGCTCGGCTACAAAATCAAGCTTCTCGCTGTCATCAAATCCAACGAGACCTGCGTGGAAAACTGCCCCGTCGAAGTGCGCGTCCACCCGACGCTCGTGCCGGAGTCCCACGTGCTGGCCTCCGTCAACGGCGTTTTTAATGCCATCGCGGTCCACGGCGATGTTGTCGGCGAAACCCTCTTCTACGGACGCGGTGCGGGCCAGGACGCCACGGCCAGCGCGGTCATCAGCGACCTTGCCGAAGCGGCGGTGGCGCTGGAAAACCCACGCCCCAACATCGGCTTCACCCCGCACAACCTCTACGGCAAATGCAAGCCAATCAGCGAAGTCGTCACCCCCTACTACCTGCGCCTCTCCGTCATTGACCGGCCCGGCGTGCTCGCCTTGATCTCCGGCATCCTTTCTGAGGAAAAGATCGGCATTTCCTCCGTCATCCAACCCGAGGCCCACGAGGAGGAGACCGTGCCGCTCGTGCTCATGCTCCATAATGCCGCACAGAGCCAGATGAATGCCGCCATCGCGAAGATCGCCGCGCTAGACTGCGTGAAACGCCCGCCGCAAGTGCTCCGCGTGGAAACCTTTGCCTGACCCTTTCCAAACTTTCAACCGCCTGTTCCCATGCTCCCATTCAAGACTCTCCACGACCGGGGCCTGATCGCCCGTTACCGCCAATACCTGCCCGTTACGAACGCGACCCCGGCGATCTCCCTCAACGAAGGCAACACGCCGCTCATCCACTCGCCCAAATTGAGCACGATGGTGGGGCGCAGCTGCAACGTCTTCATCAAATACGAAGGGCTCAACCCGACCGGTTCCTTCAAAGACCGCGGAATGACCGTCGCCATCTCCAAGGCAGTGGAAGCAGGCTCGAAAGCCGTCATCTGCGCCTCCACCGGCAACACCTCCGCCGCCGCCGCCGCGTATGCCGCTCGGGCAGACATCGACTGCATCGTGCTACTGCCCGCCGGAAAAATCGCGCTCGGCAAGCTCGCCCAGGCGTTCATGTATGGAGCCAAGGTCGTCGCCATCGAGGGGAACTTCGACGAAGCCTTGCGGCTCGTCCGCGAGATCGGCGAGACCGAACCGATCACCATCGTCAACTCCATCAATCCGCACCGGATCGAAGGCCAGAAGACTGCCTCGTTTGAGATTATCGAGGAACTCGGCGACGCCCCGCAGGTCCACATCCTGCCCGTCGGCAACGCCGGAAACATCAGCGCCTACTGGAAAGGCTACCGCGAATTTCACGCCCTCGGCAAAGCCACGCGCCTGCCGATGATGGTTGGCTTCCAGGCTGCCGGGAGCGCGCCGATTTTTTACAACAAAGTCATCGAAAATCCCGAGACCATCGCCACTGCCATCCGCATCGGCAACCCGGCGAGTTGGGATTTCGCCAACGCCGCCCTCAAGGACTCCGGCGGGGCGATTGATATTGTGGACGACAAGCGCATCCTCGCCGCCCAAGCCTGGCTCGCCGCAAAAGAAGGCATCTTCGTGGAGCCCGCCAGCGCCGCCTCCATTGCCGGATTGATGAAGTGTGTGCAAGGCGTGGAACCGGCCTTCAACTTCGGGCGCGTCCCGGACGGCAGCAGCATCGTCTGCACCGTCACCGGCCACGGCCTCAAGGACCCGGACGTCGCCAAAGAGCAGTGCAAAGACATCATCGCCGCGAAGGCGGATAAATCGGCGATTATGAAGTTGATTGGGAGATAGGGGTGAGTATGAATCGGAGCGTTCAGTAGCGAAGCTGGAGCTTGGGAACGAGGACAAATGAGCGATTTTTATACGCGCAAGCCAGTGGCAATTTGGCACATTATCTTTTACGGCATTCTCGCAGCGGCTGGGGTTGTGGCAGTTGGTTATTTTGAGAATGACCAGCGCTTGTATATTGCCGCCGCATTTTGCGGAGTTTTTATCGGTGGATTGGGTTTTGTTTTGAGTTGGGCGAGAGCCAACATCAAGCCCATCCAGACAGAACCAGGACAGCCCAAGCGTTATCCACAATGGGTTTATTGGATGTTTTGGGGAGGTCTTTGGGCCAGCATAGCCTTGAAGGCATGGGATGTTTTGTACAAAAAGTGATTTTGCCCGCATTCCCAAGCTGGAGCTTGGGAACGAGAGCAAAAATTGATCGGGCGGTAGGAAACGGACCTACTCCCCGATAATCTTCACCAACACGCGCTTGCGCCGTTTGCCGTCGAACTCCCCGTAGAAAATCTGTTCCCACGGGCCGAAGTCGAACTGGCCCTCCGTCACCGCCACGACCACTTCCCGGCCCATGATGGTCCGTTTGAGATGGGCGTCGGCGTTGTCTTCGTAGCCGTTGTGGTGGTATTGCGAATGCGGCTTTTCCGGCGCGAGTTTTTCCAACCACGCCTCGAAATCCTGGTGCAACCCCGCTTCGTCGTCATTGATGAAGACGCTGGCGGAGATGTGCATGGCGTTGACCAGGCAGATCCCTTCGCGGATGCCGCTTTCGCGCAGGGTGGCGTTCACCTGCGGGGTGATGTTGAGAAACTCGCGCCGCCGGGCGATGTCAAACCACAATTCCTTGCGGAAGGACTTCACGCTTTCGCTTTGGCTTCGGCCTTGAGCTGGCGCTCGGCTTCCACCCAGTCGCTGGTGGAATCGCCGGGAAGGCCGAGCTTATACCGTTTTTCGGCAATGAAATAGGCGCGCAGGGCGATATCGGCAGGAGAGATGCTCACGGCAGCAGAGCCGGTTTTGGTAACAGGCGCGGCTTTCACGCGGGTGCGCGCAGCAGGAGCTTTTGCGGGAGCCTTGGCTTTGGCTGGCTTTTTCGCAGCGGCTTTTTTAACAGGTTTGGAGGTGCCAGTTTTGGCATCCAGTTCCACAGGTTTTGGAGTGATCGGTTTCTTCGCCATAAGGGTTTCCTTTGTATTTGCGTTCAGCCTGAGGGTGCTTGATTATATGCGGTCTTCCACTCTCTCGCAATCGAATTTCTTGGGTTGCATTTCCTCCAAAGCAGGGCTCAATTACCCCACCTTCCCACTTCTATGAAACCCCTGGTTCCCGTCTTTATTGTGGTTGCGCTGGCCTTTCCGCTCTTCGCCGGAGCCGATGTGGTTTTTCAAAACAGTTTTGAATCGCCTTCCGTAAAGACCCGGACGCCGAAAGCTGCCGGGGGCGATATTTCCAAAGCTGATCCCGCCCACCCGGAGGAAAAACCGTTTTGGCTGCACTTCGGTGACCAGCCGAATATCGGGGCCACAGGCGGCAGCATCATCGCCGGGGTGACGAACGAGGTGGCGCGAACGGGAAGCCAGTCGCTTTTTATCGAAGCCTCCCAATTGAGCGCTCCCTATATCGGGGCGTTTTTTTCGACCCGGCCCCTCCCCATCGAGGGCGGAAAATACTACAAGATCACGCTCTGGGGACGCAATGACACGAAAAAGCCGCTCATCCGCGCGGCGGCGCAGCTTTTCCTGAAAATGCAGATCGATTTCTTCACGGACGAAGGCAAGACCGAAACCGGGGACACCCAATACTTGCTCCAGCCGTTGCCCGGCGGCAAGGGCTACGCGTCCACCTTCGTTCCAACGTCATGGCAGCCCGTGGGACTCCATTTTGGCGCGCCGCCCAAGGCGAAATTCATGGTGGTCAGCTTCCGGTGCGATTCGAGCGCGGAGAAGGGAGCCATCACTGGCTGCATATATTTCGACGATCTCACCTTGGAAACCGATCTGCCAAATGCCGCCGACGCTTTGCTGGAACAGCTCAAAAAGGAAGCCGAAGCCGACTACCCGGAGGATAAACCGGCCCCCAAAACAGGCGACATGAAGGAGGCGGCGATGGACTCGTCGAACGAAGCCGAGGATCCGCCCTCGCCGGACGACACCAACGTGAACACCCTGCCCCGTCCCACTCCGAAGCCGCAAGCGGCTCCCTCCCCGGTAGGTAAAGTTTTTTCCTTTCCAGCCAAACCCTAATGGGAGGGCATTTCGCGGGGAAGGCAGACATGAGACTCCCTCTCCCCCCTGTTTTAAGATCAGCCAAGGCTTGCCTTTTTTCGCCGCTCGGCTGACATGAGGGCGATGCACGCTTTCCTCGACCAATTTCACGCTTTCCTCGCCCTTTGGTTCAACCACATTGATCAGTGGGGTTACTGGGGGATCATTCTCTTGATGGCCATGGAAAGCTCCATCTTTCCCGTGCCCAGCGAGGTCGTCATCCCTCCCGCTGCTTTCTATATCTGCAAGGGAGAGATGAGCTTCTGGGGCATCGTGCTCGCGGGGACCATCGGCTCGTATCTCGGCTCCACCATCACCTACTGGATTTCCCGCTGGCTGGGGCGCGCGGTGGTGATTCGCTGGGGTAAATACTTCTTCATCAGCGAACAGAAGCTGGAAATGGCGGAACACTGGATGCACCGCTACGAGGCGGGGGGCATCTTCTTCGCCCGGTTGCTGCCGGTAATCCGCCACCTCATTTCCATCCCCGCAGGGATTGTTCGCATGAATTTCGGCATGTTCTCGCTCATGACCACCGTGGGCGCATTCCTCTGGTGCGTGGTGCTCGCCTGGCTGGGCACAGAGGCCTATAAAGCCAACCCAAACCTGATCAACGACTCCAAGGAGATGGTGCAATTCATCAAACACCAGTCCCACTGGATTGTCATCGGTGCCGCCGCGCTGGCCGGGCTCTACTTTGTGGTGTTGAAACTCACGGCCAAGCCGGGGAAAGCCTGCTGCTGCGCGGAACCGGTGGAGTAATTTCGCCGCAAAAAGGCGCAAAGGGGAGAGACGCAGAGATAACACCTCGCTCTCTTTGCCCTTGATCCATTGGCATTCCCGCCTCAATTTCTTCTCTCAACTTTCAACTTTTACCTCTCCACTTTCCCATGGCCGACGCACCTGAACGCAAAACTCTGGATCAACGCCAGCAAATGACCGACATCGAACGGCTGCGCCACTCCGCCGCGCATGTGCTGGCCACCGCCATCCTCCGCATCTGGCCCGACGCCCAGTTCGCCGCCGGGCCCGCCGTGGAAAACGGCTTCTATTACGATGTGGATCTCTCCCACCGGATCACACCCGAGGATTTCGAGAAGATTGAGGCGGAGATGAAGAAGGAGACCAAGGCCAACCACGTCTTCGAGCGCAAGGTCGTGAGCCGTGCGGAAGCGCTGGAACTCGCCCAACAGGGACGCCTCGGCGCGCTCTCCGAGCGCGGCACCCCGTCGGTGTTCAAGATCGGCAACCTGGAGGAAATCCCCGAAGGCGAGGAGATCAGCCTCTACCAAAACGGCGACTTTGTGGATCTCTGCGCCGGGCCGCACGTCATGCGCACGGGGAACATCGGCGCGTTCAAGCTCACCCATGTCGCCAGCGCCTACTACAAGGGCGACGAGAACAACCCGCAACTCCAGCGCATCTACGGCACGGCTTTCAAGAACAAGACCGAGATGGAAGCCTACTTCACGATGCTGGAGGAGGCCAAAAAGCGCGACCACCGCAAGCTCGGCAAGGAGATGGAGCTTTTCTGCTTTGACGACGATGTCGGCCCCGGCCTCCCGCTCTGGATGCCCAACGGCACGGTCTTGATCGAGGAACTCGAAAAGCTGGCGAAGGAGACGGAGTTTGCGGCAGGGTATGACCGCGTGCGCACTCCGCATTTGGCACGCGAGAACATGTACCTCACCAGCGGGCATTTGCCGTATTACGCAGAGAGCATGTTTCCACCGATGGAACTTATCGAAGACAACGCTGCGCGAACTCAGTTGAATCAAGCTACCGAAAACCTAAGAAAAACCTCGTCCGCTTGGTTTGGACAACTTTTTCCTAATCGTGATCAACTTCACGAAGATATCGCAAAAGGGAAATCTTTTGATGAGTTATTTGAAGACCACTTACGAACTCTATCTCCAGATCAAAGTCAGACTGTGATGGCAAATCTGGCTCATTTTGGAGCCATAAGTGTCTTTGGAGTAGGCACAACCCAACCTGACCGCTACTACCTCAAAGCCATGAACTGCCCGCACCACCACAAGATTTTTGGTGCCGTGCCGCGCAGTTACCGCGATCTCCCGTTGCGCCTCGCCGAATACGGCACCTGCTATCGCTACGAGCAATCGGGCGAGCTGTTCGGCCTCATGCGCGTGCGCTCCATGCAGATGAACGATGCCCATCTCTACTGCACCGAGGAGCAGTTCGAGAGCGAGTTCAACGCCGTCAACGAGATGTATTTGAAATACTTCAAAATCTTCGGCATCGACAAATATCTGATGCGCTTCTCCACGCACGATCCGGCCAAGCTCGGCCAGAAATTCGTGGACCAGCCGGAGCTTTGGAAGAAGACCGAGGACATGGTGCGCAACGTCCTCATCAAGAGCGGCATCAACTTCGTCGAAGTCCCCAACGAAGCCGCCTTCTACGGGCCGAAGATCGACGTGCAGGTCTGGAGCGCCATCGGGCGCGAGTTCACGATCGCCACCAACCAGGTCGATTTCGCCGTGCCCGCCCGGTTCGGCCTCGTCTATAAAGACAAGGACAACACCGAAAAGACGCCGCTCTGCATCCACCGCGCGCCGCTCGGCACGCACGAGCGCTTCATCGGCTTCCTCATCGAGCATTACGCCGGGAACTTCCCGCTCTGGCTCGCGCCCGTGCAAGTGCGCGTGCTGCCGCTGGGCGACGAAGAACCGCTCGTGGAATACGCGCGCGGCATCCAGGCCGAACTGCGCGCCGCAGGCATCCGCGCCGAGATCGACGCCACCAGCAACAACATCAAGGGCAAGGTGCTCCAAGCCGAAACGGCGAAGGTCCACACCATGCTCGTCGTCGGCAACCGCGACCTCGAAGCCGGGAACGTGAGCGTGCGCGTCCACGGCCAGGGGAACCTCGGCGCGAAGCCGCGCGCGGAAGTCATCGCGGACATCATCGCCGCCGCCAAAGAACGCCGGGCGTAGGGATTTGCCACTTTGAAACCTTTTCGCAATCTCGGCCAGACCCGCACCCCAGACGGCTCGCAGTTCTCGCTCCACGAGCACGACGGCGAGTATTTCCTGAAGCTCAACGGACGGCAACTGATGAGCACCACCTCCACCACCTCGGAGTTGCTGCTGGCGCAGTTGCCCTGCAAATGGCTCGGAAAAACCCCGCACGCCCGCGTGCTCATCGGCGGACTCGGCCTGGGCTACAGCCTCCGGCGGGTGCTCGAACTCGTCTGCCCCAGTGCCACAGTGGAAGTCGCCGAACTGCTGCCCGAGGTCGTCGCCTGGAACCGCGAGTTCCTGGGCGCGGTGAACGGCGCGTTGCTGGACGATCCGCGCGTCAAGGTCATCGTGGGCGACGTCTTTGACGTCATCCGCCGCGCGAAGAATGCCTGTTACGACGCCATCCTGCTGGATGTCGATAACGGCCCGACCTCCTTCGTGCAGGAGAAAAATTCACGCCTCTACGACCGCCGCGGCTTCGGCCTCATCTCGCGGACCCTCAAGCCCGGCGGCAAAGTCGCTTTCTGGTCCGCCTGCGAAGAGCCCGGTTTCATCCAAAGCCTCTCCTACGCCGGATTCAAAGCCGAAGCCGTCCCGTCGAAAGCCAACGAACACGCGAAACGCGACGCCCACGTGATCTACGTGGCAGAGCACAAGACCGCGACCGATGCCCCCGAACCCGTTGAGCCCGCGCACGGCGGTCGTGGCAAACATCATCCCTTCCGCCGAAAATCGTAAGGGGATTTTTTCGGTTGGCTGCTGTCGCTGCTCACGCGTTCGCCCGAATTTTGACTTGAGCCCCTGTGAAGCTGCCATAGCATCGTTCTCAGCGTTTGACGCGTCCATGAAACATCCCATTTTTGCTGCTGGGTTTCTTCTGTTTTGCTTTTCGGTTTCCGGGTCCCTGCTTTTGGCAAGCGACGCCGGTTCACCTTCCCCTCATGCGTCTGCGGTTCCCGCCGAGATCCCGAAAGTCGAGCTCGCCGCCGCGCCCGAAGCGAGTGAACCGCTCTTTTTGATCCGCCTGATCGAGGAGCTTTACATGGAGTGGCCTGAGACGGTTGACCAAGGGAAAAGCCTTCAAACCAAGCTCGGCGACCTGCGCGCCCGGAGCTACCTCCATAGCGAAAACATCAAAGGGCGCAAACTCGAGGAGCCGCTCGCGCCGCTGTATGACAAATTCCTGACCATGGTCCGCGCGTATATCAATTCGCTCGATGACGCCAAGTTCATCAACAAAAAGGCGACCGAAGGGAGGGGCTGGGATTTCGCCCAGGGAGTGGGTGGCATCGCCGCCGGAGCGGCGCGGGTTTTTCTCGTGGGCGACATGCTCACCGGCTATTCCGACGTGACGGGCGGAGCGTCCGGCGCGTTCCGTCCCGGCGAGGCCCGCTCAGCGGAGAAAGAGAAGGCGCTCACGGGCATCCTGCGCCAGCGGGATGAAAATCTCTCCAACTTCATCGGCTCGCTCCAGAATGCAGCCTTCATGCTTACCGACAAATACCACTGGCCCAAGGGATCCGCGGGTTGCCTCGCGCCGAAAGAGGATCGGGAGGCATTCCAGAAAATCGTCGCCCTTTACAATCCGGCCAAACCGCGCGAGGCGCAGGTCGCCCTCGCCCAATTCGCCGAGGAGGCCAAGGATCAGCGCCCCAACGACCCGCTCGTCATCGTCTGGTATTTCGAATTTCTGCCGCTGCTCAAGGAGCGTCCGCCCGAGGAAATGCTGGCTCGTGCCGCCGACGCCCGGCGCGCCGCAACGCTGGTCCCCACCCCCTCCATTTACGACAGCTACCGCGCCAAGCTCCTCTACACGGCAGCAACGCTCACCACCGAAGCGGTGCGCAAGAAGATGGCAGCCAATGGAGAAAGCTGGAGTACCTGCTCTGACCCGGCCACAGCCGCGCAAGCGGTGGGGCTCTGGGATGCTTGCTTGAAGCTCTTCCCGCGCGGCGATCCCACCGGCGAGATGGAGGAGCAGCGCGGCTGGGCGCTGGCCGCCTGCGGGCATTACAAGGAAGCGCTTGCGCAAACGCGGGCAGTGCAGGGGAAACGCGGAGGCAACGCGGCTTTCACCCTCAATCTGGCCGCATTCCAAAGTCTGTCTGGCAACCTGGAGGATGCGAGCGCGAGCCTCAAACTTCTTTTCGGCAAGTATGCCTACCAGGACATCATCAAAATCAAGAAGGACCCCGACTTCCAGCCGCTGCGCGACGCACATTGCGAGCCCTACACCGCGCTGGTCCGCCCCCACTGCGCGCTGAGTATTGACCTCGGCTGGAAAACCGGGCGCACGCTGACGCTCGGGATCGGCTTCGGCACCGACGATGTGATTGTGACCAACAAATCGCCCTACCCACTCACCCATGTGCATGTGAGCGGCCACGTGGTGGACGCGAAGAAGAAGGAAAGGCCGCTCGACCTCAAGGTGGAAAGCATCAAACCGGAGGCGTCCCACAAATGGGAAAAGGTTTTCACGCTACCGCGCGGCGAATTCAACACGGATGCGGTAAAGATTGAGTGCGACCAGACAGAAGGGGACGCAGAACCAGCCAGCGTGGAATTTACGAAATTGTGAACGGACTCAACTCTTGGGAATAGAGGTCTTTTGTGAACCAACCGGGACCGGTGAAGGTGTTTTCGCGCCACTGCGCCGTGGTGCCAGCGGGCAAGCGGAGCGTCATGCGATGGGATTCGATGGAAACCTCGATGTCCCCATGCGGCGTGGGCACCGTAGCGCAAGCCCATTGGAGGGAACCGAGCCGGGGCTCCACCGTAAAGCGTGCCCAGCCATCCGCGATCGGACGCAAGCCCAATATCTCCGAAGGAAGAAACGCCGCCGGGCCCGAGCTCCAGGCGTGACAAAGGCTTTTGGCAAAGGGCCGACCATAAAAGGCGTAAGCTTCATCGCCCTTTTGCGCCGCATCGTAAGCTTCCCAGAACGTCGTGGCTCCGCAGTCGAGCATCGCGCCCCAATACGTATTCACACGCTCGAGCATGGAGTCGATTGCTCCCAAATGCCCCAAGGCGATGTTTTCAAATCCGGCCATGTAGGGAGTGCCCACCGGGTTGGCCTCCTGACCCAAAAGCATGGCGCAAATAGCATCCCTTTGATCCGCATTGGCCAGCCCGGAGATCACCGCCAGAAGACTGGCATGGCGCGAAGGGCCCGAGGCGCTGTCGGGACTCCCGCGCCAGTAGCAGTCTTGCTCATTCCAAGCGCGGGCATAGAGCACTTCGCTCAGTGCATCCGCGTTTTTCTTCCACCGAGCCGCAGAGGCTTTATCGCCCATGCGAGTTGCGAGTTCCACTCCGCTGCGTTGAGCCCACCACCAGAGCATGTCCAAGGAGGTCAGTTTGTCGGCTTCGACCCAGTCTATGAACAACCACCATTCGGGAGTCGGCTGAAAGAGGCCGTCCTCATCACAGCGGGCCGTCAACCGGTCGAGCGTGTCTTTAATCCTCGGCCAATCGTTGCGCAAGTGAGCCACATCGCCGAAATATTTCTGATACTGATCCTGTGCAATGACCCACCACATTGAGTAGTCAACAATGCCGTTGATATCAGCCTGCGCGATACCCGCCCTTCCGAGCGCGGTGAGACTGCGACGAACGATTTCCCCGTTGCCAAAAGCATAGGCATCGGCCATCAAGCTCATAACCAGGTCGCCAGTCCAGGGCAGGCGATCGCGTTTGACCCCGTCGATTAAAAAATCTTGCCGGCAGAGCCGCAGCGTATAGGCGCTGTTCATCCATATCCGCGTAAGCCCTTCATCGGAGCAGGCAAACGCGCCCCGATACTGTGCAGGGTGGAATAAGGCGCGACATTCTATATTGGTCGGTTCGCCACCGGTAATGCGGAGGTAACGCAACGCCATCGGATGTTCGCTAATCCAGCATCCCTCCCCATTGGGTTTGATGGCGGGCGATTGCTCAAAGTGATCGGGATCGCTATTCCGCGCTTCAGCAATGGATTCGCCTACGAAAAGGGCCGGCTGGCCCGAACACTGAAACGAGATGCGTCCGAACAGTTCACAGCCCAAGTCAAACAAATCCCCTTGTCTGCTCAGCGGCTTGAGAACGACCTCCTGCAATTCCAAGTGATGAGGTGGCACGCCGGAACGGGTTTGAGGAAAGGCGCTCGCCTCGGTGAAGTCGCTCCCATCGGCGCTCCAGCGCCACGAGGCAAGATCGGTGGAAAAAGGGCCGCTCTCAATCAAAAGCGCTGGGGGCGCACCATCGCTGGATGAGAGATCCACACGCAAAGTTTGAGCCGTCGCAGGCAAATCCTTTGGGCATTCGATGCGGTGCGATTTCTCCATTGCGGCCCCGCGATAAATAACCCGCTCTCCCAAGCTGACAACCACATCGCCGACGGCGCGCAGATCAATCGCGCCTGGCAGCGGTTGGTCGGGGGCGAGCGTGGTTTGGAAGGAGCCTTTGGGAGAGGCTTCATGGAACATTCCGGGATAGCCAACCTTCAATTTTGCGGCATCTTTGCGTTGGCGTAACACTTGCAGCCGCCAACATTCCAGCTCCGCCTGACCATAGAGCCAGGATGCGGCGTCCTCCTTGATATCTGGCTCAGGAACCAGCTTTTTGGCGTTATAGACTGGGTCAATCACTGCGAAGCGCGACTTTTCATGAGCGTCCGAGAGTGGGGTGGTCGTCGAGGGCGTATCAGAGTGGGAGACGGTTCTGGACAACATGGGGCGTGTAGTATCGGGAATTGCAGTGATTGAGGGGGGATGAAGTTTGAGCAAACCCTTTCAGGGCTCCACACGCAACCATTACTTCGGCCTTCCCTGCCCGTGTAAATCGTTGATAATCAGACTGGCGGTGCAGTAAAGCCGAACCAAAATGATCACTCTGTATTCGCTGATACAAGCTTTTTACAGGGAGTTTGGGCCAAAAACGGGGATTTTTGGCATTTTAAACCAAAGCGATGGCTCTCAATGCCCGCCATTAGGGGGCTTGAGAAGAAAATTCCCTATTCCCTGTTTCACGAAATATCAGGGAACTTAGCCAACCTTCTTCTAGGTGCTGATTATAGCTGGATAACCAAACCGGTCAACTTGCCTATCCTCGCCAAGATCGATCTGCACGACCGTATCCCCAAGCTTGTCTAGGACGGGGCGTCGAACCCAATTTCCTAGCGATTGATACCCGAAAAAAGATTCCTGTTGCTAATAACCCGATAAAGCACCCCTTTTTCCAAGGTCATAAACTCCAGCACGCCGTCTTTGCGGAAAACCGGCTCACACACAAGGCCAGTGTATTTAGGCACCGACTTCCCGTCCATTATTACAAACGGTTGCCCATTCACCCCCGCCCGATAGGTTACGTGCTTGCCATCCGGGCTGAAAACCGGATTGCCCACTCCTTCATATTTCTCACTCGCTTTGCCATCCACCATCACAACCCATTTATTGTCTTTATACGCCCCATAGGCCAAGTGGCTGCCATCCGCGCTGAATACCAAGGAACTGGCTATAACCTTTTGAAATGCCGGATCGGGTTTGTCATCCACCACCACAAACTGCCGATCGTTTTCCTCCGCTACATAAGCCAGGCGCTTCCCATCGGCGCTTAATACGGGGGGCTGCACCTTGTCGTAGGCAGGGCCGAGTTTGTCGTCATCCATAAGCAGCCACTTATTTCCCTTTCTCACCACATAGGCGACACGCTTGCCGTCAGCGCTTAATTTCAAAGAACCCGGCAGGATTACCTCCTGCTCCGGCCCGCTCTGCCCATCCACCATCACAAAACGCTTTGCTCCCTTTTCCACAGCATAGGCCACATGATTGCCATCGGCGCTGAACTGGATCGTGTCTTTGATGATTCCACCGTAACCCTCGCCGGGTTGCCCATCCACCACCACAAATTGCTGGCCATCACTCTGCATCGCATACGCCAGGCGTTTGCCGTCCGCGCTGAAAACCAAGGATTGCTTTAGTATTTGGTCGTAGGGAGGACCAGCCTTCCCATCCACCACCACGAACTGTTTGTTGTCTTTTTCCGCTGCATACGCCACGCGTTGTCCGTGCGCACCGAAAACCGGCAGGCTGATCACTTGATCGTAGGGAGGACTGCTTTTCCCGTCCACTATCACAAACCAGTCTCTGCCCTTTCTTGCCGCATACAACATGTGAGAGGCGTCCTCGCTTAAAGCGAGGCTGTCTTCAAGAATCCCATCCCATTGGGGACCACTCACCCCTCCGGTTACCACGAACCACTGATCCTCTTTACGAGCTGCATACGCCATCTTCTTGAGATCACCGCTAAAGACTGGCATCCTTTCGAGAATCGAGTCGTATTCCGGCTCTGGCTGCGCATTGCACACAACCATCTGGGAACCGAGCGTTTTGCCAGCGCACACATAGGCCAGCATACATCCCTCAGGCGCAGAAACTCGTGCTGACCAGTAGTTTTTTGTCGTCGCTTCCCCCAATCGCTCCGCAGTGAAGTCGGTCTCATCCATCGCTGTAGCTCCATGTACGACCAAAATAGCGGCGCAAAGCAGGCTCGCGATGCGCCAACAGAGTTTCGTGGGATGTCTCGTCATGCGGCATGCTTGCTTGGACACCCAATCCGCAGCAAGCCAAATCGTTCTCCCTGAAAACACCCCTGTTTTTGGGCAGCGAATCCCGGTAAGCCGTGGGAGAACGACCCGCGATGCGCAGAAAGCTGCAGTTGAAATGGGTGACTGTGACCAGATTTTCTGGTAACGCCCGAATATCCTCAGCGAGAACACGTGATCGAATCACTGGCTATATTTTTCAAAATTGTAACTTTTCCAGATGCGCCACTCCTGTAAAATTTACCGCATGAAATCAAGAGTCACGCAGAGATTCTCTTCCTCATTCTATCTTTCCCTTCTCACCATTTTTTTCGGTTGGTCCCCCCTACAAGCCGATGAGTTTAACTTGGAAAAAGCCAAAGCTGCAGCCGACAAAGGCGATGCCGAAGCGCAGTTCCTGGTGGGCAGAGCTTATGAAAGAGGAGAAGGCGTGCCGAAGGACGATTCCAAAGCCGTGGAATACTACCGCAAAGCAGCGGAGCAGGGTGATGCCAAGGCTCAAGATAAACTGGGATGGATGCTGGCCCGTGGTCAGAGTGTGCCGAAGGACACCAAGGAAGCCGCAAAATGGTATGAGAAGGCGGCACAGCAGGGTCTTTCCTCTGCCCAAGCTCACCTGGGCGAAATTTACTATTTCGGAGATACCGGTGAAAAGAACTACCCGGAAGCAGCCAAGTGGCTCACAAAGGCAGCCGGAGCAGGCGATGCCTGGTCCCAAAACATCCTGGGGGTGATGTATGAAAACGGCTATGGCGTCCCGATGAATCCAGCGGAGGCGTGCAACTGGTATCGCAAAGCGGCGGAACAAGGGGATAGGAAAGCGCAAAGCAATCTCGGACGTATGTATTTCGTGGGTTCCGGTGTCAAACAAGACAAGGCGAGAGCTTACCAATGGTTGACGCTTTCGGCAGATCAAGGAGAAGTTACCGCCGACCATTATCTGACCGAATACCAAGCGG
>Ga0316232_1000167_pt1 | contig 111304 bp, 94 predicted proteins | sample TBHtaG_FD_206006 | JGI IMG/M metagenome (GOLD analysis project Ga0316232, IMG submission 206006) | Freshwater microbial communities from Trout Bog Lake, Wisconsin, USA - TBH18025_13 | ecosystem: Environmental > Aquatic > Freshwater > Lake > Hypolimnion/Profundal zone | place: USA: Wisconsin...
AGGAGATCTCCAGGTTCTCGAACACCGTCAGGTCGTCGTAAATCGACGGCGTCTGGAACTTGCGGCCGACGCCGGCCTGCACGATGGCGCTCTCGGAGAGCTTGGTCAGCTCCTGGCCCTTGTACTTGATCGAGCCGCCGCTGGCCTTGGTGCGCCCGCAGATCAGGTCGAGGACCGTGGTCTTGCCGGCGCCGTTCGGGCCGATGATCACCCGGATCTCGTCGGGCTCGACGTAGAACGACACGTCGTTGACCGCCTTGAACCCGTCGAAGGAGACCGTCAGCGCCTCGACGGCGAGGAGATGGTCGGGCGGCGCGGACTCGGCGCCGACCACGGGGGAGGAGAGGATCGCGGCGTTCATGGGATGCTCACTCGGCCGGAGTGCCGTGGGGCGGGACGATGGCGGGCGGCGGGGCGCGCAGGCCCTTCACCCGGCGGGTGAGGCGCGGCTCGATCTGCTCCCGCCAGATGCCGGCGAGGCCGTTCGGGAAGGCCAGCACCACGGCGATGAACAGGGCGCCGAGGCCGAACAGCCAGAGATCCGGGAAGCTCTCGGAGAAGCTGGTCTTGGCCCAGTTGACCAAGAGCGTGCCCCAGACCGCGCCGAACAGCGACAGCCGCCCGCCGACTGCGGCGTAGATCACCATCTCGATCGACGGGACGATGCCCACGAAGGAGGGCGACATGAACCCGACCTGCAGGGTGAACATCGCGCCGCCGATCGCCGCGAGTCCGGCCGCGAAGCAGAAGGCGAAGACCTTGAACCCGGCCACCGAGTAGCCGGAGAAGCGGACCCGGTCCTCCTTGTCGCGCATGGCGACGAGGATCCGGCCGAGCTTCGACTTCTTCACGTATTGCGCCGCCAGGATGCAGGCGATCAGCAGGCCGCCGTTGACGAAGTACAGGATGGTCTTGGCGCCGTCGGTGCGGATATCCCAGCCGTGGAGGGTGCGCAGGTCGGTGATGCCGTTGATGCCGCCGGTATAGCCCTGCTGGCCGACGATCAGGATCGTCAGGATCGCGGCGATCGCCTGGGTTATGATGGCGAAGTAGGTGCCGCCGACCCGGCGTTTGAACATCGCGAAGGAGATCAGCATCGCGAACAGGACCGGGACGGCGACCACCAGGATCAGCGTCAGCGGCAGGCTCTTGAACGGCAGCCAGAACCAGGGGAGGGCGGTGATCTGGTTCCAGTCCATGAAGTCCGGGATGCCGGGCGTCGACTGGATTTTGGTGTTGGCGACGCTCGAAGCTTCGAGCTTCAGGTACATCGCCATGCAGTAGCCGCCCAATCCGAAGAAGACGCCCTGGCCGAGGGAGAGGATGCCGGCATAGCCCCAGCAGATCACCAGCCCGAGGGCGACAAAGGCGTAGGTCAGGTACTTGCCGACGAGGTTGAGGCGGAACGCGTCGAGTGCCAGCGGCAGGATCACCAGGATCACCCCGGCCAGCAAAGCCAAGCTGAGCCACTCCACCGGCTTCATGAACGGATTGTCGTTCACGGTGACGGATTTGGTGAGGGTCTGGACGGGGTTGGTCATCGTGACAACGATCCTCAGCGCCGGACCTTGAGGGTGAAGAGGCCCTGGGGCCTCAGCATCAGGATGCCGACCACCGCGAGCAGGGTGATCACCTTGGCCATCGAGCCGGAGAGGAAGAATTCCAGGGTCGACTGCGTCTGAGAGATCGAGAAGGCCGACGCGATGGTGCCCAAGAGGCTCGCGGCGCCGCCGAACACGACGATCAGGAAGGTGTCGACGATGTAGAGCTGGCCCGAGGTCGGCCCGGTCGAGCCGATCATCGTGAAGGCCGAGCCCGCGATGCCCGCGATGCCGCAGCCGAGGCCGAAGGTGGTGCGGTCGACCCTCTCGGTATCGATGCCCACCGCCCCCGCCATGGCGCGGTTCGACATCACGGCGCGGACCTGCTGGCCGAAGCGCGAGCGGAAGATCAACAGCGCGACGCTGACGGTGATCAGGATGGTGACGGCCATGACGAACAGGCCGTTGATCGGGATCTCGATCGTGTCGGTGACCTGCACCGAGCCGATCAGCCAGGACGGCAATTCGACCCCGACCTCGCGGGCGCCGAAGATCGACCGGTAGGCCTGCTGAAGGATCAGCGAGAGGCCCCAGGTGGCGAGCAGCGTGTCGAGGGGGCGCTTGTAGAGGAACCGGATCAGGCTCCATTCCACCAGCATCCCTAACGCCCCGGAGGCGACGAACGCCAGGCCCATCGCGATAAAGAAGTAGATTGGGAAGAGGGCGGGCAGGTAGGTCTGGAAGAAACTCGAGCAGAGATAGGTGACGTAGGCGCCGAGGATCATGAACTCCCCGTGGGCCATGTTGATCACACCCATCTGGCCGAAGATGATCGCGAGCCCCAGCGCCATCAGCAGGTAGACGGAGAACAGGATCAGGCCGGCAAAACCCTGCATGGCGAAGATCGCGCCGAGGTCGCCGAGGGAATAGTCGCCGAGCATATTCTTGTTCTCCGATCCAAGCCGCGATCCGCTCTCGGCGGATGCCGTGGTCCCACTCAGATCACCTCATCCTGAGGTGCTGGAGCGCAGCGGAGGCCTCGAAGGAGGGCTCCAGTAGTTGCGCGGGTCCTGGAGGGCTCCTTCGAGGCAGGGCGATCGATGATCGCCCTGCACCTCAGGATGAGGTCGCGTGTTGAAGACGCGTGTTTCGCGCGACTACTGGTACCCCTTCGGGAATGGATCCGGCTTGATCAGCTCGGGACTGGTGTAGACGATCTCGAACTGCCCATCCGGCTTGGCCTTGCCGACCCGGGTCTTCGACCAGAGGTGATGGTTTTCGTCGATCTTGACGTAGCCCTCCGGTGCGCCCTTGAACTCGAGGCCCGGTGACGCCGCCACCACCTTGTCGACGTCGAACGAGCCGGCCTTCTCGCAGGCCATCTTCCACAGGTACGGCCCGAGATAGGCCGCCTGCGTCACGTCGCCGATGACGGTCTTCTCGCCCCACATCTTCTTGAAGGCGGCCACGAAAGCCTTGTTGTTCTCGTTCTGGATCGACTCGAAGTACTTCATGCAGGCGTAGGCCCCGGCGATGTTCTCGCCGCCGATGCCGTCGATCTCGTCCTCGGTGACCGAGATCGTCATCAGCACCTGCTTGGACAGGTCGATGCCGGCCGCCTTGAACTGTTTGTAGAACGCCACGTTCGAGCCGCCAACCACGTCGGCGAAGATCACCTTCGGCTTTGTGAGCTTGATCTTGTTGATCACCGAATTGAACTGCGTGTGGCCGAGCGGGAAGTATTCCTCGCCCACCACCTTGCCCTTGAGCACGTTCTCGACATGCTTGCGGGCGATCTTGTTGGAGGTGCGCGGCCAGATGTAGTCCGAGCCGATGAAGTAGAAGCTGTCGCCGCCCTTCTCCTTGTGGACCCAGTCGAGGCCCGCGAGGATCTGCTGCGTCGCTTCCTGGCCGGTGTAGAAGACGTTCTTCGACTGCTCCAGGCCCTCGTAGAAGGTCGGGTAGTAGAGCAGGCCGTTATACTGCTCGAAGACCGGCAGCACCGCCTTGCGCGAGGCCGAGGTCCAGCAGCCCATCACGGCCGCGCAATGGTCGTTGACGAGGAGCTTCTTGGCCTTCTCGGCGAAGGTCGGCCAATCGGAGGCGCCGTCCTCCTGGATGATCTTGATCTTGCGGCCGAGCACGCCGCCGGCATCGTTGATCTGCTGGATCGCGAGCTTTTCCGCTTCCTGCGCACCCGTCTCGGAGATCGCCATGGTGCCGGTGATCGAGTGTAGGATGCCGACGGTCACCTCCGTGTCGGTGACCGCGAGGCCGGTGGTGTTCACGGCCGAGGTCGGGGCCGCGGCCCATGCGCCGCGCGGCATCAGCGCCAGCGCCGGGGCGCCGGCCAGCCCCATGAGCAGCCTGCGCCGCAGTGGCGAGCGCAAGCCGTGATCGGCGCCGGTATCGATGTCGTCTGCCATCTGCCTGACCCTGTTGGCGTCCGGGTCTTGAGAGACGACCCGGATCGACGAGCGCAGGCTAGGTCCGGTGTTGCGCTGCGGCCTATACGCGATTTTGCGTATGGCGATACTCTTGCATGCGCTGCACCATCGCGGCGCAATCGTGTGAGGTTATGCCGGTCTTGGGCGCGAACTGCAGGCTCGCCGCTCGAATACTGAGGGGTTCGCGCGCGCGCGGGCTCGCGGCGTCATGACCGGTGTGCAGCGCATCATCCCGATCCGCCGCGATTACAACCGCTTCGTCGCCGACGAGACCCTGGAGGATTACGCCCTCCGCTTCACCGCCAAGAAGGCGCGGCGCTGGTCCGGTTTCGAGGTGGCGCAGACGGCGCTCGGCTCGGTCTCGTTCCTGGCGCTGGAGGCGATCGGCGGCACGCTGGCCCTGACCGCCGGCTTTTCCAACACCCTGGCGGCGGTGCTGTTCGTCGGCCTGATCATCTTCGCCACGGCGATCCCGATCACGGTCTATGCCGCCCGCTACGGCGTCGACATGGACCTCCTGACCCGGGGCGCCGGGTTCGGCTATCTCGGCTCGACGGTCACGTCGCTGATCTACGCAAGCTTCACGTTCCTGTTCTTCGCCATCGAGGCGGCGATCATGGCGCTGGCGCTGCAGCTCTGCTTCGGGCTGCCGCTCGGGATCGGCTACCTGCTCTGCGCGGGCGCGGTGATCCCGCTGGTGGTCTACGGAATTCGCCTGATCAGCCGGTTCCAGATCTGGTCGCAGCCGCTCTGGATCGGCTTGAGCCTGCTGCCGCTAATCTTCGTGGCCGCGCAGGGGGCTGAGCCTCTGCGCGCCCTGGTGCGCTTCCCGGGCCTCGACGGCGAGGCCGGCTTCGACCTCGCCCGGTTCGGGCTCGCCACCGGCGTCCTCCTGGCGCTCCTTGCCCAGGTCGGCGAGCAGGTCGATTTCCTGCGGTTCGTCCCCGAGCCGAAGGGTCCGCGCGACCGTCGCTGGTGGCTGCCGGTGCTGGCCGGGGGCGCCGGCTGGATCCTGCCCGGGATGCTCAAGATCCTGCTGGGCGCCGCGCTGGCGGTGCTGGCGCTCGGCCACGGCGTGCCGCCCGAGCACGCGGCCGAGCCAACCCGCATGTACGCAGTGGCGTTCGGGTACCTGACCGGGGAGGGGAGCCGGGCGGCTCTGCTGCTGACCGGACTGTTCGTGCTGGTCTCGCAGCTCAAGATTAACCTGACCAACGCCTATGCCGGCTCGATCGCGTGGTCGAACTTCTTCTCCCGGCTGACCCACAGTCATCCCGGCCGGGTCGTCTGGCTGGTCTTCAACGTCGCCATCGCGCTGCTCCTGATGGAGCTCGGCATCGACAGGACCATCGAGAGCACGCTGCCGCTCTACGCCTCCGTCGTGTCGGCCTGGGTCGGGGCACTCGCCGCAGACCTCGCAGTCAACAAGCCGCTGGGACTCTCGCCGCCGGGTATCGAGTTCAAGCGAGCGCATCTCTACGCGGTGAACCCGGTTGGGACGGGCGCGATGGTGCTGGCGCTCGGCTTGGGCGGCCTCGCCTATAGCGGCCTCCTCGGTCACGCGCTCCAGCCCTTCGCGCCGCTGCTGGCGCTGGCCACCGCCTTCTGCGCTGCCCCGGCGATCGCCTGGGCCACGGCGGGGCGCTGGTACCTCGCTCGCCAACCGAAGGCGGACTGGCCCACAACCGAAATCGTCTGCCGGGTCTGCGAGCTGCCCTTCGAGGGCGAGGACATGGCCCATTGCCCGGCCTACGATGCGCCGATCTGCTCCCTCTGCTGCTCGCTCGACGCCCGTTGCGGCGATCTGTGCAAGCCGCACGGTCGACTGGAAATCCAGGCCCAGGCTGCGGCCGCCCGGATCCTGCCCGGCCGCACCGCCGCCTGGATCGGGGCGCCGCTGGGCCGTTACCTCGCGGTGATGCTGACGCTCTGTGTGGTGATCGGCCTGATCCTCGGGATCGTCCACGCCAGCGCGACCATTGCGCATCCGGAGCACCGGGAGTTCCTGCGGGCCGCGCTGACCAGCGTGTTCTTTACCCTGGTGGTGATCCTCGGCGTGGTGGCGTGGCTGTTCGTCCTCGCGCAGGAGAGCCGCCGCGTGGCGCAGGCCGAGACCATGCGCCAGACCGCCCTCTACGAGGCCGAGATCGCCGCCCACAACATCACCGACGCCAAGCTGCAGGAGGCCAAGGAACGGGCGGAAGCCGCGAATCAGGCCAAGAGCCGCTATGTCGTGGGGATCAGCCACGAATTGCGCACCCCGCTCTCCACCGTGCTCGGCTACGCCCAGCTCCTCGAATCGGATCCCGCGATTCCGGCGCACCGGCTCAACGCCATCCGGGTGATCCGGCGCAGCGGCCAGCACCTGTCCGGCCTGATCGACGGGCTCCTCGACATCTCCCGCATGGAGGCCGGCCGCCTGCAGATCCACCGGGACGAGGTGCGGCTCGCCGACTTCCTCGACCAGCTCGTCGACATGGTCCGCCTCCAGGCCCGGGAGGCCGGGCTGGAGTTCCGCTTCGCGCGGCCTGAGATCCTGCCCGCCGTCGTCGCCACGGACGAGAAGCGCCTGCGGCAGGTGCTGCTCAACCTGCTGTCGAACGCCATCAAGTTTACGGAAGCCGGCATGGTCTCGCTGGACCTGAGCTACCGCAGCCAGATCGCTGTCTTCACGATCCGCGACACCGGGCCAGGCATCCCGGAGGCGGACCGCGCGCGGATCTTCGAGCCGTTCGAGCGCGGCTCGACGCCGGCCGCCCGCAGCACGCCCGGAACGGGATTGGGGCTCACCATCGCCAACCTGCTGGCGCAACTGCTCGGTGGCGAGATCACCATTGCGGCGGCCCCGGGCGGGGGCACGCAGGCGCGGCTGCGTCTGATGCTGGCCTCTGTGGCCGAGCCCGCGCCGATCGTCCCGCCCGCTCTCGCGGAGGTCCCGGAGCGGGCCTATGCCGGCGCCCGCCGCACCGTCTTGGTGGCCGACGACGACAGCGCCCACCGCGCCCTGATGCGGGCGATCCTGGAACCCCACGGCATCGCCGTGCTGGAGGCCGGCTCGGGACCGGACTGCCTGGCGGCGGTCGCGGCCGGGGGGATCGACCTGATCCTGCTCGACATCGCCATGCCGGGGATGAGCGGCTGGGCGGTCGCCGGTGCCCTGCGGGCTGCCGGCCATGCCGGCCCGATCGCCATGATGTCGGCGAACGTCCACGAGATCAGCCCGGTGCGCGGCGACGACGCGCCCCACGATGCGATCTTCGCCAAGCCCTTCGATTTGCGCGACGTGATGGAGCGTGTCGGCAAGCTGCTGCGCCTGGAATGGACCGGCGCGCCCGCCCTCACGCCCGATCCCGTCGCGACCGTGGAAACACCCGGCCCGGAGCAGATCGGCGAACTCCTGCGCCTCGGGCGGATCGGCCATATCCGGGCGATCGAGGCGACGCTCAATCGGATGGAGGCCGAGGCCTCGGCGCCGCCCGCCTTCGTGGCGCAGATGCGCGGGCTCGTGGAGGGATACGATTTGCGCCGCTACCTGTCGGTGCTGCAGGGGCTGGCCCGCAATGGCTGATCCCTTCGGGAGCCGGGCCAACCGGGACGTCGTTCTGGTGGTCGACGATTCCCCCGACACGCTGAGCTTCCTCACGGAGGCGATCGAGCGCTCCGGCGCCACCGTGCTGGTGGCGGTGGGCGGCGACCTCGCTTTGGCGCTCGTGGACGAGATCACCCCCGACGTGATCCTGCTCGACGCCGTGATGCCGGGCCTCGACGGGTTCGAGACCTGCCGCCGCCTCAAGGCCAAGCCGCAACTTGCGCACGTGCCGGTCATCTTCATGACAGGCCTGAGCGAGACCGAGCACATCGTGAAGGGCCTTTCCGCCGGCGGGATCGACTACGTCACCAAGCCGATCGCCCCCGACGAGATCCTGGCCCGGATCCGCGTGCATCTCGCGAGCGCCCGCGCGGCGCAGAGCGCCCGGGCCGCCCTCGACACGGCGGGGCGGACCCTGTTCGCCGTCGCGGAGGACGGGACCGTCCTGTGGTCCACGCCGCAGGCCGGGCGGCTGCTCGTGGGGCTCGGCGCCGATCCCTCGGGGGCCTTCGTCCTGCCGGCGCGGGCCTGCGACTGGCTGCGAGGCTGTCTTGCGGGGCCGGCCGGCCCTCTGACGCTGACGGATCGCGACGGGGCGGCCTTCGCGCTGAGCTTCATCGGCCGCACGCCGGACGAGATCCTGCTGCGCCTGTCGCGGGAGGAGCCGATCGGGGGGATCGAGCGGCTGCGGGCGCGCCTGCCCATCACAAGCCGGGAGGCGGAGGTGCTGCTCTGGCTGTCGCGTGGCAAATCGAGCCGCGACATCGGCGAGATCCTGGGGCTGAGCCACCGGACCGTCACCAAGCACCTCGAAGGAATCTACGCCAAGCTCGGGGTGGAGAACCGCACCGCGGCCTCGATTATCGCGGCGCGCCACCTTCAGGATTGAGCCGGTGCGCTGCTCCCCAGCTTGTCCACAGGAGTCGCGGCCCCACGCAACATCTTGGTAAGCGCCGGTACACCACGGTCCCGGTTCAGACCGAACAGCCCAGCGGGGACAGGATGATGACGAGCCAGCAACTCGCCGAGGAACTGAAGCGGATCGCCACCACGCAGGTCAGCGATATCACCCGCGCGGTGAAGGAGGGTCAGAAGTCGATCGCCCTCAACGAGGTGCGCGACATGGCCCGGCGCCTCGGCCTGCTGGCCGACGCCTTCGATCCCAAATCGGCCGCTGAACCCACCGAGCCTGCCGACGACGCGCAGGCCGCCTGACACCCATGCCGGCCCGGCCGCGCCGGGCCCCTCCAGGAGCGCTCACATGGTCCGCGCCCATTTCACCATCCGATTCGGCGATGCCTGCCTGCCCGCGTCCGCGGCGCAATGGGTCGCCGACGCCGACGCTGCCCGGGCGGCCGCGCGCACGATCGTCCAGGGCCTGATGCGCCAATACGGCGGCGATCCGCGGCTTCTCGACGCCGCCATAGTCATTTCCGACGATGACGGGGCGACGCTTCTCGAACTATCGTTCTCCGAGGCCCTGTACGTGCCGGTTGAGCCGGTGGCCGACCCGGATCGGCGGATGCGGTGCGTCGCTCCGCCGTCGCGCCTCGGTGCTGCGTTGGCCCCGTTCCGGAAACTTGCGGGGGCGATCGGCGGCCGCATGATGCCCCTGCACGGCTCGTCAGGGGAGTCACGCGTCTCGGCCTGAGACCACGCACAAGCGGCTCCCCGGCTCTTCCTCCCCCGTAAAGCTACGGGCCACACAGGTTTGAGGCACGCGGCTGATGACCGAGCACGACCTGCCCACTCTCCCGCACGGCGGGGGGACCCGTGCCACATTCTGCCGGAGGCCAAGCCCGCCGGGACGTCAAACCCGTGTAGCCCGTAGCCCGCAGAGGGGGAGGGCGCGCGGCACGATCCGGCTCGCTTTCCGCGCCCCTTCCACGCTGCCCTACAGATCCCGGACCGAAAACCCCTTCTGCGCGAGCCGCTCGGCCAGCACGCGCCGGTGGCAGAGCGCCGGGTCGCGCTCGAAGCAGAGTAGGCAGAGCGGTGAAGACTCGGCCATCGCGGCGAGTTGGTCGAGGGCTTTCTGCCCGTCGGCGGTGTCCAGCACCTCCGCGCAATAGATCCGGCGCATCAACGCGGCGTCCCCCGCCCGGGCAGCCTGCCGGCCTGCTTTCGGAGTCCCGAGGCTGCGCAGATGCGTATAGCCAAGACCCGCCTCCCGCAGCGATACGCCGAGAGCGCCCTTGGAGAAGCCGCGCTTGCGCGAATTCGCCACGGCCCGGACATCCGCCAGCAGGCTGACGCCCGCTCCGTTCAGGATGACGCCGAGCTGATCCGAAACGAGGCCTTCGTATCCTATGGTAAAGATTTGCTTGCTCACGGCGGTGTGACCGGACTCGCGTTTCAGGACCGGCACTTAGCCGGGCATCACCCTGTGCAACACCCGGGGATCCCCTGCGTATGTCGCGACGGAGCAACGCATCTCGGAATTCCGCCGCAATGATCGCAAAGCTCCGTTAACCGCGCCGGGGCCATCGAATACGCCTGTCTGTGGCGCTCATTCGGTGGCGGGCTCAACACTGATGTCGCGGAACGACCAGATCTCGCACGCTTCCTTCTTCGGCCAAGCTCAGGGCTTGAGCGGCCGCCTGAGAGCCGTCGGCCGCGTTGCCGGCCGGTTCGCCGCGGCGGCGATCCTTGCTGGTCTGGCGGCCTGCGCCTCCAACCACGATTTCTACCCGACCAAGGGCGACGCCAAGCCCCATCCCGGGGTGGCGAAAGCCAAGCTGCACCCCATCCAGGGCATCGATATCTCCAAGTGGCAGGGCAACGTCGACTGGGCCTCGGTCCGGGCCGCGGGCACGCAGTTCGCCTTCATCAAGGCGACCGAGGGGGGCGACCACGTCGACGAGCGCTTCCGGACCAATTGGGACGGTGCGGCCCGGGCCGGCGTTCCGCGGGGTGCCTACCACTTCGTGTTCTGGTGCCGCTCCGCCAAGGAGCAGATGGACTGGTTCAGGAGGAACGTCCCCAACGATCCCACCGCCCTCCCGCCGGTGCTCGATGTCGAGTGGAACGGCCACTCGCAGACCTGCCCGAAGAAGCTGCCCAAGGCGCAGGCCCTGGCGATGGTCACCGAGATGCTCGAGGAGATGGAGCGCTACACCGGCAAGCGCCCGATCATCTACACCGACATCACGTTCCACAAGGATGTGCTCGAGGGCGAGCTGCCGGACTACCCGCATTGGTTGCGTTCCACGGCGGCGGAGCCGGAGCAGCGGTTCGTCAACCGGAAGTGGATGCTGTGGCAGTTCACTTCCACGGGCCGCGTCCCCGGCGTACAGGGCGACGTCGATCGCAACGCCTTCTACGGCACGCCGTCCGACTGGGCCTCGTTCCTGTCGACCGACTGTGATCCGCGCGAACATAAACACCTGTCCGAGCAGGGGCTTTGCACCGACAAGTAGTTTCGGCTTGAGCTAACAAACCTAGGTTAGTTCCGCCCTTTGCAGCGAAGGGTATGCGTGGAGAGGCCGGTCCAGGCCGGTTTTACCTGGGAGGATCCTGTTCGGAGCCTCTTTTCCCATCTCTCCAGCGCGCAATGCCAATCGACAGTGTCGGCCCCACGGGCAACCTGCTCCTCGATGCGCTCTCGGATCCGGATCGCGCGCTGCTCGCGCCCGACCTGGAGCGGGTGACCTACGTCAGGGGCCAGATCATCCTGGAGGCCGGCGCGGAGGTGACGCATGTCACCTTCCCCTGCGCTCACACGGTGTTGGCTCTGGTCGTCACCACCCGCGACGCGCGAACGGCTGAGACGGCCACGATCGGTCACGATGGGGTCGCCGGCGGATTGGCGGGTCTGGCCTGCATGCCGGCCTTCGTGGGCGTGATGGTTCAGATCGGCGGTCCGATGCTGCGCCTCGATGCGCGCCGGCTCGAGGCGGCGGCTAGCCGGTCCGCCGCGCTGCGCGATCTCTTCAGGCGCTATGCCGACTGCCTCGTGGCGCAACTCCTTCAGACGGCTGCCTGCAACGCGCTGCATCCGATCGAGCAGCGCTGCCTCCGCTGGCTTCTGACCCTCCAGGACCGGATCGGCGAGGATACACTTCCGATCACCCACGAGGTGCTCGCCGCGATGCTTGGTGTCCAACGCACCTATCTCACCCGCATCCTGCGCGAGCTTCAGACCGACGGATTGATCCGGGTCGAACGCGGCCGCATCACCATCCTGGACCGGCCCGGCGCGTTGGCAGCCGCCTGCGAATGCCACGGCCGGGTTCGGCGTCATTGCGAGGCAGTGCTCGGGCCGGTGTACGGCGCGGACAGCTGAGGCGGTCGATCAGTCGATGACCGGCGCGCAGATCGGCGCAGCGATACCCGGTACCGCCGCCACCACCACGTCGACCCCGTAGATCTGGCGCAGCAGCGCCGGCGTCACCGTCTCGGCGGCGGGCCCGCAGGCGGCGAGGCGGCCGTCGTGAAGGGCGATCACGCGATCGGCGCAGAGCAGGGCGTGGCCGGGATCGTGGGTCGAGAACAGCACGGCGATGCCGGCCCGTGCCAGCCGACGGATCTGGCCAAGGACGCGGGCTTGGTTGCCGAAATCGAGGCTCGCGGTCGGCTCGTCCATAACCAGGAGTCGCGGCTCGCCGGCGAGCGCCCGGGCGATCAGGACGAGTTGCCGCTCGCCGCCGCTGATCTCCGTGTAGACCGCCCCCGCCAAGTGCCCGATCCCCAGCGTGGCGAGCGCCCGCTCGGCGGACGAAAAGTCGGCGTGTCCCGGCGCCGCGAAGGGGCCGAGCCGGCTCGCGCGCCCCATCACCACCATCTCGCGGACCGTGAACGGAAAGTAGGCCGCGTGCGCCTGCGGCACGGCGGCCATCGCCCGGGCGATCCCGCTCCGGGACAGCCGGCTCACATCCGAGCCGTCCAGCCGGATCCGCCCGGCGCGGGCCGGGAGCAGGCCCAGCATCGTCTTGAACAGGGTGGTCTTGCCACCGCCATTGGGCCCGAGCAGGCATAGAACCTCGCCCGCTGCGAGGTCGAACGACACGCCCGAGCCGACGATCCGGTCGCCGTAGCCGTACGCGAGATCCTCGACCCGCAGCAGCATCAGCCGACTCTGCCGCGTCCGGCCGCGAGCAGCCACAGGAAAAACGGCGCGCCGACCAGGGCCGTGAGGATGCCCAAAGGCACCTCGATCGTCCCGGCCGTCCGCGCGATCAGATCGACGGCGAGGAGGTAGAAGGCGCCGAGGGTCAGGGAGGCCGGGAGCAGCCGGCGATAATCCGGCCCGACGAGCAGGCGTGCGATGTGGGGCACGATCAGCCCGATCCAGCCGATCACCCCGGTCATCGAGACCGCGGCCGCCGTGACCAGGGTCGCCCCGGCGATCAGGACCGGCCGCAGGATCCGCGTCTCGACTCCCAGCGCCCGGGCCTCCTCGTCCCCGAGGCTCATCAGGTTCATTCGCCAACGCAGCAGCACCAGGGGCGCGAGGCCCAGCAGCATCATCGGCAGCACCGCGCCGACATCGCCGAGGGTGACGGACGACAGGCTGCCGAGCAACCAGAAGGTGATCGCCGGCAGTTGGTTGTATGGATCGGCCAGCACCTTCAAGAGCGAGATGCCCGCACCCAGCACAGCGCCGACCGCGACGCCTGCGAGGACCAGCGTCAGGACCGGATCGTGCCGCCGCACCGCGAGGCCGACGCCGTACACGATCGCGACCGCCCCGAGGCCGCCCAGGAAGGCCAGGGCCTGGATGGGCGCGACCGGCAGGCCGAGATAGATCCCCAGCACCGCCCCGAGCCCGGCGCCCGCGGAGACGCCGAGGATGTCGGGCGAGACCAGCGGGTTGCGGAACAGGCCCTGATAGGTCGCCCCCGCCGCCGACAGGGCCCCACCTATCACCAGGGCAGCCACGACCCGCGGCAGGCGCACCTGCATCACCACCGTCTCCACCCGCGCGGGCACCCGGGCGGGCAGGCCGAGCAGCCGGTGGCCGAGTACGTTCACCAGATCCGCCAGGGAAACCGGGTATTTGCCGACCGCGAGGGCCAGCACGGACAGCATCAGGAGGGCAGCCCCAGCCAGCAGGGCTGCCGACATCCGGATGCGCCGATTCGTCCGCGTCGCTCCGGCGGCGACGGCCGTTTCCCGATTCAACGGGGTGCGCCCGGCGGCATGGCCGACGCCGCCGGGTCGAGCAGGGCCGCCGCCTGCGCGACGTCGAGATCGACGTGGTAGAAGCGGTGGTAGAAGTCCCGCACGACCTCCGTCATCGGCTGCGGGAACAGGTCCGGGTAAAGCAGCCCCGCCAGCCAGCGCAGACCGATCACCCGGTTGACCCCGGGCGGCGCATCGAACCACGAGAAGGGCAGCTGCGGCGCCACGTAGATCCGGCCGGCCTGGACGGCCCGCACGTCCCGCCAGAGCGGGTCGGTCCGCACCGCGGCCGCGAAGGCCGGATCGAGGGTGACGATCACCTCCGGGTTCCAGGCCAGGACCTGCTCCGGAGAGACGCTGCCGAGACGCCCGTCCCCGCCCTGCGCGACGTTGCGGCCACCGGCCGCCTCCAGCAGCTCGGTGTTGATCGAGCCCGTGAATCCCGTCTCCAGCCCGCGCGGGCCCCGGGCGTAGTAGACGCCGGGCCGCTTGTCCTCAGGCACGGATTCGATGGCCTTCGCAACCGCCCCGGTCAGCGCGGCGACGGAGGCCGCGAGGGCATCGGCTGCGTCCTGCCGGCCCAGGGCCGCGCCGAGCTGCCGGTAGGTCTCGGGCATCCGGGCGAAGCTGCCATCGAGCAGGATGTAGGGGATGCCCAACTGCGACTGGACCCGGTCGGCCAGGGACGCGTAGGTCGGGCCGAGGCTGCCCGAATCGACGATCAGGTCGGGTCTGGCGGCGAGCACGCCCTCGACGTTGGCGGTGCCGCCACGCCCGGTCAGGCGGCCATAGGCCGGCAGCGCCCGGGTGCGGGGCTCGAGATAGGGCAAGGCCTCGGGCCGGGGGGCGCTCACCCAGCCGGCCATCGTGTCGGGCGCCAGGGTGTAGAGCAGCAGGCCGGCCGGCGGGCCGGCGGCCAGCACCCGCTCGATCCGGTCGGGCAGCTCGACGGTCCGGCCGGCCGCGTCGGTAAAGGGTCGCGCCGCGGCGGCGGCACCGAGCGCTAAGCCTCCGGCGAGCAGGGCCAGCGCTCCGGCGAGGGATCGCCCGCCTCCGACTACGTGGCCCATCACGCGGGCGCGCGCTCGAGGATCTCGATCAGCGCTCCGTCCGGCCCCTCCACGAAGGCGATGCGCAAGCCTGCTCCCCGCTCGGTGATCCCGGTCCGGACCGTGACCCCGCGGCCGGTCAGATCGGCCATGGCGGCCTCGATGTCGCTGACCCGCAGACCGATATGCTCGATGCCGAGGCAGGGCGTCGGTCCCGCGGGTGCGGTCTCGGCCGGGGCCTGCTCAATGAACACCGTGAGGCCGCCGAGATCGAGGACGACCCGCTGCACGGGGTCGCTCCCGACGCGCTTCACCTCCCGCGCGCCGAAGGACTCGACGTAGAACGTCGCGGCCCGCACGGCGTCGCGGCTGCGCAGATGAACGTGGTCGCAGGCATACTGCATCGGCTTCTCGCGATTCGTCTTCGGCTCGGGCTGACTCAGGACCTCCAACCCGGCGGCAAACCGAAGTTATGCCCACGCGCCGCTCGGGACGAGGCCCCCCGCTTGACGTCCTGTGCGAACCCGCAGACTTTCGCGATCCGGACCGTTGCAGCTATGCAACAGCCTTCCCACATCCGGGTGGAAATCCCACACCGCACAGCCAAGAGTTCCATGCGCAATCCCTACGACGTGCTGGGCGTGGCCAAGGGAGCGAGCGAGGCCGACATCAAGAAGGCCTATCGCAAGCTCGCCAAGGACTTCCACCCCGACCGCAACAAGAACGACGTGAAGGCCAAGGACCGGTTCGCCGAGGCGAATTCGGCCTACGAGATCCTGGGCGACGCCGAGAAGCGCAAGCAGTTCGACCGCGGCGAGATCGACGCCGAGGGCAAGCCGCGGGCGACCGGCTTCGAAGGATTCGGCGGCGGCTTCGGCGGCGGGCGGGGCGGCGGTTTCGACTTCGAGAACATGGCCCGCAGCCGGCAAGGCGGCATGGGCGGTGGTATGGGCGGAGGCATGGGCGAGGACATCTTCTCGCACATCTTCGGCGAAGCCTTCCGCGCGGGCGGCGCCGGCCCCGGCGCCCAGCGCGGGACGCCCAAGGGCGAGGATGTCGCGGCCGAATTGTCCGTGACGCTCGAACAGGTCGCCAGCGAGGAGAAACTGCGCCTGTACCTGCCGACCGGGCGGGAGGTGGACGTGGTCATCCCGCGGGGTGTGGTCGACGGTCAGACGATTCGGCTGCGTGGTCTCGGCCAGAGCGCCGGCCCACGCGGCGAACCCGGCGACGCCCTGCTGACAATCCGGATCCGGCCGCATCCGCATTTCACCGTCGACGGCTCGGACCTGCGCACCACGGTGGACGTGCCCCTGGAGGACGCCGTGCTCGGCGGCACGATCCGCGTGCCGACCTTGACCGGAGCGGTGGAGATGAAGATCCCGGCGATGACGAGTTCGGGCCGCACCTTCCGCCTGCGGGGCAAGGGCCTGCCGCGGAAGGAGGGAGCCGCCGGCGACCTGTTCGCGACGACCGCCATCGTGCTCCCAGAGGGCGAGGATGCGGCGCTGGTCGAATTCGCCCGGAACCGCCGCGGCGCGAAGGCTGCCTGATCGGCGCGTCGTCGAAGCCAGGACGGCCCGGACTTCCGTCGCCGGGCCGCCTCCGCTAAGGAGGCCCCCCGGCCCTGCAAGGGGCCGCGCGGCTTCGGGATCGATCATGGCGGAACACGGGCAGGGCCTTCTGGCGGGCAAGCGGGGCATCGTCCTGGGGGTCGCCAACAACCGCTCGATCGCCTGGGGCATCGCCCGCAGCGCCCGCGCTCACGGGGCGGAACTCGCCTTCACCTATCAGGGCGACGCCCTGCGCAAGCGCGTCGAGCCCCTGGCCAGGGAACTCGACGCCCACGTGATCGGCCATTGCGATGTCACCGAATCGGCCACGATCGACGCCGTATTCGAGGAGGCCGCCAAAGTCTTCCCCGACGGCATCGATTTCGTGGTCCACTGCATCGCGTTTTCCGACAAGGACGAGCTGACCGGCCGCTACATCGAGACTTCGGAAGAGAACTTCACCAAGTCGCTCCTCGTCTCGTGCTACTCGTTCACGGCGGTGGCCCAGCGTGCGGAGAAGATCATGCGGCCGGGCGGCTCGCTCGTGACGCTGACCTATTATGGCGCCGAGAAGTGGATGCCGCACTACAACGTGATGGGCGTCGCCAAGGCGGCGCTGGAGGCGTCGGTGCGCTATCTCGCGGCCGATCTCGGCCCGAAGAACATCCGCGTCAACGCGATCTCGGCCGGACCGATCAAGACGCTGGCGGCTTCGGGGATCGGCGATTTCCGCTACATCCTCAAGTGGAACGAGTACAACGCGCCCCTGCGCCGGACCGTGACCATCGGGGAGGTCGGCGAGACCGCGGCCTATCTGGTCTCCGACATGGCGGCTGGCATGACCGGCGAGATCCTGCACGTGGATGCTGGCTACCATGTCGTCGGCATGAAGAATCCCGACGCGCCGGACCTGACGCTCGACAAGGATTGAGGGCTGGCCCGGCGTTCTCTCCTCCCCCATGTGGGGAGGAGCTGGAGGTGGGGGCGGTGCAGGATGAATCGGAGCGGTGCCTTCTGCGCCACCCCCACCCCTCGGCCCGCCCCACAAGGGGGCGGGGATAGGTGCTGGTTCTTGCCCGCGTTGGCGTCAGACCGAGTGGTCTGGATCGAGGAGTGCTTCGACGGATACGACGCGGCAGGCCGCGGTCGCTTCACTCGTCCTCGGCCTCTTCGAACGCCCCCGATAGCTTCAACCCCGCGATCCATGTCTCGCCGTCGCGCTTGATGACGGTGCGCGGTTGCGCGCCGCCATGCTGCGCGATCCCCGCGGCCAATCCCTCGGAATGCGTCACCAGCCAGACCTGCGTGCGCTCGGCCGCCCGGGCGATCAGTCGGGCCAGCGGGTCCATGAGGTCCGGATGCAGGCTGGTCTCCGGCTCGTTCAGCGCGATGAACGGCGGCAGGCGATAGCCCAGCAGGGCGCCGGCGAGGGCGAGGTAGCGCAGGGTCCCGTCCGACAGCTCTGATGCGGCGAAGACGCGGCCGGCGAAGTCCGGCGCCATCAGGCCGAAGCTCGCCTCCGGCCCCGGCTCCGGCACGACGAGCCGCGCCCCCGGGAAGGCGCCGTCGACGGCCGCGTCGAGGTCGATCATGTCCTGCCGGATATGGGCGAGGGTGGCGAAAACCGCCGCGAGGTCCGACCCGTCGGAAGCCAGCGTCGGCGTGGTCACCGCGAGGCAGGGGCGTCGAAGCGGCGATTCCGCATCGGTGCGGAAGCCGTGGTGGAAGCGCCACGCCGTCATCGCTTGGCGCGCGAGGGCGATCTCCGGTTGGCCGGTCGCGTCAAGCAGGCTGCCGAGCGCCGTTTCGGTGGCGAGCAGGTCCGTCCCGAGGGACTGCTTGTGGCCCGCGGCGTCGCGGACGAAGCCGGTGCGGCCGTCGCGGTCGAGGATCACGACCGTGCGGCCTCTGGTCCGGACCGTCAGGCGCTCGGCCTTGATTTGCGGCTCCCGGCGGAAGGCCGCGCCGTACACCTCGGCGCCGGCCTGCGGCACGAGGCCGATCTCCACCGCGTAGGTAAAATCCTGCCCGGTGGTCTCGTGGCGCAGCGTCGCCGACAGGCGGATCCGCGCGGGTTCGCTCTGTCTGCGCCGGCCTGCCCAAAGCGCCGAATCCATACCGCCCTCTGCGGCGAGGTCGCGGGTCAGCGTGCCTCGGGCGGCCGCCTGGAGCAGTTCGAGGGCCCGGTAGAGGTTGGTCTTGCCCGTGCCGTTGCCGCCGACGAAGACCGACAGGTCATCGACCGGGAAGCCGATTCGCCGGAGCGACCGGTAGCCCGACACCGTGACCTCATGCACCACCAGCATGCCGGCTTCCCCCTGTCAGTCGGGGACCGTCAACTCCGCGATGCCCTTCGGGGCTTCCGGGAATCGCGGATCCATTGCCTCCAGCGTATCCGCCACGGTCCGCGCGATCACGTAGTTGCGGAACCATTTGTGATCGGCTGGCACCACCAGCCAGGGGGCTTCCGGCGTCGAGCAGCGGGTGAGTGCGTCTGCGAAGGCCTGCTGGTAGGCATCCCAGGATTTGCGCTCGACGAGATCGGCCGGGTCGAACTTCCAGTGTTTTTCCGGATCGGCGATCCGCGCCTCGAGACGCTTCTTCTGCTCCGCCTTGGAGATGTGGAGGAAGAACTTGAGGATGGTCGTGCCCGATTCGGTGAGCAGGCGCTCGAAATCGTTGATCCGGCCGTAGCGGCTCTGCCAGACCGCGTCCGGCACGAGGCCTTTCACGCGCACCACAAGCACGTCCTCATAGTGACTGCGGTTGAACACGCCGATCAGGCCCCGTGGTGGCGTTCGGGCGTGATAGCGCCAGAGAAAATCGTGTTCGAGCTCGTCGCTCGACGGCACCTTGAACGAGGTGACGGTGCAGCCCTGCGGGTTCACGCCTTTGAGCACCGACCGGATCGTCCCGTCCTTGCCGCCGGTATCGATCGCCTGGAAAACCAGCAGCAGGCTGCGGGCCCGCTCCGCATAGAGGCGTTCCTGGAGGGCGACGATCCGCTCCCGTTCCTTGGCGAGCGCGTTCTTCGCCCAGTCCTTGTCGAGGCCGCCATCGGCGCCGGTATCTACGGCGCCGAGGTCGAAACGGGCGCCCGGCTCGACCGTGACGATGCCCGGGGCCGCGCGGATGGGGATCTGCGGATGGCCGCCCAGCACGGCCGGTACGGCTTCTGCGACGCCGCCGGCCCAGCGCGCGGTCGAGGGCCGGCCCGATCCGTGTAGGTCGGCGCTCTCTGTCATGCCGTCACCGTGCTTCTGGCCGCGATGATGCTTGCCGTGCTTCTTCGACATGAGGCAGGACCTGTTTCCGGGTGTTGCCGACCGTCGGCGAGAACGGGCGGCGTTCCGAGCCGTTCCGAGCGTCGGCGCAGGACGGGATTGAGACGGTTGGTCAGCATCTATTTCATCCGCCACGGGCAGACCGACTGGAATGCCGAGGGCCGCCTCCAGGGCGGCCGCGATACCGATCTGAATGCGCAAGGCGAACTCCAGGCCGCCGCGGTCGCGCAGCGCCTCGCCGCCGCGGCGGGGGCGGGGCTGGCGGAGGCGGATTTCGTCGCGAGCCCGCTCAAGCGGACCCGGCGCACCATGGAGATCCTGCGGACCAATCTCGGCCTGCCGCCGGACGCCTACCGGGCCGATGCGCGGCTGCGGGAGATCGGCTTTGGCAGCTGGGAGGGCTCGACCTGGGCGGAGATCCGCCGACGCGATCCGGCCGGTGCGGCGGGCCGTGATCGCGATCGCTGGCACCACCGTCCGCCGGGCAGCGGGGCGGAGAGCTACGCCGCTCTGGTCGAGCGCGTCGGGCCGCTGCTCACCGAGCTGGAGCGGGACACGGTCGTGGTCGCCCATGGTGGCGTCGCCCGGGCGGCCCTTGTGGCTTTGGGCCATCTCGATATCTACGCGGCGCCCCGCCTCGGCATCCGGCAGGGCGAGGTTCTGATTCTGGAGCCTGCCGGCTGGCGATGGGCTTGATCACGTGCGCGGGCACAGTGCAAAGCCGCCTCGATAACGGCATGATCGACGGGCTATAGGGCGGCCGCCACGGAAGGCGCCGGTCTGTGCGGCCGGCCAGCGGAGCAGCGGATGAGTGACGTCGCCGAGAAGACCCGGCCCGGACCGGCTGCCGGGGCCAGCGGACGTCACGATGCCGGGGCGGCTGTCCTGCGGGGCGCACACCGCCCCGACCTGATTCGCGACGAGGTGCTGGCCGAGATCTTTTTGGATTCGGCCCGGTCCCGGCCCGACCATCCCTGCCTGATCGACGGCGCGACCGTTGCGGCCGGCGGCGTTCACCCGCACCTGACCTATACCGAGGTCGCTTCCCGCGCTCGCCGGATCGCCGCCGGGCTTAGCCTTCGCGGCATCGGGCCCGGGGACGTGGTTGGCCTCTGGATGGCCCGCGGCCCCGAGCTTCTCGTGGCGCAGATCGGCATCACGATGTCGGGCGCCGCGTGGCTGCCCTTCGACGCGGAGGCGCCCGCCGACCGCGTGGGCGTCTGCCTGACCGACGCCGCCGCCAAGGCGCTCCTCGTCTCCCCGGCGCTCAAGCCCGCGGCACCCGACGCCGCGCCGGCCCTGACCCCGGCCGACCTCGACGCCGCCACCCCGGCCGAGGCCCCGGTGCCCGATCTCCGCGCGCTGGGCCTGACGCCCGACCACCCCGCCTACCTGATCTACACATCGGGCTCGACTGGCGTGCCGAAGGGCATCGTCATCAGCCACGCCAATATCTGCCACTTCCTGCGCTCGGGGAACGCCCTCTACGGGATGCGCGCCGACGACGTGGTGTTCCAGGGGGCCTCGGTCGCCTTCGACCTTTCCATGGAGGAGATCTGGGTCCCGTATCTCGTCGGCGCCACTTTGTTCGTGGCGAGCCCAGCCATGATGGGCGACGTGGAATCCCTGCCCGGGATCCTGGAAGCCGAACGGATCACGGTGCTCGACACCGTACCGACCCTTCTGGCGATGATCTCCGGCGACCTGCCGACCGTTCGCCTCGTGCTGCTCGGTGGCGAGGCGCTGCCGGAGCCGCTGGTCGCCCGCTGGGCCACGGGCACGCGCCAGCTGTTCAACACCTACGGGCCGACCGAGGCGACCGTGGTGGCCACCGCCGCCGAGATGCGGCCCGGCGAGCCGGTGACCATCGGCGGACCGATCCCGAATTATTCGGTGTATGTGGCGGGCGAGGATCTGAGCCTTCTCGGCCGCGACCAGCAGGGCGAGCTGCTGATCGGCGGCCCGGGCGTCGCCCGGGGCTATCTCGCGCGCCCCGAACTGACGTCCGAAAAATTCATCGCCAACCCCTTCGGCTCGGACGGGACCGACCCGGTGCTCTACCGCTCGGGCGACGCGGTCTCCCTCGATGCTGCCGGGCGGATCGTGTTCCACGGCCGTATCGACGATCAGGTGAAGATCCGCGGTTTTCGCGTCGAGCTCGGCGAGATCGAGTCGCGGATCCGCAGCGTGCCCGGCATCAACCAGGCCGCGGTGGTGCTGCGGCAGGATGATGGCGTCGATCGCTTGGTCGCTTTCCTGATCCCCGAGCGCGGTCACACGATCGACACCGCCGCCCTGCGCAAAACCCTCGCCGGGCAGATGCCGCCCTACATGGTGCCGGGCCATTTCGAGGTCGCCGAGACGCTGCCACGGCTCACCTCCGGCAAGGTCGACCGCAAGGCCCTGAAGATCGCCCCGCTCACCGTGGTGGCGGCCGACGGCGAGCAGGAGCCGCCGGCCAACGAGACCGAGGCGGCCCTCGTGGCGGCTGCCAAGCAGATCTTCGGCAACCAGCCGATTGCGCTCGAGGGCGATTTCTTCGCCGATCTCGGTGGCCACTCGCTGCTCGCGGCCCGCTTCGTCTCGGCGGTGCGCGAGAATCCGCCGCTCGCCGGCATCACCCTGCCGGACGTTTACGCGCTGCGTACCGTGCGGGCGATGGCCGACGCGCTGATCGCTCGCACCGGCGGCATGGGCGCGGCGGCCGCGACCCGTGACCTCAGCTTCGAGCCGCCGCCCCTGCTGCGCCGGGCGCTCTGCGGCCTTGCTCAGCTCGTGGCTTTGCCCATCGTGATCGCGCTCGCCACCGCCCAGTGGCTCGGCATGTTCGTGACTTACCTGCTGCTCACCGGCGGCGGTTTGAGCTTCTTCGCCGAGCTCGGGGTGCTGCTCCTCGTCTACGTGGCGATCAACGGCGTGACCGCTGTGGTTGCGGTGGCCGGCAAATGGCTGATCCTGGGCCGGACCAAGCCCGGCCGCTACCCGCTCTGGGGGGCCTATTACTATCGCTGGTGGCTGGCGCAGCGGCTGGCGCCCCTCGTCCACGTGAAGTGGCTCCAGGGCTCGCCGGCCATCGCGATCTACCTGCGCCTGATGGGCGCGAAGATCGGCCGCGACACGCTGATCTCCGACATCGAGGTCGGCGCCCCGGACCTCCTGACCATCGGCGATGGCGCGTCACTGGGCGGGCGCCTCGTCATCGCCAATGCCGAGATCGTCGGCAACGAGCTGATCATCGGGACCGTGGCGATCGGGTCCGACGCGGCGGTCGGCACGTCCTGCGTGATCAGCCATGACACGGTGATCGGTGCACAGGCCGAGATCGGTGACCTGACCACCATCCCGACCGGAACCCGCGTTGGCCCCGCCGAAGTCTGGGACGGCTCACCCGGCCGCAAGGTCGGGATGGCCGATCCGGCATCGCTGCCGGCGCCCGCGGACGCCCCGTGGACGCGGCGGGCCGCTTTCATGGCGGCCTACACGCTGCTGCTTGGCGTGATCCCAGCGGTGGGGCTGCTGCCGATCTTCCCGGCGTTCTTCATTTTCGACCAGATCTCGGACTCGCTCTCCGACATCACCGATATCGATTACCACTGGTACCTGCCGATCCTCACTTGGCCCACCGGCATGCTGATGACCGCCGGCACGGTGCTGCTGATCGCCGGCATCCGCTGGGCGATCCTGCCGCGGACGCGCTCCGGCACCTATTCGGTGCACTCGCTGTTCTACCTGCGGAAATGGTCGCTGGCGCTCGCCGTGGAGGTGACGTTGGAGACCCTCTCGTCGTTGTTCGCCACCGTCTACATGCGGGCGTGGTACCGGCTGATGGGCGCCCATATGGGGCAGGGCGCCGAGATCTCCACGAACCTCTCCGGCCGCTACGACCTGGCCGATGTCGGCGCCAAGAACTTCATCGCCGACGAGGTGGTGTACGGCGAGGAGGAGATCCGGCGCGGCTGGATGCATCTGGAGCCGACGCAAACCGGCGCCCGGGTCTTTGTCGGCAACGATGCCGTGGTGCCGCCGGGTGCCGTCATCCCCGACGACGTGCTGATCGGCATCAAATCGAAGCCGCCGGCCAACGAGGCCATGAGCCCGGGCGAGACGTGGTTCGGCTCGCCGCCGATCCGGCTGCCGGCTCGCCAGAAGGTCGATCTGGGATCGAACGCCCAGACCTACGAGCCGGGGCTGTGGCCGAAGGTCCGGCGCGGCGTGTTCGAGGCCTTCGCGACCTCGTTCTCGCCGATGCTCTACATCACCCTCGCGATCACGGTGATCGACTGGTACTTCTACCCAGCGATCCTTGAGAAGGACTGGTCGGGGCTGGCGATCAGCTTCGTGACGGCGAGCGTCGCCATCGCGTTGATCCAGTCCTCGGCGGTCATCGCGATGAAATGGCTGCTGATGGGCGTCTACAAGCCCGGTATGCAGCCGATGTGGTCGTGGTGGGCCATGCGCACCGAGGCCATCGCGGTGGCCTATTGGGGGCTCGCCGGCAAGGTGCTGCTGGAGCATCTCCAGGGCACGCCATTCCTGCCCTGGGTGCTGCGCCTGTTCGGCGTGAAGGTCGGCCAGGGCGTGTGCATGCTCACCACCGACATCACCGAATTCGACTGCGTGACGATCGGCGACTACGCCACGATCAACCGCGTCTCGGCGCTGCAGACCCACCTCTACGAGGACCGGATCATGAAGATCGGCCGGGTCATCGTAGGCAAGGGCGTGTCGGTCGGCGCTTTCTCGACGGTGCTGTACGACACCAAGGTCGGCGATTTCGCGCGGTTGCGCCCACTCACCATCGTGATGAAGGGCGAGTCGATTCCCGGCAATACCGAGTGGGAAGGGGCGCCGGCAGTCCCGGTGATCCACGCCGCTTGAATATGCGTAACGGATGGAGGACGAGGCGCAGATATCTGCGTCTCCGACCGTACATTTAACCTGATCGTAGCCGGATACGCAGAAATATCGCAACCGGATGTGGCTATATGACGGTTTAGGCCCTACTGGTAGCTGTCTAGCCTGAGTCGTCAACGAACGTATTCAATGGCGATGGGCGGGTGCCGTAGCGGCGTCTTCGGATGGGGGGGGATGGTCGGTCGTGCACCTTGATCCCGCCACGCTGCTCGTCGTCAATTCGACGGTCACCCTGCTGGCGGGCGCGCTGTTCCTCACGTCGTGGCGGCAGGCGCCCGAGGAGCGGACCCTGGCCTACTGGGGCGTGGCCCACCTCGTCGGCGCGGCCGGCACCGCCGGGCTCGCCCTGCGCGGCCATATCCCCGATGCGGTCTCGATCTGGCTGTCCAACGCGGTCATTCTCTGCGCCTACGGTCTGATCTGGAGTGGTGTCCGCTCGTTCGAGCACCGCCGCCCACGCGTTGGGCTGGCGATGGCGGGGGCACTCATCTGGTGCGCCCTGTGCTTTGTTCCGGCCTTCTACGAGTCGCTGACGCTGCGCGTCGTATATGCCTCCGCGGTGGCCACGCTCTATTGCGGCGCCGCGACCGTGGAGATCTGGCGCGGCCGCGCGGAGCGGCTGGCGTCCCGGCTGACGGCGGCTGCCGTGCTCGGGCTGCACGGAGCCTTCTACGCCGTGCGCATTCCCGCGACGCTGCTGGCGCCGCCGCAGATCGACCGGAACCCGCTTGCCTCGCCCTGGGTGGCGATCCTGTGCTTTGTCACAATCCTGTTCTCGATCGCGGCGGCGTTCACCTTCATGGCGCTCGTGAAGGAGCGCGCCGAGCGGGAGCAGCGCATCGCCGCCTCCACCGATGCGCTGACGGGCGTGCGCAACCGACGCGCCTTCGTTGCAGCCACCGTGTCCGCGCTCGGTGATCGTGAGGATGGGGCCTTGCTGCTCTTCGACCTCGACCGGTTCAAGGCCGTCAACGACGTCCACGGGCACGCGGTCGGCGATGCGGTGCTGGTGGGTTTCTGCACCATGGCGACCTCCCTGCTGCCACACGACGCGCTGCTGGGGCGGATGGGCGGTGAGGAGTTCGTCTGCTTCCTGCCGAGGATCTCGCCGGCGGAAGCCCTGGCCCGGGCCGAGGAGGTGCGCAAAGCCTTCGCGTGCCTCCGCGTGCCCGAGCTTCCGGAACTGCGCGTCAGCGTCAGCATCGGAGTCGCCCAGGCGCACAGGGGACTCGGGTTCGACGCGTTGATGCGGCGGGCGGACGCCGCGCTCTACGCCGCCAAGAACGGGGGCCGCGACCGGGTCGCTGTCGCTGCGCGAGCCGCCTGAGGCTCCCGCGGCGGGCTCGTCCCGTCAGGCCAGGGCGCGCGCGGCCACCGAGACCTTGCGGACCGATTCGTCGACCTGGGCCGCCGAGGCCGCGATGTCCGCCATCGCGGCGCGCGCCGTGGCGACGCTGTGGGCCGCCGATTGCATATTCTCGGTCAGATCGCGGGTCACTGCCGCCTGCTCGGTCACGGCGGATGAGACGCTGAGGGTGATCGCGCTGAGCTGCTCAATGGTTGCGCCGATCCCGTCGATGGCGGACACGGCCTTGGCGGTCTCCATCTGGACGGCGGAGATCTGGCTGCCGATCTCGCCGGTCGCCCGGGCGGTCTGCTCGGCCAGGGCCTTCACCTCGGCGGCCACGACCGCAAACCCCTTGCCGGCCGCACCGGCACGTGCCGCCTCGATCGTCGCGTTGAGGGCCAGAAGATTGGTCTGGTCGGCGATCGAGCGGATCAGATTCACGGCGGCTCCGATCCGGTCGGCGGCACCGGTCAGCCCGACCACGATCGCCCCGGCCTCCTCGGCGCGGGTGACCACCTGATCGACCGAGGATTTCGCCATGAGCGCGTGGCGGCTCAACTCTTCGATGGAGGCGGCGAACTCCTCGGAGCCGGCGGCAACCGCCTGGACGTTGCGGGCGGTCTGGTTCGAGGCTGCCGCGGTGTCGTCGGCCTGTTGCACGACACGGCTCATGGAGTCGCGGATCGCCGCGATGTCCCCGTCGATGGCGTGTTGCCCCGCGGCCCGCCGCTGACGGTCCTCGACCTGCTGGGTCACGTCGGTGGCGAACTTGACGACCGCGCAGGGTTTGCCCTCCGCGTCGAGGATCGGGTTGTAGGCGCCGAAGATCCAGACGGTCCGTCCGTCCTTGCCGATCCGGCGGAACTCGCCGGCCTGGTACTGACCCGCCGCCAGGGCCGCCCAGAACGCCGCGTAGTCCGGGCTCGCCGCATCGGCGGGCGATATGAACATCCGGTGATGCCGCCCGCGAATCTCGTCGAGCGTGTAGCCCAGGGTGGACAGGAAATTCGTATTGGCGTCCGTGATGGTGCCATCGAGGGCGAAGCAGATCATCGCCTGCGAGCGGTTGATGGCCGCAATCTGACCCGCATACAGGGCGTTGCGCGCCCGCTCTTCGGTCACGTCCGTGGCGATCTTCACGACCTTAATCGCCGTGCCGCTGCGGTTGAGGATCGGGTTGTAGGCGCTCTTCACCCAAACGATTCGTCCGTCCTTGGTCAGGCGGGCAAATTCACGGATTTGGGGCTGACCGGCGCGCAGCCGGTCCCAGAATTGGGCGTAATCCGGGGTCGCGCGCTCGGCTTCCGGCACGAACAGGCTGTGGTGGCGCCCGCGTACCTCCGCGAGGGTGTAGCCAACGAGATCGAGGAAGATCGCGTTGGCATCCGTGATGTGGCCCGACAGATCGAATTCGATCCGCCCCATGGTCCGGTCGAGGGCCGACAGGGGGACATCCGCGCGTGAACCAAACAGTGTCATCGACGACCCCGAACTCAGTCTGCTGTTAGGCTCAATCGTGCGCTCAAGATGGTTTAAGAACTGATAATCCGAACGATATGGTTTATTCGGGCCAGATCATGATCTCTAAAAAGTTGTCCACCCGCCGGATGGGATGCGATGATTGCAACTTCGGATTGTCCCGAGCATCAATATCGGTGTGACGGAAATGCGCTCGGCATCCTGGTCCGGTCTTGTCTGCGGCAGTATTGAAGGTGGCAAAGCGTGGATGTTCGAGGATTCGAGCGTTCAGTATCTCGGATCGGGCATGTGCATGTCTGGATCGCCGGGAGATCGGTCCGGCGCGTCAGTCGTCCTCCGACGGGCACACGTGCGCACGGCCTGTTCCTCGGCTATCCGACGGACTCTGCTGCCCCACAGCGTTGTCGATGGAAGGTTGCTTCGCGGACATTCAACCGCGATGGCGCCGGTCCGTTTGGCGGATGGGCGACACGCCCGGGGCCTCGCTATGGAACGGCGAGCCGCGCGCATGGCCGGCCTGACGCCGGCCGATGGAGATCAGAGATGGATGAACCGAGCCGGATGGACCGCCTGGAGATGCGCCTGACCGAGCAGGAGGCGACGGTCGAGGATCTCAACCGCATCGTCACCGAGCAATGGACACTGATCGACCGGCTGTCCCGGCAGGTCCAGGGGCTGCACGAGCACATGGAGGAGGCGGCAGCCCGGGCCGCCCCGCGGGCCCCCGAACCGCCGCCGCCGCATTACTGACGGCGGGTCAGAAATTGGCCTGGGTGACGAACTTGGTCACGAGATAGGCGTCGAGCGCCTCGGGGCCGCCCTCGCTGCCGTAGCCGGAATCCTTGACGCCGCCGAACGGCGTTTCCGGCAGGGCGAGGCCGTGGTGGTTGATCGAGATCATCCCGCTCTCGACCGTGTTGGACACCCGGGCCGCCCGCTCGGCCGAGCGGGTGTAGGCGTAGGCCGCAAGCCCATAGGGCAGACGATTGGCCTCGGTGAGCGCTTCCTCGTCCTCTGAGAACCGGTTGATGATCGCGAGCGGGCCGAACGGCTCTTCGTTCATGATCCGCGTGGAGAGCGGCACCTCGGTGAGGACCGTCGGCTCGAAGAAGTTGCCCTGATTGCCGATCCGCTTGCCCCCGGTGCGCAAAGTTGCGCCGCCTGATTCGGCATCCGCCGTCAGCGCCTCGACCGCTTCGAGGCGCCGCCCATGGATCAGCGGGCCCATCTTGGTGTCGGGATCGAGCCCATCGCCGACCGTGAGGTTCTTGGCGAAACGCGAAAAACCCTCGACGAAGCGGTCGAACACGGAATCGTGCACGAGGAAGCGGGTCGGCGAGACGCAGACCTGGCCGGCATTCCGGAACTTCGACGGAGCGAGGATCGAGACCGCCTTCTCGACATCGGCATCGCCGAACACGATCGCCGGGGCGTGGCCACCGAGCTCCATCGTGGCCCGCTTCATGTGCTCGCCCGCGAGCGCCGCGAGCTTCTTGCCGACCACCGTCGAGCCGGTGAACGAGATCTTCCGGATCACCGGGTGCGGGATCAGGTAGGACGAGATCGTGGCCGGATCGCCGTAGACCAGCGAGAGCGCGTCCCCTGGAATGCCGGCATCCAGGAAGGCGCGCACCAGGGCGGCGCAGCTCGCCGGCGTATCCTCAGGACCCTTGAGGATCACCGTGCAGCCAGTGCAAAGGGCTGCCGAGATCTTGCGCACCGCCTGATTGATCGGGAAATTCCATGGCGTGAAGCAGGCCACCGGGCCGACCGGCTCGCGGATCACGGCCTGGAGCACCCCGTCGGCCCGGCCCGGGATGACCCGGCCGTAGGCGCGCTTCCCCTCCTCGGCGAACCAGTCGATGATATCGGCGGCCGCGAGCGTCTCGATCCGCGACTCGCCCAGCGGCTTGCCCTGCTCCTGGGTCATGATCCGGGCGATGTCGTCGACACGCTCGCGCAGCAGGTCGGCGGCCTTGCGCATTACCTTGGCACGCTCGAACGGCGCCACCTTCCGCCACGCCGGAAAGGCGCGGGCGGCCGCCGCCAGGGCCTCGTCGAGATCCGCCGTGCTGGTGACCGCGCATCGGCCGATCGCCTCGCCGGTGGCCGGGTTCAGGACCGGCAGGGTCTCTTGTCCGGCGCCCGCGCGCCAGCGTCCGGCGATGTGAAGCTCGGTATCCGGATACATTGATCGTTTCCCGCCCGGCCGCACCCTCGGCCGTCGGCGGATTGTCGCCATTCGGCGCGCCTGGGCAATGCCCGCTGCGGCATGGCCGGGGCGGTTGTCACTCAGGCGGCGGCGCGGGCGCGCTCGGGGACATCCACCACGGTCGCGGTTCCATGGCGGGCGCGGAGCGTCGCGCCCTTCGGCACGACCTGCCAACCCTCGCGGCAGCCATCGATCGGCTCGGAGACCACGACGATGCCGCCCGGTCCTTCGCGGAAATACAGGCTCGGCGGGCGACCGTCGCAGGCCCAGCGGTAAGCGGTCAGCGTCTCGCCGTCGGTGAGCAGGGCCGTGAAGCGTACCGGCTCGCAGATCGCGGCCTCGTCCATCAGCCCGCGGATCAACTTCAGCGTGCGCGCCATCGCACCCACCGGATCCTGCTCCAGCCCGTTGGCGAGCGCCAGGAGGAAGATCGCCTCGGAATCGGTGCTGCCGCGGCGATGGTCGTAGAGCGCGTCCGGGATCATCGCCTCAAGCCGGCGCTTGATCCGGTGATAGCCGCCGATCTGGCCGTTATGCATGAACAGGTGCCGGCCGTGAACGAACGGATGGCAATTGGCCCGGGCGGTCGCGGTGCCGGTCGAGGCCCGGACATGGGCGAAGAACGTCCGCGCCCGCACCTGCCCGCAGAGGTTGACGAGATTTTCGTCCGACCAGGCCGGCGAGATGTCACGATAGACCCCTGGCTCCGGCCGCTCCGCGTACCAACCGATACCGAACCCATCGCCGTTGGTCTCGGTTTTCCCCTCATCGGCGTGCAGCGACTGATGCACCAGCGAGTGAGTTGGCGCGCAGACGAGGTCGGAGAGGAAGACCGGCTCACCGCTGTAGGCGAGGAAACGGCACATGGCGGACAGTGATCCTTCAGCTGTAGCCCACGCGACCCTGTCGGGGCTTCGGCGCGGGAGGGGGACGTTCCGTCGCAGGATGTTAACAGTCGGTCCACACGGGTGAACAGTTTCTTAACCGCAGAGGCGATGCGCCAAATTCGGGCGCATCGCACGAATGTGCAGCGGCCTGATTGCAGGGCGGGCATGCCGCCTTGGATGGCGCCGTCTCTTGTGAGCCGGCTGTTGACAGGTCAGCATGGCCGAATCGGGGAATCAGAAGCCTGTTTTCAAGGCCGTGACCCGGCGTGGGGCGACGCACCCAGCTCAGGAGACATCAATGGATCGCGCACAGCCCGAGTGTTCCAACCCGGTGGCCCTCGTCGTCGAGGACGACGCGGCGGTCCGTGACCTAGCCACTGCGGTACTGGAAGAGACGGATCTCGGCGTGATCGCCTGCGAGAGCGCCGAAGCCGCGCTCTCGGTGCTGGAGCGCTCCGACGTCACCGTGGCGCTGCTCTTCGCCGACGTGCGCCTGCCGGGCGCCATGGACGGCGTCTCCCTGGCGCAGGCGGTGGGTCGTCGCTGGCCGGATGTCCGGGTGGTGGTGACCTCCGGTGCGAGCCGCGACGCGCGCCTGCCGGATCAGGCGGTCTATATGCAGAAGCCCTGGCGGGCGCTCGACGTTCTGGTCCAGGCCGAGCACGCGACGTTGGCCGCCAAGGCGGCCTGAGCGGGCCGGGAACGGTCGGCCTCTTTCACGCTCCCGCATTGTGAAGGGCTTCATGGGTTCGGCACGCGAATGATGCCGTAGCGCCGACCCGCTCCCTCTCCCGTACGGGAGAGGGGATCCGCGCCGCATCCTGCCGACAGTTGAGCCAGCCGAGGCCTGAAACCCATGCCGCTTTTTGCTCACAGAGGACGGCGGATGCGTAGCTGAGCCTGACCACCATCCCTAACCGCATCGCGCCATCCCAAACGAAAAAGCCCGGCCGCTCGCGCAGGCCGGGCTGTTCGTTGGCGCTTCGTCGCTCAGGCGGCGGGAGCGGGGCTCACCGGCACCTGACCCGAGGCGTTGCCGCCCTGGCCCTGCGCCGCGGTCGGCGACGGGAAGCCCGGACGGCGGCTGCCGGCGGGGAAACGGGGCTTCGGCTTCGGCGCGGCGATCAGGCCCTCGCGGATCGCGGTCTTGCGGGCCTGCTTGCGGGCGCGGCGGACGGCCTCGGCCTTCTCGCGAGCCTTGCGCACGGACGGCTTCTCATAAGCCTTGCGCTGCTTCATCTCGCGGAAGATGCCCTCGCGCTGCATCTTCTTCTTGAGGACGCGGAGCGCCTGATCGACGTTGTTGTCGCGAACGAGTACCTGCAACGGACTTGATCCTCTGGACCTGGATTTTGGGGCTCGCGCAGCCCGCCGCCGATCTGGAAACCGGCAACGTCCCTCGCCCGGGATGTACCCGGGAGGGACGGGAACGTCGGTTTCCGAATCGGCGTGGAGCCCACGCCTTGGCGGGGCTTCTACACCAAGCCCGCACCAGTTCCAACCGGTTCGCACGATCGATCTTCGCCACCGGCGTGATAGGTTGCCGGGATGAGACACGACGACTCGCAGCAATTCGCCAGCGACAACTATTCCGGCATCTGCCCGGAGGCCTGGGCGGCCATGGAGGCGGCCAATTGCGGCCATGCGCCGGCCTACGGCGAGGATGCATGGACGCAGCGGGCCGCGGACGCGTTCCGGACCTTGTTCGAGACCGCGTGCGACGTGTTCTTCGCTTTCAACGGAACCGCGGCCAACGCCCTCGCGCTGGCGGCGCTCTGCCAGTCTTATCACAGCGTGATCTGCGCCGATTCGGCCCATGTCGAGACCGACGAGTGCGGCGCGCCGGAATTCTTCTCCAACGGCTCGAAGCTGCTCACCGTTCGCACCGAAGGCGGCAAACTCACGTCGGAGGCGATCCGCGGGCTCGCGAAGAACCGCAGCGACATCCATTTCCCGCGGCCCCGGGTGGTCACCATCACCCAGCCCACCGAGACGGGGCAGGTCTACACGCTGGCCGAACTTCAGGCCCTGTCGGCGACCTGCCGGGAACTGGGCCTCGCCCTCCATATGGACGGCTCCCGATTCGCCAATGCCTGCGCGAGCCTCGGCTGCAGCCCGGCCGACATGACGTGGCGCGCGGGCGTCGATGTCCTGTGCTTCGGCGGCACCAAGAACGGCATGCATGCCGGCGAGGCGGTGGTGTTCTTCGATCGGAAGCTCGCCGAGGATTTCGGCTACCGCTGCAAGCAGGCCGGCCAGCTCGCCTCCAAGATGCGCTTCCTCGCGGCCCCCTGGGTCGGCATGCTGGAGAGCGGCGCGTGGCTCCGGAACGCGGCCCACGGCAATGCCTGCGCCCGGCTCTTCGCCGAGGCCGTCTCCGGGCTGCCGGGGGTGCGGATGCTGTTTCCCGTGGAGGCGAATGCCGTCTTCCTGACGATGCCCCCGGCCACCATGGACGGTCTGCGCGCCCGGGGCTGGCGCTTCTACACCTTCATCGGCGGCGGGGCGCGCTTCATGTTCGCCTGGGATGCGAAGCTCGACCGGGTCGATCAACTGATCGGCGACCTGTGCGCCCTGTCGGTCGAGGCAGCCTAAGGCTGGGCCGCTACAGCAGCGCCAGATCGGCCGGATCCGCGCTCGGAAAGATCCGGCGCAGGCTCGCCTGATCGAGGCCGTAGAGGCGCGGGAACAGGCCGCCGAGCAGGCCGCGGTAGTTGGTCAGGACCGGATAATCCCGGTTTTGAAACAGGTTGGCCTCGTCGGCCCGCACCTGCGGCCCCGCGATCCGGCCGCCCCGGACGCCGCCGCCGAGGATCCAGTAGACGCTGCCGTGGCCGTGGTCGGTCCCACGATTGCCGTTCTCGCGGAAGGTGCGGCCGAACTCCGACAGCACCACCACCACGGTGTTGGACCAGCCGGGCCCGATCTCCTCCGCGAAGCCCGACAGGCCCCGCCCCAGCTCGCCCAGCCGGTCGGCGAGGTAGCCGGTGCCTGCGCCCTGGTTCACGTGCGTGTCCCAGCCGCCGACATCCACGAAGCCGAGGTTGAACGAGTCGCGCATCAGGCGGCCGATCCGCCGGGCCGACAGCTCGAACCCCTTCGGCGAGACCGCGCCGCGGTCGGCCTGAGCCGCGTGGTCGGAGATCGAGCGATAGACCTCGTCGCGGACGCGAAAACCCTCGGTTACGGCCCCGGCCAGCTTGGTGCCGCTGTACATGGCGGCGATCAGCTTCGCCTGCCGGTCGTCGATGCCGGGCTTGCCGACGCCATTGATGGCGATGTTCGGCACGGTCTCGCCGCCGCGGAAGATCAGCGGCATCTGGTCGGTGAAGGCGATCGGGCGAACCCGGGTCAGCTCCGTAGCCAGCCGCGCCATGAACCCGGAATTGTAGTCGCGCACCGCCCCGATGGTCTGGCCCATCTCGATCGTGTCCTGGGTCTCGAAATGGCTGCGCGTCAGGTCGTCGGTGCCGGCGAAGGGCACGAAGGCCGCTTGACCCTTGGCGTAGAGGGGCAGGATCGTGTCGCGCAGGGCCGGATGCAGGCTCCAATCGCCGTCGAGCGCCAGGGCGGCCTTGGGATCGGCGGCGTCGGGCTTGGCAATGGCGAGGTTCGGCCGCGACCGATAGTAAAAATCGCTGCCGGTGGGGATCACCACGTTGGCGGCGTCGTAGGCGCCGCGCAGGAACACCACGAGGAGGCGCGCATCGGCCTTCGGGGCCGCCCAGACGCGCCCCGCCACCGTGGACAGGCCGAGCGCCGCCGAGGCGCGGATCAGGTCGCGACGGTTCATCGCATGAACTCCGGCGAGGCGAGGTAGAGGGTGTTCCACTCCTGGGGCGAGACCGCCTGCGCGAGCGCGGCCCGCGTCGGGGCTGAGAGCGTGCCCGACAGGGCCTTGAAGTAGAGCCCGTTGGCGAGAACCGGGAAGGCCGGCTGCTCGGATTGGTCGGCCCCCGGCGGCTTGAACAGCCCGGCCGAGCCGGAGCCGATCTGGCGGGCGATCTCGAACCGCGTCGCGAGCTGCCCCGGCCCGCTCCAAGCAGCGGAATCGAGGGGGTAGCCGTCCGGCGTCGAGCGGTTGAACAGGCCCTCGCCGAGCCGGTTCAGCCAGCCGAGCACCGGGCCGGGATTGAGGATCACGCGCTGGTCATAGGCCATGCGCACCGCCGAGAAGACGTAGCGGACGGGATCCTTGAAGCCGCCGCGCTCGGCCGCGAAGGCCGGCTCGCGCACCAGCGCCTCCATCACGGCCGCGATGTCGCCGTCCGTGCGGGTGAAGACGGCCGCAAGCCGGGCCACCAGCGCATCGTCCGGTGCTTGCCCCAGGAAGTAGGTGGCGAGCGCCCGGGAGACGTTCGTGGCGGTCGCAGGATGGCGGGCGATGAGGTCCACCGCCTCCTCGACCTCCGGCAAGCCGCGACCCTGGATCGCTGCGCCGAGGAACAGCTTGTCGCCGTAATCGTGGCGGTTGGGGTTGAACTCGAACAGCCCGTCGCGGCGGAAATCGGCGGCGTGCTCGGGCCGGAGCTTGGGATCCTCGGCCTTCAGGTCGATGCCGACCCCCGTCAGGATTCGGGCCAGTGCCTCCACGTCGGCCTGGCTGTAGCCGGAGCCGACACCCATCGTGTGCAGCTCCATGATCTCCCGGGCGTAGTTCTCGTTGATCCGGCCGGCGGCGTTGTCGGCATTGTCGAGGTAGCGCAGCATCGCCGGGTGGCGCAGGCTGGCCATGAGCAGATCGCGGAAGTGCCCGAGCGCGTGCGGGCGGATCGCGGTGTCGAGGTAGTCGCCGACGGCGGCGCGGAGCGTCGCCTTGCCCTGGTGCACGTTGAACCGGTTGAACCAGAACCACGTCAGCCGCTCGCGCAGCTGGTCCGGACTGTAGAGGGCGCGCAGCACCCAGGCAGAAGCCGCATTCCGTGCCGCCGCGTTGAGCGCCCCCTGGAAAGCCTGCTGCCCGGCCTTCTTGGCCTCGGGATCCTGGATGTCCTTGAAGGCTTTGGCTTGCGCGTCGAGCGCCTGGGCCCGCTCGAACAGGCTGCCCGGCGGGGTCAGCGCGTCGATGGCGGCCTGCGCATCCGGCGGCAGCCGCCCTTCCGCGGGCGGATGGAGCTGCGTCTGCAGCCAGCGCGCGCGCCCCTCGGCCTCGAGCTGCGCGAAGGCGGAGGGCGTTGCGCCCCAGGTCAGCGCGTCGAGAAAGGCGGCATCGGCCGCCGCCGAGGGGGCGGGCGAGCCAGCCGCCCGGGGGCCGGGCCCCGCCGCAAACAGGAGCAGGGCGGCGATCAGGAGACAGCGTGATGCGGCGCGCGACATGGCAGCCTCGCGGGTCGTGAATCGGCGTACGGAGCCTGTTGCCGGACCCCTGTACGGTCCCTGAAGGGACGACCCGATGAGCCCTGCGTCTTTGCCAATATCGGGGCATCCCGCTACACGATCCCGAGACCGCGCCCGACGCGCGCCACCCCGTTTCCGCCGACCCAGAGCGTTCGCTCCATGCTGATGCAGACCAAGACCGAGGCGAGGCCGGCCGATCCGGTGGCGCGGCGGCGCACCTTCGCGATCATCTCTCACCCGGATGCGGGCAAGACCACGCTCACCGAGAAGCTGCTGCTGTTCGGGGGCGCGATCCAGCTCGCCGGCGAGGTGAAGGCCAAGCGCAACCGGGTCTCGACCCGCTCCGACTGGATGGGGATCGAGAAGGAGCGCGGCATCTCGGTCGTCACTTCGGTGATGACCTTCGAGTACGGCGACTGCGTCTTCAACCTGCTCGACACGCCGGGCCACGAGGACTTCTCGGAAGACACCTATCGCACCCTGACGGCGGTCGATTCGGCCGTGATGGTGATCGACGCCGCCAAGGGCATCGAGGCGCGCACGCGAAAACTGTTCGAGGTCTGCCGCCTGCGCGATATCCCGATCGTCACCTTCGTCAACAAGCTCGACCGCGAGGCCCGCGACCCGTTCGACCTGTTGGACGAGATCGAGAAGACGCTGGCGCTGGACGTCGCCCCGGTGACGTGGCCGATCGGCACCGGCCGCAATTTCTCCGGGACCTACGAGCTCGGCGGCAAGCGCGTGCGCCGGCTCGACGCCGCCGAGGATGCCGGGATGGTCACGGTCTCCGGCCCCGACGATCCGCTGTTCGACGAACTCCTCACCGAGAACGGCGCGGCGGATGCGTGGCGCGAGGAGGTCGAGCTCGCCGAGGGCGGGCTGAAGCCCTTCGACCTCGACGCGTTCCGCGAGGGCCACCTGACGCCGGTCTTTTTCGGCTCGGCGCTCCGCAATTTCGGCGTGCGCGATCTCATCGACGGCCTCGCCCAAGTGGCGCCGCCGCCCCGCGGCCAGGATGCCGACAAGCGCCTCGTGGAGCCGACCGAGCCGCGCATGACCGGCTTCGTGTTCAAGATCCAGGCGAACATGGACCCGAATCACCGGGACCGGATCGCCTTCATGCGGGTCTGCTCGGGCAAGCTCAACCGGGGCATGAAGGCCCGGCTGGTCCGCACCGGCAAGCCGATCTCGCTCTCGGCGCCGCAATTCTTCTTCGCCCAGGACCGCGCCATCGCCGATGAGGCCTATGCCGGCGACGTCGTCGGCATCCCCAATCACGGGACGCTCCGGATCGGCGACACCCTCACCGAGGGCGAGGACATCGTGTTCCGCGGCGTGCCGAGCTTTGCGCCGGAGATCCTGCGCCGGATCAAGCTCACCGACGCCATGAAGGCCAAGAAGCTGCGCGAGGCGCTCCAGCAGATGGGCGAGGAGGGCGTGGTCCAGGTGTTCGTGCCTCAGGACGGCAGCCAGGCGATCGTCGGCGTGGTCGGCGCGCTGCAGCTCGACGTGCTGAAGGAGCGGCTCCAGGCCGAGTACGGCCTGCCCGTGGATTACGAGACCTCGCGATTCTCGGTCTGCCGGTGGATCGAGTCGGAGTCCGAGGTCGAGCTCGACAAGTTCATCGACTCGCACGGCTCGGCCATGGCGAAGGACCTCGACGGGGCGCCGGTCTTCATGGCGACCACCGCCTTCTCGCTCCGCTACGAGGAGGAGCGCTACCCGGCGGTGCGCTTCACCGACGTGAAGGATTATCAGAAGCGGGCGGCGTGAGCCGTCCGCGATACTCCTCCTGTTGCGCCCACGCGTTGTGAGCGCAGCGATGCGATCCAGGGAACCGCTAGAGGCGTCGACGTCCCGCTGGCGTGGGTCGCTTCGCGGCGCTCGCGATGACGGCGCTGCCTCAGAACTTCCCCAGCATGGGAAATTCCACGCTCAAGCTCGACTCCGCCGCCATCGGCGCCTCGCGCTTGCGCGGCTTGCGGTTGAGCACCTGTTTCAGCTTGGTCTTCAGCACCGCCATGTCGAACGGCTTGAGGATGAAGGCATCTGCGCCCGCCTGGTGGGCGAGGTTGATGTCCTCGAAATCGAAGGATGATTCGGTCAGCATGAACGGCGTGTTCATTAGCGCGTCGTCGGCGCGGATCTCGCGGAGCAGGCTGAGCCCGTCCATCGGCTCCATGTCGAGATCGGAGATCACCAGGGCGTAGCGACGCTGCCGCAGGCGTTCCAGCGCCTCGGTGGCACTCGTGACGCCCTCGACATCCGGGAAGCCGATGCGGGTCATCAGCATCACGATGAGCCGCAGGAGCTTCTCCTGGTCGTCGACGATGAGGATCGGGTTCGAATCGCTCTCGGACATCGCGCGGCTCAGACGAAGAGATGGTCGATGCCCTGTCGGGACATCGTGTCGGATTGAAGGGCGAGGCACAGCCCGTGGATCGCCGAGGCCTTCGGCGTGCCGCGCTGGAGCATCGGCAGCAGATTGGCCTTGGCGAACAGCGTCTCGTTGCCGGGCGTGCGCTGGGCGCTCTTGAAGGAATGAACGAACTCGCGCTTGGCGATCTCCCGCCACTCGTTGATCTGCACGTCGCGGTGTCGGCTGTCGGCGCTGACCCGGTCGAAGGTCTCGTGCACGGAGGAACGCTCGCCCTCGATCACTTGGCAGGCGAAATTCCCCTCGATCACCAGGAAGCTGGTGATCACCGCGAACTCGTTCTTCTTCTGGGCGATGCGGCCGATCTCGCCGATCTGCTCGGACCGCTTGCCCGGGTCCGACGACAGATTCAGGCGTGAGAAGTAGATGATGTGGACGAGGCTCGTCCGTTTCGCCCGCATGATCCCGTGATCCGAAATCCTTATCGGTCCGGCGCTTCCGGCCAGGACGCGCCGCCCCCGATCCTAGCCCGACCCGATCGTTGCATGCGGCCGGATAACGCGCCGTAAACGGTCGGATCAGCCGGGGTCCGACACAGGGCAGAATTTGCCGGCCGAGGGCGCCCGGAGCTGCCAAGGCTGCCGGGTCGGAATGGCCCAAATCCAGACTTGTCAGAGGCTTAGCGCTGGCACGGCGGTTGCGGCCGTCGAGGTCTGCGGGCCGCGATGGCGCGCATCGGGATCGCTCGCCATGGATCTTTTTTCCGCCCTGCAGACCTCGGTCTCCGGATTGCAGGCGCAATCCTACGCCATCAGCAACATCTCCGGGAACATCGCGAACTCGCAGACGACCGGCTACAAGCGGGTCGACACCAGCTTCGTCGACCTGATGACCGAGACGACGCCCAAGCGCGAGGTCGCCGGCTCGGTCCTGGCCCAGTCGCAGCTGACCAACACGATCGCCGGCAACGTCGTGTCGTCGAGCGTGCCGACCAACATGTCGATCACCGGGACCGGCTTTTTCACGGTGGTGCAGAAGACCGGCGATGCCAGCGGCAGCCCGACCTTCACCGGCACGAACGCCTATACCCGCCGGGGTGACTTCGCGCCGACCGCGGACGGCTACCTCATGAACGGAGCCGGCGGCTACCTGACCGGCACCAACCTCGATCCGACAACGGGGCAGGTCAAATCGACGGGCCCGATCGTGATCGGCAATCCGACACTCCCGGCGCAGCCGACGACCACGATCACCTACGCGGCCAATCTGCCGGCGACGCCCACGACGAGCGCGACCGCCGACCCGGCCAACAGCATCGCGGGGCCGTCGCTGACGGCCTACACGGATTCCGGTGCGCCGGTGACGATCAACACGCGGTGGGTGCAGACGACACCGAACAGCACTGGCGTCGACTCCGTCTGGAGTCTGAAAGTCGATACCGGTCAGACCGGAACGGCGAAATGGGCCGATTCCGGCCAGACCTTCACGTTCGACGGGACGGGCAAGATGACCTCGCCCACCGCGAGCGCGACCAATCCGAACAGCATCACCGCGACGCTGACGAACGTGCTGGCGTCGGGATACACGTTTCCGAAGCTGACCTTGGATCTCTCCGGCGGCCTGACGCAATATGCCGACGCGAGCGGTGCCGCGACCACCAACACGCTGAGCCAGGACGGCAGCACGGCCGGCACGCTGACGAGCGTCGCGGTCGGCACCGACGGCAAGATCAACGGCACCTTCTCGAACGGGGCCGTCAAGGCGCTCGCCAATGTCGGCATCGCCCAATTCGCCAATCCGGACGGGCTCAAGGCCGATACGAACGGCAACTACCTGCAGACGGCCGATTCCGGACCCCCGCTGGCGGGGCTCGACGGCAGCACCATCACGGGTGCGAGCCTCGAGCAATCCAATACCGACATTGCAACCGAGTTCTCTAAGATGATCGTAACCCAGCAGGCCTACTCTGCAAACACGCGCGTCATGTCGACGGCCCAGACCATGATGTCTGACCTGCTCAACGTGATCCGGTAGCTGATTTCACGGGGGTCGCCGAGGAGGCTCACAGGTGTCGCTGAACGCGCTCTCCAACGCGACCGCCGGACTTGCGGCGACGCAGGCGGCGATCAACGTCGTCTCGCAGAACGTCGCCAATGCCGGGACGGCCGGATACGTCAAGCGGACGCTGACGCCGGTCGCCACCGGGATCAACAATCTCGGCGTTGCCGCCGGGACGGTCACCCGCAGCTTCGATGCGGCCGCCCTGAACCAGCTCCGCCTGGAGACGTCGGGGGCCGCCTATACCAGCACCAAGTCCGGCATCATCTCCCAGCTCGATGCCCTCTACGGTTCGCCGGGCAGCTCGACGGCCCTCGACGGCACGCTGAACACCTTCACGCAGTCGCTGCAGCAGCTCTCCGCCAACCCGACCTCCGCGGCCGCCCGGACGACGGTGCTGAGCGACGCCTCGGCCCTGGCCAGCCAGATTAACAGCGCCGCCAACACGGTGCAGACCCTGCGCACCGGGATCGAGTCGCAGCTCGGCACCGACACGAACTCGGCCAGCGCGCTTCTGAAGAACATCGCCACCCTCAACACCAAGATCCAGAACACCACGGACGGCACATCGCTCGCCGACCTGCAGGACCAGCGCGATCAGGCGATCAACGGCCTGTCGGGCTACATGGACGTCAAGACGACGACGCAGAGTGACGGGACGGTCACCGTCCTCACCCAGTCGGGGGCGACGCTGGTCGATCGCGGCAACGCGGCGACCCTGAGCTTCGACGGCCGCGGGACGCTCAGCGCGAATTCCTCTTTCTCATCGACGCCGCGCTCGGTCGGCACGATCACGGCAACTCTGCCGGGCGGCGGCAAGATCGACCTCGGCGAGCCCGGGGTGCTGCGGTCCGGAAGCCTCGCGGCCCAGCTCGAACTCCGCGACCAGACCCTGCCGCAGGCCCAGCGCCAGCTCGACGACCTCGCGGCGGGACTTTCGAGCTCGCTGACCGACAAGCAGGTCACCGGGACGTCGAATGCCGATCTCTCCACCACGATCAATCTGTCGGGCATGCAGGCCGGCAACACGCTGACGATCCCGGTCACCGTCAACGGCACAGTCCGGAACGTCATCCTCGTTGCGTCGAACTCCGCCTCCACGACCGTCACGCCGAGCCAGACCAACGACGCCAACGCGCTCGTGGGGACATTCCAGATCCCGAGCAGCCCGTCGCAGTATGCAACGGTGATCAATGCAGCCCTGAGCACCCTGGCCCCGAACCTGAAGGTCGATGTTCCCGGCACCAGTGCGAGCATCACGATCCGAGACACGTCCGGCAGCACGAACCCGCTGACGGCGGCCGCCAACGTCACGGCCGTCTCCGCCACCGACCTCTACACCGGCAATCCCTCGCTCGCGCTCTTCGTCGACGGGAGCAACAACAAGCTCTACACCGGCACCTTCGACGGCGGCTCGCAGCTCACCGGCTTCGCGCAGCGCATCGCTGTCAACGGAAACCTGTCGGGCGACACGGCCGCGCTCTCGGCCGCAGCCAGCTCGACCAGCGCCACGAACACCAACGCCTCCGGCACGCGCGCCCAGCAGCTCTACGCGGCACTGACCGCCACACAGCAGACCTTCTCGTCGTCCAGCGGCATCGGCGGTGTCTCGGCGCCCTACCACGCCACGGTCGCGGGCTTCGCGCAGGACATCATCTCGGCGCAGGGAGCGGCCTCGTCGAACGCCACGGCCCTCGACGGGACCCAGCAGACCGCCCTCGCTACGGCCCAGAGCCGGTTCGCCGCCGGGGCCGGGGTCAATATCGATCAGGAGATGTCCAACCTGATCGCCCTGCAGACCGCCTACGGTGCCAATGCCCGGGTGCTGACGGCGGCCCGCGACATGCTCAACCAGCTGCTGCAGATCTGATCATGACGACGATCACGCCCTTCGCGGCCGGTTCCTACCTGACCACCCGGAACGCGGCGCAGCTCACGACGCTGAAGAATCAGCTCAACGACCTGTCGAATCAGGTTTCCAGCGGGCAGGTCTCACAGACTTATGGCGGTCTCGGCGCCGGGCGGTCCACGGCGCTCGGCGCCCAGGCGACGCTGAGCGCGCTCGGGGGTTATGCCGCCGCCATCACGGCCGGCCAGACCCGAACGAGCCTCGCGGTGACCAGCCTGACCCAGCTTGCGAGCCTCGGGACGAACGCCCGCCAGACCTTGGACAACGGCCTGCAGAGCGCGGCGACCAGCTCGGTCGCGGGCCGCTCGGTCGCCCTCGGCAATCTGCAGACGGCGCTCGACTCCCTCAACCAGTCGGCGGCGGGTAATTATCTATTCGGCGGTAGCGATGCCAGCACCCAGCCGGTGGTCGATGTTGAGACGGTTCTGAACGGCACGACCAACAGCCAGGGCAAACCGGTCGCGGGTCTCACCGCAGTGATCGCCGAGCGGGTCGATGCCGAACTCGGCGCGGGTGGCAATGGCCGGTTGACGCAGACGCCGTCGCCGACCTCGCCGAACACCACCAGTCAGGTAACGATCACCGACGAAGCGGACAGTCAGACCCGAGGTGTCTTCGGCTTCACACTCGCCGGGGCGCCGACCGTGACCGGGTCGGCGCTGACTCAGACCTACACGCCAGCGGCGAGTCCCAAACCGGCCTCGTTCACCCTCGGCCTGCCGACACAGCCCAATGAAGGCGACAGCGTGACCTTCGCGCTCACGCTGCCGGACGGGTCCTCGAAGACGCTGACCCTCACGGCGGCGGCCAGCACGGCTCCGGCTTCGACGACGACCTTTACGATCGGGTCGAGCGCCGCCGACACGATGAACAATCTGTCGACCACCCTGAACAAGGCGCTGACCGGGCTGGCGAACAGCACCCTCGGGGTCAGCGCTGCCTCTGACGCGGCTTCGAGCTTCTTCACCGGCTCCGTTCATGGTGGAACCGGGGGCGCCGGGGTGATGCCCCAGCGGGTCGCGTTCAACGCTGCCGGCAATCCGACCGGCTACAAGTCGGCAACCGCCGCCGACACAGTGATTTGGTATCAGGGCGAGGATACCGCCGGCACCTCCGCCATCGATACCCAATCGGTCCAAATCAGCGCGAGCGCCAAGATCGGCACGGGTGCGCGGGCCAACGACACCGCCATCCAGAACGTGCTCGCCGGCCTCGCCACGATGGCCTACGCCCTGCCCACGACGAGCGACAACAGCACCACCGCCACATACCAGGCGGTGATCGATCAGGCGGGGTCTCTGCTCTCCTCCGCCGATACGACCAACCCCAGCATCCAGGATACGGTCACACAGCTCTCCCTCGCGTCCGCACGTCTCTCCGGCGCCAGCACCACCAACGCGGCCACGCAGAACACCGTTCAGAACACCCTGGACGGGATCGAGCAGGCACCCACCGAGGAAGTCATCGCCAAGCTCCTCGACGTCCAGAACCGGCTCCAGGCAAGCTACCAGATCACCGCGACGCTCTCGAAGCTCTCGCTGGTCAACTACATCAGCTGAGCCCGGCCCGGGCTTGCCTGATACAGGTCACGTCGTAGTGTGATGAACCACCTCTTGATCGATTGCAGCGACCATAGTGCTGCCGCTTTCCGCCGGTGAACGGTCGGGGCGCGAAGGCGCCGTCGTCCACCCCGAGGAGAGGTCCTCATGTCGCTGTCCGAACCCGTCGAGCTCGTCCGTCGTCTCGGCAGCGCACCGCGGGTCGGCGCAATCGTCCTGGCCAAGCAGGCGATCGACACATACGTTGCCGGCTACACGCAAATGGACGATCGCGGCATCGCCCTGGATATCCTGCTGCGGGATCTGGCCCGCCTGCGCTTCCAGGCTCCGGAGTTCGACGCGTTCATCAGCGAGGTCGAGAGCTACATCGATCTGCTGCACCGGCATCTGTCGCGCCAGGCTGCCTGAGATGCGCGGGCGTGTCCTGCCGCTCATCGCCGTTGCGGCCCTGATCGCCGGGAGTCCGACGATGGCGGGTGATCTTCAGACGGCGCCGCTCGTCCCTGGCGCTGTGCCGTGTCCGTCCAAGGGGCAGGGCTTCGTCCGCATGCCGGGCAGCGAAAGCTGCGTCCGCGTATCGGGCCGCGTCGCGGCGGGCATGGATGTGCGCGCCGGGCACGGCGCCGCAGCGGCTCCGCTCGTTGCCGGCCGGCTCGCCATAGACAATCGCACCGACACCGACCTCGGCGAGGTCCGGACCTACCTGCGGATCGGCAACGGCCGCCGCTGAGACCCGCTACAGGTTCCGCGACAGGATCAGCGGGCCGCTGCGGAGGCCGCGGCCATAGGGGGAGGGCGCCGGGGCCTGCTTCCCATAACCTGTTGGCATCTGAGCCCGCCCGATCTCCTCCGCCAGGGACTTGATCAGACCTTCCGAGACGGTCCGGGCGCTAGCCAGCACCGTCTGGTTCGCCTCCACGGCGGCGGTGAAGCGACGATGCGCGGTCCGCAGCCGCTCGACCCCTTCGGGATGGAAGCGCTTCAGCGCCACGGCATTCGCCTTGGCGACCTCCAGGCCCTGCATGTAGGCGGCTGCCAGCGCGGCCTTGGGCTCGGCCGCCGCGATCCCCTCCCGCAGCCGCCCGGCCCGGACATGATCCGCCTCCTCGGCGAGCAGGGCCTCCAGGGCGGCCATATTGCCGAGCACCCCCGCGACCAGCGCCTCGGCGGTCACCCGGTCGGCGACGCGCAGCGGTTCAGCCCTGTGCATGGCTCGCTCCATTGTTGGCCGCCCCCTGCATCTTCATGATCTCACGGAAGATCGAATCGGCGATCCCGACGCCGCCGCTCTTCACGATCTGTCCCGCATATTCCTTGGTCAGCATCGAGCGGTAGACGCCGCCCCCGGTCCCGTTCTCGCCGAGCGGCCCGTCGGTCCCCTCCGACTGGGTCAGCCGGTCGAGGCTGGATTCCAGGAACATCGATTCGAATTCGGTGGCGGTCTTCCAGGCCTTGGCCTTGTTGGCGGAACCGATCAGGCCATTCGCCGCGGTTCCGAGGCTGGCGGCGACGTTGGTCGCGGTGGTGATGCCCTGCATGGTCGTGCCCCTCCCTAAAGATCTGTCACATCAACTCGATTTCGGCCTGTAGGGCGCCCGCCGCCTTGATGGCCTGCAAGATCGAGATCAGGTCGCGGGGCCCGACGCCGAGGGCGTTCAGGCCATCGACCAGCTCACGCAGGCTGACCCCCTCCTTGACCAGGGCCAGCTTGTTGCCCTCGCCGGTATCGACCTTCACGCCGGTGCGCGGCACCACGACGGTGCGGCCGTTGGAGAGGGGGGCCGGCTGGCTGACCTGCGGCTGCTCGGTGATCGTGATGGTCAGGTTGCCCTGCGCGATCGCCACCGTCGAGACGTGCACGTCGCGGCCCATCACGATGATGCCGGAGCGCTCGTCGACGATCACCCGGGCGGTCTGATCGGGCTCGACCTTGAGTTGTTCAACCTCGGTGATGAGCCGAATCATGTTGCCGTTGTAGCGGGCCGGGATCTGGATCGTGACGGTGGCCGGGTCCGTGGGTTCGGCCGTGTCGGCGCCCATGAAGTCGTTGATCGCGGCCGCGATGCGCTTTGACGTGGTGAAATCGGGGTTTCGGAGCGACAGGCGCAGAGACTTCGCGTCGTTCAGCTTGAAGGCGATCTCGCGCTCGATATTGGCGCCGTTGGAGATGCGCCCGTTGGTCGGCACGCCCCGGGTGATCTTGGCGGCGGCGCCCTCGGCGGCGAAGCCCGCAATCGCCACCGAGCCCTGCGCCAGGGCGTAGACCTCGCCGTCGGCGCCCAGCAGCGGCGTCACCAGCAGGGTGCCGCCCTGGAGCGATTTGGCATCGCCGAGCGAGGAGACCGTCACGTCGATCCGGGTGCCCTGGGCGGCGAAGGGCGGCAGGCTCGCCGTCACCATCACGGCGGCGAGGTTCTGGGTGCGCATCGTCGCGCCGCGGGTGTTGACGCCCAGCCGCTCCAGCATCGCCTGTAGGGATTGCTTGGTGAACGGGATGTTGTTGAGCGTGTCGCCGGTGCCGTTGAGGCCGACCACAATGCCGTAACCCACCAGCTGGTTCTGGCGTACGCCCTCGATGGAGGCGAGATCCTTGACCCGTGACAGGGCGAGCGCCGGGCCCGACAGGGCAACCAGCAGCACTACGCCGATCAGGGCTCGGAGGAGGTTGGACGCGGGACGCAAAAGCATACCGGGATTTCGCGGGTGAACGGACCTTCCGCCCTCCTGCCAGGGCCGTGCCAAGCGGTTCTTGATGCCAAGGCTCTGAAAAGGCTCGCTTTCCGTCAGCGGGGCCCGGCCGTGCAGCCCGGCAGTGCAAGCACCGAAGCTGCCGACCCGGCAGGTTCTGCCGCCCTGTTTACGTCCGCTTAACTCTGTCGGCCGAGTTTAAGGCCTGGCGCAGGGGCGCCTGGAGCAACGCGAAACGGATCATGCGCGTCGAGACCCGTCAGCCGATCCAGAGCGCGGGCGGCGTCGCCCCGGCCCGGCGGCCCGAGGGCGGCGGAGGCTTCAGTCTCGGTGCGGCTCCGGCTTCTGCCTCCGGCGCCGGTGCCCCCGCGGCGGCCGCCACCTTGGCGGGGCTCGACGCGGTGCTGCTCTTGCAAGCCGAGAGCGAGACCCCGCAGGAGCGCCGCCGCCGCTCGGCCAAGCGCGGCCAGGATCTCCTCGACAGCCTCGACCGCCTGAAGGCCGCTCTGCTCGGCGGCCGGGTCGCGCCGCAGGAGCTGCGCGCCATCGCGGGACGTCTCGCGGAGCGCGCGGGGTCTTCGGGCGACCCCCGGCTCGACGGGCTGATGGCCGAGATCGAGCTGCGGGCGGCGGTGGAGCTGGCCAAGCTGGAAGCGCGACGGAACCTTTGATCGGGGCGACGCTCGGGTCTTTGCGAAAACAGCGAGGCAACGCGGATTGGCGCTGCGCTCTTCGCCGTCGCGCCGCCCTGGGCCATCGTGCTGTGCCGATGATGACAGGCGGAGATCGATCCGCCGCGCGATCCCGCTATCCCGCCCGCCGCTTGGGCCCTGTCGGTAGCAATTGCGGCTCACCCGGCCCCGTCTCCACCCCGAGATCCGGGACCGCGATGATCGGCGCGCCGCGCAGGTCCTTGCGGGTGACGATCGCGCCGCGCTCCTCCAGATAGGCGAGCATCCGCCGGGCCCGGCCGCCCGAGCTGGTGCCGTAGGCTTCGGCCAGCATCGTGTCGGTGGGGCAGGGGGCGCCTTCGATCGCCGCCCGGGCTACCACCAGGAACAGGCCGGCAAGGTCGTCCGGAAGGCCCGCTGCGATCTCCTGCGCCCGGGTCCAGCCGGAATCGTCGGCGACCGCGCCTCCGGCCTCGGCCCGGGCGACCGCGAGCCGGCGCTTGAATTCGGGCAGGCCCATCGTGTCGCCGCGCAGGCGTCGGATCCGGCACCGGACCGTGAAGTCCTGGTAAAGGGTAGCAGGCGTGCAGGCCGCCGCATCCGCATCCGCCAGGACCGAGGCCAGCACCTCGGCGAGTGCCGCCTCGCGCGCCTCGGGATCCATCGGCTCCTCCTCGGGCTCCTCCGCGGGCGCCGGTGGCCGGTAGTTCGCCAACTGGACGAGCACGTCCGGCGTCGGCGCGGGGCGGGGCTTGGGGCGGGGCACGAGCGGCGCCACGCTCTCCTGCGGGCTTGCCGTGAGGATCAGGGCGCGGGCATCCTCCGTTGCCTCCGGCAGCGGGACCAGCACCGGCGAGGAACTGCGGCTCACGGTCATGGTCGGCCCGACCGCGATGGTGAGCGGGCGCCTTGAGAGGGCCGGGCCCAAAGCCACGAAATGGCCCCGCGGCAGATCGCGAAAGGTCTCGGCTTGGCGACGTTCCAGGCCCAGGAGGTCGGCGGCGCGGGCCATGTCGATGTCGAGGAAGGTCCGGCCCATCAGGAAGTTCGAGGCTTCCGCCGCGACGTTCTTGGCGAGCTTGGCCAGCCGCTGCGTGGCGATGATGCCCGCCAGGCCCCGCTTGCGCCCGCGGCACATCAGGTTGGTCATCGCGCCGAGCGAGAGGCGCCTTGCCTCGTCCGAGACCTCGCCGGCGGCGGCCGGGGCGAAGAGCTGCGCCTCGTCCACCGCCACCAGCATCGGGTACCAATGGTCGCGGTCGGCGTCGAACAGGCCGCCGAGGAACGCGGCGGCTGCGCGCATCTGCCCGTCGGCGTCGAGATTCTCCAAGGATAGCACCACCGAAACCCTGTGCGTGCGCACCCGGGCGGCGATCCGCTGCAGGGCGACGTCGTCGCCGTCGGCCTCCACGACGACATGGCCGTAGCGGTCGGCGAGGCTCGCGAAATCGCCCTCCGGGTCGATGATCGCCTGCTGCACGAGGCCGGCGCTCTGCTCCAGCAGGCGCCGCAGCAGATGTGACTTGCCGGAGCCCGAATTGCCCTGGACCAGAAGCCGCGTGGCGAGCAGTTCGGTGAGGTCGAGGAGCGCGGGGCGCTCACCGGTCAGGCCGAGATCGATATCGGAACGCATGGCGCTTCATAGCATGCCGGCGGCGGCTCCGGGCGGTCCGCCGGGGCGCTGTCCACGCTTCCCGCGATACCTGCCCCGCCGTTTCCGGCCTGGACCGGGACGCTCCAGCCCTGTACGGCCACGCCCCTCCCAAACAAAACCCGGACCCACGACACGATGGCGGCCTGCGGCCTCGATTTCGGCACGTCGAACACCACTCTCGGGCATCTCGGCCCCGAGGGACCGACCCTGCTGCCGCTGGAAGGATCGCACCGGACGATCCCGAGCGCGATCTTCTTCGAGCTCGGCCGGGATCCGGTGATCGGCCGGGCGGCCACGGCGGCCTATGTCGAGGGCCGGTCCGGGCGGCTGATGCGCGGCCTCAAATCCGTGCTCGGCACGCCCCTGATGGACGAGGCGACCCCGGTCGGCCGCCAGCGCCTGCGCCTGCGCGACATCATTGCCCGCTATCTCATGGAGGTGAAGGCACGGGCCGAGACGGCCAGCGGCCAGACGTTGGACACCGTCGTTCACGGCCGCCCGGTTCACTTCGTCGATGGCGATCCGGAGGCCGATCGCCGGGCCGAGGATACGCTCCGGGACATCGCCCGCGATGTCGGCTTCCGGGAAGTCTCGTTCCAGTACGAGCCGATCGCCGCGGCCCTCGACTACGAGCGGCAGGTGGAATCGGAAGAGATCGCCCTGGTGGCGGATATCGGCGGCGGCACCTCGGATTTTTCGATCGTGCGCCTGTCGCCGGAGCGGCGGGGGAAGCCCGACCGGGCCGGCGACATCCTGGCCAATGACGGCGTGCGCATCGGCGGCACCGATTTCGACCGGCAGCTCAGCCTCGGCACGGTGATGCCGCTCTTGGGCCTCGGCAGCCCGATGCGCCGCGGCGACCTCGCGGTGCCGAACGCCTACTATCACGACCTCGCCACGTGGTCGGCGATCAACCGCCTCTACAACGCCAAGACCCTGCGCGAGATCGACGAGGTGATCCGCGACTGCGCCCGGCCCGATCTCGTCGGACGGCTCCACGCGGCGGTCGAGGGCGAGCGCGGCCACGCTTTGGCGGGGGCGGTGGAGGGCGCCAAGATCGCCGCCTCCGAGCGGGGCGAGGCGGATCTCGACCTCGACTTGATCGAGCGCGGTCTCGCGGCCCGTCTCGATCGCGGGACACTGGCCGGTCAGACGGGCGAACTTGCCCGCGCGGTGGCGGCGCGCATCGGACGCTGCCTTGCCCAGGCGGAACTCCCGCCGGAGCGGATCGACGCCCTGTTTCTCACCGGCGGCTCGACCGGTCTGCCGCATCTTCGCGCGGCACTGACCGCGGCGCTGCCGTCCGCCCGGGTGGTGGAAGGCGATATCTTCGGCTCGGTGGGTCTGGGACTGACGATCGAGGCGGCGCGGCGCCGGGGGTGAGTCGTTCAGCCACCGGGGCGCGGGCCGGTATCCTGCCACGGGTTCACGGTGCGCACGCCAGTCGGGATGAAATCGGAGCTGTTGCGGGTAACGATCGTCATAGCATGCACCAGGGCGGTCGCCGTGATAAGGGCATCCCGCTCGGGCCGCGGATCAGGCACGTGCAATCCCGCACAGCAGAGGGCGACCGCCGTGTCGACGGGCAGAACCCGCCCGGCGAATTCGGGCAAGATGTATCGGTCCAACCACGTGCGCAATCGGGCACCCTGAACGGGATCGCGCCGGTCCATCAGCCGGATGCCGAGATCCAGTTCCATCACGGTCACCGCCGACAGGTAGAAGCGGCTGGCATCCTCCCCGGACAGCCACCGCACCACGTTGGCATCCGCCTTGCCATCGCCGGCCTTGCGCAACTCGGACACCACGTTCGTGTCGATCAGGAAGGTCACGAGACATCAGCCGGCCGCGGAAATCCGACAGCACGCGGAAGATCGAGCTCGATGTCGGAGAGGCCAGGGCATGACAGAGCCTCCACGATGTTCCGGCGCTGACCCAAAAGCCGGCGATACTCCTCGATGCTCAGGAGGACTTGTACGGGTTCACCGCGCCGCGTGATGAAGACCGGCCCGCTCTCGGCAGCCTTCTGGGCATGGCTGGCGTTCTGCTGAAATGCTCGGCTGGATAAGGTGGTGACGGTCACAACCGCTTCTCCGAGAAGCAGCGCCGCGGATGTTGGTACGTTAGAACACATCGGCATGAGCCGCTAGGCGACGATTGACGCGCCGCCCGCCATCCCCGACAAGGCGGGCCCTTCCGCTCGGAGACAACGGCGCCCCATCCGGGCTCCTCCGCGCCGCCTCGCCCGATGCTGTTCAACTCCTTCGTCTTCCTCCTCGCCTTCCTACCGGCCGCCCTGATCCTGCACGCTCTGGTTGCGCGCGCGGCGCCGGCTTGGCGGCTGCCGCTCCTCGTCGGCCTGTCCTTCGTGTTCTACGGCTGGTGGGACATCCGCTTCGTGCCGTTGCTCGCCGGCTCCATCCTGGCGAACTGGTGCGTGGCGCAGATCTATCGTCGCTGGCCGGGGCGCTGGCTGATCCCGGCGGCCATCGTCGCCAACCTCACGCTCCTCGGAGTGTTCAAGTATCTCGATTTCTTCGCCGACCTCGCCAACCTGATCCCGGGCCTGGAGGCGCCGCGGCTCGGCCTCGCCCTGCCGCTCGGCATCTCGTTCTTCACCTTCCACCACATCATGTATCTCGCCGACCTGCGGGCCGGCCGGGCGCCGGGCTTCGGGCTCGTGAAATACGCCCTCTACATCGCCTTCTTCCCGCAGGTTCTCGCCGGCCCGCTCGTGCGCTGGAGCGAGATCATGCACCAGTTCGACGCGCCGCCCTATGCGCGCTCCGACGCCGCCGAGCGCTTCAGCCGCGGCCTGATGCTCCTGATTGTCGGCCTCGCCAAGAAGGTGTTTCTCGGCGATCCGCTCGCCGCCTACGTGAACCCGGTGTTTCAGGCGGCCGCCGCCGGCAAGGCCGTCACGATCGCGGAGGCGTGGCAGGCGACGCTCGGCTTCACCTTCCAGATCTATTTCGACTTCTCCGGCTACACCGATATGGCGCTCGGTATCGCGCTGCTGTTCGGCCTCGTCCTGCCGCAGAACTTCGACGCCCCCTACCGCGCCACCTCGCTGCGCGACTTCTGGCGGCGCTGGCACATGACCCTGTCGCGCTTCCTGCGCGACTACCTCTACATTCCGCTGGGCGGGAACCGACACGGTCTGCCGCGGCAGGTCGGGGCGCTCGCCGCCACCATGACGCTGGGCGGCCTCTGGCACGGGGCGGGCTTGACCTTCCTGGCCTGGGGGGCGCTGCACGGGGTCGGTCTGGGCGCCGGCGTGCTGGCGCGGCGTGCCCGCATCGCGATCCCGGCTCCGATCGGCTGGCTCCTGACCAGCCTGTTCGTCATGCTGACCTGGGTCCTGTTCCGGGCGACGAGTTTTGAGGCCGCGCTCCTCGTGTTCAAGGGCCTGTTCGGGCTGGCGCCGAAGGGCTCGGGCTTCAAATGGCGCACCATTGCCATCGCCGCCCTCGTCGCCACGGTGGGGCCGACCGCCTGGGACGCCGTCCACCGGCTACCGCCGCGGCGACTCCTCGCCTTCGGCTTCGCGCTCCTGTTCGTCCTCGTCCTGCTGAAGATCGGCGACGATGCGAACTACGAGTTCATCTATTTCCAGTTCTGAGGATGGCAGGAACCCCACAGAGCGCCGACCGGGACTGGCTGGGCTTCGCCCGGTTCCTGCTGTTGTCGATGGCCGGCGTGTTCATAGGCTATCTGGCGCTCGCGGTGCTGGTCGATCCCTACGATACCGGCCGCTCGACCCTGCTGTCGCGTGGCGCCGTCCGGCCGCAGGGTCCGCGCACCGCCTCGGCCGTGCGCGGACGCGATCCGGCCTATACCGGCGCGGTGATCGGCAATTCGCACATCCAGCTCATCGAGCCGGCGGCGCTGACCCGGCTCACCGGCATCCCCTTCGTCCAGCTCTCGGTGCCGGCGACCGGCCCGGCCGAGCAGTTCGCGGTGCTGGACTGGTACCTGCAGCATCACGCCCAGCCCGCCGCCCTCGTGCTCTCGGCCGATGCCTTCTGGTGCGCGGACGATCCCAGCTTCCCGAGCGAGCACGGGTTTCCCTACTGGCTGCTCGGCGGCTGGCCCGATTATCTCAGCGGCCTGATCCGGTTTCCGGCGGCGCAGGAGACGATCAACCGCCTGGGCTGGCTCCTGAACCCGCATCGCCGGAAAGCCGCCGCGGACGGCTGGTGGGATTACGAGCGCAACTACCTCAGCCAAGGTTTTGGCATCGAACCCGCCAAGAAGGCGGCTTTGGAGAAGCCGGTCGGTCCTGAGCCGGAGCCGCATCACGGCGGCCCGTTCCCGATCGCCGAGAGGCTACGGGACGAACTCGCGCGGGTCCCGGCGCGGACGCCGGTGGTGGTGGTCTTCCCCCCGGTCTATGCCCGCGCCGAGCCGCCACCCGGCAGCCCCCGGGCGAGCGCCGAAGTTGCCTGCCGAGCGGAGGTCCGCTCTGCCCTGGCGACGCACCCGTTCAGCACGGTGGTGGATTGGCGCGACGGGCGCCCCGAGGCGGCCGACCCTGACCTGTTCTTCGACCAGACACATTACAGGCTGCCCCTGGCGCGAACCTTGACGACAGAGATCGCGACGGCGATCGTTCGCTTGCGGACACAGATGACAGAGTAAAACATCTGTACCGTGACCGGATTGCCGCACGCGGCGATGCAGTGACGGCGCTTTAATGACGCCGCTTCTGTGTGCGTTGTCGCGATTGGGCGCCTCGACTATACGGCACCTCACGTTATCGCCGCGCACCGGCCATCCCCTGGTGGGCGGCTCGATTCCAGCGAGGGTGACGCATGGCGAAGGTGACGCTGGAGGACGGCTACGTCCCGTCCGACGACGAGCCCTTCATGAACGAGCGGCAGCGCGAATATTTTCGGCGCAAGCTCTTGAGCTGGAAGACCGACATTCTGCGCGAAGCGCAGGACACCCTGGTCGCGCTTCAGAGCGAGAACGAGAATCATCCGGATCTCGCCGACCGTGCCTCGTCGGAGACCGACCGGTCGATCGAGCTGCGGGCACGGGACCGCCAGCGCAAGCTCACCGGCAAGATCGACGCCGCGCTCGCCCGGCTGGAGGACGGCTCTTACGGCTACTGCGAGGAGACCGGCGAGCCGATCTCCCTGCGCCGGCTCGATGCCCGGCCGATCGCAACCCTGTCTCTGGAAGCGCAGGAGCGGCACGAGCGGCGCGAGCGTGTCTACCGGGACGACTGAGATCGATGACCCAGGGTAGCGAAATTCGAGCCGTTCCCAGCCGCTGCATCCCGTTCCCCGCACGGTGAGGGAGACGCGGGCAGCCTGTCTCTCACGTCCTGCGCCATCGGCTTCATAACGGCCGCTCGGAATAGGATCTTCGCGTCTCAACCGCGTGCTGTCGCCGTGATGGGGGGCGCTGGACCTGCCCGGTCGGACGCCTCGGACCTTGACCCCGTGCCCGTCCTCGTGAGGCCGGCGCAACATCGGTCTGGCGCAACGTCAGATCGTTTCACCGCACTGGCGACGACAGGGTGACCGATGCTGCCAGCCGGGAATGTGGGAACCGCATCGCACATCCGCCCCGCATGGATCCGTTACTGCGTCAGGCGCAACTTTCCGATGCTGGTCTGAATCTTCTGGAAGGCGTCGAGCAATCCGTCCGAGTCGTTGGCGAGGAAGTACTGGTCCGGTGACGAAGCACAGTTCTTCAGGAGCGTCTGACCCGCGGCGTCGATCGGGTCGGAGGCGATGCTGAAGCCGATCGTGAAGATCGAGATGTTGACGGCCTTCGCGTTCTTGCAGGCGGTGGCGGTGAGCGCGTCGAGGGCGTTTCGGGCGCTCGCCGCATCCGACATATCCTGATTGGTCGCCGGAAGCCTGCTGTTCGGAGTCGATCCGTCCATATTCTTGAAATAGCCCGCCGCAAAATACATGGAATTGTTGTAATTCGTATAGGGGTTGTCTGGCCAGCTATTCGTCCCATCCGTCATGAGGATCATGATCTTGTTGACGGTGTTCGCATTTGTTGTGTTGGAGCTGGACGAGTAGGCGGCGCCGTCTGCGAAGACGCTCAGCGGAGAAAGCGTCCGCCAGCCCCACATGAAACCCTCGTGGATGTTGGTCGATCCCAGCGGCGCCATCTTGTTGATGACGTTCTTCAGGACCGTCGTATCTGTGGTGAGCCGCTGAAGCGGCTGTGTCGTGCAGCCGAAATTCGGTCCATTCGGGATCTTGGTATAGGGGTTCGACAAGGTCGGTGCCGCATTGCGCGGATTGGAATACTTGCAGGCGCGTCCTTCCGCGGTCTGGAAGCTCGGATTTATCGCCCATTTGGTGCAGCTACCGACACTGGTGCTATCGTCGATGTAGCTATTGAAGCTTATGTTTTGCGTGCTGTTATAGGTGTAGCTGGCATAGCCGCTGCTGCCGTCGCCCGGCTCGTCGGGCGCGAAGAGCGGGACATAGAGCGAGTCCTTGTTCCCCGTTGTGGGAGACCCGTCCTGAACGTTCAGCGGATAAGGCAGGGTTTCCAGGCATCCGGCCCAGCCCCAACCCGCGCTGGCGTTCTGGAGCTTGTTGAAGATATCGAACCGGCTGGTGAAACCCGTTCCGGTGAGCGACCCAACGTTGAGCCAGTGATAGCTCGACTGGCCGTTCACATCGATCCAGGAGGCATTTCGGTACGCCGTCGGGTCAACCGCGACCGCGCCCGCGAAGGGTACGATCGCGATCCGCGTCGCGCTGGAGAAGGCGCTGTTGGTGGAGACGTAGTTGACGAAGTTTGTCGCGGCGGTCTGAACCGCCTGCAGTTTCGATTGGCCGCCGCTCGACGATTGCATCGATCCCGTGTTGTCGAGCACCAGGGCGATCTCGAAGGTCTTCGGCAGGGGGGTAGCGCATTGCGACGTGGCTCCCGGATTGATGCGCGTCGTCCCGGTGAGCTTGCCGAAGAAGGTCGTGGACAGCTTTCGCGCCTTCAGGGTGATCTGGCGCGGGTTGCTCGTGATGCCCAGCGGATCGACGACGAGGTTTGCTGCCCCCATGGCACCGTTCATTGCGGTCCGGGCCAGGGCGTTGAGGTCGGACGAGCTGGTGGTGAGCGGTGTCTGGCAGAGGAGCAGCGCGGTCGCATCGGTTGCCGCCTGCAGCTTCGTCTCCAACCGGGTCGCGAAGCCGTAATCGATCGCCGCGCCGCCGACCATCAGCATCGGCACGCTGAGGAAGGCGAACAACAGCGCGACATTGCCGCCGCCCTGCTGCAGGAAGTGACGGAAGCCGTCAGGGAGTCGAGCCATCGCACGCCGTCGCGTTGGTGCCGGGCAACACCACCTCGGTGTATGTGTTGGTCCCGTAGATCTTGCCGCCCCGGGTCGGCCAAGGGACGGCGCTGGAGAAGGTGATCGTCTTGCCGACACCCTTGACGAGATTCACCAGGGCGGTCCCGATCATCGGTGTGTAGGTGATGCTGACTTCGGCCAGGACGTAGCGCATGCCGGCGGTCTGATAGCCTGGCGGCACGGTGATGTCGTTCGCCGGGCCGGTATTGCGGGCGGTGGCATTGCCGTTGGCGAGGCTGGAGCAGACCGACGGACTCAGGACGCCGTTCTGGAGGCTGACGCCTATGGCACTGACCACGATCTTCGCATTTGCGGTGTTGAACGGGCGCATGACCGTCGCGGCAGACGCGAAGATATCACTCATCAAGGTTGTGCTGACCGGATTCTTCGCATCGCCCTGCGCCGTCAGGTCGGCGACGGTGCGGCCGAGCAGGGTCAGCTTGCGCCATTCGTCGATGGCGTGCGCCAGCTCGGTCATGCCGGCCCAGATCGCCAGCAGGACCGGCAGGATCACGGCGAACTCCACCACGGCGCTCCCGCGGCGGTCGCGTCCCATCCGGTCGGCTCTGCGGGCGAAGCGCCTCAGCACGGGCTCGCTCCGACGATCTGGTACGGTTCCGTGCGGAACACGGCCGTCGAGACCAACAGGCTCGATCCGGCGCCGCTGCCGGTCGTGAACTGCTGGGTGCGCAGTCCCATCAGATTGAAGAAGGTCGGGAACTGAACCGCCGCCGTCACGATCACGATCGTGCCCGGCGTCGCGCAGGCGTATTTCGTGCCGAAGCTCGTGTTCCACGTGCCGGTCGCGGTGTCGACGGGGGTCGAGGGATTGGCACTCGAGAACGTCCCCGCCGTCGCGACGTCGATCTTGACGTTCTGGCAGTTGAAGATGTTGACGATGGTGGCAGTGGTCGGGCCGCACATCGTCGTCTTGAGCGCGGCGAGTAGTTTGGTGGGGTCGGTCTGCCCGGCATTCGCCTGCTGGAACTGTCCGGTGAAGATCGTTCGGACTGCATTCTGAAGGGCGCGATCGAAATTCTGTGACGCCCAGATTTGGAACGCGATCTGGAAAATCGCGCCGCACAGCGCCAGGAACGGGAGGGCCACCAGCGCGAATTCCACCGCTGCCGCTCCGTCGGCATCGCCGCGAAAACGTGTCAGACGGCAACCTAACGTACTGCCTTTACCAGAAAATAGTGATGTTCGCTGAGGCATTCGCTAGTTGGTCAGCAGATGACAAGCATGATCATCGGCTTAGGATCGACCTTTTACGAAAGACTTAAGCTGGTCCCTCTGATTCATCCTCCGCGAAGCGTATCCAGATCGTTGTGGGCGGAAGTGTTGCCGAATGTTTTTGATCCCGGCCGCGATTGACGCCCCAGCGCGTTGCGCCATTTCGAATGCGGTAAGCTTGGCCGGAGAACCGCATGAAACTCCCCCTGATCGCGTTCGTAGCCGGCACGATCGCCGCGCTCGTGCTCGCGGGCTGCGATGGGGCGAAGCCGGGCCCGGCCGGTCCACCCGGCCCGAAGGGCGATCCGGGTGCGGCCGGGCCACAGGGGCCGGCGGGCTTGAACGGGGCGACGGGGGAACGCGGACCCACGGGCGAACAGGGTCCGGCTGGCCGCGCCGGCGCACCGGGTCCGGCGATGAACAGCCAGATTCGGCTCGACGTGGCCTGCCGCCGCGACGAGACGTTGATCGGCGCCTACTGCCGCGGCATGGCGGTGGTGCCGTCGGTGACCGTCACGGATGGCGTTGCGACGGTTGGATGCCTCGACATGACCGCCAAGGCCGCCAAGGATGCCGAGCCCGTGGCCGTCTGCATGAAGAAGCCGTGACAATCCCATGAGAGCCCTGCTTCCCGCCTTCGCGCTCGCGCTGATCTCAACCGCCGCCTGCGCGCAGTCCGTCGTGCCCACCGAGAGTTCGGCGGTCGACCTCGTACGCGGCCGGCGCACCGAGGGCTTCGCCACCGTGGCGCAGACCCTGGCCTATGCCGAGCGCGTGACCGGCGGGGCTTTCAGGCTCGGCGGCTATCGTGTCGATTACCGGCCCGAGGCGCCCTTTGCGCGGGTGCGGATCTGCTACCGGCTGGGGATCGACCCACCGACCTGCGGGCTCGCTTACCGCGTCGCCGTCAACCCGGCCCATGTCGAGCCGGCCGACCGCTACGACGGCCTGACCCGCGACCTCGAACATGGGCCGAAGGCCTTCCTGCGGGCGCTCGCCCGGGATGTGGACCTGCAGCGGCAGCCGGAAATGCTGCGGAAGATCCAGGCGGCGCTCGATCCGTACAATCCCTACGATTGGCGCTGAGTCTCAGAACAGCCGCGGCCAGCGCAACAGCCGGTCCGGCGCGAAGGCCGCCACGGGTACAGCGGGGCTGCGGCCGGTGGCGAGGTCGGCCACGATCTCGCCGGTGATCGGCCCGGTCGAGAGGCCGATATGGCCGTGCCCGAAGGCGAAGAGCAGCCCGTCGTGGCGCGGCGCCTTGCCGATCACCGGCATCCCGTCCGGCGTGGACGGGCGGGATCCGAGCCACGGCACGTTGTCGAGGGGGCCGCCCAATCGCAGCGTTCCCGCGGCTTCCTGGGAGGCCGCCTCAATCTGGGTATGGTCCGGGGCCGCGTCGCGGGCGTTGAGCTCCACCCCGGACAGCACCCGTACCCGGCGATCGCCCATCGGCGACAGGATCGAGCCGGCGCCCGTGTCGAGGACCGGCCGCGTCAGCGGCGGGCTGTCCGGATGCAGGGCGTAATGACGGTGATAGCCACGCTCGGCCGCCACCGCGAAGCGGTAGCCGAGCGTCCGCGCGATCGCCCCCGAGGCGGCGCCCGCCGCGAGTATGACCTGTCGAGCCTTTATCGTGCCGGCCTCGTGATCGATACGCCAGCCTCCCGTTTCCGGCGCCAGCCGTGCGACGCTGCCGCGCAGTCGGCGCCCGCCGAGGCCGGAGAACAAAGCCTCGCAGGCCTCGATGAGGCGTCCGGGCTCGCGCACCGAGCCGGTCTCGGTCAGCAGCATCGCCCGGGCGTAGGGCCGCACCAGGGCCGGCTCCGCCTCGTGCAGGGCGGCGGCGTCCAAGATCTCGAAGGCCACGCCGTGCGAGGCCAGGATTTCCCGCTCCAGGGCGGCGGCCGCGAAGGCGGCTTCGGTGCGGTAGGCCTTCAGCCAGCCGGTCCGCTGAAGACGGTCCGCCGTCCCGGCCCGGGCGGCGAGGCGCTCATGGGCCGGGTAGGCGGCGCTCGTAAGCGGCAGCAGCGCTTCGGCGGCCCGGCGCCAGCGGGTGGCGCGGGCGCTCGCCAGGAAATGCGCCGCGTAGGGCAGGATCCGTGGCAGGTGCGCGTGGTTCAGACGCAGGCCCCGGTCGGCGTTGCGGAGGTAAGCCGGCAGCTTGCCCCACAGGGCCGGGCTCGACATCGGCAGGATCGAACCGCGGCTGACCACGCCGGCATTGCCGTAGGAGGTTCTGGCCCGGGCTTCGCCGGGATCGCACAGGACCACGTCGAGCCCGCGATCCTTCAGCGCGATGGCGCTGGCGAGGCCGACCATCCCGCCGCCGATCACCACGATGTCGGCTGTGTCGTCGCTCGCCATTGCGTCCCGTCCCGCGTCGCATCAAGCGGAGCCTTCTGACGGGTTTTAACCACCGTGGGTAGCGCTGCCGGCGCGGTGGCCCATGAGGTGGGCGAGGGGGAAATCCGAGAAGTCCCGCGCCAATCCGGCGTGAGATCGGCTATGGAGCGGGTCATGACTCTCGTGCGCTTCGCCCCGTCGCCAACCGGCTACCTTCACATTGGCAACGCTCGGCCGGCCCTGCTGAACGCGCTGTTCGCCCGCAGGACCGGCGGGCGCTTCCTGCTTCGCCTCGACGACACCGACGCGGAGCGCTCCACGGCGGCCTTCGCGCAGGCGATCCGGGAAGACCTAGCCTGGCTCGGCATCGAGCCCGACCTGTTCGCCCGGCAAAGCGACCGGACGGCGCAGCACGATGCCGCCGCCGACCGCCTGCGCGCCGCCGGCCGGCTCTATCCCTGCTACGAGACGCAGGAGGAACTGGAGCGCCGCCGTCGGCGTCAGCTCGGCCGCGGCCAGCCGCCGATCTACGACCGGGCAGCCCTCAAGCTCACCGCCGAGGAGCGCGCCGCCCTGGAGGCCGAAGGCCGCCGGCCGCACTGGCGCTTCCTGCTGGAGGGGCGGACGGTCGCCTGGGACGACCTCGTCCGAGGCCCGGCCCATGTCGATTGCGCGTCCCTGTCCGATCCGGTGCTGATCCGCGCCGACGGCAGCTATCTCTACACCTTGCCCTCCGTGGTCGACGACGCCGATCTCGGCATCACCCACGTGATCCGCGGCGAGGACCACGTCACCAACACCGGTGTGCAGGTGCAGATCTTCGAGGCGCTGGGTGCGGCCGTGCCGATCTTCGGCCATCACAACCTGCTCACCACCGCGGAGGGGGAGGGGCTGTCGAAGCGGCTCGGCCATCTGTCGCTGCGCGGCCTGCGCGAGGCCGGCTACGAGCCGGCCGCCGTGCGCTCTCTGGCCGTGCTCACCGGCTCCGCCGAAGCGGTGCGCGCCGTGCCCGACCTCGACACGCTGGCGGAACTCGTCGATCTCACCGAGATCTCCCGGGCGCCGGCCCGCTTCGATACGGCCGAACTCGACGGTCTCAACGCGCGCCTCGTCCACGCGATGCCGTACGCCGAGGTTGCCGACCGGCTCGCGGAACTCGGGATCCCCGCAGATAACGCGGAGGCGTTCTGGCTGGCGGTGCGGGCCAATCTCGGCCGCGTCCCGGAGGCGGCCACGTGGTGGCGGGTTGTCGAGGGGCCGGTGGAGCCCGTGCTCACCGAGCCGGCCGTGATCGTTTCTGCCCTTGAAAACCTGCCGGCGGAGCCGTTCGGCCCCGAGACCTGGAAGGCCTGGACGACCGAGATCCGGACCCGCACGGGAGCGAAGGGCCGGAGCCTGTTCATGCCCCTGCGCCTCGCGCTGACGGGGCTTGAGCATGGGCCCGACCTCGCTGGCCTGCTGCCGTTGATCGGACGGGACCGGGCGGCGCGGCGGCTCACGGGGGAGGCGGCCTAGGCTATTCCAACTCCGTCGCTTCCAGCTTGGTCGCCAGCAGCTTGTCGACCCGGCGTCCGTCGAGATCCACCACCTCGAACCGCCAGCCCGCGATATCGCAGGTCTCGCCCGTTTCCGGCAGGCGCTGGAGCGTGGCGATGACGAGGCCTGCGGCGGTGGCATAGTCGCGCGAGGGCGGAAGCCGCAGGCCCAACTGGTCGGCCAACTCGTCGGCCGGCATCGAGCCCGCGATCAGCCAGGATCCGTCCGGCCGGCGCACGGCGTCCGGCTCGATCTGCTCGGAAGGGAACGCGCCCGCGATGGCGTCGAGGATGTCGGCCGGCGTCACCAGGCCGTCGAAGTGGCCGTACTCGTCATGAACCAGCGCCATCGGCACGGCGGCGTTGCGCAGGGCATTGAGGGCGTCCAGCGCGTCCAGCGTATCGGGCAATACCGGGGCTCGGCGCAGATGCGCGCGCAGGTCGATGGTCTCGCCCCGCGCGAGCGGGCCGATCAGGTCGCGCACCTGCAGGACGCCGATCATCGCGTCGGGGCCGCCATCGGCGACCGGCAGCCGGGCGTAGGGACTCGCGAGGACGCGCGCCCGGGTAACCTCCGGATCGTCGGCGAGGTCGATCCACACCACGTCGGTGCGCGGGGTCATGACGCCGCGCACCAGCCGGTCGCCGAGCCGCAGCACGCCGGAAATCATGGCGCGCTCGTCGCCTTCGATCACGCCGGCGGTCTCCGCTTCGGCCACGAGGCTGCGGATCTCCTCCTCGGTGACCGCGCTGGCGCTCTCAGTCTCCTGGCCGATCAGGCGGAACACGGCACGAGTCGAGGCGTCGAGCAGCCACACGGCGGGGAGCGCCACCTTCGAGACCACGCGCATGCCGGGCGCCACCGTGCAGGCGATGCGCTCGGGATTGCGCAGGGCGAGATGCTTGGGCACCAATTCGCCGATGATCACCGACAGGTAGGTGATCACGCCAATGACGAGGCCGTAGCCGAGCGTGTCGGCCCAGCCGCGGGGTAGGCCGAGATCGATCAGCACCAGGGCAAGCCGGTCGCCGAGGGCGGCGCCGGAAACGACACCCGACAGGATGCCGATCAGCGTGATGCCGATCTGAACGGTCGACAGGAACCGGCCCGGTTCCTCGGCAAGCGACAGCGCGGCCTTTGCGCCGGGGCGGCGCTCGTCGGCCAGCGCGCGGAGCCGGCTCTTGCGCGCCGAGACGAGGGCCAACTCCGAGAGGGAGAACACGCCGTTCAGCAGGATCAGCAGGACGACGGTGACGAGCTCGATCAGGCCGGATCATCGAGCCGCGTCCCCGGCGGGCGGGGCCGGCTCCCTCTGGTTGCGGGGACCCGCAACATGGGAGCCCGGCGCCGCCTCCGCAACGGCCAAGCCGGGGCTCAGCGCGGGGCGGCTTCGATCAGCGCCGAGTCGAGCAGGAAGCTGCCGTCCGGTTCGATCTGGAAATGGGCCACGACCTCGGCCGGCGCCGTATCCTGAAGGGCCCGGATCGCCGCGGCATGGACTGGCGGCGTGCGCATCCGGGCGATCCAGCTCGCGAACTCCATGCGCGGGCGGCTCGTCATGACGTCACCGGGCGCGAAGCCCGCCGCCTCCAGCATGGCGCGCCATTCCGACACCCGGTAGTCGCGCACATGCGAGGGATCACGCAGCAATTCCACCGCCTGGAGATGCGTGTCCAGCAGCGGATCCTCGGGGGCCACCGCATCGCAGGCGATGAGTAGGCCGTCGGGCTTCACAACCCGCCGGGCTTCCACCAGGGCCGCCGGAACGTCGCGCCAATGGTGCGCACTGAAGCGGGTCAGCACCGCGTCGAAGGTCGCGTCCCCGAAGGGCAGCACCTCGGCCGCGCCCTGGCGGGTCTCGATCCCGACCAGGCCGCGCCGTCCAGCCTCCGCCATGACAGCCGCCAGCATCTCGGCCGAGAGGTCGTAGGCGGTGACGGCCGCACCTGCCGACGCCGCCGCAAAGGCGACGTGGCCGCCGCCGCAGCCGAGATCGAGGGCCCGGGCACCCGGCCGCGCCCGGATCAGAGTGCCGATCCGGTCGAGGTCGGCGCCTCCGGCATGGACCGCACTCGTCACATAGGAGGCGGCCTGCGCACCGAATTGATCGACAACGTGGCTGGCGTGGTTGCGGCCGGTCATACGTCGGTCCTCGAATCAGGCTCCCAAGGGTTTCAGGCGGGATAGCCGCAGCGCCACGACCAGCGCCAGCCCGTAGAGCCCGCCGACGAAGATCACCACGCCGGTCCAGCCGGAATGGGCGAAGAACCAGCCGCCCGCCGTGCCCAGCACCGAGGAGCCCAGATAGTAGAGGCACAAGTAGATCGAGGAGGCCTGTGCCCGGTCGCGCCGCGCCCGCCGGCCGACCCAGCTGCTCGCCACCGAATGCGCGCCGAAGAAGCCCACCGTCGTCACCACGATGCCGAGGACGATCGGCAGGATGTGGTCGGAGAGGGTCATCAGGATCCCGGCGAGCCCGAGGGCCGTGGCGAGCCAGAGCACCCGCCGCCGTCCGAACCGGCTGGCCAGCTCGCCCGCGACCGGGCTGCTCACCATCCCGGCAACGTAAACCGAGAAGATCAGGCCGATCACCGTCTGGCTGAGGGAGAAGGGCGGGTCGAGCAGGCGGAAGCCGATATAATTGTAGATGCAGACGAAGCCGCCCATCAGCAGGAACGCCTCGACGAACAGCCACGGCAGGCCGGCATCGCGGAAATGGTGGCCGAAGCTGCCCGGCACCTCGCGCCACGCCATCCGGCGCGCGACGAAGCTGCGGGAAGGCGGCAGCCAGCGCCAGAACGCGAAGGCCGCCGCCAGCGCCAGCGCCCCGATGGTGGCGAGCCCGATCCGCCAGCCGACATGATCGGCCATGACCCCGCTGATCAGCCGGCCGGACATGCCGCCGAGCGCGTTGCCGCCGACGAGCAGGCCCATGGACAGGCCGATGGCCTGCGCGTCCATCTCCTCCGCCAGATAGGCCATGGCGACGGCGGGCAGGCCGCTCGCCGTCAGCCCGGTCAGGGCGCGCAAGGCCAGGAAGCCGTGCCAGCCGGGGACGATGGCCGCCACGATGGTGAGCAGCGCGGAGGCCAGCAGCGAGGCCAGCATCACGGGCTTGCGGCCCCAGATTTCGGACAGGGGGCTGACCACCAGCAGCGCCAGCGCCAGCAGACCGCAAGGCAGCGACAGAGCGAGGCTGCTCTCGGCCGGTGAGACGTGAAAATCCTCGGCGTAGATCGGCAGCAGGGGCTGCACCGCGTAGAGCACCGCGAATGTCGAGAACCCCGCGGCCGCCAGCGCCAGCGCCGTGCGGCGGAAGACCGGTGTCCCCGACCGGATCAGCCGCCCGTCCGCCTCGCTGTCCATCGCAGTCCCACGCCGCTGTCCTCCGGCGGTGGTGCGGTGTCGAGGCGGAACCGTCAACCGTCGCGCAGGGCATGCCTGCGCGACGACGGGTTCAGCGCGGCGGGGGCGGGGGCGCCGCCTGTTCCTGGCCCTGCTGCAGCAGCGGCGTGATCCGCTGAACCACGACGCGGCGGTTCTCCCGCGACGGGCCTTGCGTGTTCACCTTGAGGTACTGCTCGCCATAGCCCTGGGTGGTCAGGTTCTCGGGCGGGACCTGGAACTGCTGGGAGAGCACGGTCGCCACTGACTGTGCGCGCCGGTCCGACAGCGACAGGTTGTCGATCGCGGAGCCGACCGCATCGGTGAAGCCCTCGATCAGGAAGACCTCGCGCGGGTTGGCCTGGATGGCCCGATTCATCGCGGCGGCGATCACCGAGAGCTTCGCCGCCTGATCCGGCGTGACCGTGAACGAGCCCGTGTCGAAGGTGATCGTGTTGATGTCGACCGAACGCAGGCGGGCTCGGAGATCCGGGCTGTAGCGGATCTGATCGAGGGTGTAGCGGCGGTCGACGGCGACCACCGGCGGCGCCGTCAGCGCCTCGTAGACCTCGCCCTCGTCGGCCTGCGCGTAATCCAAGATATAGCGGTCCCGCGGGATCCGGATCTCCGGAGGCGGCAGCACCACGACGTCGTCGTAGACCGGACGGAGCGGGCCGCCGTAGCCGTTGTCAATCAGCACGACCTCGCGGCCGTCCCGGTAGCGGAGATAGCGGCGCAACAGCCGGCCATCATCATCCGTGACGGTGACGACTTGCTGGCCGCCCGGCCGCTCGAGGTAGCTGTAGAAGTCGGCGCCCTGCCGCTCGAAGCGGTAGCCACGCGGGTCGAGGTATCGGAAGCGCTCGTTCTCGTCGTGGCGGATCAGATAGCCGTCCCCGTCCTGCACGATGATACGGCCCGGCTCCCTGAAATAGGTCCGGCCATTGTCGCTGAATTCGCGGCGATCCGTGCGGACCTGTTCGAAATCGCGAACCGTGTCGTTCTGGCGGAAGCCGCCGGGCACGTAGCCCGGCTGACCCGGCCGGTTGAAGGCACCGGGCCCAGGCGGAACGCCCGGGCCGCCCGCCGGCGGTTGCCCCGGCTGTGCTCCGCCGGGCTTCTGACCGGGCGCTTGGCCGGGCGGTACGAACGGCCGGCCGGGGAGGCCCGGCGCCATGTTGGGCGGAAGCGGCCGCCCGGGCTCGGTGCCGGGCGCGCCGTTCGGCGGGGCCGGGGGTCGTCCGTCGGGTTGCGCATTCTGGGGTTGGAACGGCCGTCCTGGAACACCCGGGGCCGCGTTGGGCGGGGCCGGCCGTCCCGGCTCGGTACCCGGTCCGGCATTCGGCTGCTGGCGGTTCTCGAACTGCCGGTTCTCGCGCGGTCCGTCCGGGCGCTGGCCCGGTCCGCCGGGCGCTGCGTTGGGAGGCGGCGGGCGATCCGCGGGCGCGCCAGGGCCGTCCGGTCGCTGGCCCGGCGGGCCACGGTCCGGGGACCTCCGGTCGGGGGCGGCATCACGCTGGTCGGGACGGTTCTGCTGGGCATCCGGTCCCGAGCGATCCCGTTCGGGCGCCGGGCGCTGCTGCGCCGCCGGCGGCCGATCGGGACCGGGCCGCGGCGGAGCGGCGGGGGCCTGATCCCGCTCCGGCGCCTGTGGTCGATCGGCGCTGGGTCGTTGCGGTGCGGCACGCTCCGCCGGGCCGCGGTCTGGCCGGTCCGGCTGCTGATCCCGCCGCTCCTGCTGACGCTCCTGACGCTCCTGCGCCGGGGGGCGCGGTGCGGCTGGCTCGGGGCGGCGCTCGGGTGCCCGCTCCCGCGGGGGCGGCTCGGCCTGCGGCTGGCGCTGGGTCGGCGGTTCGGGCCGCTCGCGCGGCGGCGGTGCGGCACGTTCGGGCCGGGGCTCGGGCCGCTCCCGCGCGGCCGGAGGACCGGGGGGAGGGCCGGGGCGCTCCTGCGGCGGGCGCTCCGGGCGCGGGCCGCCATGGGGGGGCTCGCCGCCACGGGGACCGCGTTCGTCCGGTCCGCCTTGCGCCAGCAGGATCCGGCCCGGCTGAGCACCGGCAGGCTGCACGAGCGTGAGGCCCGGCAATACCGTGCCGGTAAGAAGGATCAGGCGGAGCAGGCGCATCGCGGTCTCGTGTCGGTTCCGGACGAGCCGAACACGGGACGCCGCACTTGGTTCCGCGCCAATGCGCGCGGTTGTCGTCTCAGGGCGTGAGCCGCTGGGGCACGGCGATCACATTCGGCGCGATGATGCGCACGGCAACGTGATCCGGCTTGACGTCCGCAGGTTTGGCAAGGTCGGCCGCCACCGGGTCGGCCTTCATTTCGACACCCGCACGCCCGGCGGCGTCGGCGGCGAGTTCCGCGGCGGTCCGGTCGGCCCGGCCGACTAGGGTCAACCTAACCTTCGGACGCGACAGAGCCTCGGCCTGCATCGGCGTCACGAAGATGTCGCCCTTGTGCCGGACCAGCATGCTCTCGGCCTTTACCAGGGACTGCGCCCAGGTCTTGCCATCGGGCTTGCAGGAGCAGTTCGGGACGAATTCCTTGCGGAACTTGAAAGCATTGGCGAGGCTCGTATAGGCCCGGCTGCCCTTCACCGTGGCGGCGTGCTTCAGGGCGTCGTCGCCGTAGGGCATGGAATACGCCTGCGCCTCAGTCCCCGGGCAGAGCGCTTGGCACATCTCGTCTGCGCCGCCGCGGCCCTCCGGCAGGTTCCGCATCGGGAAGAAGCCGCCGTCGCAGGTCCGGACGCAGACCATCTGCGGCCCGCCGCGCGCGTAGGATTCGCCGCTCGTTGCATAGGTCTCCCGGGCCGGGCAGGTGGAGGCCACGAGGTTCTGGAGTTCGCGCCGGCGCGTCCCGCCGTCATCGAGGATCGCGCCGCCATAGGTCGCCTTCAGGGCGCGGATGCGCTGCTCCACGGCGCCGCATTGCGGCGGCCTCGTATCGAAGAACAGAAATTTCTCCGTGCAGTTGAGGCCGCGGTAATAGGCCTCCAGCCGCCCGATCTCGTCATTGAGCGCCCGCGTCGTGCTGGCGCCGGTTTGCACCGCAGCGAGTTCGGCCCGGTACCGGCGGCACTGAGGGGAGGCGACCTGGAGCGCCGGCCGCGCCTCGGCGGCCGCCGGGTCCGGCGACGTCTCCTGCGCGACCGCCGGGACGAGGAGCGTGCCGGACAGTCCGAGGGTGAGGGCCGCGCTCAAGAGGCGGCGGCCGAGCGTACGGACGATCGGACGGTGAGGCATAGGCTGCATCGCGTTGGCCGGCTGACTGGCGCATCGGACGTGTCCGGGCGGCCTGCATCCGCGCTTCGGGGCCGAAGCATCTTGATCCTACGCCCCCTCGCCAGACGACGACACCCCTCCTACATCCAGCCGGCAAGCTTGAGCGGGGATTGACGAGCGATGTGGTATCGGAGTCTCACCTATGTTGGACTTCTGGCTGCGGGGCTGGCTGGGGCCGGATCTGCGGCTGCTCAGGAGCCGGACCGGATCTTCGACAAGTCGACGGTCTGGCGCCCGTTGACGCCGAACGACAAACTGGTGGTCTACGGCATCGACGATCCGGCGGTGGCAGGCGTCGCCTGCTGGTACACGCAGCCCGAGAAGGGTGGGATCAAGGGGACGCTGGGTATGGCCGAGGATGTCTCGGACATCTCGCTGGCCTGCCGTCAGACCGGGCCGATCGCCTTCAAAGGCAAGCTCAGCCAGGGCGAGGTGGTGTTCAGCGAGCGCCGGTCGCTAATCTTCAAGTCGATGCAGATCGTGCGCGGCTGCGATGCGCGGCGCAATACGCTGATCTACATGGTCTATTCCGACAAGGTGATTCAGGGCTCGCCGAAGAATTCGACCTCGGCTGTGCCGCTCGCCCCGTGGGGGACCGAGGCGGCGCCAAAATGCGCCGACGCCATGAAGTAGGGCGGTGCCCGACGGCCGGTTTTCAGATCGTCAGTCCTGACAGGTGATCCGGATCGGCCGCTCGGTCGGGGCCGGGATCGGCTGGCTGATGGCGCCCGTGTATTCGTCGGCGGCGGCGATGCCGTAGGAATTGGCCGCCGCGTAGCCCTGCGCCTCGCACCACGCGTTGGCCACGACCTGTCCGCAGCTGCTGCCGGGTGTCGTCAGGCATTCGCCGACGCCGTAGCCGTCGCTCGAGGGGAGCAGGAAGGTCTTCTCGACGTGGTTGGGCGCCTTGGCGGGCGTCTCGCCGTCGCTGCCCGCCAGCGCGGCATGCGCGAGCCCGGCGGTGGTGAAGACGATGGCGAGGAAACCGGCTGCCGTGCGTCGCATAGAGGGTCCTTGGGCACAGGATCTGTGACGTGAGGAGCGTCGCCCGGACGGTCCGCCGGCGCAGTTAAGGAAGCCTTACCCGCGTCGCGCGAAGGCCTTCTCGAATTCCTCACGCTTTTGGGTTAGCCCCATCGGACGCACGGCGCCGTCGCGGCGATGCAACAGGTTTCCATGGCGGCGTCGCGCGCCCTGCCACGGTTCGGCCGCTCTTCGTCGCGTGCCGCCCCTAGGTCCTTGAGGGCAGGGTCGATTTGCCGACGCCGGCCGGAGGGCGCGAGCCGGCCGCATTGTCGAGAGGAGAGTGGGTTTCATGGCGCCGATGTTGCGGCTCTACAACACGCTGGCCGGAGCCAAGGAAACCTTCGCGCCGATCGATCCGGAGCATGTCCGCATCTACGCCTGCGGCCCGACCGTCTACGACGCCGCGCATATCGGCAATGCCCGGCCGATCATCGTCTTCGACCTTCTGTTCCGGTTGCTGCGCCAGCTCTACGGGCCGGAGCACGTCACCTATGCCCGCAACGTCACGGACGTGGACGACAAGATCAACGCCCGGGCGGCCGAGCGCGGCATCACCATCCGTGAGCTCACCGACGGGACGCTGGCGCAGTTCCATCGCGACGTGCGCGACCTCGGCGTGCTGATGCCGGACGACGTGAATGTCGCCGGCGAACGCCCGCGCTTCGTCGAGCCCCGCGCCACCGACCACATCGCCGAGATGGTCGCGATGATCGAGGCGCTGGTCCGCTCCGGCCATGCCTATGTGGCCGAGAACCACGTCCTGTTCGACGTGCCGTCGATGCCGGATTACGGCGGCCTGTCGAAGCGCCCCCTCGACGAGATGGAGGCCGGCGCGCGGGTGGAGGTGGCGCCCTACAAGCGCTCGCCCCTCGATTTCGTGCTGTGGAAGCCCGCCAAGCCCGGCGAGCCGTCCTGGCCGTCACCGGCGGGGATCGCAGAGCCGGGGCGGCCGGGCTGGCACATCGAGTGCTCGGCCATGTCGGCCAAGCATCTGGGGCAGACCTTCGACATCCACGCGGGCGGCATCGACCTGATCTTCCCCCACCACGAGAACGAGGTGGCGCAGTCGCGCTGCTGCTTCGGCACGCCGGTGATGGCGAATGTCTGGCTGCACAACGGATTCCTCCAGGTGGAGGGGGAGAAGATGTCAAAGTCCCTTGGCAACTTCGTCACCATCCGCGACGTGCTGAAGGACTGGCCGGGGGAGGTGGTGCGCCTCACCATGCTCAAGACCCATTACCGACAGCCGATCGACTGGACCCTGCGCGGCCTGGAGGAATCGAGCCGCGTGCTCGACCGCTGGTATAACGCCGCCGGGGACGCGCCGGCCGCGCGCGATATTCCTGAGGCGGTGGTCGAGGCCCTGTGCGACGACCTCAACACGCCGGCGGCGATCAACGAGCTGCATCGGCTCGCCGGCCCGGAGGCGAAGCCCGGGGTGCTGCGGGCCGGGGCGAACCTGTTCGGTTTCCTCGCGCGTACCCGGAGTGGCCGCGAACAGGAGGCGGTCGCGGCCTCCGGCGTCGACGTCGCCGCCGTCGAGGCGCTGATCGCCGACCGCCGCGCCGCCCGGGCCGCCAAGGACTGGGCCGCCTCCGACCGGGCCCGTGACGCCCTCGCCGCGATGGGTGTCGCCGTGAAGGACAACAAGGACGGCACCACGACTTGGACGGTGACACGCTGACATCGAGGCCGATGACGCGGCGGTAACGGACGCCGCGTCCTCTCGCCCGCTTGCGCCCGACGTCCCGGGCGGCATCTGTGATCCGGGGCGTTTCGCCGGGAAAGAGATCCGCACGTGAGCATCTTCGGGACCTTCGGGGGGCGCCTTGCCCGCGCTGGATCGGCCTTGGCGCTCGGGCTCGGCCTCTCCGCGCCGGCCGAGGCTATCGAGGGCGGCGCACCCGCCGGGCGGGATGCCCTCGCCCAGGCCACCGTCGCCATCGGCACGATCACCCAGCCCGAGGACGCCCTGAAGCTCACCCGCTGCACCGGTGTCCTGATCGCGCCGGATCTCGTCCTGACGGCGGCGCATTGCGTGAATGGCGATCCGCTGGGCGCGCTCGTGATCTTCTTCAACGGCACAGAGCCGGCGCGTCCAGTTCGCGCGGCCCGGGTCGCTGCCCGCTACAGCCCGGATCCGGGGGAGATGCTGCCCAACGCCGCTCCCGATGTCAGTCTTGCGGATCTCTCCCTCGACCTCGCTGTGCTGCGCCTCACCGAGCCGGTGACGAACCGACGCCCGATATCGCTGGCGGCCGATCCCAAGCGGGTTCCGAAGAGCCTGCGGATCGCCGGGGCCGGCCTGTCCAGGGGCAGCGTCGGACGGTTGCGCACCGCGACGCTCACGCCACTCGCGGCCAGCAGCACCGGCTTGACCATCGCCCAGGCCCGTGGCGCCCGGGTGTGCTTCGGCGATTCCGGCGGTCCGGTCGTCGCGCAGGACCAGCGCGGCACCTACGTGTGGGGCGTCGCGAGTGCGGTGATCAGCCGGGCCGCGCCCTGCGGCAGCTACGTGGTGATCGCACCGGCCGCACAGGTTTTTTCGAAGGAGCGCTGAAGCCTCGGCTTCTCCCAACAGATCCCCTCATGCGAAGGTGCTGGAGCGCAGCGGAGGCCTCGAAGGAGCTTTCCAGGGATCGCGCGGCTGGCTCTGGAGCCCTCTTTCGAGGCTCGCCGCATTCGCACCTCAGGCTGAGGTGGGCTGCTGGGATGCGCAAAGTCGCATGATGACCGACGCACCCACGCCAAACGCGAAAACCCCGCGCGGTCGAACCGCACGGGGTTTTTCCAGGCGTTAATCGTGTGGCGGATCAGACCGCCATGCGCTCCTCGCCATCCATCGGCTCACGCAGCACGTAGCCGCGGCCCCAGACGGTCTCGATGTAGTTCTTGCCCTGGCTGGCATTCGCAAGCTTCTTGCGCAGCTTGCAGATGAACACGTCGATGATCTTGAGCTCCGGCTCGTCCATGCCGCCGTAGAGATGGTTGAGGAACATCTCCTTGGTGAGGGTCGTGCCCTTCCGGAGGGAGAGGAGTTCCAGCATCTGGTACTCCTTGCCGGTCAGGTGCACGCGGGCGCCGCCGACCTCGACGGTTTTCTGGTCGAGGTTCACGATCAGGTCGCCGGTGGTGATGACCGACTGCGCGTGGCCCTTCGACCGGCGCACGATGGCGTGGATGCGGGCCACCAGCTCGTCCTTGTGGAACGGCTTGGTGAGGTAATCGTCGGCGCCGAAGCCGAGTCCCTTCACCTTGTCCTCGATTCCGGCCATGCCGGAGAGGATCAGGATCGGCGTCTTCACCTTGGCCACGCGCAGGTTGCGCAGCACCTCGTAGCCCGACATGTCGGGCAGGTTCAGATCGAGGAGGATGATGTCGTAATCGTAGAGCTTGCCGAGATCGATACCCTCTTCACCGAGGTCGGTGGTGTAGGTGTTGAAGTTCTCGGACTTGAGCATCAACTCGATGCTCTGCGCGGTCGCGCTGTCGTCCTCGATCAAAAGTACCCGCATCGTCGGTCCCCAGCCCAGCCGGCCGCATCAGCGCGCAGACACGTCCCATCGTTCGCCCGCCACCGGCCTGTGGACGGGCGCCTCGTCGCTCTTGACGTGGGACGCTATGGATTAATCGTTAACAAAACCTGATTCCTGCCCGCAAGCGCCTCGTTCGCGGAACCGGGCCTTTGACCGAAGAAATCGTGCTTCTCCGAGCCTGGCCGGCCCCGTGATTCCGCTTCGCCTGCGGCCCGGGCATCCACCCCGGCGGACTAAGTACCTCTCACGCAACGCATCGATCCGACCTGTGGTTCGTCGGCCACAGAGCCCCGACTTCGTCGAGCTTGACCGACAGCCGCGCCGGATCGGGGCGCTACGTGACCGTGGATCGCAGTGTTAAGGAGGCCGGTAAACGAAGCGTTGAGAGCGCGGCTCATGACACAGGATTCGGCAAGGTCCGTTTCCTCCTTGGCGGCGGCACAGGCGGCTTTGGACCGCGTCGAAGTGCTGGAGACCTACGGCCGGGTCGTGGCGATCCGAGGCCTGTTGGTGGAGATTGCGGGGCCCGTGGCGGCCATGCGGCTCGGCGGCCGGATCGATGTTGAGGGCGCGGACGGCCTCGGGCGCGTACCCTGCGAGATCATCGGCTTCCAGGGCGATCGGGCGCTGGCGATGCCCTTCGGCTCCCTGGAGGGCGTCCGGCGCGGTTGTCCCGCCTATGTCCGCGACGAGGCTGCAGGGGCGATCCGCCCCTCCGCGGCATGGCTTGGACGGGTGATCGACGCATTGGGCCGTCCGGTGGACGGGCTCGGGGCTCTGCCACAGGGGCCGGACATCTACCCCCTCGAGCCGACCCGCCCCCGGCCCATGCGCGCAGCCGGGTCGGCGGACCGCTCGATCTGGGGGTCCGGTGTATCAACACCTTCCTCACGATGTGCGCCGGGCAGCGGATGGGGATCTTCGCGGGGTCGGGCGTCGGCAAGTCCGTGCTGCTCTCTATGTTGGCCCGCTACACCGCCGCCGACGTGGCGGTAATCGGCCTTGTCGGCGAGCGCGGGCGCGAGGTGCAGGAATTCCTGCAGGACGATCTGGGCGCGGCCGGCCTCGCCCGCTCGGTGGTGGTGGTGGCGACCTCGGACGAGCCGGCCCTCATGCGCCGCAACGCCGCTTACGTGACGTTGTCGGTCGCCGAGCATTTTCGCGATCAGGGCGCCAAGGTGCTGTGCATGATCGACTCGATCACGCGCTTCGCCATGGCTCAGCGCGATATCGGCCTTGCGGCCGGCGAGCCACCCACCGCCAAGGGCTACACACCCACTGTCTTCTCCGAATTGCCCCGCCTGTTGGAGCGGGCCGGACCGGGCGTGGGACAGGGGACGATCTCCGCGCTGTTCACCGTCCTGGTCGAGGGCGACGACCACAACGAGCCTGTGGCCGACGCGGTGCGCGGTATCCTCGACGGCCACATCGTGATGGAGCGCGCCATCGCCGAGCGCGGGCGCTACCCGGCGATCAATGTGCTGCGCTCCGTCTCGCGGACCATGCCGCGCTCCTGCGATCCGGCCTATCTGCCGGTGGTGCGAAGGGCACGCCGTGTGCTTTCCACCTACGCCGACATGGAGGAGTTGATCCGGCTCGGCGCCTACCGGGCCGGCTCCTCACAGGAGGTCGACGAGGCCGTGGCGCTCATGCCTCATCTTGAGGCTTTTCTTGGGCAGGGTAAGGAAGAAGCAACGTCCATCGGCGATGGTTACGCACGGCTCGGTCAGATCGTCGGCGGGGCCTAGGGGCCGGGCCAGGCGCGATCCTCGGCACGGCCTTGAGCGTTGCGTGGAGTGAGCGTCCTGATGAAATCGCGTGACACGCTGATCCGCCTGCGCCGCTTCCAGGTCGATGAGAAGCGCCGGCGCGTGACCCAGATCGAGATGATGATGGCCGACTTCCAACGCATGGCGGTGGAGCTCGATCGCGAGGTCGCCGTCGAGGAGGCCCGCGCTGGCATCACCGATGTCGGTCATTTCGCCTATCCGACGTATGCCCGTGCGGCGGCCACCCGCCGGGACAACATGCGCCAATCCGCTCAGGCGTTGGAGGGTCAGCTGGCCGAGGCCAAGGCCGAACTCGGCGAGGCCTTCGAGGAACTGAAGAAGGTCGAGATCCTGAACGATCGCGAGCGCACCGCCGAACGCGCCGCTGAAGCAGTCCGCGATCAGGCTGCCATGGACGGGATCGGGCTGAACCGCGCCCGCGGTTAAGGTGACGGTCGCGGCGTCGCGCTTCGCCGCAAGCGGCACGAAACCGTCATGATCACCTGACAAGGGGGCCCAAGGTGGCGTCACGCCGCTTGCAGGGCGCCGCGTGACGGCGCATCAGGGGCTCTCCCCGGGGCGTCGGTGTTCATGAAGAAGATCAGCGAGTTCATCTGGCCACTCATCGGCCTGGCCGCCGTCGTCGTCTCGGGCTATTTTCTCTACCAGGAATTGAAGACGACCTCGCTGACGGCGATCTGGGCCGCGGTGCTGGCGATCCCGCCGCACCGGATCCTGCTCGCTGCGCTCTCGACGCTCGTCGCCTACGCGGCGCTCGCTTGGTACGACCGGATCGCGCTGCTGCATCTGGGCGTCCGCCACATCTCGTGGCTGTTCGTCTCGCTCTGCTCGTTCACGACCTACGCGCTCTCGCACAATATCGGCGCCTCGGTCTTCTCCGGTGCCCTGGTGCGCTACCGGGCCTATACGGCCAAGGGCCTGACCGCCGCGCAGGTCGCGGTGCTGGTGGCCCTGTGCTCGTTCACGTTCTTCCTAGGCACGATTCTGCTCGGTGGGTTTACGCTGGTCTACGATCCGCACCTGCTGGCTCGCCTGCAGGACAAGTTGCCCGCAATCCTCACCAATCCGGGCACAGCGGTTGTGGTCGGCATTGGCATGCTGGCTTTCGTCGCCGTTTACGTGGCCGGATCGCTCCTGCGACTGCCGCCCATCAACTTGCGGAAGTTCAAGCTCGAATACCCGCGTCCCGGGATCATGCTGCGTCAGCTCGCTGCCGCGCCTCTGGAGCTTCTCGGTGCTGCCGGGATCATCTACTTCGCCCTGCCCGACGCGGTGAACCCGGATTTCATTCCCGTGCTCGCCATCTTCCTGGCCTCCTTCTCGGTGGCGCTCGCCTCTCATGCACCGGGCGGCTTGGGCGTCTTCGAGATCGTGTTCCTCACGGCCATGAATATCGCGGAGACCGATGAGACGCGAAAGAACGCGGTGATCGCCGCGCTGCTGGTCTTTCGGGTGTTTTATTTCTGGCTGCCCGCGCTGATCTCGGTCATCGTGGTCGTTGCGTTCGAGCGATCCAGGCTTGCGGCCGCGATCGGTTCCGCGGCACACGGCCCGAAGGCCGCCACGGTGCCTGAGCCGCCGGTTGTCGCGCCGGGGCTCGACGCGCATGAGCTGGAGCGGGAGCTCAAGCAGAAGGCGATCTAAGGCGATCCAAGGCGATTTGAGGCATTGCGGGCTGCGCCTCCTCCCTCCCGTTGCGGGGAGGGGTAGCCTCAAAACGAGGGCGGGAGACGGGAGCGGCGGTGCAGAAGAGCGCACGGCCCCCTTGCCAGCCGCGCCTTTCCCAGAAACCGAGTTTCCCCCTGCGGGCCTTCATCCCGAGCCGACCTCTGCTGACGCAGGGGACGCCCTGCTCGCCGACAGGGGAGGGGGCCCGAAGCCGGCTCCGCTACCCTCCCTTCCCGTTCAGATCGAATTTACGGTCCGAAGCCGCGCCCGGGGATGGATCTCGGCTTGGCTCATCACGGGTGTCTCGCGGCGGAAGCGTTCGATGATCGAGCGCACGAACGGCCGGGTCTGGGCCGAGGTCACGAGAACCGGCATCTCGCCCTGTCGGGCCGCGGTCTCGAAGCGATCGCGCACGGACGTGACGAACTCGCTGAGCTTCGAGGGTTGCATCGCCAGATAGCGCTCCTCTCGCTCGCCGATGATCGACTCCATGAAGGCCTGCTCCCAAGCCGGGGACAGGGTGATGATCGGCAGGCTGCCGTTCTGGTCCTGGTACTGCGCGCAGATCTGCCGCCCGAGCCGGGCGCGGACATGCTCGACCACGTCGCGGGGGTTCTTCACGCTGCCCGCCACCTCGGCGATCGCCTCGACGATCGCCCCGAGGTCGCGGATCGAGACGCGCTCGGCCAGAAGGAACTGCAGCACCCGCTGGATGCCGGTGGTGGCGATCTGCGACGGCACGATCTCCTTGAGCAGATCGGTGTGCTCCTTCGACAGTTCGCGCAGCAGCTTCGACACCTCGACATGGTTGAGGAGCTCGGAGACATGCGCCTTGATCACCTCGGTGAGGTGCGTCGAGACCACGGTGGCGGCGTCCACCACCGTGTAGCCCTTGAGCTGCGCCTGATCGCGGAGCGCCGCGTCGATCCAGGTGGCCGGCAGGCCGAAGGTCGGCTCCAACATGTGCTGGCCCGGCAGCTGGACCTGTCCGCCCATCGGGTCCATCGCCATGAACTGGCCGGGGAAGATGCGGCCGGTGCCGGCCTCGATCTCCTTTACCCGCACCACGTAGGTGTTGGCGTCGAGCTGGACATTGTCCAGAATCCGCACCGAAGGCATCACGAAGCCGAGCTCCGCTGCGAGCTGCCGGCGCAGGGCCTTGATCTGATCCGTGAGCCGGTCCTGGCCCTCACCGTTGACGAGGGCGAGCAGAGCGTAGCCCATTTCGAGCTTCAGATCGTCGAGCTTGAGCAGATCGGTGACCGTCTCCTCCTTGGCGGCGGCAGCCGCCGCGACCGCCTTGGCGTCCATCGGCGCGCCCTGCGCGTCGAGCGGCGGAGCCTCCTGATTGGTCTTGTTGATCCGCCACGCGGCGTAGCCGGCCCCCCCGCCGAGCAGCAGGAACGGCAGCATCGGCATGCCGGGCAGGAGCGCGATCAGCAGCATCACCGCCGCCGACATGCCGAGCGCCTTCGGATAATGGGCAAGCTGCTTGCCGAGCGCCTTGTCGGCCGCGCCCTTCACGCCGGCCTTCGACACCAGGAGGCCCGCGGCCGTGGAGACGATCAGGGCCGGGACCTGGCTCGCGAGGCCGTCGCCGATGGTGAGCAGCGTGTAGCTCTTGGCGGCGTCGCCGAAGCTCAGGCCTTGCTGGGCGACGCCGATAATGATGCCGCCGACCACGTTGATGAAGGTGATCAGCAAAGCCGCCACGGCGTCGCCGCGCACGAATTTCGAGGCGCCGTCCATGGCTCCGAAGAAGGAGGATTCCTCCTCCAGCGCCGCGCGCCGGGCCTTGGCGGCCTTCTCGTCGATCAAGCCCGCCGACAGGTCGGCATCGATCGCCATTTGCTTGCCCGGCATCGCGTCGAGGGTGAAGCGGGCCGCGACCTCGGCGATGCGGCCAGAGCCCTTGGTGATCACCACGAAATTCACGATGATCAGGATCGCGAACACGATGATCCCGATCACGAAGTTGCCGCCCATCACGAAGTGACCGAAGGCTTCGATCACGTGACCGGCCGCCGCCGTGCCCTCGTGGCCGTGTCCGAGGATCAGGCGAGTCGAGGCGAGGTTGAGGGCGAGCCGCAGCATCGTGGCGATGAGCAGCAGCGTCGGAAAGACGGTGAATTCCAGCGGGTTGTCGATCGACAGCCCGGTCATCATGATCAGCACCGAGATGATGATCGACACCGCCAGGAGCAGGTCGAGCAGCATCGCCGGCAGCGGGAAGATCAGGACCGCGAGGATCCCCAGCACACCGGTGGCGAACAGCAGGTCCGACCGCTTCGACAGCGCCTGCACGTCGCCGCGAGTCGGCAGCGTGAACTGTCCCAGGATCGCCGCAGCGCTCATCCGTGTCGGCGCGCTCGCCGTCTCCGCCATCGATCCCATCCGTCCCGGTCCACAACGAGGGCGTCCCCGTTGGCGAACCCGGCAAGATCTGCCGGGCGGATGGTTAGCGGCTCGTTAAGAACGTCCGTACGCTCGAACGGGAACCCGTCGCGGATCCACCGCTTGATCGGTCGGCGATCGCAAGACCCGGTCACACCTGTCCCGTTTCCGCTGCAACCGGGGGCGCTGTCGCCATGGATCCGGGCGTGAGGCCCGAAGCTTCGGGAGATTGCCATGGCCGCTCGCGCCCTGACCGCTTTGTTCGACGATTACGAAGCTGCCGCCCGGGCGGTGGATCAGCTCGAAGCCGCCGGAATCCCGCACAGCGAGATCAGCATCATCTCGAATCGGACGGAGCCCGGCGCATCCTCGCTGCCGCCCATCGACAAGGCGGAGCAGCCGGATGAGGCGATCGACTCCGCCGGCACGGGCGCGACGGTCGGTACGGTTCTCGGCGGTGGTGCGGGCCTGCTGGCGGGTTTGGGTCTCCTCGCCATCCCCGGTCTCGGCCCCGTCGTTGCAGCGGGCTGGCTCGTGGCGACCGTGACGGCTGCGGGTGTCGGGGCCGCTGCCGGGGGGCTGATCGGCGGCTTGACCGGGGCCGGCTTGAGCGAGGGCGAAGCCGAGACCTACGCCGAGGGCGTGCGCCGGGGCGGGACCTTGGTGACGGTTCGCGCCGACGATGCCCGAGCCGAGCACGTGCTCACCATCCTGGATCAGGCAGGGTCGATCGACCTCGACGAGCGCGCCGATGGCTGGCGGGCCCAGGGCTGGACCGGCGGCACCGTCGGCCCGTCGGCGAGCCCGTCCGGTATTCCGACCGGCACCAATCGCTAGAACCAGCCCCGGCCGCGCTGCACGCTCGGTATCGAAGCGCTCGCCGCGGAACCGGTATCCGGTTCGGCGGCGCAAGCGTAGAGGCGCGGCGCTCGCCCGTCCTCAGGCCATCATCTTGCGGGCGAACATGGCCGCGGCGAATAGGACGGCGGAGCCCGCGGTGATAAGACTGATCATCAGGATTCGTCGCGGCTCGACGGAGGATTCCGCCCGAACCGGCTCGACGATGGGGCTGAAGAACTCGATCTGGCGAGCCGCGACGATGCGGGCGCGCTCATAAGCGGTCAGCACCTGCTGATAGTATTTCTCCGCGTTCTTGCGATCGTTATCGAGCGCTTCGAACCGTGTCAGCGCATCCGAGAGAAGGCGCTTCTGCTCCGGATCCTGGCTGGCGGATTGCCGCTCGATCCGGGCGATATTCTCGTCGAGATCCTTGATCTGCTGCTTGATGTCGATGATCCGGCGGGATTCGGGCCCCAGATCGCGCTGACCGATGGCGAGCTGCACCGCGAGGTTGATGCGGGCCGAGCGCAACTCGGCCACCATTTTCAGATTGACCTCGTTCGACTTCTGCGCGTCGAGCACGCCTTCGCGGTTGCGCAGATCGCGCATCGCGACGCGGATCTTGGACATCCGCTCCTCGGCGAGCTTCAACTCGCGAGTGCTCTCGGCCACGGCATCCTCACGCGCCTTGACGCTGAGGTCGTTCACCATCCGCTCGGCCTCTTTCATGACGGCCTTGGCGATGGCGAGGGATTGGTCCGGGTCGAACGCCTCGACGCTGACCGACATGATCCCGGAGCCGGGTTCGATGTCGATGTCGACGCGCCGCTTCCAGTAGCGGAGGAATTTCTCGATCGGCTTGCTCGGATCGAAGCGCGACGCGTAATCGATGTTGTCGTTGCTGAACCATTCGCGCAGTGGCAGCTGCGCTTCGAGCGTCTCCAGCATGGGCCGGCTCAGGATGTATTCCCGGGTGATCATCGTGTCCTGGGCTACCATCTGGCTCGGCACGCCCGAGTTGGTCCCCACCGAATCGGGATTCGCCTTGTCGGCTGTGCCGATGGCCGGCCGGATCGCGAACCGCGCCTCGGTCACGTACCGATCGGAAGCAATCAACCCGAAATAGACGGCGCCGGCGAGGGTCGGCAGCACGAAGCAGAGTACGAACAGGATCGGGATCCAGGGGTCGTTCTTGACGTGGCTCTGATAGGATCGGATGCCTTTCTTGCGATCGGCGAAGCGCGACATCCGCGCGATCTGGCGCAGCGACTCGGTGACCGCCTGCTGGCGCTCCGCGGTCGTGACCGGCTGCCCCTCGGCTTTCCGGATCTCCATATTCATGGCTTGATTCCCGGCCTCCCCGGCCTCGAAGGTCGATCCGCCCGGAAGCGCTCGACCGCAGCGCAGCGCCCGCGTCCAAGTCGTCTCCCACGCGGAGACGGCAAAAGCATGTCCTTACACCCGCGGAAGGCGACGCCTCACGCGTTCAGGCGCCGGTACACCTCGATGGCGTCGTTGACATCCTCGTAGATGATCGCGCGGCCATTGAGCAGCACGAGGCCCTGCGTGCACCATTGCCGGATCGTCTCCATGGAGTGCGAGACCATGATGATATCCGCGTGCTTGCGGCGCTGCGAGAAGACCTCGTCGCAGCGCTTGGAGAATCGGGCATCGCCGACCGAAGTGATCTCATCGATCAGGTAGCAGTCGAACGGGATTGCCATGCTCATCCCGAAGGCGAGGCGCGCCCCCATACCCGACGAATAGGTGTAGATCGGGACGTCGAGGTAGCTGCCGAGTTCCGAGAAGTCCTCGACGAATTCCAGAACCTTGCGCGGGTCCTCTCCGTAGATTCGCGCCACGAAGACGACGTTGTCGCGGCCGGTCATCTTCGGATGGAATCCGCCCGCGAAGCCGAGCGGCCAGGAGACGCGCAGGCCACGATGGATCTTGCCGCGCGTCGGATCCTCCGTCCCGGCGATCAGCCGCATCGTGGTCGATTTGCCGGCGCCGTTGATGCCGAGGATTCCGTAGGAAATGCCGGGCTTCAGGGTGAAGGTGGCCTGTTCCAGGATGGTCCGCTTGTGACCGTCCGTGCGGTAGACCTTGCTGACTTTCTCGAAACGGATCACCGAATGGTCTCCAGGGCGAGGTGCCGAACAGCCGGTCCGCGCCGTCGGCCGCCGTGCTCCTGCAGGCCGAAAGCGGCAAATCTGAGAACACGATAGGCCCTGCGGCCCTGCGGCCCGAGTCTCCCGATCGGACCCTCAGGCATACAAAGCTTACCTGAATGAAAGTGCAGAAGGCGGCACGGCCGTTGACGCTTATCGGCATATGGCATACCAAATACCAACGACGTGGCGGGGGGCACCGAGCGCCTGAGCGTCGCTGATCCGGAACTTTAGCTCCACGTCCGGAGAGAAAGGCCGCCCATGATCGATGGGGAAACCTGCGCGCCGGCAGGATCGGCGTCCCACGTGACCAGACTGGTCGATGCCATCGGGGACGCCGTCGTGGTGGCCGATCCAGAGGGTGCGATCACCATCTGGAATCCGGCCGCCGAGCGGATCTTTGGCTTCACCGCCGCGGAGGCGGTCGGCCAGACGCTCGACCTGATCACGCCGGAGCGGCACCGCCGTCGCCACTGGGACGGCTACGCCAAGACGATGCGCACCGGCACCACCCGCTACGGGGCGGAGACCCTGAGGGTGCCGGCGATTCACCAGGACGGTCACCAGCTCTCGATCGCCTTCACGGTGGGCATGGTGCGGGACGCCTCAGGCCGGGTGACCGGGATCGTCGCGGTGATCCGCGACGAGACCGAGCGCTGGACCGAGGAGAAGCGGCTGCGCCAGCGCGTGGCCGAACTCGAAGCCGCCGTGCCGGCCTGACCACTTTGACCGAAACGCCAATCATTCCAAGGGAGGACGCCCCATGAGCAAGCCGCTGGAAGGCATCAAGATCATCGACTTCACGCACGTCCAGGCCGGTCCGGCCTGCACCCAGCTCCTCGCATGGTTCGGCGCCGACGTGATCAAGGTCGAGCGTCCCGGCGCCGGCGATGTGACCCGCACCCAGCTGCGCCACGTCGAGGACGCGGACGCGCTGTACTTCACGATGCTGAACTCCAACAAGCGCTCGCTCACCCTCGACACCAAGACCCAGGCCGGCAAGGAAGTCCTGGAGAAGCTGATCCGGGATTCCGACGTCATGGTCGAGAATTTCGGCCCCGGCGCGCTCGACCGGATGGGCTTCTCCTGGGCGCGCATCCAGGAGTTGAACCCGGGCATGATCCTCGCCTCGGTGAAGGGCTTTTCCGACGGCCACCACTACGAGGACCTGAAGGTCTACGAGAACGTCGCCCAGTGCGCCGGCGGTGCCGCCTCGACCACGGGCTTCTGGGACGGTCCGCCCACCGTCAGCGCCGCCGCGCTCGGTGATTCGAACACCGGCATGCATCTGGCGATCGGCATCCTCACGGCGCTCCACCAGAAGAACAAGACCGGCAAGGGCCAGAAGGTCGCTGTGTCGATGCAGGATTCGGTGATCAATCTCTGCCGCGTGAAGCTGCGTGATCAGCAGCGTCTCGACGCCCTCGGCTACCTTGAGGAATACCCGCAATACCCCCACGGCGAGTTCTCCGACGTGGTGCCGCGCGGCGGCAACGCCGGCGGCGGCGGCCAGCCGGGCTGGGTGCTCAAGTGCAAGGGCTGGGAGACCGACCCGAACGCCTACATCTACTTCACGATCCAGGGCCATGCCTGGGCGCCGATCTGCAAGGCGCTCGGCAGGGAGGAGTGGATCACCGATCCGGGCTACAATACCCCCCGCGCCCGCCAGGACAAGATCTTCGACATCTTCAAGACGATTGAGGAGTGGCTCGCCGACAAGACCAAGTTCGAGGCGGTCGACATCCTGCGCACCTTCGACATTCCCTGCGCGCCGGTGCTGTCGATGAAGGAGATCGCCGAGGACAAGTCCCTGCGCGAGAGCGGCACCGTCGTCGAGGTGGCGCATCCGAAGCTCGGCAAGTATCTGACCGTCGGAAGCCCGATCAAGTTCTCCGACATGAAGGTCGAGGTGAAGGCCTCGCCGCTGCTCGGCGAGCACACCGACGAGGTGCTTGCAGACCTGGGCTACACCCAAGAGCAGATCCGGGCCATGCACGAGGCCCGCGCGGTCTGATAGGGGCCGGACGCCCTCTGCAATCCTGAGACAGGACGGCGTCGCCGCGGCGCCGTCCTTTTCATGTGCGAGACCCGGACGCGATGCGTACGTTCCTGAGTCGATTTCTGCCGGAGCTGACCCCGGTCAGCAAGCGCGAGCGCCTGCGCTCCGCCGCCGGCGCCCTGGTGGGGATCCTGGCGACCGGCCTCGTCTGCCGGGCCGCCGTCCCGGCCGAGGCGCTGCCGATCCTGATCGCCCCGATGGGCGCCTCGGCGGTGCTGCTCTTCGCCGTGCCGGCGAGCCCCCTGGCGCAGCCCTGGTCGATCCTCGGCGGCAACCTCGTGGCGGCGCTGGTCGGGGTCACGGCGGCGCTGCTGATGGCCGATCCGTTCGTCGCCGCGGCCTGCGCCATCGGGGTGGCGATCGCCCTGATGATGGCGCTGCGCTGCCTGCACCCACCGAGCGGGGCCGTGGCACTGACCGCGGTGCTGGGTGGCCCGGCGATCCGGGAGCTGGGCTACGGCTTCGTGCTGTGGCCCGTCGCGGCCAACTCTCTGCTGCTGCTGACCACGGCTCTGCTGTTCAACAACCTGACCGGGCGCGTCTATCCGCACCTGCGTCCGGCTGGTCCGCGGACGGCTGATCCGCCCTCCGGTGACCGGGTCGGCTTTCGGGCTGCCGATCTCGATGCGGCGCTCGAAGAATTCGATCAGCTGCTCGATGTCGACCGGGGCGACCTGGAGCAGATCCTGCGGCGGGTGCAGATGCGGGTCTATGGCCGCAGGTCGGGCCCGATCACCTGCGCGGCGATCATGTCGCGCGACGTGATCGCCGTGGCGCCGGACGCGCCGCTGGATGAAGCGATGCGACTGCTGCGCCGCCACCGGATCAAGGCGCTGCCGGTCACCGACGAGCGCGCCCGGGTGCTCGGGATCGTCACGCAGACCGACCTGCTCGACAAGGCGGCCTGGGACCGATCCGGACCGCGCCTCGGCCTCGGTCGCCGCCTGCTGCTCACCGCCGAACGGGGCAGGGCGCCCCATGGCTGCGCCGCCGACATCATGAGCGCGGTCGAGCCGGTTCGGCCGGATATGCCGATCGCGGCCCTCGTGCCCCGGATGTCCGAGGCCGGGCTGCACCACCTTCCGGTGGTCGATGCCGACGGGCGGCTCGTCGGGATCGTCTCGCAGACGGACCTGATCCCGGCGCTGCTCGCCGAAGCCGGCGCACCCGAGGCGCCGGCCCGCATCCGCACGCCGCCTCAGCCCGCCCTGGCCTGATCCGCGGGCCGGTCGCTCAGGAAGAAGTCCACCGCCTGCGCCACGACGGCCGGCTGGTGGGCATGTGGCCCATCATACTCGACATAGGTGACCGGATAGCCGGCCTCGCGCAGGGCCGGCACGTGCATCCGGGCGCTCCGGTCGATCGGGATCTGCTCGTCCTGCGTCCCGTGCGACAGGAAGATCCTTGGCGCGCCGACCTGAAGGTGAACCGACAGGAACCCCGCCGACGAGACGATCAGGTGGCTCGCCACGTCGCCGTTCGCGAGCCCGAGCGAGAGCGTGTAGCTGCCGCCGTCGGAGTGGCCCGCGAAGCAGAGGCGTTCGGGGTCGAGCAGGAACCGGTCGGCCACGTGCGCCAGCGCCGCCGCGACGCGCTCCCGGTCGGGACCGTGACCCGCGATGACGATGTCCCAGGTTGGGAACAGCGATTGCGGGACGAGGAGCAGGAATTTTTCGGCGTGGGCGTGCCGGGCCAGCATCGGCAGGATGCGATCGGCGCTGCCGCCGCCGCCGTGGAACAGCACGACGAGCGGGGCGGGGCAGCGGGGATCGAGGCCTTCGGGGACCACCAGCACCGCGTCCCGCTCGGCGAAGAGGCCGAGGTCGTGCCGGCCCGGGGGGAGGGGGGCCTGAGCGGGCAGGCGGTGGCGGAAGTTGAGGCGGCCGGTTAGGTCGGGATCAATCATGGCGGGTTGTGGCTGAGCGCGCTCGATACTGTCAGGATTGGAGCGACGGATTCCGCTTCTCTCCCTCCCCCCTCTGCGGGGGAGGGTGGCCCCCGAAGGGGGTCGGGAGAGGGGAGCGACGGTGCAGGATGGGGCTGTGCCCGTCCCGCCAGTCGCGACCATTCCGGAAGCCGCGCTCCCCTCTCCCGACCCCTGCTGACGCAGGGGCCACCCTCCCCCGCAGAGGGGGGAGGGAGGGCCCGCGGATTCGATGGTTCATATTGAAAACGGCCGGACCGCTGAGCGATCCGGCCGTCGAAGACCTTTCGGTCAGGTGCACCAGCCCCGCCTCACTTCTTCTTTTTGATCCCGCTCTGCGGGTTGAGGCTGCCGATATTGCCGCTCTCGCTGCCAGCGGCCGGATCGATCACGGCGTTGACCAGCGCCGGACGGCCGGAGTTCATCGCCTCGTTGACCGCCCGGGTCAGCTCGTCCGGCGTCGTGACGTGATAGCCGACGCCGCCGAAGGCCTCCATCATCCGGTCGTAGCGGGAATCCGGCACGAACACCGTGGTGGCAGGATCGCGGCCGGTCGGATCCGTGTCGGTGCCGCGATAGATGCCGTTGTTGTTGAACACCACGATGCAGACCGGCAGGCCGTACCGGCAGATCGTCTCGACCTCCATGCCTGAGAACCCGAAGGCGCTGTCGCCCTCAACGCAGAGCACCGGCTTGCCGGTCTCCACCGCGGCCGCGACCGCGAAGCCCATGCCGATGCCCATGATGCCCCAGGTGCCGACATCGAGCCGCTTGCGCGGCTGGTACATGTCGATGATGCCCCGGGCGAGGTCGAGGGTGTTGGCGCCCTCGTTGACCAGGATCGCGTCCGGACGCTCCTTCACGATGGTCCGGAGTGCGCCGAGGGCGGCGTGGAACGTCATGGGCGAGGCGTTGCTCATGAGCTTCGGCGCCATCTTGGCGATGTTCGCCTCGCGCTTGGTCTTGAGCGTCTCGATCCAGTCGGACGGGGGCTGCTGCCAGCCCTGGCCCATCCCGTCGAGGAGCGCCTGCACGCAGGAGGCGATGTCGCCGACGACGGGGGCGACGATCTCGACGTTCGAGTCCATCTCGCGCGGCTCGATGTCGATCTGGATGAACTTGGTCGAGCCCGGCTCGCCCCAGCTCTTGCCCTTGCCGTGCGACAGCAGCCAGTTCAGCCGGGCGCCGATCAGCAGCACCACGTCGGAATCTTTCAGCGCCGTGGAGCGCGCCGCGCCGGCCGAGAGCGGGTGGGTGTCGGGCAGAAGGCCCTTGGCCATGCTCATCGGCACGTAGGGGATGCCGCTGGTCTCCACGAGGGCGCGGATGGCGTCATCGGCCTGGGCGTAGGCGGCGCCCTTGCCGAGCACGATCAGCGGCCGCTTGGCGGACTTCAGGACTTCGAGCGCCCGGGCGATCGCCTCGGGGGCGGGGCGCTGGGCCGGGGCCGGATCGATCACCTTGACCAGCGACTTCTGGCCGGCCTCGGCATCCATCACCTGGGCGAACAGCTTGGCGGGCAGGTCGAGGTAGACGCCGCCCGGCCGGCCCGAGCAGGCGGCGCGGATCGCGCGAGCGACGCCGATGCCGATATCGGCGGCGTGCAGAACCCGGAAGGCCGCCTTGCACAGGGGCTTGGCGATGGCGAGCTGATCCATCTCCTCGTAGTCGCCCTGCTGCAGGTCGACGATCTCACGCTCGGAGGAGCCCGAGATCAGGATCATCGGGAAGCAGTTGGTGGTGGCGTTGGCGAGCGCGGTCAGGCCGTTGAGGAAGCCCGGCGCCGAGACCGTGAGGCAGATGCCCGGCTTCTGGGTCAGGAAGCCCGCGATCGCCGCGGCGTTGCCGGCGTGCTGCTCGTGGCGGAACGAGATCACCCGCATCCCCTCGGCCTGGGCCATCCGGCCGAGATCGGTGATCGGGATGCCCGGCACGCCGTAGATCGTCTCGATGCCGTTGAGCTTGAGCGCGTCGATGACGAGGTGGAAGCCGTCGGTCAGCTCGGGCTCGGCCTCGACCTCGGGCGCGGGGTGGACGATTTTGGCGAGAGCGGTCATCGGGTGTCTCCAGAAGCTCGGATCGGATTTGAATGGGCGGCGTCAGGCGGCCCGGATCGGCTGGGCGGCGAGCGAAGCGGGGGCGTCGTCCGCGGCGAGGTAGCGGGCGCGCATCGGGCGAAGCAGGAACATGGCCAGGGCCGCCGCCGTAACGTTGAGCACGATGATCAGCGTGAACACCGCCGACCAGCCGTAGGCGGAGGAGAGCAGGCTGGCGAAGGGCACCAAGAAGGCCGCGGTGCCCTTGGCGGTGTAGAGCAGGCCGGCATTGCTGGCGGCGTATTTAGAGCCGAACGTGTCGCCGCAGGTCGCTGGGAACAGCGAGTAGATCTCGCCGAACACCCCGAAGTAGACCGCAGTGGCCAGGACGAACACCATCGGGTTGTGGCCGTAGGTCAGCAGCACGATCACAGCCGCCGCCGCCGTCGAGAAGGCAATGAACATCGTATTCTCGCGGCCGATATGGTCGGAGACGAAGCCGAAGAACGGCCGGCCGAACCCGTCGAAGATCCGGTCCAGCGAGATGGCGAGTGTCAGCGCCGCCATCTGCAGGCCGAACAGGCTCACCGGAACGCCGGCCACATGGAAATCGTGGGCGATCGGGGCGATCTGAGCCGCCGCCATCAGGCCGCCGGAGGCCACCATCACGAACATCGCGTACATCACCCAGAAGACCGGGGTGCGCACGGCCTCGCGCGGGCTGCGGTCGACCTTGGTCTGGGGCAGGCGCAGGCTCTTGCGCTGCATCGGGGTGATCGTCGAGGGCTTGCGCAGGAGGAAGGAGAGGGCGAGCACCACCGCACCCTGGCCGATCCCGAAATACAGGAAGGCGTCCTGGTAGCCGCTGGACGCGATCATATTGGCGATCGGCACCACCGTGAGCGCGGCACCGGCGCCGAAGCCGGCCGCTGTGGCGCCGGCGGCAAGGCCGCGCCGGTGCGGGAACCACTTGAGCGCGTTGCCCACGCAGGTGCCGTAGACAGAGCCCGCGCCGATGCCGGCGATCACAGCCCCGAGGTACAGCATGAACAGGCTGTCGGCGTAGGCGTCGATGGTCCAGGCCAGGGCGATCATCACGCCACCGAACGCCACCACGATCTTCGGGCCGTAGCGGTCGACGAACCAGGCCTCGACAGGCACCAGCCAGGTCTCGGTGGCGACGAACAGGGTGAAAGCGAGCTGGATCGCCGCCCGGCCCCAGTGATAACGCTGGTCGATCGGATCGACGAACAATGTCCAACCGTATTGGAGGTTGGCGATCATGGCCATGCAGATCACGCCGAATGCGAGCTGCCACCACTTCGCCGACGGCGAATCCTGGCGTTCCATCCCTGAGCCTCTCTTGGGCGGCGCGGCCTTCCATGGCGGCGTCTCGTGCCCCTCCGATCATGCACATCCCTTCCAGGTATGCAATATACCAGTGGGAGACGGACGGGATGAACTGTCAGGACGGCGATATTATGCCGTTTGGCCGGCATAGGGCATCGAACCCCAGGCCCCCAGGGTCGGTTGCTCGGCTGGGTACAGGGTTTCATCGAGGAGGGGGAGGCCCGCCGTCTCGACCGGGATATTGATCAGCGCCCGCGTGGCGTCCCAGTCCGGCCCGGCTTCGACCGCCGCCAGGGCATCACCGTTCAAGCCGGTAATTTTCCCGCGGTCGAGCCTGAGGATTGCCCGCCCGGTCTCCGCTTGCACGAAGCGGATGGTTGCCATCCGGCGCAGGCACTCGCGCAGGAACCCGGTGTTGGCCGACGCCGCAAGGTCGACCCCCTCGAACACACCGTCGGGCGTGCGCGCAAAAATATCGACCTTGCGGAAGCGGTCGATGTCGATCAGCCCCTTCACGTCGAGGATGTTCAGGACATTGTCGGCCCAGAACGCGATGGTCCGCGGTCGCTCGCCGAGCGGCACACTGTTGTCCAGGAACTCGCAGACCACCTTCTTGTCGCGGGCGAGCGCCCAGTTGAAGAACAGCCGCGGCATGCCGGTATAGGCCTCGACGTTGTGGGCCAGCAGATCCTCAACCGCCTTGTAGCGGCCGAACATCTCGCCCCGCTGCCAAGCGCGCTCCACGGTGTCGGCCGGCGGCGTGACCATGAACTGCATGTAGACCCGGTCGCCGAACCGGGTGAGCAATTGGCCACCCCCATCCGAGCCGGCCTCGGCTTGGAAGCTGTCGAACCGGAACCGGTCGATCAGGAGGTTTGAGATCCGCCGCTCGGCCGCCTTTCGGGTGACGTAGCGGTCGAGCTTCATATCGATGATCTCGACCTCGTAGCCGGTCAGCGTTCCGGCATAGCGGGCGGCGTCCCCGAGGCTGTCATAGTTGAGGAGGTATTTGCGCCAGACATCCGGGGTGATCACCGCGAAGTCGGACCAAGCCATCCCGAGGCGTTTGGCGAGACCGAGCTGATAGGGGCGGATCGTGCTCTTGCCGGAGGCCGAGGCGCCCTTGACGTTCATCACCACCGGATGGTCCTGGGCCGCGAGCCGGCGGTAGCCGCGCGCCTCGACCACGGCGGCGATCCAGGGCTCGATCATCTCGCCGATCCGGCGGCTGCCGTAGCCGTTCGAGACCAAGGTCTCCGCAAGGCTGCGCAGGACGGTCGCGTCGCGGATCAGGGTGTTCTGCCGGGCGATGAGCCCCGAGACGACCGCGCGCAGCGCCTCGCAGGCGGCGATCTCAAGGCCATCACCGGATTCCAGCGCCCGCCGCTGCCAGGTTTCGATGTGAAGCAGGGCCCGGGTCGCACGATCGACGCGCGGCGCCTCGACCGCTGGGGGTTTTCGGCCGAGCAGCCGGTCGAGCCAGCGCGGCTCTGGCTGGGGAGGGGCCGGAGGATCGTCCAGGATGGCGGCGATCTCCCGAGTGAGCACCGCGTCGGCTTCGGCACGGAGCTGACCCAAAGCCTCTTCGACCTCGCCGAGGCGAGGCTCGACGCCCTCGCGCAGGATCGTGGCGACGATCGCGCGAAAGTTCACCCCGAGATCGGCATAGACCGCGCCCACCGGCACGGAGAGATCCGACATGACCCGGATCAGGACCTCGTGGACGACGAGGCGGTTCGCCCGGAAGCGGGTGAGCTGCCGGGCCGGCAGGCCGCACAGGTCGCTGAGATCGAAGGCGTCGCGCAGAGGCGTCTCGACATGCTCGGGACGGTAGACGGTGACGAGCGGCAGGAAAGCGGAGGGCAGGTCGGAGCGGACGCCCGGGTTCCAGGGGCCGATGGGTGGCTCGGTGTGGTCGGCGACCGCGTCCGTCATGCGCGTGTCTCCCTCCCGCCCCATTGGGTGGCAGTATTCCGGCCCTGGGTTTGAAAGCCGACGCTGGCGGCGGAGCGCGACGCGCCCCCTCTCCCGAGCGGGAGAGGGCAGGGGTGAGGGCGGAGACGGCTCAGGCCTGAGAACGCCATCGAGGCGCCGACTGGGCGTATTTCCTCCTGAGCGTTTTCGTCCCTCACTCTGTCCCTCTCCCGAGCGGGAGAAGGGACCCGCGCTCCATCCGGTGGTCGCATTGGCGCACGGGATGCGCGAAGCCGGTCGCCTCTGCGAGGCAGGGCGGGTCTGCATCAGGCTTCACGCCCGCACAGGGCAAACCTCCGGCATGCGCCATCCACGCAGGCGGATGAAAAGTCTCAAAACACCTTTTGGAACCAGCCATGGGCATCGTTCGTGTTGCCCCGCTGGATATCCACGAGCAGGTTCCGCAGCCGCTGCGCCACCGGTCCCGCCTTGCCGTTCCCGATGGTGAAGCTCTCCTCGCGGCCCTTCACGGTGCCGATCGGCGTGATCACCGCGGCGGTGCCGCAGGCGAAGGACTCGGTCAGGCGGCCCTCCCGGACGTCGGCGCGCCACGCGTCGATCGTGTAGGGCTCCTCCTTGACGGTGAGGCCGGATTCCCGTGCCAGAGTCAGCACCGAGTCGCGGGTGATGCCGTGCAGGATGCTGTCCGACAGCGGCGGCGTGACCAGCGTCCCGTCCTCGAACACGAAGAACACGTTCATGCCGCCGAGTTCCTCGATGTAGCGGCGCTCGACCGCGTCGAGGAACACAACCTGCTCGCACCCCTGCGCGGTCGCCTCCGACTGCGCCGCGAGGCTCGCCGCGTAGTTGCCGCCGCACTTGGCCGCGCCGGTGCCGCCCGGGGCGGCGCGCGTGTAATGCTCCGAGACCCAGACCGTGACGGTGCTGTTCGGATCTTTGAAGTACGAGCCCACCGCCGACGCGATGGTGAGGAACAGGTATTCGGAGGCCGGCTTGACCCCCAGGAACGCCTCGGTGGCGATCATGAACGGCCGGAGATAGAGGCTGCCGTCGGCCGTGTCGGGGATCCAGGCGCGGTCGATTTGGACGAGCTTGTGCATCGCTTCGACGAAGGCATCCTCCGGGAAGGGCGGGATCGCAAGGCGCTCGGCCGAGTGGCGGAAGCGGCGCGCGTTCGCGTCCGGCCGGAACAGGGCGGCGCCGCCATCGGCGGTCCGGTAGGCCTTTAGCCCCTCGAAGATCTCTTGCGCGTAGTGCAGCACCGCGGCGGCCGGATCGAGGGGAATCGCCTCGCGGGCCTTGATCTGCGCGTCATGCCAGCCGCGTCCGGCGGAGTAGCGCGCCACCACCATGTGGTCGGTGAACACCTTGCCGAAGCCGGGATTCGCCATCACGGCGGCCCGCTCCTCGGCGCTCCGCGGATTGGGGTGGCTTTTGATCTCGAACGTCAGGTCGCTCACGGTGGGGTCCTCATCGACTGAGGCTCTTATGGCGCGCTCCGGCGCGCGAATCTACGGAGCCGGCGCATGATGGTCGCGCCGGACATGCGAGTCATTCCGCCGCCGCAGGCTCGGAGAGCTGAAGGCGATGCAGGCGCGCATAGGCGCCGCCGGCCGCGAGCAGCGCCTCATGCCGCCCGGTCTCGATGACGCGCCCGGCCTCCATCACGACGATCTGATCGGCCTCCCGCACGGTCGAGAGGCGATGGGCGATGACCAGCGTCGTGCGGCCGCGCATCAGCCGGGTCAGCGCGTCTTGGACGAGGCGCTCCGATTCGGAATCGAGGGCCGAGGTCGCCTCGTCGAGGAGCAGGATCGGCGCGTCCTTGAGAAAGGCGCGGGCCAGAGCCACCCGCTGCCGCTCGCCGCCGGAGAGACGCCCGCCGCCGGGGCCGACCCGGAAGTCGTAGCCCTCCGGCAGAGCCGCAACGAACCCGTGCGCCGCCGCGGCTTGGGCGGCCGCCTCGATCTCCGTGCGGGAAGCGCCGGGGCGGCCGAAGCCGATATTGGCCGCGATCGTGTCGTCGAACAGCACCACCTCCTGCGAGACCACCGCCACGGCCGCGCGCAGCGAGGCCAGGGTCACGGCGCGGACATCCTGACCGTCGATGGTCACCCCGCCCTCGACCACGTCGTAGAGCCGGGGCACGAGATTGAGCAGGGAGGATTTCCCGGAGCCGGAGCGCCCGACGAGGGCCGTCACCGAGCCGCCCGGGACCGTAAGGTCGATGCCTTCCAGCGCCGGCGCATCCGGCCGGTAGCGGAAGTGGAGGCCCTCAAACCGGATCGCTCCGGAGGTCACCGTCAGCGGCGAGGCATCGGGCGCCTCGCGGATGGCGGGGGCCTCGTCCATCACGTCGAAATAGCGCCGCAGCGCGGCGGCCGCCTCCTGCAGGATCGCGTTGAGATTCCCGAGCGCCCGGGCCGGTTGCGCCGCGAGCAGAAGGGCCGCGACGTAACCGGTGAAGTCGCCGACCGTCTTCTCCCCCGCCAGCACCCGCTGACCGACCAGCACCAGCACCCCCGCCACCGCGATGCCGCCGCCGATCTCCAGCAACGGGTCGAGCCGCCCCCGGGCGTTGGCGGCCTTCATCTTGAGGCGGCGCACCTCGTCGAGGGCCTGCGCGGCGCGGCCCTTCAGGTAGGGCTCCATCGCGTAGGTCTTGGCGATCCGGGCGCCCTGAAGGCTCTCGGAGATCAGGCTGGCGGTGGCGCCCATCTGCTCCTGCGTCGAGGTCGAGACCCGTCGAAGTTTTTTTCCGATGCGCCCGATCGGCCCGGCCACGAACGGCACCGTGAGGCCAGCCACGAGGGTGAGCAGCGGATCCATCCAGAGCAGCGCCGCCACGAGGCCGATCAGCATGGCGATGTCGCGCAGGAGCACCGTCGAGATGCGGGTCAGCGCCTCCTTGATGAAGGCGAAGTCGGTGGTGAAGCGCTGGGTCAGCGCGGCCGGGCTCTCGCGGCCGAGTTGGGCGAGATCGGAGTCGATCAGGTGGCCGTAGAGCGCCGCCTGCATGTCGGCCTCGACCCGGGTGACGACCCGGTTGGTCAGCACCGTCTGGCCGTAAAGCGCGAAGCCGCGGGTGGCGGTGACCACGATCACCACCAGGGGTCCGTAGGCGATTGCCGCCGCATCCTTCCGGTCGAAGGCGTCGAAGGCCGCCTTGATCAGCGCCGGGTAGAGCCCCGTCGAGGCGCCGACCAGCGCGATCAGCACCAGCACCACCGCGAGGGTGGCCCGATGCGGGTACAACCACGTGCGCCAGAGCCGGGCGAGGAGGGGGGCCGTGTCGCCGGGGAGGCGCGCCATGAAAGCTACCGGGTCGGATCAGCGCCGCCCTCGAGCGATTGCGCGGCGGCAGCGGTGTGCAGCCGCCGCCGCCGCGGATCAAGCCTTCCGGCTCAACGGTCTTCGTCGCGCGGCCCGTGATCGTCCTCGTCACCGTGGTGGTGCCAGCCGCCGTGACCGTGTCCGCCCATCGGCCGGGCCAGGATCATCGCCCGCCGCTTCTGGTCCTGATCCAGGCTGGCGTAGAGCGGCTGCGAGGCATCGGCGAGCTTGCGCAGGGCCTCGCCGCGGGCGGTCGCGGCATCCGCCATAGCCCGCAGGGCCGCGGGGGCGTCATCGCGGAACTTCGGACGGTCGCGCATCGCCGCGCGGCGCTGTTGGCGCATCTTCGCCACGTCGCGGATGGCGGATTCCACCGGCGGCCACAGCTTCTCCTGATCGGCATTGAGCTTCAGGCCAGCATGCAGGGCGGCGATCCGGGCATCCGTGAAGGCGGCGCGATCCTCGGGACTCAGCGCGCTCCATCGGCCGGGCCCGCGGAACCCGTCGGGACCCGGGTCGCGCGCCGCGGCTGCGCCCGCCAGCCCCAGGCCGAGGGCGCCGGTGACGAGGAGGGCGGTTCTCAAACGTCGGGACATGGAAACCTCCGTCTCACGCTCGGGATGCCCGCAAACCGGCAGCATCCGATGCCGCCTATCGGAGCGGAGGCGTGTGTCCCGCTTGTGTATGTAACAATGTTACATTACTGGCTGCGCCGGTCGGCGACGCGGAGGTGGTGTGGTGGTCAGGATGGCGGGAATGGTCCGGATCTCGTTCGGAGCCGGCGTCGGCTTCGCGATCCTGGCCCTGTGTCTCGCATTCCCGGCCCGGGCGGCGCCGGACGGGAGCCCGGTCCGGGCGGTGGCGAGCTTCTCGATCCTCGGCGATCTCGTCCGGGCGGTTGGCGGTGGGCACGTGGTCGTCTCGACGCTCGTCGGGCCGGATTCAGACGCTCATGGCTTCAGCCCGACGCCGGCCGATGCCCGCAAGCTCGCCGAGGCCGACATCGTCTTCGTCAACGGCCTCGGGCTGGAGGGCTGGCTCGACCGGCTGATCCGTGCCTCGGGCACCCGTGCGCCGGTCGTGGTTGCGTCGGCGGGGGTGATGCCCCTCACCGTCGCGGATGAGCAGGCCCACGGCGCCGGCGGTCACGATCACGGCGACCACGCGCTCGACCCGCACGCTTGGCAAAACGTCGCCAACGTACGCATTTACGTCGCCAACATCCGGGACGGTCTCGCCAAGGTCGATCCCGCCCGTGCCGGCGCCTACCGGGAGGCCGCCGCCGCCTATATCGCGCAGCTCGACGCCCTGGATCGGGATGCGCGCTCGACGATCGCCGGCATCGCGCCGGAGCGGCGCAAAATCATCACGACCCATGACGCCTTCGGCTACTTTGCGGCAGCCTACGGCCTGACGTTCGTGGCCCCGCAGGGCATCTCCACGGACAGCGAGGCGAGTCCGCGCGACGTGGCCGAGATCATCCGGCAGATCCGCCGCGATCACATCCCGGCGGTGTTCCTGGAGAACATCAGCGACCCGCGGCAAATGGAGCAGATCGGTCGGGAGAGCGGCGCACGCGTCGGCGGCAAGGTGTATTCCGACGCGCTCTCGCGCCCGGATGGTCCGGCGGCAACCTACCTCGATTTGATGCGCGCGAACCTCCGCGCCTTCGCAGCCGCACTCACGCCGGGCTGATGCCCGCCTCGCCTCTGCGTGGCGGCGGGCATGACATAGCGTAAACCGGCGGTTAAGAGGCCCCCTCTAGCCTTACGTAACGGGTGCCACCCGATCCTCGTCCGCGAGGGCTCAGGGCCTTGGGGCCTTGTCGGAACGCGCAGCTCGGAGATCGCGTGGCTTGGGGGCCTGACCGCTGGCGCTTCTATCGGCTCGTCGCGCGCGAGGCCGCGCGCGCGATCCGCGCGGCCGGCGCCAGCCTGACCGCTTCGCCCGACATCCTCGCGCGGATGCGCGTCACGGGACTGGTGATCGCTCCGCAGGACCTGCGGACCTCCGACGCGACCTTCGCGGACGACATCTATGCGGGGCTGTTCGTCTTCGCCGGGCGGTCGCTGGCGGCGAGCGGCGGCTCGCCCTTCGACTATGCCCCACCCTCGCCGGAATGGGCCGACGAGCTCTACGGCTTCGGCTGGCTGCGCCACCTGCGCGCCGCCGACACGGCCCTGGCCCGGGCCAACGCCCGCGCCTTCGTGGCGGATTTCATTGCCGGGCGGGGCGACTCGGTGCTCGCCCGCCAGACCCCGGTGGCGGCGCGGCGGCTGATCTCGTTCCTCTGCCAGTCGCCCCTGGTGCTGGAGGGGGCCGACCACGCCTTCTACCAGAGCTTTCTCAAGGCGATCGCGCGCAACGCGCAGCAGCTCGAACGCGACCTACGACGGGGTGTGCCGCCGCAATGGCGCCTGAACGCCGCCGTGTCACTCTGCTACGCCGGTCTGTGCTGTGACGGCATCCAGCCGATCCTGCGGCGGGCGACGCGGGTCCTGTCGCGGGAGCTGGAGCGCCAGATCCTGCGCGACGGCGGCCACCGCTCCCGGGATCCGCGTTTCGCCATGGAGTTGCTCCTCGACCTGCTGCCCCTGCGCCAGAGCTACCTGAGCCGCAGCGTCGAGCCGCCGTTGGCGCTGCTTCACGCCGTCGACCGGATGCTGCCGCTGCTGCGCCTGCTGCGCCATCCGGACGCCTCGCTGAGCCACTTCAACGGCATGGGCGCGACCGACGCCGACCATTTGGCGACGCTGCTGGTCTACGATGGAGCGCTCGCCCGGCCGCTGATGCATGCGCCGAACAGCGGCTACGAGCGCCTGGAGGGCGGCCGGATCGTGATCGTGGCCGATGTCGGCGCGAGCCCGCCGCTGCCCTACTCGGTGAATGCCGGGGCGGGCTGCCTCGCCTTCGAGATGTCGAGCGGCCCGCAGCGCATCGTGGTCAATTGCGGCCTGCCGGCAAGCGGGCCGGACCTGCGCCTCCTGGCCCGCTCGACGCCGGCCCACTCGACGGCGTCCGTGGACCACGCCTCGTCGTGCCGGTTCCTGACGCAAACCGGCTGGGTGGGTGAGCGGCAGCTCGCCGGTTGGTTGATGAAGCGGCGCGGCCCCGTGGTGCTGAGCGGGCCGTCGGCGGTTGCTGCGGAGCGGGCCGAGGATACCGACAGCGTCACCCTGGCGGCCCGGCACGACGGTTTCGCACCGGCTTTCGGGATCGTCCACGAGCGGCGCTGGCAGCTCTTCCCGGCGACGGCGCGGCTCGAGGGTCGGGATGCCTTCCTGCGCCACGGCAAGGCGGGTAGCCGTGTGCGCCGCCGCCCCCACGACGTGGCGATCCGCTTCCACCTGCATCCCGGCATCGCGGTGCGCGGGGTGCCCGGGGGGCTCGAACTCGCCTCGGCATTGGGTGAGATCTGGCAGTTTCAGGCGGAGAATGCCGAGATCGCCCTGGAGGAGAGCGTGTACTTCTCCGGCCTGACCGGCGCGCGCCGCACCGACCAGATCGTGTTGCACCTGCGGGTTTCGGAGGATGTCGAGGTGCGCTGGAGTTTTGCGCGTCTTGCCTCGGCGCCGCAGCGGGGTGTGGCGCCAGCCTGACACGCGGCTGGCCCGGTTCCCTGTTTCCATGCTACCGCGCCCGAAAATCTCGAACTCCGGCACGAAGCTATGGCGCACGATCAGGTGCGGGTCTCCCGCGCGCTCCTCTCGGTCTCCGACAAGACCGGCCTCATCGACTTCGCCCGGGCGCTCCACGCCCGCGGCGTCGCGCTGGTCTCCACGGGGGGCACCCACCGGGCACTCCGGGAGGCCGGCCTGCCGGTGACGGAGGTCGCCGACCTGACGGGCTTTCCCGAAATGATGGACGGGCGCGTCAAGACCCTGCACCCGGCGGTGCATGGCGGCCTGTTGGCGATTCGCGACAACCCCGAGCATCAGGCCGCGCTCGCCGCTCACGGGATCGGGGCGATCGACCTCTTGGTGGTCAACCTCTACCCGTTCGAGGCGACGATCGCGGCCGACAAGCCCGATGCCGATTGCATCGAGAACATCGATGTCGGCGGGCCGGCGATGATCCGGGCGGCCGCCAAGAACCATGCGGACGTGGCCGTGGTGACGGACGTCGCGGATTATGCCGCCGTGCTCGCCGCGCTCCAGGCGCAGGACGGGGCGACCGGGGCGGAGCTGCGTCGGCGCCTGGCGCAGAAGGCCTTCGCACGCACGGCGGCCTACGATGCCGCCATCGCCAACTGGATGGCCGGCCGGTTCGGCGCGGACGAGCCGGCTCCGTTCCGGGCCGTCGGGGGCAGCCTTGGACAGGGGCTGCGCTACGGCGAGAACCCGCATCAGACGGCCGCCTTCTACCGGATTCCGGGCAAGGCCCGCCCAGGCATGGCGACGGCGCGCCAGCTCCAGGGCAAGGCGCTGTCCTACAACAACTTCAACGATACGGACGCGGCTTATGAATGTGTCGCCGAGTTCGATCCGGCCCGCTCGGCCGCGGTGGCGATCATCAAGCACGCCAATCCCTGCGGCGTCGCCGAGGGCGCGAGCTTGCTCGAAGCCTACGAGCGGGCCCTGAGCTGTGATCCGACCTCGGCCTTCGGCGGCATCGTGGCGCTCAACCGGACGCTGGATGCCGGGGCGGCGGAGAAGATCGTCGAGATCTTCACCGAGGTGATCATCGCCCCGGACGCCACCCCGGAGGCTGCCGCCATCGTGGCGGCCAAGAAAAACCTGCGGCTGCTCCTGGCCGGCGGCCTGCCCGATCCGCGGGCAACCGGCGACGTCGTCCGGTCGCTCGCCGGAGGGCTTTTGGTCCAGGGCCGGGACGCGGCCGTTATCGACGACATGCCGCTGAAGGTCGTCACCATGAGGGCGCCGAGCGATGCGGAACTCGCCGACCTGCGCTTCGCCTACCGGGTCGCCAAGCACGTGAAGTCCAACGCCATCGTGTACGCCAAGGGCGGCGCGACGGTCGGGATCGGGGCCGGGCAGATGTCACGGGTCGATTCTTCGCGCATCGCCGCCTGGAAGGCGGCCGAGGGCGCCCAGCGCCTCGGCCTGTCCGAGAGCCTTGCCGTCGGGTCGGTGGTGGCGTCGGACGCGTTCTTCCCGTTCGCCGACGGCCTGATGGCGGCGGCTGAGGCCGGCGCCACAGCGGTGATCCAGCCCGGCGGGTCGATGCGCGATGCGGACGTGATCGCCGCGGCCGACGCGGCCGGCCTCGCCATGGTCTTCACGGGCCACCGGCATTTCCGGCACTGACGGACCGCGCCCGTGAAACAAGCGCCCTGTGAGCGCCGCGCCGAGAGCGGACCGTTAACGATCCTGTCAAACTGACTGGTCTGCCCAGGCCTCGGTCATGATCTCCGAAGCATCAAGGCGCTGCCGATAACGCTTTTGGGATCTGATAAAGCCGGTGGACTAAAATTTTGGCCTAAAAGATCGCTGTTTTCGCCGCCGACTCGCTGGCAGTACTATCGTTCATTCGTATTCAGATCGGGGTCGAGTCCAGGGTTGATATCCCAACTCTGACGGGTCATCATCGATCAGATTTGGATAGGATGATTGCGCCATGCGTCTCCTTGAGCAAGCTTGGTCAGGGTGACGCGATGTTAGTCGCTGCGATGTTGTTCGTAGTGGGATGGTTGATCGGTCGGTCCTATACCGCCTTCGTGTTGGCGATGACCTCGTCCGTCATCCTGTTCACGGCGCTGAGTATTTTCATATCGACGTATGGCTTCGACCTGCTTCATGTGCTGATGACCTTCGGCTATCTCGGGGCGCATCAATCCGGGTACCTGCTCGGCGCCTACATGAGCGCCAGCCATCAAAACAATTGATGCCCCGCGCGGGTCTCACCACCACCAGACGAGCCGGCCAGCGACGCCGTTGATGGCGAGCCACAGGGCAATCGTCGCCAGGAGCCAGCAGACTACAAGGAGAAGTGGCGGTCTGGAACCCGGCTTGCGGCGCAATTGCATCAAGGCGTTGTTCACGTTCTCAATCCTGGCTTACCGATGTTGCGGATCCCATTACGGTCCGGGATCGGTTATGGTTCCAGAAAATTGATGATCGTCCGGATGGATTTCCGTCAAGGCAGGCGAATGTCTGAACATCGTGCAATGCTCGATGCGCGCCGCGTGGTCTTGCCAATACGGGTAATAATCAGTCTACGCGTAATAAGATTTGTTCCTGGTGTTCGTCTATGATTGTGCCAGCAGGGGGTGGTTGCAACTTCCGCCTTGTATCGCGGGCATGCGGCGGGACGTGACCCGACGTCGCAAGGCGTTTTCCGCTTCACGCGGAAGGATTTCAAAGGAAACGCCCGGGCCGCATGTGCGGCCCGGGCGGGGTGCGGAACTGACCTCAGACGACCGTCGGTCCTGGTGCTCAGACGTCCGTGAAGATGTCCCGGTCCTTCGTTTCCGGCACGAAGATGACGCCTATGACGACGGTCGCGACCGCGATCACGATCGGATACCAGAGGCCGAAGTAGATATCGCCGGTCTGCGCAACCATGGCGAAGGCGGTGGCGGGCAGCAGCCCGCCGAACCAGCCGTTGCCGATATGGTAGGGCAGCGACATCGAGGTGTAGCGGATCCGGGTCGGGAACAGCTCCACCAGCATGGCGGCGATAGGGCCGTAGACCATGGTCACGAACAGCACGAGGATGAACAGCAGGCCGATCACCTGTGCGACCTGCGGGCGAAAAACGTCGAACGGGTTCGCCATCTTGACGATGCCGGGGTCGCCCGCCTTCGGGTAGCCCGCCGTTTGGAGTGCCGCGATCGTCGCCTTGTTGGCCTCGACGTTGCCCCCCTGCGGGTAGGGGATCTCGGTGTCGTTGACCCGGATCGTCGTCGGCTGTCCGGCGGCACCGGGACGGGTGGTGTAGCGCACCGAAGATTTTGACAGGAAATCGCGGGCGAGGTCGCAGGATGCCGTGAAGACGCGCGTCCCGACCGGGTTGAAGAGGGTCCCGCAGGCTGCCGGATCGGCCGTCACCGTGACCTTGACCGATTCGATTGCCGCTTCCAGCTTCGGATTGGCGGCCGAGGTGATGCCTTTGAAGATCGGGAAGAAGGTCGCCGCCGCGATGGCGCAGCCCGCCAGGATGATGACCTTGCGGCCGATCTTGTCGGACAACCAGCCGAACACAACGAAGAAGCCCGTGCCGAGAAGCAGCGACCAGGCGATCAGCAGATTGGCGGTATAGCCGTCGACCTTCAGGATCGATTGCAGGAAGAACAGCGCGTAAAACTGGCCCGTGTACCAGACCACGCCCTGACCGGCGACGAGGCCGAACAGGGCGATGATCGCGAACTTCGCGTTCCGCCAGTGGCCGAAAGCTTCCGTGAGCGGGGCCTTCGAGGTCTTGCCTTCCTCCTTCATCTTCTTGAAGGCGGGCGATTCCGACAGCTGCAGACGGATCCACACGGAGATGCCGAGCAGCAGCACCGAAACCAGGAACGGGATGCGCCAGCCCCACTCGGCGAAGGCGGCCTCGCCCGTGAAGCTGCGGGTCGCCAGGATGACGAGGAGCGACAGGAATAGGCCGAGCGTCGCGGTGGTCTGGATCCAGCTCGTGTAAAAGCCACGCCGGCCATTGGGCGCATGTTCGGCCACGTAGGTCGCCGCGCCTCCGTACTCGCCGCCGAGGGCCAGCCCCTGAGCCAGCCGCAGGACGATCAGGATGATCGGCGCGGCGATGCCAATCGTCGCGGCGTTGGGCAGCACGCCGACAATGAAGGTCGACAGGCCCATGATGAGGATCGTGACAAGAAAGGTGTATTTACGCCCGACGAGGTCGCCGATGCGGCCGAAGACCAGCGCGCCAAACGGGCGGACGATGAAGCCCGCCGCGAAGGCGAGCAACGCGAAGATGTCGCGCGTGGCCGGCGGGTAGGCCGAGAAGAATTGAGCGCCGATGATCGCCGCCAGCGAGCCGTAGAGGTAGAAATCGTACCACTCGAACACGGTGCCGAGCGAGGATGCGAAGATCACGCGCTTCTCGGCCGAACTCATCGGCCGCGCGGCGTCACCCGCTTGCGCGTTCGCGGTTGCCACAGCCATCGACTCAACCCTCCCCAGACCGAGCTTTCGCGCGGGCCGCACCGAAAGCGAATCCCGCGTCATGCGCAGATCACCTATGCGTGATCGTAAGGGTCGGCAGGGTCAACCGGCCAAGCCTTCGTGGACGGTGTCATCAACACGGTGGCGCCTCGGCGCCTGATCCGCAAACGAGAAAGGGGCGCAGCTTGCGCCGCGCCCCCTGCTGCTCTGATCCGTCGTATCGGTCAGTGTGCGTGCGCGCCGGTTGCACCGATCCCGGTCTCGGAGCGCACGTACTGCGCCTCGAAGGCGGCGCGCTCGCGCTGAGCCCGCCGGGACTTGTCCATCAGGGACACCACCCAGATCGTCGCGAAGGCCAGCGGCATCGAGAACAGGGCGGGGTTGTCGTACGGGAACAGCGCGGCGGGGTGACCGAACGTCGTCACCCAGACGGCCTTGGACAAAACCACCATCGTGACCGCCGAGATCAGGCCGACGAGGCCGCCGGCCAGCGCACCCCAGGTGGTGGTGCCGCGCCACAGGATCGACATGGCGAGCACCGGGAAGTTGCAGCTCGCCGCCACCGCGAAGGCCAGCCCCACCATGAAGGCGACGTTCTGGTTCTCGAACACATAGCCGAGGTAGATGGCCACAAGGCCGATCACCACCGCCGAGATCTTCGAGAGGTTGACCTCGTGCTTCTCGGTGGTGCGCCCGCGGGCGAACACCTGGGCGTAGAGGTCGTGGCTGATGGCCGAGGCGCCGGCGAGTGTTAGTCCGGCGACCACCGCGAGGATCGTGGCGAAGGCCACGGCGGAGATGAAGCCCAGGAAGTATGGGCCCCCCACCGCGTTGGCGAGGTTCACCGCCACCATGTTGGTGCCGCCGATCATGTCCTTCAGCTTGTCGAAGGTGCCGGCCGCGCCGAGCTTGTAGTAGCTCGGATCCGACATCAGCAGGGCGATGCCGCCGAAGCCGATGATGAACGTCAGGATGTAGAAATAGCCGATCAGGCCGGTGGCGTAGAACACCGACTTGCGCGCCGCCTGGGCGTCCGAAACGGTGAAGAACCGCATCAGGATATGCGGCAGGCCGGCGGTGCCGAACATCAGGCCGACGCCGAGGGACAGCGCTTCAACCGGGTTCGACACGAGGCCACCCGGTGCCATGATGGCGTCGCCCTTCGGATGAACCCGCACCGAATCCGCGAACAGCATTTCCGGGTTGAAGCCGTATTTGTACAGCACGGCGCCGGCCATGAAGGTCGCGCCGCCCAAGAGCAGGCAGGCCTTGATCACCTGCACCCACGTGGTCGCCTTCATGCCGCCGAAGGCCACGTAGACGATCATCAGCACGCCGACGATGATCACCGCGTAGAGGTAGGGCAGGCCGAACAGGAGCTGGATCAGCTTCCCCGCGCCGACCATCTGGGCGATCAGGTAGAAGGCCACCACCACGAGGGTGCCCACCGCCGAGATGATGCGGATCGAGGTCTGGTCGAGGCGGAAGCTCGCCACGTCGGCGAAGGTGAACTTGCCGAGGTTGCGCAGGCGCTCCGCGATCAGGAACAGCACGATCGGCCAGCCGACCAGGAAGCCCGTCGAGTAGATCAGCCCGTCGAAGCCCGAAGTGTAGACGAGGCCCGAGATGCCGAGGAACGAGGCGGCCGACATGTAGTCGCCGGCGATCGCGAGCGAGTTCGTCCCGGCCGAAATGCCGCCGCCCGCCGCGTAGAAGTCGGCGGCCGACTTGGTCCCCTTGGCGGCCTTGTAGGTGATGCCGAGCGTCAGCAGCACGAAGAACAGGAACATCAGGATGGCCGGCCAGTTCGTGGCCGATTGCTGCACGGCACCGAGATCCGGGCCAGCGGCGTAGGCGGCGCTCGCCGCGACGGCGGCCAGCGTCAGGCCGAGAAGGAGGCGGTTCATCGGCCGAAGCTCCGCTTGAGGGCGTCGCTCAGCGCGTCGAAGCGCGTGTTGGCCCGGGCCACGTAGATGCCGGTCAGCAGGAAAGCGAACAGGATCACGAACACGCCGACGAAGAGCCCGAGCGAGGCGGTGCCGCCGACCTTCACGGCGAGCAGCGACTTGTCGAAGGCGATCAGGCCGATGAAGCCGAAATAGACGATCAGCATCAGGATCGTGAGCGTCCAGGCGAAGCGCGTGCGCTCGCTCACCAGCTGCTGGAATTCCGGGGACCGGGCGATCCGCGCAACCTGCGGATCCTGATCTGCCCCGAGGGTGGCTGTCCCCGGGGGCGCTGGGCGTCCCCGCGCGCCGAGTGTCGTGCCGCTGCTCATGACCGTTCCTCCCGCGAGGGCTCTCCGGCCCCCGGGTTCATCGCGTTGGAAATTCGTGGTTCTTGTTGGAGGTGGGCGCCGGACCGGCATCCGCCTCGATGAAGGCTCGCGCCGCCGCTTGGGCGGCGCGGACACAGTCAGGCCCGGTTCTGCCGGTTCTCGATCAGGTCGTCGACGACGGCGGGCTCAGCCAGCGTCGAGGTATCGCCCAGCGACCCGAAATCATCCTCGGCGATCTTGCGCAGGATCCGGCGCATGATCTTGCCCGAGCGGGTCTTGGGCAGGCCCGGAGCGAACTGGATGAGGTCCGGCGAGGCGATCGGCCCGATATCCTTGCGGACCCAGGTCACGAGTTCCCTGCGCAGCGCGTCGTCGCCCTCTTCGCCGTCGTTCAGGGTCACATAGGCGTAGATGCCCTGGCCCTTGACGTTGTGCGGGTAACCGACCACGGCGGCCTCTGCAACTTTAGGATGCGCGACCAGGGAAGATTCAACTTCGGCCGTGCCCATCCGGTGGCCCGAGACGTTGATCACGTCATCGACCCGGCCGGTGATCCAATAATAGCCGTCGGCGTCCCGCCGTGCCCCATCACCGGTGAAGTATTTGCCGGGATAGGTCGAGAAATAGGTCTGCTCGAACCGCTCATGGTCGCCGTAGACCGTGCGCATCTGGCCCGGCCAGGAATCGGCAATGCAGAGATTGCCCTCGCAGGGCCCTTCCAGGACCTTGCCTTCGGCATCGACCATCTCCGGCTTCACGCCGAAGAAGGGTCGGGTCGCCGAGCCGGGCTTGAGCGCGGTCGCGCCGGGCAGCGGGGTGATCAGGATGCCGCCGGTCTCGGTCTGCCACCACGTATCGACGATCGGGCAGCGCTTGTCGCCGACGACGTTGTAGTACCAGTCCCACGCTTCCGGATTGATCGGCTCCCCGACCGAGCCCAGCACCCGCAGCGAAGCCCGCGACGTCTTCTTCACCGGGCCCTCGCCGCCACCCATCAGCGAGCGGATGGCGGTCGGCGCCGTGTAGAAGATGTTGACCTTGTGCTTGTCGATCACCTCCCAGAACCGCGCGTTCGACGGGTAGGTCGGGATGCCCTCGAACATCAGCGTGGTCGCGCCGTTCGCAAGCGGTCCGTAGACGATGTAGCTGTGACCGGTAACCCAGCCGACATCGGCCGTGCACCAGTACACCTCGCCTTCGCGGTAATCGAAGACGTACTCGTGGGTCATCGAGGCGTAGACGAGATAGCCGCCCGTGGTGTGCACCACGCCCTTCGGCTGGCCTGTCGAGCCCGAGGTGTAGAGGATGAACAGCGGGTGCTCGGCCTCTACGGCTGCCGCGGGGCAATCGTCGGTCACCTGCTCGGCCGCCTCGTCGTAGTAGACGTCACGGCCGGCCTCCATGGCCACGTTGCCGCCCGTGCGGCGGACCACGATGACATGGTCGACCAAGTCGCTGTCGATGCGCTTGATCGCCTCGTCGACGTTGGCCTTCAGTGGCACCTTGCGACCGCCGCGCAGGCCCTCGTCGGCCGTGATCACCACCTTCGAGCCACATCCCTGGATGCGCGAGGCCAGCGAATCCGGTGAGAAGCCGCCGAACACGATGGCATGGATCGCACCGAGCCGCGCGCAGGCAAGCATCGCGTAGGCAGCTTCCGGGATCATCGGAAGATACAAAGTGACTCGATCGCCTTTCCCGACGCCGCGATTGCGCAGGACGTTGGACATCCGGCAGACCTGCGCGTGCAGTTCGCGGTAACTGATGTGCTTGGATTCGTCCGGGTTGTCGCCTTCCCAGATGATCGCGGTCTGGTCGCCGCGGCTTTCAAGGTGCCGGTCGATGCAATTATAGGCGACGTTTGTGGTGCCGTCCTCGAACCACTTGATCGAAACCTTGCCGGGCTCGAAGCTCGTGTTCTTGACCGTAGAGTACGGCGTCATCCAGTCGATGCGCTTTCCGTGCTCTTCCCAGAAGGCGTCTGGGTCGGAAACCGACGCCTTGTACATGTCCCGATACTTGGCGTCGTCGACGTGAGTACCCTCCCGCCACGCAGCCTGTACCTCGATGACCTTGCCTTCCATGGCGTCCCATCCCTGATTGGTGTCCGATCGTATCGCGGTCTGGGCCGCGCTGCCAGGACTTCCAAAGTAACGTAGCCTACACTGTAAGCTGCCGATATCCTCGTCTTTTTCTGCCGGCGCCTGCCACTTCCGCGAGATGAATTGGGCGCAATGTAAGGGGGTGAGTGAGGCCTCGGTTCTACCGTGTCAAGCTGAGCTCCCGGGGAAATGCGGAGCTGCGGCCCCGGCCCTCCGAATACTTCATGCTTCGCGCAACCGACGCTTGAGGCAGAGCCTCAGCCGTTTGCCAGCCGGCGTACCGGCATGATGATCTCCACCAGTGTGCCGTCTTCAGCCGGTGTCGACAATTCCAGCCGGCCGCCGTTGGCCTCCACCAGAGCGCGGGGCAGGGCGAGGCCGTCCTCGACCTCCCCCCTGGGATCATTGGAGCGACCGGCCGCGCCGGTATCGCGAACCCGCAGAGCAACGCCCGCCCGCTCGGCCGCGCCCGTCGACACGATGATCTGGCCACCGGCCGCCGAACGCCGGATCGCGTTTTCGATCACCAGGGCTGCGGCGCGGCTCACGGATCGCTCGTCGGCTTCCAGTTCTGCGAGGTCGGAAGAGAAGCTCGTCCGCACGACGACGCGTCCGCGCGCCGCCTCGGCCTGGAACCGCGCCACACAGCCGGCCGCCAGATCGTTGAGATCGAAAGCCCGCGGTTCCAGATGCAGGGCACCGACCTCCACCGCCGCGAGGTCGAGCAGGTTTCCGGCCCGCTCCAGCATCGTCCCGCCCGCCGCCTTGATCTCGGCGATGCAGGCTCGGTAGCGTGCGTCGCCGAGAGGGCCGAAAGGCTCTTTCAGCATCGCATCGGCGAGGTCGATCATCCCGTTCAGCGGTTCGCGGAACGCACGGTCCAGGCGCGCCAGGGTGTTGCCCGCTCCGCTCGGCGCGGCCCGATCGGTCATGCCCGCCGCCACGACCGGGGCGCGGCTCTTCACCGCTTGGAGGATCGCCACCAGGCGGCTGTCCTCCGGGGCGACCTTGACGTCGAGGCTCACGGGCGTGCCTGCAAGCGATACGCTGCGCGGTCCCCGCGTCACGCCGCGCAGGAGGTCGGCGACGCTGAGCACGCTCTCCCGATCGAATTGCGAGACGAAGCTGCCTCCGACGATCTCCCGCGGCTCGCAGTTAAGCAGGGTCGCGGCGGCACGGTTCACCGCTACGATCCGCCCCGCATGATCGAGGGTCACGATTCCGGTGTCGAGCGCGTCGAGGGCGGCTTCGGCGCCGATGGCGCGCTCGGCTTGGGCGGCACGGGCGAGGCGCTCGGCCGCGAGTTCGGCCGCCGTGTCGGCCTCGTCGATGGGGCGCAGGAGCAAGCAGATCGCAGGCGCGCCCGCCCAACTGCAGCGGTGGCTGAGGACTTCGACAGGGCGGGTGCAGCCATCTGTGGCCACGATGGAGGTCACGCGCGCGGCGGGATCCGTATCCCCCTCGTGCGGAGCACCGGGGAACAGACCGCCCAGGCCGCGCTCCGAGAGGGCGGCGATATCGGCGTGACCGGTCAGTGCCAGAAGTTTCGCGTTCGCCGCCAGAATGGCGCCGGCCCGATGCACGAGCGCCGGAAGCGGCAGGCCCGCCAGGATCTCGGGCACCGATGCCGCGGCGCCGCTGTCGTCGCGCGCCTCCGGCAATCCGGGTTGAGGGCCGGGGAAAGGCATGATCGCGCCGCCTTCCGCCTTCGTGCCCCGGTCTGCGGGTTCTGCCTCGTCGCCCGCGTAGCGCGCGCCGAGCGCCCGGGCGATCTCGCGGAACGCGGCATGCTCGTCCGTCGACAGCGGTGTCGCCGGAGGCGCCGGCTCGCCGTCCCCGGTCGGACCGGGCTCAGCCGGCTCGGAAGACGGAGGTGGCGGCTCCGGTAGTTCCGCCGCCCTGAGCGGCGCGGTCACAGGGAGCGATGCCTCGGTCATGGGGACGGTCGGTGCCGGTGGCAGAGCGCGGATCAGGCCGAACCCGGCGAAGCCGGCGTAAGCCGCGTCGCCGCGACCGAGCGGGGCGCCCGACAATTCAACCCGGAACGGCCCGGTGCCGGCATCGAGCATGGCCGGCTCGCCGCGAAAGGTCCGGCGCTCCCGCAACGCCGCCAGCACACCCTCGGCGCCGGAAACCCTGCCGTCCGCCGTCAGATCCTGCCAGCGCTGGCCGACCAAGCTCGCGAGGCTGGCCGGGCCGGTCAGCATGGTAAGTTCGCCCGCGGCATCGAGGCGCCACAGGAAACGGTCGTCCCGCTCGACGGGCGGTGCGGGCTGCGGAGTGGACGGTGCCTCGGGCGGGCGCGGCCGTGCCTTCGGCGTCGCGACCGGTGTCGCCGGCATCACCAGGGTCACGGGCGTCCCGCCGTCGCGGCTGCCACGGGCCAGCCAGCAGAGCACGGGCGGCGCGATCCGGCGGGGGTCGAGCCGCAGGCGCGCGAGCCGGGGCGCGCCGTCCTGCGGCGCCGCGGACGCGACCTGCCGCAGCAGGTCCCTCAGGCCCGGGCCGGACAGCGCCTCCGACAGGGGCCGTGCCGCCGCGGAGGCGTGCAGAATCGTACCAACGCCCGTGTCGAGCACGAGATACATCGGATCCGGGACGGCAAAGACCACCGCCAGATTCGGCAGCCGGCTCCAATCCACGAAAGCCGCGGCGAGTCCGAGTTCACAGCTTGGTTCGGTCGGTATCAGTGTCGTCTCCAACGTCCGCGACCTCGAACCCACACGCGATCCAGTGCTCCCCAGTCTCGTGACGCGAGAAACGCGCACGACTGGAGCGTTCTTGTAAACTCCCTGTCGCGGCAGCGCTGGACTCTGGCAACAACCGTCACACGTTTACGTCATGTCAACCTTAACGCCGATGGCGTGGGTGGCATATGGGTACGAATCGGTTATTGTGCAGTGCACAAAGCGCCATCCACAGGCCGAAACAAGAGGAGACGTACATGAGCAACCCCCCGAATTACGAAGTTCCCGCCGAGATGCGCGATATGGCCGAGAAGAGCGTCGAGCAGGCCCGCAAGGCCTTCGACAGCTTCATCGGCGCCGCGCGCCGTACGGCCGACACGGTGCAGGGCTCCGCGGAACTCGCGCGCACCAATGCCCGTGATGTCTCCTCGCGCGGCTTCGAATACGCCGAGCAGAACGTCAACGCGGCGTTCGATCTCGCTCAGAAGCTCGTCCGCTCCCGCGACATGCAGGAGGCGATGCAGCATCAGGCCGAGTTCGTGCGCAGCCAGTTCGCCGCCATCCAGGCGCAGGCCAAGGAGTTCAGCGGCATCGCGCAGAGCGCGATGCAGCAGGGCGCCGAGCGCGCCAAGTCGGCCATGCAGCAGGGCGCCGACGAGGCCCGCAAGGCTATGGAGCAGGGCCAGGACGCCGCCAAGCAGACGGCGCAGAACGCGCAGGATGCCGCCGAGCGCGCCAGCCACTAACATCGCTTCAGGGCGATGAGCCTGCGGCCCGCTGCCGGTTTCCGGCGGCGGGCCGTCTCGTTTTCGCCCGTATTGCCATCGAGAGCCGCCCCGCGGACGGGTCTGTCCGTGTCGAGCGAAGGATTTGACGATGCGCCTCGCTGTGTTCGGCCGTGCGCGCCGGCGTGACCCTCTCCGTGTAACGATCGCCGCACTGGCGCTGGCCGCCGCACTGCCCGGGACGGCGGCACGGGCGCAGTATGTCGACGGACCGGCTTATGGTGGGCCGCCAGCCGGCTACGAGGATCCGGGTTATGAGCGCGGCTACCGCCGCGCGCCGCGCCGGGTGCAGCGCGAGCCGGTCGGCTACAATTGCGATGCCGTGCAACAGGGCATCACCGGTCCGAAGCCGTTCTCGTGCCCGCTTCCCGGCCCGCGGCCGCTCGGCGTGCGCTGCTTCTGCGATCTTCCGATCGCCTCGTTCAGTCCGGCGCAGACTGCGGTCGGGCGGGTCGTTCCCTAGGAACGGCGCGGCCGCGACGCCCGGGTGAGGCGACGCGGCCGAATCGGTCGGAAACGGTAGCCCGGAAGCCCCCGGGCCGTTTCGTTCAGTTGAGTACGACGACCTTGGCGCCGACCTTGACGCGCTCGTACAGGTCGGTGACGTCGTCGTTGGTCATCCGGATGCAGCCCGACGACACGGCTTGACCGATCGTGTCCGGCTCGTTGGAGCCGTGGATCCGGTACTCGGTGCTACCGATATACATGGCGCGGGCGCCGAGTGGGTTCTCGATGCCGCCGGCCATGTAGCGCGGCAGGTCGGGGCGGCGGGCGATCATGGCCTTGGGGGGCGTCCAGGACGGCCACTCACGCTTGGCCGTGATGGTGTTGGTGCCGCTCCAGCTGAAGCCCGGGCGACCCACGCCGACGCCGTAGCGAAGCGCCTGACCGTTGCCGAGCACGTAGTAGAGCCGGCGTTCTGCGGTGGAGACCACGATCGTGCCCGGAGCGTAAGGCGCGTTGAACGCCACGACCTCACGGGGGATCGGCTGGACCTGGGCCTGCGGCGCGGCCTGCACGCCCTGGCCGTAACCCGGGGCATAGGTGCCCTGGTAACCATACTGGCCCTGATCTTGGTAATACCCGTCCGCATCCTCGTTTCCGAAGGGATCGTAGGACGAGGCGGCAAGCGCGGGCGTTGCGACAAGAACAGTCGCGCCCAGCAGCGCGGCGAGTGCGGTGACCGAGGTCTTCATGGGTGGCCTGCCTGTGCAATAACCTTTGCCATTACAAGCGTGAGCATAGGCAGACAGTTCCACACAACCGCCACGATTTCGGGGGGCGGTGAAATACGCAGCCCCCCTCGGCCGTGCAGGCCAGGTCAAGCGACCTCGTCGGTATGGACGTCGAACCGCGCGAGATGGGCGTATCCGAAATTGGTCGAGATCGCGCAGTCTGTGGCGTCGCGTCCGCGGGCCATGACGATACGTCCGATGCGGGGGCGGTTGTGGCGGGCGTCGAACGTGTACCAGCGCGGCCCCTCGGGACCGTCGAGGTAGACCTCGAACCAGGCC